>Ga0247727_10005256_pt1 | contig 26512 bp, 23 predicted proteins | sample WisWelCaveWW1625_FD_202498 | JGI IMG/M metagenome (GOLD analysis project Ga0247727, IMG submission 202498) | Biofilm microbial communities from Wishing Well Cave, Virginia, United States - WW16-25 | ecosystem: Environmental > Aquatic > Deep subsurface > Groundwater > Cave microbial mat | place...
CTCAGCGAGATCAGTGAGGAGTGGTTGACAGGAAGAACGTATTTAACTTTCGAAGGTTCAACTTAATCGCACGCAAATCCGCAATCATGACTTTGACCAAAATTACAGAAATAACCTTGCACTATCACTATTCTGCTAACACAAGACACAAAGACGATACCATTTAATATTAGCAATTATCGAGTTGTAGAATATAGCTCTCTTTATGACGGGCCTTCCAAAGCAATTAATTCACTCAGAGACACTATACTTAGCGCGCTAACAACACTAGCAAAGTTGCCTGTTGATACAACAGACAGTCTAGTGTACCATGCACTTCCTGATCTATTCGTGTCAATTGCTAAAGGAATCGCTGAAGAAAAACCCCAAATTGATTGGGCTGAATATTGGAATCGTATTGCTCATTTCACAAAAGTTTTGGGGGAGTTAAAATCATCTGGAGTATATGAACCAGACATAATAATGGGAATATCTAACGGAGGTTTACTTCTTGCCGACACACTTCTTAGAATTGTTTATTCGAATGCCACACCGTTAATTAGTTTATGGGCAGCACGAAATCAGAATAAGTATTTTGAAAATTTCGTAAATGATAGTCTCATAACATCCCAAGTTTTTCAAAACATTAAATGCAAGGACAGTTCGAGGATTCGAATTTTATTGGTAGATGATATGGTTGGCTCTAGGCGGACGTTCCTACAACTTATTGAATACCTCAAAGAACGTTTAGGCGATTTGTATTCTAAGATAGAAATACGATTTGCGTTCATTTATACCACCAGGCAAGAAACTGTTGATAGTTTATCTGCTTATCTACTCTCGAATGATATTGAAGTTAGAAAGCATATACGTAGTGAATTAGAAACCGTTACCAAGAGAACTGAACTTCCGTACAGGAAAAGCATTCACTATGGAGATGTAACATAAACAGGCTGTTAGCTATTCTTTTCGCGCGTCCTCTCACTCTGGAAGGATTCCATTAGTCCGCGTCGTATAATGCGAAATGAGAAAAACTCTACAACGAGCCTCAACTGATAAACCGATTTGCTTTTCCTAAGTATGATGCACCCTCCTCACCTCGCCAGCGAAATAAACACATCCTCCAGCGTCGGCTCGCCGACAACGACATCTCTCACATTCACGTTCCCCCCCTTCAGCGCTTTCAACAAATCATCTTTGCGCTTGCCTTTTTCGGTTATTGTCCTCAAATGGTCGCCCGCCAACGAGACACGCAACACACCATCAATTTCAGGCAACACTTCCAATCCCATTTCTAACGATTCAGCATACACTTCCCATACATCGCCAGGAATGATCGTTTCTTTCAATTTCAACGGCGTATCCATCGCCAGTAGTTTTCCATCGCGCATGATGCCGACGCGTTCGCAATACTCGGCTTCGTCCATGTAATGGGTTGTGACTAAAATCGTCACGCCGTTTTCGGCGAGTTCATAGATCAAATCCCAAAAGGCGCGGCGCGCGGTGGGGTCCACGCCTGAGGTGGGTTCATCGAGGAATAACAATTTCGGCTCATGCACCAATGCGATTCCCAGTGCGAGTCGCTGACGCCAGCCTGCGGAGAGCGAACGCGTCAGCGTGGAATCGTGTCCAGTCAGCCCGACCAGTTCAAGGGTCCGTTTGATGCGGGCTTTGTCGTGAATCCCATACACGCCGCCGTAAAACGTCAGATTTTCCAGCACGGTTAAATCGTCATAGATCGCAAACTTCTGCGACATGTATCCCGCGCGCTTCCGAACCTCTTCGCTTTGCCTGAACGCGTCGAATCCCAGCACGGTCGCTTTGCCATCGCTTGGCGCGAGCAAACCGAGCAACATGCGGATCGTCGTCGTCTTGCCCGAACCGTTCGGACCGAGATACCCAACCACCTCTCCCGTGCCCACTTCAAAGTTGACGTGATCCACCGCGACGAAATCGCCAAAGCGACGCGTGAGATTTTCGACCTTGATGACCGACTCATTCATGGGGCCACTCCGACAATGCGATGAAGACATCTTCAAGGACGGGACTCACTTCACGCAGTTCATCCACCTGACCGCCCTCGCGCCGTATCTCGGACTTTAACCTGCTCAACACATCTTGAGCCTTTCCCTCGCCGACGCGGATATGCAGGCGATCCCCGAACGCTTGCACCTCTTCGACACCTTCGTCTTTCTGAGCGACATGACGAAGCAGATTCAACGGTGTGCCGCGCAGTTCAAGGACGCGTCCGTTGAGGCGCGCGCGCAGATTCGACGGCGTATCCTCCGCGATGATTTTTCCCGCTTTCATAAATCCGACCCGATGACAGCGTGAGGCTTCGTCCATGTAGGGGGTGGAGATGAGGACGGCGACGCCTTCGGGTTGCGAGTTATGAGTTTCGTATTGCGTATTGCGTACTGCGTACTTTGATTTCATGTCTACTTGTTTACCTGTGTACGTGTCTCCTTGTGTACTTTTATTCTGCGAAACAAGTTTGATAACGAGTTGCCAAAAATCCTGGCGTGTCACAGGATCAACGCCTGTGGTGGGTTCATCGAGAAGAAGAACTCGCGGCTTCGTAACAAGCGCGGAGGCTAGTCCCAGTTTTTGTTTCATGCCTCCCGAAAGTTGACCCGCGCGGCGGTTGGCAAATTTTTCAAGCCCAACGAAATCAAGAATTTCCCTGCAACGCGGGAGCCATTCATTGGATTTCAGTCCACGCGCTTCGGCGAAGAAGCGGATGTTTTCGAGAACGGTCAAATCTTCGTAGAGGGAAAATCTCTGCGAAAGATAACCGAACTGCGAGCGCGCGTCTTCGGTTTGTTTGTTGATATCGTAACCGCAGATGTTGACTTCGCCGGTATCCGCTTTGAGCGCGCCGACGAGGAGACGCATGGTTGTTGTCTTCCCCGCGCCGTCGGCGCCGACAAGCCCGTAGATTTCGCCAGCGCGGATTTGCAGGGAAACGCCATCAACAGCGTGGGTGTCGCCGAAGGATTTGGAAATGTTTGTAGCAGATACAAGAAAGTTAGTCATTGCCAGTTTGAAATATCATTTTGTCGAAAGTCGAAGGTCAAAGGTCGGTTTCAGGTCAGGCTTCGTAATCCGCCTCGCCATCGGAAATGCGACGTTTTCTCGGATTGACTTCAAGGTAGGCGATAAATTTGGAAATCTGGCGGGAGCAAGTGACAGCCAGGGCATAGGCTTCATTGAACTGCACGTCGGCGATATAGTTCTGGTCGAGAACCACATACAGTTGCGCCCGCACTTCACCAGCCGAGGCTTTTGCCACTCCAAGAAAATTAATGAACTGAGCATCTGTACGACTCTCAAAACCTTCGGCAATATTACTCATCACAGAAACACCTGCACGACGAATTTGGTCACGCAAACCAAAATCTCGATTGAAGCCTGCTTGATTACCCAATTCATAAACCATGTTGGTCAGTTGCCGTGCAGTCTTCCAGGCTTCAATCTCTTCAAAACGGGTGATACCAGCCATGTTATTCTCCTTTTCCGAATAAATAGTTTTGAATAGATGTACGACGCTTAACGCGTGACGTTTGACGTTTAACGTTTAACGGAATTCCACATCCGCAGGCATGCCAATTTTCAACTTGCCTTCAGCATCCGTTACTTTCAATTTCACCGCGTACACTGTGGCGCTGCGTCCCTCCACAGTTTGAACGTTACGCGGGGTGAATTCAGCCTGATCGGCAATGTGAACGACTTCGGCGGTGAATGTTTCGTTGGGAAAGGAGTCGACGGTTACGGTGGCTGATTGCCCGAGCGAGATGTTGCCATACTGGTCTTCGGGGACATAAACCGTGATGGTCAACGAGTCCAGGTTTGCCATGGTCACCGCGACCGCTCCAGGCTGGATGAATTCGCCAGGTTCAACGTTGCGCGTGAGGATGATTCCGTCCATGGGGGCGTAGATTGTGAGTTTTGCGATTTGCGTATCAATCAACGCGAGATTTGCTTCGGCGGTCTTGACCGCGGCTTCGGCTTGTTCCATGGCGACTTTGGCTTGATTGAGCGAATTTTCCGCTGTCATCACAGCGGGTGAATCGAGTCCCGTTTGCAGGGCGCGGAGGTTGTCTACGGCGGTGTTGTAAATTTCCTGCGCGATAACCCAGTTGGCGCGGGCTTCCAGCACGTCCTGCGCCGCGTCGGTGGAGAGGGCATCATCGTAAGCAGTTTGCGCTTCTTCCAAGGCGAGTTCGGTATCATCGAGTAGAGTCTGAGCCGCGTCACGTAAGTCCTGGCCATCGGTTGCGCCCGATGTTTTGTCGTAAGCGGCTTTCACATTTTGATAGGCAATGCGCGCCTGCGCGAGATTCGATTCGAGTTCAAGGAACGACAAGCCAGCTCCTTTTTGAGATTCATCCACCTTTTGAAATGCTGCCTCCAATTTGACGAGAGATGAATCCACTTCGGCTTGGGCGGCGGCGATGCGCTCCTCCTTGGCGAAATACCACGAGGGCAGGTCATACTCGCCAGGTTTGGATTCAGCCCACACCGAGGTGCGCGATGTCCGTTCGGCGGCGAGGGCGGTGGAGACCGCCGCATCGTATTGTCCCTGCGCGGTGGCGTAGGCGGCGGTGGCAGTGTTAAGGGCGGACTTGGCAGAGTCCGATTGGGCGGAGGCGACGACGCGTTGGGCATTGAGCAGGCTTCCGTCGAGGGAAAGAAGCGGGTCTCCCTTCGTGACGGCTTGTCCCTCCTCAACGAGCACATCCGCCACTTTACCAGCCAGTTCAGGCGAGACGTTGACCGTCACCGATTCAATCGTGCCTGAGGCTTTGAGGTTGCCGTCGTCGGAGGTATTTCGTCCAATCGCGAAGTAGACGATGGTCGCGACGACAACCAGCGCAACGACGATGCGAACGGGAAGCGGGGGTAATTTGGGGTGCATGTTGACTCCTAATCTAAACGTTTTCTGAATCGCAGCGCGGCGGCGGTCATGATGATGACGCCGAAGAGCGCGAGCGAGATGATTTCGGTTTGAAGCGCGGCAAAGCCGACTCCTTTGAGCAATAGCGAACGGACAATCACGAGATAGTAGCGAAGCGGAATGGCATACGAAACGATCTGCAAAAATCTCGGCATGGCTTCGAGCGGGAAAAGAAAACCAGAAATAAACACGCCAGGCAAAATCGTGACGAAGACCGTGAGCAATGCCTCCTGTTGCGTGTTGGCGATGGTGGAGGCGAACAAGCCGATGCCAAGACTCGAAAGTAACAGCAGACCCGCCGTGCCGACCACAAGCAGGAGATTGCTTCGAATCGGGACGCCGAACCAGTAGTGACCGATGAACAGCACTTCTGCTAAATCGAAAAATCCGAGAATGACATACGGCGTGACCTTTCCGACGATCAATTCCCACGAACGAATCGGCGTGACGATGAGTTGTTCGATGGTGCCGCGCTCGCGTTCCCGCACGACGGCGGTGGCAGTGAGCATCGCCATGATGGCGTACAGCACCATGCCGATCACGCCTGGAATCATGAAATAGGCAGATTGGAGGTCGGGGTTGTACCAAACCTGCGTGCGGACATCGAGCGGCGGCTGGACTGTTGCGGCTCGTCCCTGACGGGCGGCTTGTTCAGTGAGGACTTTGATGGAATGCGACTGCCCAATTAATCTTGCCGTTGCCAGCGCGGTCGAACCGACGGTCGCATCCGAACCATCGAGAATCATCGAGACTTGCGCCTTGCCCTCCAATAATTTCAAGGAGTAATCGGGAGGGATGACCAGCGCGCCGCGCACATCGCCGCCTTCGATGAGGGTTTGGATTTCCTCGTCAGAATACACTTCGTAGGCAAATGTGAAATAATCCGCGGCGCGGAAGGCGTCCAGCAGGGCGCGTGATTCAGGCGAGCGGCTCTGGTCCCAGACGGCGATGGGCACGTTCTTCACGTTCGTGGTCGCGGCGTACCCTAGCAGGAAGAGTTGGATGATGGGCATCACCAGAATCAACGCCAGCGTACGCGGATCGCGGAAGATTTGGATGAATTCCTTGCGGATGATGGAAAGCAGGCGAGAGTTCATGGGTGGCTCCAAGTGAAAAAATCTTTACCACGAAGGACAGGAAGTACACAATGGGGAAAGGCATTAAAGCCTTTGGGAATTCAACCTTTGTGACCGTCGTGTCCTTCGTGTTTAAAATATTTCAAACTATGTTTCAGGTTTGAGAATGCCGTGCAGGAAAATATCCACGTATGCCTCTTCGGTGTTTTTGGGCATCAGTTTGCTGATAATGGATTTCGAGATCAGCATTTCGGTAACGAGGTAGGACAGGCACACTCCGACGAAACTCCTCATCAACAGCGCGGGGTTGGTCACACGCAGGTCCTTGCGGGATTTGATGACGCGCTCAAAAACAGGTAACACTTTGGGCGCAATCTCGCGCAACAACAGCGCGCCGTGCCTGCCTTTGAATTCAACCAATTCGATGAACATCAGATTCACGAACTCGGGACGCCTCCCCATTTCGGAAATGACGATGTGCGCCGCATTCCGGTAAAACTCCTCTGCCGTTTCCCCTTGCGCAGCAAGGACAGCGGGGAGGATTTGCTTGTAGGGATGCTTGTCAATAATGATGCCCGCGAAGATCTTTTCCTTGCTCGAGAAGTGATTGTAGATGCCTCCCAGCGCCAACCCCACCTCGTCGGCAATCTGGCGCATGGACGTTGCGGCATAGCCCTGCTTATGGAAGAGTTCAATTGCCGCGTCTTCGATGGCGAGGCGCGTGGCTTCGCCCTTTTTGAGTTTGTCCTTGGTAACCATTAAAATGAACGATTGTTCGTTTTTTATTGTAGCCGAATCAGGCTGAGCTTGTCAAGACTGAAATGGTAGAATCATTCCATGCTTCCCCTCTCCAACGTGGAAAAATATATCCGCACACACCTGCGGTTCAACGTGTTCACGAATTTGCTCGATGGCTCCTTGTTCGGTCTCGCGCTTGGGTTTGCCTCCTTCTCGACCATTATCCCGTTATTCGTCACCCAACTTACAGACTCCGCGATTCTGATCGGGTTGGCGCCGGCGTTCCACTCCGTCGGGTGGCAATTGCCGCAATTGTTCAATGCGGGTCAGATTACGCGGGCGCGCGAGTACAAACCGATCGTTCTACGCAACACCATCCACGAGCGGACCCCCTTCCTTGTTTTGGGAATTACGGCGTTTTTGATTCCCTGGATCGGAATTCAAACTGCACTATTCATCACGTTTCTTGCCCTCGCCTGGCAGGGACTGGGCGGCGGGTTCACAGCCAACCCGTGGACAAGTCTTGTTTCGAAGATCATCCCGCCTGAGTCGCGTGGTACATTTTTTGGCGTGCAGGGCGGCTTGGTGAATCTGGCGATCAGCATTGCCGCCATCGGCGCGGGGTACTTACTGAATGAAGTTAACTTTCCGAATAATTTTGCGATCAGTTTTTTCATCGCAAGTCTCGCATTGGTCGCGTCGTATATCGCCATCGCTCGGACGCGCGAACCCGAAGACACGGAAAAGGTCGTGGCGGAGAAACAAACTCACTTTTGGGAAGATGCGAAATCCATCCTCAAAAAGGATAAAAATTTCAACTGGTTTCTCGTCGTCCGTTTTTTGATGCAGTTTGCCACGATGGGGTTTGGGTTTTACATCCTGCTCGGTTTGCGCCGCTTCGAAATGGACACGATCACGGCGGGCTACCTCACTGCCGCGCTGACTCTCACACAAACATTTGCGAACGCGGGCATGGGCTGGCTCGGGGACAAAATCGGTCATCGCGCGATGTTGATCTTGGGCGCGGTCGCGGCGATCGCGAGTTCTGTCATTGCGTGGTACGCGCCGTCCATCGCGTGGTTGTATCCCGTGTTCATACTCTCAGGCTTTGGCAACGTCGCCATCTGGACGATTGGCATCACATTCACTGTCGGCTTCGGCACGGAAACCGAACGCCCCACATATATCGGCTTGTCGAACACGCTCATCACCCCCGCCACCATTTTCGCGCCCATCCTCGGCGGATGGATGATTGACTCACTTGGCTTTGAACCGACATTCGGCTTATCAGCTGTTGTTGGAATCATCACAGCAGGTATTTTGATTCTGATCGTGAAAGACCCACGTAAGGCGGGATGGCATGCCGCCCCACAAATGGAGCAACCATGACCCTTATACAAGAGAAAGTACATCAGGCAATCGAAATACTCAAAGAACAGGGAATAGATATGTGGCTCACGTTTGTGCGTGAGACATCAGGCGTGCGCGACCCCGCGCTCGATTTGCTCATCGGCGCGAACGACCTCACGTGGGAATCGGCATTGATATTCACCCGCGCGGGAAATCGTATCGCCATCGTCGGCAACCTCGAAAAGGACGCGGTGCAAAGACTCGGCATCTTCGACGAAATTTTAGGATACGACAAATCGGTGCGCGAACTTCTACGCGACACACTCGCACGCCTCAACCCCGACCGAATTGCGGTCAACACATCCCGAAACAACGTCCACGCTGACGGATTGACTCACGCCATGTATGAGCTGCTGCGAGATTATTTGAGCGGAACGCGCTACGCAGATCGACTCATCAGCGCCGAACCCGTTATCAACGCCCTGCGCGGGCGCAAAACTCCCGCCGAACTGGCGCGCATCCGCGGAGCCGTTGAAATCACAAACGAAATCTTCGAGAAAACATTCGCCTTCATCAAAGTCGGCATGACCGAAATCGAAGTCGGCGAATACATGCACAAACTTGCAGACGAATACGGTGTTGGGCTGGCATGGCCCCGCGAGAATTGTCCCGCTGTGAATTCGGGTCCGAACTCCCCCGTCGGGCATAACGGTCCCACCGAGATCAAAATCGAACGCGGCCACATCATCCACTTTGATTTTGGCGTCAAATACGAAGAGTACTGTTCCGATATTCAACGCGTGGCTTACGTCCTACGCGAAGGCGAAACCGAAGCACCTGTCGAAGTCCAACGCGGGTTCATTACCCTTCGCACTGCGATTGAACATTCACGAGGCGCAATGAAAGCTGGAGTCTCTGGTAGCTCGATTGATGTTATCTCTCGCGAAATTCTCGTTGACTCTGGGTATCCAGAATACCCCTACGCGCTCGGTCATCAACTTGGGCGCGTGGCACACGATGGCGGCGCGTTGCTGGGTCCGCTGTGGGAGAAGTACGGAGATTCGCCAAACCAAAAACTGGAAGTAGGTCAGGTGTATACGATTGAGCCTGGGCTGGCTGTCCCCAACTATGGTTATCTGGGATTGGAAGAGGATGTGGTGATGACCGACAAGGGAGCGGAATACATCGGCGAACCGCAGACGGAGATTGTATTGATTACAGGTTGAGGGGTACAATCGGCTAATCTAACCGCTATCATATGGCTCTGGATGATTACGGCAACCAGCCTCACGGGTTCGGAGACCAAGATTTTAAGAGCGACGGGAATGTCTGCAAAAGGGCCATGGCAAAGCAAACTTCAAAAAGGCCGTTCCAAAAACGGACGCATCCAAAATCTTCGCGCCGGAAGAATAACTTGCGCAGCGTGACGCACAGCTCGCCGTGATCAACAGCATCCAAGCCGCGCTCGCGTGGATGAGACAGTGTAGGGTCGGTGAGTTCGAAGGAGGTCAATAGTGAAAAGATTCAGATGGAATCCGCTCTCCAAATTGTCTTTTCGAAGCAAATTGATTATCAGCAACGCGATCCTTGCCAGCGTCATCGTGATCATCTTGGCGTATTATCTGATTTCACGGGCCACAGCGAACAGTGATTTCCTGGCATCAAAATTAACCCAGGCTGCGCAGGATGTAACTGAGAACGAACTCAGGGCTTCAGCCACGCGATTCGCCAGTGATCTCGATCAAATTTTTGGCTTGATGCTAACGCACATGGAAACGATCGCGAGCGCGCTGCGGATCGAGATGGCCAACGAGGACAATCGCGCGCCCATCAGTGCATCCTCGTTCAGGCAGCTGCCGAATGGGACTTGGGAGGATTCAACCAGCGGACCCGGTTCGATTTTCATCTTCAGCCAGGAGCAGATTCCTGAAGCCATTCTTTCCGAGATTAGCGTTGTTCGGCAGATCGATCTGATCGTTCCCAGTATCATGGAAAAGAACCCCGATCTGTTAGCGGTTTATTTCGGCAGCGTTCTGGGTGAAGTGCTGTATTATCCGCAAAATGACTTCGGCGCCAGCCTCCCGTCTGATTTTGATGTTACACAACAATCCTGGTTCGCAAATGCCGGACCGGAAGCAAACCCAACCCGCGGAACTATTTGTAGCGACCCTTATCATGATGCGGCACAAAAGCCGGTGATTACGTGCAGTACGCCCGTGTATGATCTGTCTGATCAGTTCCGCGGTGTGGTTGCCATGGATATCGACCTGGCCTTTGTCCAGGAACTTGTTTCACAGATCCCGGTTGGAAAAACAGGATACGCGGTTGTGATCGACTCGCATGGGTATGTGATCGGCATGCCGGAGCGGGGCTATGCAGATTTCGGAATTGTTGTCGCGCAAGGAGAAGATCCGTTGACGATCAGCGTTTTGACAACCGCGCCGTTCAGTCTATACAGCGTGGTTCAAAGGATGGCAAATGGGCTATCAGAAGTTCGTACGGTCACGATTGATGGCGTTAAAAATTATTTCGTGTATAGGACGATCCCTACTGTAAGCTACAGCCTGGCGTTGGTGGTGCCTGTGGATGAAATGCAGGGAACCGTATTGCTTGCACAGTCGAGGTTGAACGCAGACAGACGCGGTACCTTGTCGAATCTCGTGACAGGCAGTGTCGTGGTGTTGATCATCTTTCTGGCGACGATTCTCTGGCTTGGCACTGCGCTCACCTCACCGATCGTACGGCTAACACGCACGGCAAAACTGATTGCAGAAGGTGACATCAACCGCACTGCAGTGGTTGAATCAAATGATGAAATTGGGGTGCTGGCGGGTACGCTCAATTTAATGACCAAGAACTTGCGCGAGTTGATCAATGATCTGGAGCGCCGTGTCGCAGATCGCACGGACGAACTTCGGGCCTCCAACATCAATCTGGAACAGCGCCTTGCTGAACTTGCTATCATCAACAAGGTGCAGGAAGAACTCGCCGCCCAACTCGAATTCCAGCGTATCATTGATGTGGTTGGCGAAAAGCTCGGTAAAGTACTTAATGCGGAATCCAGCTACATCGCCCTTTACAATCGAGACACTCAGTTAATTGAATTTCCATACTGGAACGAAAGGGGAAAACGGCTGGTGGAGGTCGGCACATTAACATATGGCGAAGGGATTACTTCACGCGTGCTCGCTACAGGAGAGCCGCTTTTGATTGGGAAGCAGGAGGATCTGCTCAAACACGGTGCAGTTGGTTCGCAAGGCGGGGCGCCAGTGGGACAGTCTTGGCTTGGAGTTCCGCTCCGAATCGCAGGCGAAAATCGCGGCGTTTTAGGGTTATATCACGATACGCAACAGAATGCCTTCAGCGACTCGGATCTGCGCCTGCTGCAAACGCTTGCCAATTCAATGAGCATCGCCCTCGAAAACGCGCGCCTTTATCAAGAGACTCAACGCCGCGCGCAAGAGATTGCCACGGTGGCCGAGATTGGGCGCGAAATCTCGGCGACCCTCGACCTTTCGATCGTTCTGGAGCGCATTGCCTTGCGAGCGATGGATATTCTGCGAGCGCGAGACGTGGTTCTGCGCCTGCTGGAGCCCGATGGACGTTTGCCAGCTTCGGTGGCCATTGGCAAGTATGCCGATATCTATAGGAACTGGGATGCCCACTTGGGAAAAGGCTTGTCTGGCAGTGTCGCCGAAACTGGGATCGCTGAGATCATTAACGATCCTGAAAACGATCCGCGCGTCATCGACATAGCTGGTACCGAAGAAGATAAAACCACCCGCGTGACTTTGTTCGCACCGTTGCTCCTTGGTGAGTCTGTCATTGGTGTGCTGAGTGTCTGGCGCGACAAGGTGGCAGTGGGTCCCTTCACCCAAGCCGATCTGGATTTTGCGGTGGCATTGGCGCGGCAGGCGGCGATTGCCATCCAGAATGCCCGCCTGTTTGCCGAATCTCAACAGCGCTTCACCGAGACCGAGATATTGCGGGCGGCAAACGTAGCACTCACCAAAACCTTCGATCTGGATGCCGTTCTTGGCACACTGCTCGACTATCTGCAAGAGCTTGTGCCGTATGACAGCGCGACCATTTTCCTGCTGGAACAGAATACAGAACTGGTGGCGCGTGCAGTCCGCGGCTATGAGCGCTTTACGGATATGTCGTTAGCACAGGAAGTTCGCATTAGGCGGAACTCGATCGCCCGCATTGATCAGATTATCGATAGTCAGACGAGCAAAATGATTACAGACACGATACAGGAGCCGACATGGACATGGGCACCGACGTCGATGCACATCCGTAGCTGGCTGGCTGTGCCTCTAATCGCCGGTGGGGAAACGATCGGGCTGTACTCGCTCGATAAGGCTGAACCGGGATTTTTCACGCCTGAGCATCAACGGCTGGCAGAGATCCTGGCAGCGCAGGCGGCGATCGCCATTCAAAATGCAACGCTCTACCGGAATCAGCGCGATGCCCGTGAGCAGGCCGAATCTCAGAGCCGGCAGATGGCCGCTCTCAACCGGGTGGCTCAAGCTGTTACATCGACATTGGATCTGCAAACGGTGTTGGAGATCGCCGCCCGCGAGATGGTCCAGCTTCTGGACGCCCGAAGTGTTGGCATTGCTCTGCTTAACGATGACAAAAGCGAAGTTCGGGTTGTCGCCTACTACTCCAGGAGTGATGAACCAAGTGCAGTCGGGTTGATGATTCCAGTGGAGGGCAATCTCGCTACCCAGCAAGTGATCGAAACGGGACAACCAATTCTCATTCCCGACGCACAAAATACGCCTTTACAGAATGAATACACCCGCGCTGTGTTTCGCGCTCGCAACACGCAGTGCATACTCATTCTGCCGCTTTTAGCGCGTGGAGAGGTAATCGGCACGATCGGGCCCGACACCGACCAGCCGGATCGCGTGTTCACGCCTGAAGAGATTCAATTGGCCCAAACCATCACCAATCAACTAGCTGGGGTCATCGAGAACGCGCGTCTCTTTGACGAGACCCAGCGCCTGCTCAAAGAGACCGAACAACGTGCGGCAGAACTCGCCATCATCAACGGCATCGGGCAGACGCTTACCGAGGAACTTGACTTGAATACCATGGTTGAGCGCGTCGGTGAGAAATTGCGGGAAGCGCTGAATTTGAAGAACATTGGAATCGGTGTCTACAACGAGAAAGAAAATGTCATGCAGGCGGCATATGTCTATCGTGATGGACGGCGCCTTACTGTCAAACCATTTGCGTTGAACGCATTCAACCGGCGCGTCTCCAAAGCCGGAAGATCACTGGTTGTGAGCAAAGACGCGCATAGACACTGGCTGAAACTCGGAGGCCTCTCAGCAGAAGGTGATATCCCTCAATCTTTTGTGATGGTGCCTCTCATGGCAGGCCGGGAACTGGTGGGCGGAATCACCTTGCAGGATTTTGAAAACGAAAACGCCTTCGCGGATACTTCGATAAGTTTGCTCGAGACCATTGCCTCCAACATGGGCACAGCGATCTTGAACGCGCGCCTCTTCGATGAGACCAATCATCTTTTCAAAGAGGCGGAGGAAGCCCGCGCCGCAGCGGAACGCGCGAACAAGGCCAAGAGCACCTTCCTCGCCAACATGAGTCACGAATTGCGCACGCCGCTCAATGCCATCATGGGCTTCACGAGGATTGTGAGGAAGAAAGCCAATGGCGCGCTGCCTGAAAAGCAGATCGAGAATCTCGACAAAGTGCTGTCCAGTTCCGAGCATCTGCTGGCTTTGATCAACACTGTGCTTGACCTCGCCAAGATCGAAGCGGGTCGCATGGATGTGATCCCCGCCAAATTCAACATGAGCGCGTTGGCTGATCAGTGCGCTAACCTTGCTACATCGCTGCTCAAGCCAAAGGTAAAGCTTGAAAAACAGGTGGACGAGACCACCGGCATCATTTTCTCTGACCAGGACAAAATCAAGCAGATCGTGCTCAACCTGCTCAGCAATGCCGCCAAGTTTACACATGCAGGACGCATCTTGCTAAGCGTTGAAAAATCGGACCCCGAAACCCTGAATATCTCCGTTACCGACAGTGGCATCGGCATCAGTGCCTCAGCCATTGATCGCGTTTTCGAGGAATTTCAGCAAGCCGATGCCACCACCACCCGTCAATACGGCGGCACGGGTTTGGGGCTCCCAATCAGCCGCAGCCTTGCCCGTCTGCTCGGTGGTGATTTGACGGCCACGAGTGAACTCGGCAAAGGCTCAACGTTTACCCTCACCATCCCGCTTCAATACGGAGGAAAACCCGCCGCTCCCTCCGATGCTTCGACTCTCCCTGCGGTTGTCAGCACGAGCCCTCAACCTGCTTCGGTTCAATCCACCGATTCCAACACCGAGGCAGAATCATCCCAATCATGAAAACCATCCTGATCGTCGAAGATATTGACCTGAATATCGATCTCCTCACCCAACTCCTGGAGGATGATTACAACCTGTTGGTTGCAAAGGATGGCCCACAAGGCGTGGATATGGCGCTGCAAAACAATCCCGATCTGATCCTCATGGATATTTCACTTCCAATCCTGAACGGATACGAAGCCACCCGCAAAATCCGCGAAGCATTGAAGTCCACGCCTATCATTGGCTTATCTGCCCATGCCATGAGCGGCGATGACGAAAAGGCTAAGGAGGCTGGCTGTAATGATTACCTGACCAAGCCATTGGATGCAAAACTATTAATTCAAAAAATAGAGGAATATTTGCGGTGACAAATGAATCAAATGGTGAAAAAGGTGAAGAAGTTTTTAGGGTGATATATGGTATGTCGCAATGTACACTTCGCGGCGCTGTGACTTGCCCCCACAAAAATCAGACGTCCGAAAAATATCCCTCTTCAACCCCCTGCCACGTTTCCTCATGGAGTCTCATGTACTTTGTCAACAACGGGTGGACGCGAGCCATCTCTTCGTAAATCTTCTGCGCAACGCGCCGGATCGAAAAATGCGCGTTCGCCGCAGAACGCAACTGGCAAAATGCAAATGCTTCTCGCAGATTGAACTGCGCCAGCACGCGGCGGTTGAATCCATTGGGTACAACATATTGTGCAACAGCAGGACTAAACTCGTATAACTTCTCGAACATCTTGTTCGCAGACCCCATCGCCGACTCATACTGCGATCCGAATCCTGCCTCTGCAATCAACAGTGGCGTGGCATACCCAAGCCGCGTCGTCAGCCTCTGCGGCGTCTGCGTCATCATGCGGTGACGTTTAAACTCGGCATATGCGCCCTGATCCATGATTAGGTCAAACGTATAGGTGCAGTATTCCAGTTCACGCAGAGGCACATCGAATTTCGCCAATTTGCCCAGCAAGGACTCGGCAAGTTTTTCTTTTGCTTCAACGTTCAACGAATTCACGTATGCAAGAGCCTCCGCGTAGGTCGTCTCACCGAACCGATACACTGCCGCGGCTAAAACCTTGTTCTCGCCATCTTCGTCGTAGTCAACAAGATTACACCAATCTTCCCTCACCCTGAGTCTCTCTCCCAGCGGGAGAGGGGTTGGAGTGAGGGAGAGTTCGGAGATCGTTTCAGTTAGGTATGGCACGACATCCGCATATTTCACCAAGGTAGGTGTCTCCGCTTTGGATACTTCCTTCACCTGCGCGCCAATCTCACGGACTTCCATCAATTCGTGCGATAACATTTTGCGAATCGTGTTTTCCATCACGCGCGCGTTGGCTGTCATGCCCACGTTGGCAAGCGACGCAGCGGGAAGGATAAACCTGCACACGTCCACGTACTTCGAGCGGATGCGGCGATCCCAGGCTTCGTCTTTCTCGTTCTCGCGGCGCGCGAATCGGTCGAAGATGAGAGTCCGCACGGGGTTCAGCGAATCAGCATAGGCTTTGAAAAGGAGGCGGATGGTATCCACAAATTCGTCGTGGAGCGGGTGTCCATTGAGTTCGGGCGGAATCGTAAAGTCATCCGACCCCCATCTTTGATAGCGGGTTGATTTTTCAGTGTAGGACGCGAGCCGATTCGATTCGATACTCTCAATCGCGAGCCGCGACACATTCTCGAACGCGATGTGCAACACCGCGTGTTCCGCCACCGACGCGTGCCCATAGCCCACCACCCACTTCTCGTGGAACTGCGCCGACTTTTCATCGCTGAGTTCCGCGGCTATATCGCGAAACGATTCGGGCGAGCGTGATGTCTTAGCAAAAGCAACCGCGATGGTTTCAGGGCTGAGTGCACGCGGCGAGAGCAGATAAATTTCACGTTCAGGCATTGAAAGACTCCTTTAAAATATCCTTTGTTTTTTCAACATCGTCTCGAATTTGTTCAACCAGCGCAACGAGCGATGGGAATTTCATCTCGTCGCGTAAACGTGCAACAAACTCAAGCTCGATTATCTCGCCATAAATATCGCGGTCAAAATCCAGAAGATAAGCCTCGACATTCGGAACTTGTTGATTCTCTTTCACCGTGGGTCGCACACCCACACTGACTGCCGCCATGAAACGCTCGTCGTTCAACCTTGCCCGACCCGCGTAAATTCCGTTGGCTGGAATCAACTTCTCCTCGGATTGTTGCAAATTCGCGGTGGGGTAGCCCAAGGCGCGCCCGCGATGATCGCCATGAATGACTATACCCTGCAAGCGATACGAATGACCTATCAAACGAGCGGCTTCCGCAACGTTGCCTGTTGAAATCAGTTTGCGGATTTCCGTGGATGAAATCATGCCGCTCTCGTCGCTCAAAGCGGATACTGTTTCGACGGTGTACCCCAACTCCAAACCGATTTCCGTTAATCGGGTTGCATTGCCTTCGCGGTTTTTCCCCAGCGCAGAATCATACCCAAGCACAAGATGTTTCACTCCCAATCGCTCTTTAGTCTGCTTCATAAAATCAAATGCCGTGATGTTTGCCACAACCCTGTCGAATGGATGCGTGACAACCATATCCACACCCATTTCGCCGAGCAGTTCGGCGCGTTCACCGGGCAGTGTCAGCAGCTTGATTTCTCCGCGCCCGAAAGTCATTGCAGGGTGGGGGTCAAAAGTTAAAACAACAGCAGGCATTCTCTGCGCATGTGCGCCCGCCGTCAGCCTCTTGATGATCTGCTGATGACCGCGATGGACTCCGTCAAAGACTCCAATGGTGAGCCAGGAATTTTGAAGGGTGATCTCTTTGAGAGAACGATAATGCTGCATGGGTATAAAAGATTCCAGCGCCGTTTCCGACGCTGGAATGATAACCTACTTTTTTCTCGCGGCATCTACATTGCCGCGGCTTAAGCAATTTTACTCCGTGAAGAACACTTTTTTCGGCTGCCATGCAAGGCTGCCATCTTCGCCCGTGACACATTCCATCAGCGCGACCAACTCGCCTTGTGTGCTCACGCCGCGCACCTTGCTTCCAAGAACGGCATCCGCCGCGGCTTTCACGCGGTGCCCATGACGGACACCTTCCACATCGTCGGGGCTGAGTTCGAGCGCGGGCCAGTCTCCCAGCGCTTCGGCGGCAGGGATCAAATATTGATACCAGTTGCCTGCGTGGAACGCCTCCTGCAATTTGCGAAGGGGTGTGGCGTCACGCAATGAGAATCGTCCGCTTTTGGTGCGGCGCAAACCGACGAGATACGCGCCGCAGCCAAGTTTTTCACCGAGGTCATTCGCCAGCGAACGCACGTACGTGCCAGACGAACAATGCACGTCAATCACAACTTCGGGCGGCGCCCACTCCAAAACTTCCAGATGATGAACGGTTATTTTACGCGGAGCCAGCTCCACTTCCTCGCCCTGACGCGCCATTTCATAGGCTTTGCGTCCCTGCACTTTCACGGCAGAATACGGGGGCGGAGTCTGTTCGATCTCACCGACAAAAGTTTTCAACACTTCTTCGAATTGCGGTTCGGTCACGTTGACAGGCTGGCTTGCGGGGGTTACTTTTCCCTCCGCATCAAACGTGTCCGTTTTGCCGCCCATGCGGATGATGGCTTGATATCGTTTATCTGATGCGGAGACATATTCACTCAGCCGAACGGCGGGACCCACCAAAATTACGAGCACGCCAGACGCCCGCGGATCCAATGTTCCGGTATGCCCTGCGCGGCGCAGTCCCGTCCCATTACGGATCGCCTGCACCACATCATGTGACGTCATCCCAACAGGCTTATCCACCACCAGCACGCCGGAGATGGCGTTTTTCATATCTTGACTATTCACTTTTTCCTCCTCGGATTTTTACAAACCAATTATGACATAAAAAATTAAGTTTTAGTTAAAGACTTAACATTTGCCTTGTGGTTTTTAGTACTAATGGCTGGACTTCGCTCAACGCGCCAGGGATGTCTGCTCCCGCCGCCGCGGCATGACCTCCGCCTTGAAAATGTTTCGCCACTTTCGATACATCCACGCCCGCTTCCAGGGCGCGCCACGAAATCTTCACATGATTGTCGCTTTGTTCAACGAAAATCATACCTACCTTGTTCCCATCAATCGCCGAAATTAAATTGATCAGATCGGCGTCGTCATTACCTCCATACCCTGCTCGCTTGCGGTCTTCCAATGTGAGTGTGGCCCATACGATCCCATTCATTTGTTCCATCGTCGAAAGACCTGCACCCCAATATCTCGCGGCGGGATATGTCTTTTTCACCAGCGCCCGCATGTACAGATCGGGCATGTCCACACCCGTTTCCATCAACTGCGCGCACAAACGCAACGCAGATGGGTTTGTGTTCGATGTGCGAAACCCAAGCGTATCGGTGATGATGCCGGTCAGCAATGCGGCGGCAATCGGTTTGGTGATTTTGTATCCCCACATTGGCAAGTAGGTGGTCAGGATGGCGGCTGTCGCGACCTCATCCTCTTCGATGAGGTTGAGTTTTCCGAATTTTTCGTTGGTTTTGTGATGGTCAATATTGATATCGGGCTGACCAAAATTCTCAAAGACTTTTCCTGCACGTTTGAAATCTGCACAATCCACAGTGATGAAGGTATCGTATTCGCCTTTGGGTTCACGGACGACCAACTCGCTGCCCTCGAGGTACTTATAGGACGACACACCGTCCACGAGCACCATCTGCACAGACCTACCCGCATCTTTCAATGCCAGTCCCAGACCGAGCAGGGAGCCTACCGCATCGCCATCCGGTCGCACGTGCGACGCGATGACAATATTCTTCGCTTTATCTAATCTTCCTTTGATCGCCCCTGTAATTTCTTCACCCATTCGATTCAATCACCCTTTCAAAGGCAGACGTTTTAGTGAACGTCCGCAACATAAATATTACGTTTTCTCTCTTAACCCAGCTAGAATCTTTTCGATGTGGTCGGCATTTTCAGGTGTGACATCCCAATGGAAGCGCAGGCGCGGGAAGGCGCGCAGTTCGACGCGTGAGGCGAGAGTTCGCCTAAGGAAACCGGAGGCGGATTCAAGTCCCGCGAGAACGTCATTTGAGCGCGAAGTCCCTTCGATGGCTGAGACATATACATCCGCAAATGCCAGTTCCTTATCTATCTTTACGTCTGTAATAAAAATTTGTTGCAAACGCGGATCACTGATCTCCCGGATCAACATTTCCGAGAGTTCCTGGCGGATGCGGTCCGCAATGCGTTGGAGGCGAATTCCTGAAGGCATAACTATTTCATAGCCTTGCGAAGGTTTAGAACCTTCGCAAGGCTTATTTTACGATTTTTCCAAAACATAGCAGACCAATTGGTCACCGACTTGAATATCGCTAAAACTTTTGAAGCCAACGCCGCATTCGTAACCTTGTTTGATCTCTTTTACATCTTCCTTTTCGTGGCGCAGGGAACCCATGTCGCCTTCGTAGACAACGTCTGTGCCGCGGAAGAGACGCACCTTCGCATTGCGGCGCAGTTCGCCATCGGTGACGCGGCACCCAGCCACTTTGCCAAACTTGGATGCGGAAAAGACCTGGAGTACTTGCGCTCGCCCGAGAACCTTCTCTTTCACAACAGGCTCAAGCATACCACTGAGGGCCTTCTCAATATCTTCGGTCATGCGATAGATGATCTCATATAGGCGAATATCCACGCCTTCTTTTTCGGCAAGGCGGCGGGCTGAGACATCTGCCTGCACGTTGAAGCCAATGATAATGGCGTTCGATGCAGAGGCAAGCATAACATCGTTTTCACCGATATTGCCTGCTTCGGAATACAGGATCTTAATCCCGATCTCACCCTCGCCAAGTTTATTCAACTCGGACATAACCGGGTCGAGCGAACCTTGCACATCGGCTTTGACGATGAGGTTGAGTCCCTTCGCCTCGCCAGCCTGTACACTGGCGAACAAATCCTCCAGCGACATCTTCTTTTTCGCTTGCTCCTGAGTCTTTGCGGCTTCCACGCGTTCTGCGACAATGGCGCGCGCTTCTTTTTCTGAGTCCACCACAACGAACAAATCACCAGCGGTTGGGACGTCACTCAACCCCAGCACTAAAACCGGGGTGGACGGACCTGCTTTCTTAACGGGCTTGCCTTTGTAATCAGAAAGGGCGCGCAGTTTGCCGTGAGCCGTTCCCGCTACGACAATGTCACCAGACTCGAGCGTTCCATTTTGCACGAGGAGTGTTGCAAGCACACCTTTTGATTTTTCCACTTCGGCTTCGATGACGGTGCCAATCACCTTGCCGGAAGGATTCGCTTTGATCTCCGTATTATCCGCCACGAGCAAAATGCCTTCGAGCAGATCGTCAATTCCCTGATTCTGCTTGGCAGAGACCGGCACCACCATGGTATTGCCACCCCAATCGTCGGGGACAAGCTCCTGCTCGGCGAGCTGTTGTTTTACACGTTCCGGGTTTGCATTGGCTTTATCTATCTTGTTGAGCGCGACCATGATCGGCACACGCGCGGCTTTGGCATGAGCAATCGCCTCACGCGTCTGGGGCATCACGCCATCGTCTGCTGCAACGACGAGCACGACAATATCCGCACCCTGCGCGCCGCGCGCCCGCATTTGCGTGAAGGCCGCATGACCCGGGGTATCGAGGAAGGTAATCTGCCTTCCCTTCTTTTCTACCTGATACGCGCCGATGTGTTGGGTGATGCCGCCCGCTTCTCCCGCCGCGACCTCCGTCTGGCGGATGGCATCGAGCAGGCTGGTCTTGCCATGATCCACGTGACCTAAAATCGTCACCACGGGCGCGCGATTCTTCAACTGTGAAGTGTCCTCCCCCGCGATCATCTGTCGCCAGAGCGGCACTTCGCCGGTTTCAATTTTCACGTCATCGATGACTTCAGGGACAGCTTCAAAGCCATATTCAGCCACCACGATCGCGGCGGTGTCAAAATCAACCGACTGGTTGATGGTTGCCATCACGCCGTTGGTCATTAGTTTTTTGATCAGGTCAATGGGGCTTTTTTCAATTTTCTGTGCCAGGTCGCGGATCACAACACTGGCAGGTAATTCAATCTTATTTCCATTAATTATGCTCATAGGACTGCCTCCACACATCACAAACTTCAAACGAGCGATCTGCTCATTTGCCGGCGAGTCCCGTGAGCTAATGTTCGATCACATGGTTACTCGCGCATCCCCGTACTTTGGGGATCTAACTCCTCAGCCTCTGCTTCAAAGGGCAGAGCATTCATAAAATTTTCAATCCGGGTTCTATCATCGGGTGTCAATGTCGTTTTCAAGGCATGTGCAAGGGCGCCTTTCATCCCTCGCTCCCAGCATTCGCGGCGATCATGCAGGTAGGCTCCACGACCGGCAAGTTTGCCGGTTGGGTCCACCTGCACCCCTTCGGCTGTACGCACGATGCGGGTCAATTTCCGTTTGGGCAATACTTCACGACAGCCAACACAAGTCCGCTGGGGCACATGCTTTACACGTTGAACAGGTTTCTTCGACATGCTCCTTCATCATACTCCTCTCCTCTCAGGAGAGGGGCTAGGGGTGATGTCAGGGTGAGGGATTTTACTCTTCCTCGGCAAACGCATCGTCGCCGCGTTTATGTTTCTTGCGACCCACAACTTCGCCGCGCTCTTCATCCAGCACAAGCTCGACGCTCGCCTTCTTTTTCTTCTTGCCCTTCTTCTTATCGGCGGAATCATCTTCCACGACACCGGCAGACTGGAAGATCTCAGGCTTCATCGCGAAGAGTTCATCCAACGAGACGCCATCCTTGGCGTGCTCATCTTCCTGTTCTTCGACGACCTTTCTCGCCTCTTTCTTAGCCGGAACCTGCTTTTCGTCGATAACCAATTCGCCAACCGGGAGCGGTTCGACGGAGCCCGCTTGCGCGTCAGGCTGAGACTCGGCTTGGGCTGTGGGTTCAACTGCCGGCTCAGCAGGAGGCGGCTCGGGGAATTGAATCGCGGCAATTGCCTCTTCGATGTTCTGCATGGCTTTCGGTCCGATGCCTGCCAACCCGAGCACTTTGTTGGCGTCGATCTTTAATGCCATCATCAGGTTCCCAACCGTATCGTAACCGGCTTCCACCAAAATATTGTACACGTGTTCTTTGATGCCCGCTTGATCAAGAGGCACGCCAAACGCTGCAACCGGCACATCGGAACGTGCGCTTGCTGTTTTTTCTTCCACCGCTCGTGCGGCGTCTTCTTTGATCTGGATGGTGCGGCGTTCCACGCGATCCACAAATTGCCCAAGGGCGGTAAACTCCTCCGGCGTGATGGGGCGGTTCTCCGCCTTCTTCGCGAGGATCTCCTCGATAGAAGGCATCAACTCAACCGCAGTTGGTAACAATGCGGAAAGCTCAACATCACTCTGCAACTTATGCACCGCGTCGCCTGCGGCTTCTGTGAGTGATTTGATATCGATGCGCCACCCTGTGAGCTTCGCGGCGAGCCGTGCATTTTGTCCATCGCGGCCAATCGCCAAACTCAATTGATCTTCGTTGACAACAACTGTAGCGGTTCGGTTTCCGTCTGCTTCGGAGGTATAGACGCCAGTGACGCGCGCGGGGCTGATGGCTTTGGAAATATAAATAACAGGGTCTTGATCCCATTGAATGATGTCAATCTTTTCGTCGTGCAATTCTTTGACGATGGCTTGAATGCGAACACCCTTAATACCCACACACGCGCCGACGGGATCCACGCCAGCCTGGGTCGCCATTACTGCAACTTTTGCGCGCGCGCCCGGTTCACGCGAGATCGCTCGGATTTCAACAACGCCGTGATAAATTTCAGGGACTTCGTTCTCAAGCAGGCGACGCAGGAAGTTGCGATGCGCGCGGGACAAAACAATTTGAGGTCCGCGTGAACCGTCCTTCACTTCCAATACCACCGCGCGGACGCGTTCATGCTGTTTGAAACGCTCACCCGGGATTCTCTGATTCCCCGGCAAAACACCTTCGGCTTTCATATCAAGGCCGATCGTTGTCGCCTGCGCATTCGTTGCCTGAACGATACCACTGACGATTTCGCCGACCTGTCTTTCAAAGTATTGCATCTGGTTGGCACGTTCCGCCTCGCGGATGCGTTGTTGGATTACCTGTCGCGCAGTCTGCGCGGCAACACGCCCAAAATCTGCCGGTGTGGTTTCAACAACCACCATGTCCCCAAGTTGCGCCTCCGGCGTAACCTTGCGCGCCTCATCGAGCAAGACTTCAGTCTTTGGTTCCATCACGTCTTCGACTACTTCCTTTTCAGCGAAGACCAAAACCTTGCCCGTCTCCAGGTCTATTTTGGCTTCCACATGTTGCGCCGTGGACGCGTTGACAGCCTTGCGATAAGCCGAAGCCATCGCAGACTCAATGGCGCCAAGGATGATCTCCTTGGAGAGTTGTTTCTCTTCCAACACCTCATTGAAAGCCAGGGAAAACTCGTTCTTTGACATGCTTATTACTCCGTTACTTCTATTACAAGCAGAAAAGTGGGGGTCAGCCCACTTCTCGGTGCGTGCGGTGATGAATTCGTCGTGCATCATCATTTTAGCATATGCCTGAAAAAGATGCAAGATATAATAGCGACCATGTTTGAACGGGACCTTGAAAAAGCTGCATTACGCGGCGAACCATCTTATGTTTGGCGGGCGGGGCAACAACGCCGGCTCGAAATGATCGTGAAAGCCGCTGGCAAACGCATTCATGGGATGATCCTCGAAAATGGATGTGGTGTAGGAATGTACGTAGAACACCTATCCCCTTTTGGCGGAACGGTCATTGGATTGGAGTATGACTTTGAGCGTGCCCTCGAAGCAGGGAGTAACTCACCGCACATCCTCAACGCCGCAGGTGAGTCCCTCCCGCTTCCTTCTTCGACGTTCGACCTGATTCTCAGCCACGAAGTGATCGAACACGTAAGCGATGACCGCCTCGCGATCCGCGAAATGATCCGTGTGCTAAAACCCGGAGGGCGCATCGCTCTGTTCTGCCCGAATCGCGGCTATCCATTTGAAACGCATGGAATTTATTGGAAGGAAAAATATTATTTCGGCAATATATTGTTTGTAAATTATCTGCCGCGCAAATGGAGAGATAAACTCGCCCCGCATGTTCGGGTTTACTCACAAAAGGACTTGGAAAAACTCTTTGCTAATGTACGAGTTCGCTTTATTGAGCGCACAATCATCTTCGGCGCGTACGACAACCTCATCGCCAGATTTGGAGCGTTCGGAAAAATCCTGCGCGGGATATTACAGTTTCTTGAGAAGACACCTTTGAAACTATTTGGGTTATCCCATTATTGGGTGGTTGAAAAGATTTAGGAGAAAAGTGACAAAGATCGCTACAAAAGCCGAATTGATAACCACCCTCAAAGACTCAAACCAACGCGTCATAAACTGGTTCGTGGAAATCCTTGCAACAGATTTCTTCACGCGGCAGGGTGAGGTCTGGTCGGCGTCGGATAATTTGAGACTGCTTCTCGAATACTCGCAAGGACGAGGGTTTGGTTATTTCATCGGTTCCCTGAAATCATAAATCCCGTCTTTTACTTCCCACTTCTTCTTACAACTCAAACATTCCAAATAGTCTCTTCGATCTGAAAGCGGCAAACGACCACAATCGGGACATTTGAAAAACGCGATAACCTTATTGAGTGAGGGACTCGTCTCCACGCCGTGCTCTCCGTGCAATTTTCCGCGCCGCGCTCGCACAAACACAGACGGCGAAAATTGCGTCACTGCGCCTGTCCATTGGAGGATGGAATCGAAGAAGACCAGAATACTCGTTGGAACAATTCGCTTCAACAATCCAACGCGGAAGTGTGAAAGCGTAAGAGTCCTTTCGATTGAAAAGCCCAACTCTTGCAGCCAATTGCGGATGGCTTTCGGGTGGAAGTCAAAATTTAATTGCACAAACTCAACAGGCTCCAACGTGAACGGACTCCACTTTTGCCTGCCGAGTACATAACGCAATATCGCCTTGAGGTTCAACTTGTTAGCAAATTCAAGGATGAATGTGCCACTGGGTCGAAGAACATTCTTTACTTGCCCCAACGCCTTCGGTACATCCGCCATATGATGCAGGACGCGGATCATCGTAGCGGCATCGAACAACCCATCCACGAAGGGGAGGCGGTACACGTCCGCCGCGACGTAGATGTATTTCTCCAAGTCGCCGAGTCTTCCTTGCGCCTGCTCCAGTTGAGTGCGCGAATAATCAAGCAGGATGATGCGGTCAAAGCCGCGGTAGCGCGGCGTATTTCGTCCGGCACCAGCCCCAAGTTCAAGAAGGATGCGTCCGTTTTTTGGGAGGAGCCGCTGGAGGGCAATGGCTTCCGTGTGATCCTCATACTCGCGTCCGCCCTTATCCCAAAAGGAGTTTTGATAATCAGAGCCTTCGTAATTGCATACTGGAGGATTAGTCATGTAGTCGCTTGGTCAAGTAGTCAAATGAAAAGTCGGATAGCGGGGAATATTGTACCCGACTATCCGACCATCAAACTAAACGACTATTCAACGACCGAACTAGCGCCCAATGGCACGATAGATAAATCCCAGCTCTCTCATGCGCGGCGGATCGTAAATGTTGCGACCATCATAAATCACGGGCGTCTTAAGCAACTCTCTGACTTTTTCAAAATCAAGTTGTTTGAATTCATTCCATGGTGTGACCACAACCAGCGCGTCACAACCCTCCGTCATTTTGTACACATCATTGAAAATTTCAACCGCGGGCATCATGGGCGCGGCAACTTCGCGCGCAACAGGATCATACCCGCGCACATTCGCTCCCGCGGCAATCAACGCATTGGAGATATCCACAGAAGGCGCATCGCGCATATCGTCAGTATTCTCTTTGAAAGCCAGCCCAAGCAAACCGACTGTCTTTCCTTTTAGATTACCGCCAAGCATTTTCTCGATATTGGTTGAAACAGCTCTGCGGCGATCATAGTTGACTTCCATCACATCGTTCAAGATGCGCGGAGCGAGCCCTTTTTCTTTTGCCATGAAAGCCAGAGCCTGCACATCTTTCGGGAAACACGATCCGCCCCA
>Ga0247727_10005257_pt1 | contig 26508 bp, 6 predicted proteins | sample WisWelCaveWW1625_FD_202498 | JGI IMG/M metagenome (GOLD analysis project Ga0247727, IMG submission 202498) | Biofilm microbial communities from Wishing Well Cave, Virginia, United States - WW16-25 | ecosystem: Environmental > Aquatic > Deep subsurface > Groundwater > Cave microbial mat | place...
CGACGCTGACGATTCGCACCGAGTATCCCGGCGCAGCGCCCGTTGAAATCGAAAACCTCATCACCAAGCCGATTGAAGAAGCGCTCGGCGTCGTCAAAAACGTCCAGCAAGTGCGCTCCATCTCGCGCTCAGGCCAATCCGACGTCCTGCTCGAATTTGCCTGGGGAACGAACATGGATTACGCGAGCATCGACGTGCGGGAGAAGCTCGACGTATTGCAATTGCCGTTGGAAGTGAGGCGGCCGATCATTCTTCGATTCGACCCTTCGCTCGATCCGATCATGCGCTTCGGATTTTTTAAGAAGGTGCCTGAACTCACGGCAGAGAAATCGGCAAACACACCGTCAAAACTCGCGCTCGCCAGTTCAACGCAAAACAGCACTGGCCATCTCAACGAAGATGAGCTGAAATCTCTGCGGCGCTTTGCAGACGAGGAGATCAAGAAAGATTTGGAGTCGGCGCTGGGTGTGGCAGCGGTCAAAATCAGTGGCGGGCTTGAAGATGAGATTCAAGTATTTATCGATCAAGCGCGGCTGGCGCAGCTCAAACTCCCCGTCGAAGAAATCTCCCGGCTGCTTGGAGCTGAAAATATAAATCTCTCCGGTGGCCGTCTCGAAGAAGGAATTCAGCAGTACCTCGTTCGCACGGTGAATCAGTTTCGTTCGGTGGAAGAAATCGGCACAGTGATTATTGCGCATCGCGACGGTGCACCAGTTTATCTGCGCGACGTTGCCCTTGTGCGTCATGGTTTCAAAGAGCGCGAGGCGATCACCCGCATCAATGGCGTTGAGGCGGTGGAGGTTGCCATTTATAAAGAGGGCGATGCCAACACCGTTTCCGTCGCGCGCGAGGTGGAAAACCGGCTTGAGGAGTTGCGCCAAAGTTTGCCGGCGGGTTTGGAGCTGGTCAAAGTTTACGATCAATCCACCTTCATTACACAGGCGGTGAATGAAGTATATGATGCGGCAATCGTGGGCGGCATCCTGGCCATCATCGTCCTTTATCTTTTCCTGCGCAATTTTGCCGCCACTGTCATTATCGCGCTCACCATCCCGGTCTCGGTTATCGCTACGTTTAATTTGATGTTCGGCACGAATCTCACGCTCAACATCATGTCATTGGGCGGCCTGGCGTTGGGCATCGGCATGATGGTCGATTGCTCGGTCGTGGTTTTGGATAATATTGTCCGGCATCGCGAGCGCGGCGAGGATTTGCTCACGGCCGCCCGTGACGGCGCCAGCGAAGTCAGCATGGCGGTGATCGCGACGACGCTTACAACCGTGGCGGTATATTTTCCGCTCGTATTCGTCAAAGGCATTGCCGGCCAACTTTTCCGTGATCAAGCGTTGACCGTCACATTTTCATTGATGATTTCCCTTGTCGTGTCGCTCACGCTCATTCCCATGCTCGCCTCTTTGGGAAATCGAAGCCGTTCGGAAGACGACGTCGTTCCAGCGCTGCCAACGCCGAAAACTCGCTTCGGAAAAGTGATGCGCCGCGCGCGAGTTTTCCTTTTTGATATCGCCGTACTTTTCATTGTGCGAGCCATCATTCGCGGCAGCCGCCTGCTTTCTCGCGCCGCACTCTTTTTGTTGAATCCGCTATTGAATGCTTTCACCCGTCGCTATTCAGCTATCGAAAACGGTTATCCGAATGTGATCCGCTGGGCCCTTGGTCATAAAGGCCCTGTGCTCGGTGTCGCCTTTGCTCTATTCTTCGTTTCAATACTGCTCGTCCCTTATCTCGGCGTCGAGCTGATTCCACAATTCTCACAGGGTGAATTTAACGTCGAATTTCGTCTTGCGCCCGGCACGCCGTTGGAACGCACGGACGCGGCCATTGCGACCATTCAAGCCTCCGCCGCGAGCATCAAAAGTATTCAAACCACTTTTTCGGTTGCGGGCACCGGCAGCCGTCTCGATGCCAATCCCGAAGAGGGCGGCGAGAATTGGGGCGAGCTTAGCGTATCGATGCCCGCCGGCTCACAACGCGCCGACGAAGAAGTTGTCATGGCGCGTATGCGCGAGGATTTGGCGCGGCTGCCCGGTGTGCAATATAAATTCAACCGCCCGACTTTGTTCAGCTTCAAAACGCCGATAGAGATCGAAGTGACAGGATTCGATCTCGACAAGCTGAAGACGACCAGCAATGAAATCGCCCGCCGCATGGAAGCCTCGCCGCGTTTTGCGGATGTGAAATCCACGATGGAGCTTGGACACCCTGAAATTCAAATTGTATTTGACCGCGAGCGGGCGGCAGCGCTGGGCTTGGCCGTGCATCAAATTGCCGGTCGGGTGGTGGAAAAAGTTCGCGGCGAAGTGGCGACGCGCTATTCTTTTCACGACCGCAAGATCGATGTGCTGGTGCGCGCCCGCGAAGAGGATCGCGCTTCGGTCGAGCATATTCGCAGATTGATTATCAACCCGGAAAGCGCGCGCCCGGTGCCTTTGGAAGCCGTCGCGAGTATCGTCGTCGACAACGGCCCCGGCGAAATCCGCCGCATTGGTCAGGAGCGGGTAGGCGTGGTGGCAGCCAATTTGCGTTTTGGCGACCTCGGCAGCGCTGCGGAAGAAATCAATACCATCATTCGCCAAACCGCCGTGCCGAACGATCTGGTCGTGCGCTTGGCGGGACAGAATGAAGAGATGGCGGTATCGTTTCGCTCTTTACAATTGGCGTTGCTGTTGGCGACGTTTTTGGTTTATCTCGTGATGGCCTCCCAATTCGAATCCCTGCTCCACCCGTTCGTGATCATGTTCACCATTCCGCTGGCGCTCATCGGCGCGGTGCTGGCGCTGTCGTTCACCGGCTACACCATCAGCGTCGTCGTCTTCATCGGGTTGATGTTGCTGGTTGGCATCGTTGTGGACAACGCCATCGTGTTGATTGATTTCATCAATCTATTGCGGGCCAAGGGAATGGAGAAACTCGAAGCCATCGTCGAAGCAGGACGCTCGCGGCTGCGGCCTATATTGATGACGACGTTAACCACCATACTTGGATTGCTGCCGTTGGCCTTCGGTTTCGGCGAAGGCGCAGAAGTGCGTGCGCCGATGGCGATCACCGTGATCGGCGGCTTGACGGTTTCGACGCTGTTGACGTTGGTGGTGATTCCGGTGATGTACGCGGTGATGGATCGTAAAAAGTAATCAGTATTCAGTTGTTAGTAAAGTTCCAGGCAGAAAGTGGAGAACGCCCGATACTTCATCACTTCTTGAGAGGAAATGAAATGACGATCAGCACTATCGACGAATCACAACGCAAAGTTGCAAGAGTCGGCAAAGCTGCAAGAATCGCCGGCTTCACGTTCCTCTTCTACATCGCAGCCGGCATCGCCAGTTTGATCCTGTTCAGCCGGGCGCCCGATGCCGAGGGGATCGCAGCGAAGCTCGCGAGCATCGCCCAGCACACGACAGAAATGCGCGTCTCCGTCTTGCTTTCCCTGCCTATCTGCTTCTCGGCCCTGGTGCTGGGTGTGACGCTCTATTCGATCACGCGCGAGCAGGATCCCACGCTCGCAATGCTGGCCATGATCTGTCGCGTCGCCGAAGGTCTCGTTGGCATCTTCTTCCCAACGACGCTGGGGCTGCTCTGGCTCGCAACGTCCACCAGCGCACAGGCACTGGACATCGGGGCAGTGAACGCACTCAGCGCATTCCTTCTTCAGATGGGCGCGTGGAGCCTAAGCGCAATCTTCTTCGCCGTGGGCAGCACGCTCTTCTCCTGGCTCCTCCTCCGCGGCCGGATGATTCCGGTCGCACTGGCTTGGCTCGGCGTCCTCGCATCGGTCCTGCTCGTCGTCATCCTTCCCCTGCAACTCGCCGGACTGTTCGGCGGCTCTGTCAACTGGAGCGGCCCAGTCACTTGGCTTATGTGGTTACCAATGTTGGTGTTCGAGGTGGCGCTGGCGCTGTGGCTGCTCATCAAAGGCGTCGCGATGCCCACACCTAACGTCGCTTCATCACGCGCGGACTAAGACTAAGTGCCATGATGGAAATGAAGCTGCTGACACATCATTGCAGGATTAATTAAGGGATGAATTTCTTTGGCTACCACCGTCGTTCAGAGACCGCTCAACAAAGATCGGTTGTTCTTCAGTGGAATGGCGCTGCTGATCCTGGGAATCGTCATCGTCGGCTTCGCGCCGACGTTCTACCTGGCGCCGCTGTTTCCGGGCCGACCGGCGCCGGCTGAACGGTTCTTCTACTTGAAGGGCGTCATCTTCAGCACCTGGTTTCTGCTGCTGCCGGTCCAGTGCTGGCTGATTGCCTCGCGACGCGTTGTATTGCATCGAACCCTTGGCATCGTCGGTGCGAGCATTGCGGTGCTCATGGTGATCTCCGGCATCTGGGGCGCGTTGATCGCCGCCGGCCGGCCGGGCGGATTCATCGCCGTCTCCGTTCCGCCGCTGATGTTTCTCGTGGAGCCGTTCTTCGACATCGTGACGTTTGCGTCGCTGGTCGGTCTGGCGTTGATCTGGCGACGCGACGCCCCGTCTCACAAGCGGCTGATGCTGCTCGGATCGCTCGCGATGGTGGACGCGGCTGCGGCGCGCTGGCCGTTCGTGCTGGCTGTGCATCCCTTCTGGGGACCAGTCGCCATGGTGGTCATCTTGGTGTTGGCATTGGCCGCCTACGACCTCGGTGCCAGAGGCCGGCCTCACCCGGTCACGCTGTGGGCCGGTGGGGCACTCATCCTCTCTTTTCCACTGCGATTTTTGATCGGCGCATCAGCGACTTGGCAGCACGTTGCTGCAACGGCGGTAGAATGGACACGCTAGCTATACCTAGAATCTCAAACAGACGATCTCTTCAGCGGTCGCGTTACACTGAAAACTGATTACTGAACACTGGTTACTGCTCACTCGCAATTTAACCAACAACTCAAAGCAAAAAGATGAACCTCACCGACACCTCCCTTCGCCGTCCGGTCACGGCATTGATGATCTTCGCCTGCTTTCTCGTCATCGGCGCGATCTCCACGAAGCTTCTGCCGCTGGAATATTTTCCGGATATGGAATTCCCCGGCATCTGGGTCAACATTCCCTATCCCGGCTCGACGCCTGAAGAAGTCGAGCGCGAAATCCTCAAGCCCGCGGAGGAAGTGCTGGGCACCATCAGCGGCGTCAAGCGCATGGAATCCAACGCCAGGGAAAACGGCGCCGACATCGGGCTGCGATTTGATTGGGGTGAAAATACCGCCATCAAGGCGGTGGAGGTCAAGGAAAAACTCGACGGCATTCGCAGCCAGCTTCCCCGCGACGTTGAGCGCATTTTCGTCAATCAATGGTCGGCGTCGGACATGCCGCTGTTGCAGGTTCGTATTTCCAGCAATCGCGATCTCTCGAATTCCTACGACATGCTCAATCGCAATCTCAAGCGCCGGTTGGAGCGCATCGACGGAGTGTCGAAGGTCGATCTCTACGGCGTGGATAAAAAAGAAATTCGTCTTGAGCTGCTGGCCGACCGCATTGCCGCACATCGGATCGATCTCAACAAGCTCGCGGAAACGCTGCGGCGCAGCAATTTCTCGGTGACCGCCGGACGCATTACCGACAACGAGCGCCGCTTTGTTGTGCGCCCCATCGGCGAATTCCGCAGCGTCGAAGAGTATGGAGAAGTCATCGTCGGCGAGCACAACCTCCGCCTGCGCGACATCGCCAACATCGAATATGATCACCCCAAACTTGACTACGGCCGCCATCTCGACCGCCGCTACGCCGTCGGCCTCGATGTCTTCAAAGAATCCGGCGCCAATACCGTCGGCATCGCGAATCGTGTTTTTACGGAGATTGATGAGATCAGCAAAAATGCGGAGATGGAGGGGATCAAGATTTTTTTCATGGACAACATGGCGGAGGGTATCCTCGGCTCCATCAATGAGCTTTTAAATTCCGGATCTTGGGGCGCGTTGCTGGCGGTTGTCGTGCTTTACTTTTTCCTGCGGCGCATGGGCACCACGCTGATCGTCGCGCTCGCCATTCCGTTTTCACTGCTGGCCACAATGGCCGGACTTTATTTTCTCGGCATGTCGTTGAACATCCTCACCATGATGGGCTTGATGCTCGCGGTCGGCATGCTGGTTGACAACGCCGTCGTGGTTACCGAAAGCATTTTTCGCTATCAACAAATTGACACCGACGTACATCGCGCGACATTGACCGGCGTGAAGGAAGTTGCGCTCGCCGTGACCGCCGGCACGATAACCAATGCCATTGTATTTCTTCCGAACATCGTCAGCCCGCGCGACGAAGTGTCGATCTACATGAAACACGTGGCCACGACCATCTGCATCTCGCTCGCCGCGTCGCTCTTGATTGCGCTGACCATTGTGCCGCTATTGGCGAAACGTTTTCCGGCGCTTGCAACACGCCAGAAGACCCACGCGCTCGACAGGTTTCTCAGCCGCTACGGCAACGTTCTTGATTGGACACTGGGCCATCGGAAGACCACCATCGGTTTTATTTTTCTCATCCTCGCGAGCGTGGCGGTGCCGATCATGTTTGTGAAAAAGGACATGTTTCCACAACAGCAAGATCGGCGATTGCGATTGTTTTATCATGTCAACGGCCACTATCGTTTGGAAAAAGTTGAAGAGACGGTGAACGTCGTCGAAAACTATTTGTTCGAACATCAAGATGAATTTGAGATCAAATCGGTTTACAGTTACTATGAGTTGGGTGATGCCTTTTCGACGATCCTTTTGAAAAAAGACGACGAGGGCGCGGAGAAATCGCAGGAAGAAATTCGTGACGCGATCCAGGCCGGATTTCCCAAATTGGCCATCGCAAATCCCAGCTTCGAATGGCGGCGCTCCGGCAATGGCGGCGAAAATCTTCGCGTGCAGGTGGCGGGAGAATCCAGCGGACGGCTGACCGAGCTTTCCCACGAGATCGCCAGGGTGTTGTCGCAGATTCGCGGCTTCAAAGATGTGCGCTCGGAGGCCGAGGCCGGTGAAGAAGAGGTGCAGGTGGTGATCGACCGCGACCGCGCGCGGCAGTACGGCTATTCCACGCAGGAGATTGCCAACACCATCGCCGCGGCGATGCGCGGACAAAACCTGCGCCGTTTTCACGACGCCGAAGGCGAGACCGATGTGCGTCTGCAATTGCAGGAGACCGATCAGCAAACACTCGATCATCTGCGCAACCTGCCGCTGTTCAACGGCAGCGCCCAGCCCACCAAACTTGCCACGCTGGCGGATTTTCGCGTGCGCCGCGGGCCGAACAGCATTCGCCGCGAAGGCCGCATGACCGTCGTCGGCGTTACTGCCAATCTGCAAGGCCTAACCATGGACGAAGCGCGAGGCAAGATCACCCAAGCACTCAAGCAGTTCAATTTTCCGCCGGGCTACACCTGGAATTTCGGGCAGAGCTTCGAGGAAGAGGAAGAAACCGGCAAAGTGATGTTGGTCAATACTCTGCTGGCTCTCGCGCTGATTTATTTCGTGATGGCAGCGCTGTTCGAGTCGCTCATCTTCCCCGCGGCAATTTGGACGTCGATCATTTTTGCAATCGTCGGCGTCTGGTGGTTCTTCATGATAACGCAAACAGTTTTTTCATTGATGGCCTGGATCGGTGTGTTGATTTTAATGGGCGTGGTTGTGAACAACGGCATCGTGCTCATCGACCGCATCCACCAGCTTCGCCTTGAAGGCTGGTCGCGACACGAAGCAATCATACAGTCAGGCCGCGACCGTCTACGTCCGATCTTGATGACCACCGGCACCACCGTGCTCGGCCTCATTCCGCTGTGCATCGGCACCGCGCAAATCGGCGGCGACGGCCCGCCATATTTCCCCATGGCGCGAGCAATAGTCGGCGGCTTGACTTTCTCCACGGTGGTAACGTTACTTGTGCTGCCGACGATCTATGTAGTGTTGGATGATGTGCGGGGATGGGCGGAGGGAATTGTGCGGGAAGCGAAAAGCGAAGAGGTTTTACCGAGACCAACCCTTGAGAGCTAGCTCGCGATTGAAATCAGCACACGCCTGCGCAATGGGCAAAGGATAGGTCTTGATGACATGCTCGGCAAAAGGCTCGAACTTTTCAGGTGGGTCAACCGTCGAATACGCTAGCTCAACGTCCAAGCAAATAACCCATCTTGCTCTCGATTCCTTTCAGCGTGCCACTGACAAATTTTTCGCCGGCTTCAAACCAGTTTTTCCTCTCTTCCTTCGTTTTTGTCGCATTGCTGCGGTACTCATTTTTAAACATCGGCGTTATAGGCTTTGGGGTCTCTTTTATTGCCTTATTGGCATTTTCTTATGCAGCAAGCCATGCGTCATCAGTCCCAGAGAATAACGAGTATACCGGCTATTATGTTGGAACACAAACAGCCTTTACGCCGGCCACGCGGGCGTCTCGCCCTTGCAGGTGATCACAAAGAGAATATCCTCAATCTCTTCATCTTTGAATCGCTTCTTCATTTCTTCCGTATTGGGTAGTGCTAATTCCCACTCTCCAACCGGCGACTTGCCGATCATTGCCAGCCAGTTCGATGCGTTGCCTCGGCGGGTGCTGATGACGCCGTCGATGGAGCTTGCGTCGCCGCCGACTGCATCGGTAGCGCCTTGCTCGGTAAAGTGCAAGTGCGTCACTTTGATCACAGAGGATTGGCCTTCCTTGCGAGAAAAGAACAATACCACCTGTTGAATCTTTAAATTTTCCACATTCGGAGCGAAGTCTTCGCGGGTCGTTTCAAAACGCACGACCATAGGCTCGGCGGTTTGCTCCGGATTGTTGAGATCGAAAAATTGATCCGCAAACTCATTGCGGAAGCTGAACGGCCGGTCGGCGCTGAAGGTGCGATCCAACTCCTGAACAACCTGCCGGCGATAATCGAAGCTGTTGAGCGCGGTGTATTCGATGGTGACGAGCACGTCGGCGATGGTGTTGTAGTCGAACTGGTTGGCGGCTTTTGGCATCTGCAGCTCCCACGCGGTGTCCACGCCCATGCCTTCGAACGGCAGCAGCTTTTCCGGCTCCGGCTGCAATTCGAACAGACCGGTGGCGTTCTGCGGCGAGCTCAGCGCAATGGATTCCGGCGGGCGCTTGACTTCCTGCAACTGGAAAAATCCGCTGCTGCCGATAACCACCCTCGAAATACCGCTGCTCGCCAGCGTCGCATGAATGCCCTCAATTGGTGGAATGAGCGCGATGATCGAAGTGCGCACGCGTTTGACCAGGCGCAGGTAGTGGCCGGGAAAGTCGCGGTCGAACATGTTCCTCGTCGTATTGAACGGCATCACGCCGGTCTCGCGGAAACGCTGGAATTCGGCCGGGGCCAGACGCGCCAGCGAAATAGTTTTGGTCAACTGCAATTTGAGCCGGTCGGTTTCGAAGGCATGTTGATCGAGCTGGGTAATGTCTTGCAGCAAGCGCGACGAACCGGTAAGGCCCCGGCGATCAAGTGCTTTGCCGCCGAAGTTGACGCCGAACTCATAACCCTGCGGCGCTTCCCAATAGTCCGATAGGATGATCGGCGGCGGAATCTCCTGGCGCTCGAACGCCAGTTGATGCGCCGCCAGTTGCGCCATAGCCGTGGCCTGCTGCAGGAAGAGGCTGTACACGCCCTCCAGCACACCGCTCATCCAATCGTACAATTCGACGTTGGTAAACTTGTTGGCGAGAAAGTCAGCGATCTCCTTGGCATTTTCAGCTTGCATCGCGGCGATGTTGCGCTCCTGCCCGACGATGCGCACGTGATCCTCGGCGAGTCTGATTTGCTGTGCACCAATTCGATCATCTTGTTCCGCTAAACTCAACTGGAGTTCCCATTCTTGTTTTCTACGTTCAAATGAGGCGAGGGTCAAAAACAGTTGAGCCGATGTTGATGCCGCTGCAGCCAATTCTGATGATACACCAGCACCAAAACTAAAAACACCCTCTGGAGAAAAACCGCTTTTTATAGCTGCCACAGTATGCAAGGCAATTGCAGAAATATACATGCCAATAGCAGCATCCTCCCAGTTTGATTGGGGATCGCCAAGCAAATTGTCAAAATGCTCGACTTGAATCTCTGCCCGCTCCCGTTGCAACTCCGCCAACGTCACCCCATCCTCCGCCTCCTTCACCCGCAAATCCTGCAGCCGCACTCCAGCGCTGGTCAACTGTACGTCCTGGCGTGCCCTGAGCAGGTTTTGATATTCGGCATCCCTTTTCTCAACGGTTGCGAGAAATGAGGCTTCAATTTGCTGCGCCAGTCCGGCCAATTGCTTGGCGCGCTCGATGAGCACGGCGTAACGGAACGGCGTCGGGCGAAAGGTGATCTTTCCTGGCAAAACAAGCTGGCCGCCGGCGCCAATTGTGGGCAGCCCGCTCTCGACATCGATCGGCGCCGAGTAAGGCTCCAGCTCTCGTTCATCGCCGGCGATGTTGCGGCAGGTGCGGATTTTGTAAAGGTTAAGCTCCGCATGCAAACGCAGAGCCTCCAGGATGGGATTCGGCGGAATGCAGAATTCGAATGATGGGCCAGGGGTATAGATTGTGTTAAACCGTCGGGAGTGCTTTATGGCATACAGCGGCGCCTCGCGGGCAAGTACCTCTGCCGCCCTTTCGCTCAACACCACGGCATTCAATCCGCCAGGAAGCCGGCCGTTTTCCCCGGAGGCTTCATTTGTAGAGAAGTCCAGCTTTTGGCCCAGCCAGGGCAATTCAATACTCTCCTCCTGCAAGGTTTTAACATTCACCCCGGTGATGCTCGCTACGGTGTGCGCCAATTCAGCTCCTGCCACCGCGCCGGCTTTCTTGTAGGCCGGTAAAATTTGCGGCAGCGCCAGTAGCGCCGTACACGTTGCCGCCATCTGCTCCTTATTTCTTTCCAGGCCTTTGGCCAGCGTTTCCGCGTCTCGGGTGGAAGCTAGGGCTTTGGCAACAGCGGCGCGAGCTTGCGCAAATCGCACCGCAATGGGTTGCTCGCTCAACAATGCCTGCTTGACTGCACCGATCGTCGTATCCAGGATATTCGGATCGGAAATCTCACCGAGATCCGCCTTGGTCTCATTGAGTACAGTGTCCCATTCGACTGGAATTTCGAGCACGATCTCGCGGCCGATACCGATGATCAAGTCCTCACAGGACTTCCTTGTTGACTTCAGCTCGGGAGCGTCCAGCAGCTCCAGAGCCGTCATGTAGAGCATGCGCGCTCGGGCCACCGATTCCGCGGTATCGCGCGTAAATTCGGCGTCAGCGGCCTCCAGGCAGCAGCGGATCAGGGCGATCAGGGTGAAGCGCGTGTAAGTGTTTCGGCGCGTGGCCGCGATGGCATGCGGATTCAACGGATCGAGCAGCCAGTCGTTGGTGCGTTGATTTAAGGCCTTGAGCTCGTTTTCTTCTCGCAAGCCAAAATAGATTTTTCGTTGCTGGCCGGCTGCACTGTAATCATAAACGGAGCGCAAGTAGTCCTTTGCTGCGGTGTACTGGCCATGTGGCTGCAATTGCAGGGCGAGGTGAACGGGAACGAAATAAAACGCTTCTTCAAGATAAACCAGATTGGACGCCGGCCCCGGTTCATTGTCTTGAAAGACTCTGGCCATCGCCCGGCGCCGGGCCTGCAGCTCGGTGTCGGTGTATTTTTCTTTGATATCAAATTGTGTTCTGCACAGAGGCGCAATTCGTCGACGATTGCGTAGGTCGGCTCTGAGGTCGTGATGGAAAAATGATTGATACAGCCCGACTTGTCCACGCGCAAGCTGAAAAGCAAATTGCGGCAGATATTCATTTGGAAGCAAACCGGTGCGTGCAGCGAGGCGTGAAAGGCCGGCAGGGGGCGCTGAAACTTCGGCGTAGGCATCACGACGGGAGCGAAAACGTACGACATGCTCGTGCAACAGGGTGTGCAAAACTCTGATCAGGCTGTACTCTCTGAACTCGTCCCGGCTTAAGCGTTTCACCATTGCATTGGCGAATCTCCATGGTGTTTGGCGTTCTATTTCACTCTGTCTGGCATCAAGGAAAGCATGATTATTTACCTCTTCTGGGTACTCTTGGAAAGCCGTCAAAAGATCAGTATTCACTACGACGAAAGTGATCTCCCCCGAGGGAATATCCACCGATGAGATGACATTCAAGCTCACGGGGAACTCTCTCAGACTTTTGCCGACCACTTCCTTGAGCCAGTCATCGAATGCGACGAAACTTTTTATTGTATGCTCATAATTTGCCGGACCAATATCGAGAGTACGACCGATTATACTGCTTTTTGATTCTTTCCAGAAAACATACAATTGATCCAAACGAATGGCGCCGACGAACTCGCCTTTCCAGCCTCTCGGCACGTGAGGCGCCCAAAAGCCGTTATCGTTATCGCCAAAAACCCGGTAGGATATCTGCGGCGGTCGCGCATCTTGTTGGAACAACCCTAAGTCAATGGCTTTCCTTCCAGCATCTTGTAGGAACAACACAAAGTTTATGTCTTTCCTATCAGTATCTTCGACCATGGCGCACAGCTTGTTGAATTCCCGACCTTTCTCATAATTGACCAGAATGTGCCAACTGCCATCCATCTCATCTTCCGGCCGGCTGTCTTCGTCCGCCCAGTCTGTTCCATCCGCATTGAAGAAGCGGTCGTAAATGGCGCCATTCGACAAGCGAGTCGCCAAATGCGGCGGCTGAGTTTCGCTTCCATGCTGCTTCACGATGGCTGTATACCTAGTCCTGACACTGTTTTTGTCCTTGGGCGAATCCACCTCCATCGGCTCGGCGTCCCAGAGCAGATTTTCGAGATCGTATTTGGTAAAAAACAGCTTTTGGTCGGGGCCGTCCAGCTTGCTGGCAAAGACATAAATGTAGCGATTCTGGGGAGAAATGACATAAGGCGCCACGCCCGCAAAATCCTCAACGTTTTCAAATCCGGGAACCGCCTGCCAAAACGACTGCGCGTAGCCGGATTCATCCTGCGCGTCATACGCCGACCAGTAGATCGTATTGGTCTTGCCGCCGCGAGCGAACATGTGGAACAGATTGCGTGTCTCGGCAATCTCGCTGTCCCGGCAGCTCTCGCCGTGCTGAACGCGCGTATCGATCTGGCAGGTTGCTTCGATTTTGAGTGAGCATATATCCTCGAAATACTCCGCATAGCCATGCGCCGCTTCGCAGGCGTCCTCTGGCGTGAGCAGCCGAATGTTGCGCAGATTCTCGACCAGCTTTTTGAATGCCGGCGTTTGCCAGCGGCGCAGGCTGGGCAGCAGCACGTTCTCGGGATAGAGAAACACCAGCATGGCGGCGCGCCAGGTTTCGTAGGCGCCGATCCATTTCCACTCCTCGTCGAAATCATCGGCGTCCAAGCCTAAATCGGGATGGGTGTCTCTGAGTTGGGCGGTGCGCACCGACCACAGCAGGAGCTGGATCGTCTCGATGGCCTGGCTGATGCGCGTGGTGAGCAGGCAGCCGTCGTTCTCGCAGTCGATCAGCAGGCTTTCGCTGAGAATACGCGCGCTTTTTCCTGTCGCGTCGATAAGGGCCTGGCGCAACATGGGCAGCGTCTCCTCTTCGGTCGCGCTCACCGCCTCCTGCAAAGTGTCGATGGCAGCCTGTTGCTGGTCGAGGCGGGATTGTAAAGTATCCCGCCAATCGCGGCGGTCGCGCTCAGTGGCGCGCCATTTCGGCAGCGGCGCCGGCTCCCGCGGCGGAAACTCGAAAGCGATGGTCTGGGGAATTTTGAAATGATCCGGGCTGTGCAGGATGTCCTTGTCCTGCTCTTCTTTTCGCCAGGCGGCAAACTCGCGCCGCTTCTGCACCTGCACCAGGATCGCGCACATTTCCTCCCGCTCCTCCGGCAGAATTTTCGCTGCTTTTTCAATGAGCCGGTGGATATGCAGCAATTGGTTGAAGGCATCCTCCGCCAGGTTTAATTCCGTGAGTTGCGGGCGGATGTCGGTGCCCTGTTCCCGCTGCGCTTCCAGTTCGAGCAATTTTGCCAGCGACAGGCCGATGGTGCCGTTCAAAATGGCGTCCAGCCCGCTGCCCTGAAGATTCCGGGCTTCCTGCAATCTTTCCTGCACCCAATCGTATCTTTCCTGCCAGAGATCGAAGGCCGGCACGCCCGGCTCGGGCTGGCGAATGTCCCCCGGTCCGATGAGGTCCGGATCGATGATGGGGCGTCGCGCGGCGGGGTTTGGCAAATTGGCCTCATCCGGGTGATCCAGCTTGCGCCAGAGCGTGCGCAAAAACTGCAAGCGCCGGCTCAAAAACTCCGGGACCGCGGAGACGATGATTCCTTCGCTGCCGTCGACGAAATTGAGGTCGACGCTGCCCCGGAGACCGCTGCCGTTCTCCGGAGAAAGCACAACCGTCCCCTCTTTCGCCTCGTGCTCGCCGCTGGCAACCAGGGCCGTGCGCGCCGCGTCGCGATAGACTTTGATGCGGAAGATGTCTGCTGCCGGATTTCTCAAGCTGAGATGGAGATTGCCGTCGATATCGGTATTCCGATTCCATTTGACGCCGTCGAATTTCCAGCGCTTGAGCTGCTCGTTAGCATCCCCGCGCTTGGCGCCGGTGGAGAGCGGATCGCGCGCGGTGTCCGCCAGCCCGAAGAGCTGCTCGAGCGCCGGCTCGCTGAGCGCTTCCACCTCCAGCAACAGGCTGTCGAGATGCGCGACGGCAAGGCCCAAACGATCCGCCAGAGTTTGGCGATCCTCTTCCTCGGCGCCGAGCGCCAGCCGTAGCTCGTCATACGAGGCGCCGATTTTGGTGAGCAGAGTGGTGTAGGCAGCGAGGCGATAGCGCTGCTCTTCATTGGCGAGTCTTTTTTCCTTCCGTTCATTTTCAAGCGGCCGGGCGCCGAGAAAGCTGCGCAGCACCTCGATGCAAAGACGAATTTGCCGCACCCGCTCATCCAGCGCCTCGCAGGAAACCGGCAAAGCGCCAAACGGTTGATGAAAATTTTCGCCGAGATATTCAAGGGAGACGGCCTTGCCGGTGTGGTCGTTCTCACCGGCGTAGATTCTCAGATGCATCGCAGCATAGTCGAGCAGATCGGCGAGATAGGCCAAAGGACTGGCCGCCGCTTTGCAATTTTTGCAATGACATTGCGGTGGCGAAGCCTTCTCCACAACTTTCTGCAGCTCCTCCGGCGCGCCGTTGCTGTAGGCCTGCTCGGTGCGCAGATGCGTGATGAGATTATTGAGGAAATTGGCGCCAGCGCGCGCCTCCACCTGCAAACGGGCGGCGCGGAAGTCGCCCACCTCCTGATGCGTGGCATCGACCACCGCCGTTCTCGGCAACCGTGCCACCGCGCCGGGATCGGTATGGCCTTTTTCGATCAGCCTGGCGTTGGCTTTCACATTCGCCGAGAGGGTGAAGAGCCGGGCGTGCGCTTCCAATGTTCGCACCGCCGGATCGTTGGCGTCGACGCCCTCGATGCCGCTGAGGCCGCCGCGCTGGCGGATGTGATTCAGGGTGCGCATGCCGTTGTTGGCAAGGCGGGAGAGCAATGCCGCCGGCAAGCGCAATTGCAGCGTGGCATCCAGCTCTTCCAAGGTTGGCGAAGGCGGCTCTTCCACCGCCGGCGCCGGCATTTCGAGGTCGTAAACTTGCTCCACGCCGATTTTAACGTCGATTTCGGTTTTAAAAATCTCCTGATTCTGTTGATCGAAGACGTGGAAGCGCAATCGTTTTTCCGGGCCGTTTTGCCCGCCTTCTATCGGAATCTCGTTTTTGCGGACTGCGTAGGACAGCATGAACAGGCCCTCGGCATTGGCAACATCGTCCCCCAGCTCTTTGAGGGTATCTTCGGTGAAAGGATCAAAGCCGGTCACGACAAAACCAGCTAATGGCGCTTTGCTTTCCTGATCGAGCAAGCGCCCGAAGAAATCGAGCATCACCCACACGCCGCGCTCGAACTGGACCTGCTCGATATTGTCCATGATGTCGTCGAGATTGTCACCCAGGCTGGCGGGGATGAGGTTGTTGTCAATGGCAGTCTGCAAATGCTTGCGCAGGTCCGACCGGGTCATCGGCAATAAAGCTTCCAGGTTCAACGGCAAGTCCTGGCGTGCCAAGCCGTAGAACACCTCGGTGAGCAGTTCGGTGTCCTTGCCGAGCACAGCGGACTGCACCAGCCTTTCAATATGGCGCCGGTCTAAAGCGGTCTCGCGCTGCAGGAAAGTGATGTCGTCTTCGGTCAGCTCAGCCAATGGCAGGTCTTGCAAAGCCGGCGTCAGCTCGGCCAGGAATTGTTCGTATTCCGAAAGCCGGGGCTGCGGCGGCCGCACGACTGCGAGATCGATCTGCTGCTGTTGGGCGGCGTTGAAGTGAATTTCGGAGGCGGCGAGGACTTGATCGTTTTCGCCATAGGCGCGGACGAGGAGATCGGCGCTTTGCTTGTCACCGCGGCTGAATTGCTCGGCGGCATAGGTGATTTTATATTTGCCTTTGCTGCCGGTCGTGGCTTCGCCGAGCAGGGTTTCGCTGCGCAAATCGCGGTCATAGGCCTTGACCGTGATATCCGCCACCAGCGTGTTGTTCTCCCGGACGCTGCCGGAGACGCTGAAGCCTTGCGGCTGCTGCGCCTCCGCCGCGACGTTGATCTCTTTCGCCGTGCGCGCATTGACCACGCCGGCAGGCTCGAGGTCATGCTGCTGCTGAAACTGGCGCACAGCCTGCTGCGTTGACTTGCCGAAAAAGCCGGCTTCGATTTCGCTATCGAGAATTTTGAAATCCAACGCCTGCAACTCGCGGTGCAATTCTTTAACGTCCTCGCCGCGCATTCTGACGGATAAATTGCGTCCCTGGAGTTTCATTTTGATCTCCCTAATCAGGTGATTTGAATTTGGGTGTTGTTTTGTTAAGCCAGAACACCGAATACCTATACGTTACTTCTGCTTTACTGAAATCCAAATCGGGAGGAACTTTCCATACAGTGCCTCCTTTGCCTACAAGTCTTAACCAAGTTATGTCACTAGATTCCCAGAATCTTTCTCCCGTTGTTTGTCCAACATGCCAAATTGGAGTACCTGCTTTTGCTAGTCGATCGATATCCGAAGCAGGAGAAGGAACTTTATAAGCTCTAGGAGATAAGGATGGGTATGAACTTACGTTATAGCCGCCTGAATGAGTGAGACCTTTTTGCATTTGTTGTTCAAGAAATGATTTTGCAAAAGGATAAGCATGACATCCAAAAAATATGGCATATGATTCATCAGCCCAATTAAAATTTATTCTGCTCCAACCAGCAAGGGTTAGTTGTTTTTTATCCAAAGCATATCTACCAGTTGTTGGATAAAATCCCTTTGGACCATCGATTCCAGCGTGCCCCCAAACTGAAAACTCAACGGTTTTTCCATACCCCTTCTTTTGCGCATCCGTGATTTTATCTTTAATTTGTTGTTCTATTTTTCCCAAATCATAAGCATCTATGATATATACATTATCTTTTTGGGGATCATAACTTTTAAAAGCTTTAATTTCTTTCTCCCTTTGATAAATCGCTGCAACATCAATGTCTCTTCCAGATGTATTAACAAGTATATATACACGTAACCCATTTGGATCAACGTATAGTATTGGATTATTTAGGGAGTATTTAAATAAATTGATCACTTTGGATGTATTGCTTCTTTCGTCTCTAAATATAGGATCAACACTTAACCAATTTGCCAGCCAAATCCCGAAGTATCTCGCCCCATGATAATTCAACCCGCTCTCCCCATCCCGCTCCTTGCCGGTAAAGCGGTAGCGCTTTCGGGCAAAGCTGCCCAGACTGGTTTCGCCATAGGGGGTGTATTCCTCACGGTTCACCCAATTGCCGCTGTCGCTCATCACCAGATTGCTGCTGCCCAAATGGTCACCGAGGTGGAATTGAATGGCTGGGGAATTGTCATCCGTGAAAACCTCTCCAACCCGTATCAGCGCGATTCGTTGAGTGTCATCCATGACGTGCAGGGAGTTGTTCTGCTTCACAGGCTCGCTTGGTTTCGCCAAGCTGTGCTGCTCAAAGATGCCATCGATGTATACGGTTGCTTCAACCTGCCCGCCGTGCTTGCGCACTAACTTTTTTATGCGCATGCCGTCTGCGTCATAAAGATAATGGGCGTGTACCGAAGGCTCGGCGCTATCAACTTGGTTACGAAAGACTTTCATCTGGTCGCTGTGGTCCCACTCGAAATGGCGCGAGCTGGTTTCGGCGGTCATGTTGCCGTTGGCGTCGTAGGTGTAATCATAGTCGGTTTCGCCAATGGTCATTTTCTGCAGGCGGTTATTGCCGGATTGATGCTCAAACCCGCGAGTAAAGCCGTTGCCGTTATTGCTATGGCGCAATTCCAGCATGTTGCCCATGGCATCGTAGGTGTATTCTTCGCTGTAGTTGCCGGTCAAATTCGGGGCGTTGTCCTGGTTGGGGGTGCCATGGCTGCCAGAGTTGAAGCCGCAGCGAGGCGCATCTAAAAAGGGATGCGCAGGTGCGTTGTCCTTGCATTCGCGACCGGTGGCGAAGGTCAAACGGTAAATCGGGTCATAAGTAAATTGGCGCATGAGGGCGTCCCCGGCTGCAACCAGCGCGCGCAACTCGGAATCGTCAATCAGCACCGCCTGCGGGTTGTCCTGTATGCCGCTGCCGCGGGTGCGGTCGGTAATGCTCTGAATGTTGCCCACCAGATCGTATTCGTACGCACAGTCCTGCAACACATTGCCTTCAGAGTGATAGGTCAGGGCCTTGGGCTGGCTGTAACCCTCGGTGCGCATCCGTTGCAGGCGGAAGGCCAGCGGATCGTAGGCGTAGCGCGTCATTATGCCATTGCCGTAGGCGATCAGAATGCGCTGGCCTCTGGCACTGTAAGCGATACGCTCCACATAAGTCGTGCCGTCTAATTCCACGGCTTCCAATGCTCCGGCGCGGTTGTAGCGCGGCTGCAGCAGCTTGCGCTCGCCCTCCACATCCTGCGGATAAAGCATGGTTTTCACCCGGTTCAGGCCGTCGTATGTCATGGAAGTGCGATGCGTAGCGCTATCTAACAGCGTATTGGCGTGGTCGGCTAAACTGATTCCCGCGATCGGCTGCCAGTCCACGCGGAAGGCCCGTACCTGTCCCGCTTCACGGGATGGAGGATCGAATACAGACAGAATCGTCTCATCGCTAATGACGCGGCGGATCTTTTCCAGCACGTTGCCTTTGAAATCGATCTGCTCAATTGTTACTAATCCGGCTTCGTCGTAATGATGGTACAGTTGGCCGAGCAGATTGACGGCTTGCGCTTGATCCAAAGTCAAACCGGATTCGGCGCTGTCACCGTAAATTAGGTGCTCACGCAGGGTCAGGGGTTGATCGATGCCGTCGCGCGCCCATTGACGGATCGGTCGCAGCAGGGCATCGTTAACTTGCAGCATGAGCGCGCCCTTGCTGTCGCGGCGCTCGATCTCATTCCCTGCCGCATCGAAAACCATGCGCCGCAGCCCGGCATCGATACTTTCGATCCGCAACATCGGCGAGTCATTGTCATTCGATGGCGGGATCAGGTTATAGACGTAGTGAAACGCCTCGCGGCCCAGAGCATCGGTGACGGTGAGCAGATTGCCGCGTATGTCGTAGGTAGAGCGGATGACGAACCAGTCTTTGTCGGGATCAGGACCGTTGCGCGCGACCGATTCAATCGTGCGGCCGCGGGCATCCACCCGCACGCTGGCCGGAGTGTTCCAGTGATGCCTGTATGCGACAGCTTCAGTCGTGTGGGTACGGCCGGCGTTGTCGTTGGCGTCGTAAGTAAAAGTCTCCCAAGGCGTCGGCATAAAGGGTTTGGGATTGCTCAGGTTTTCCGGCACACCTAAGATGACTACTTGCTCCGAGCCGTCCGGGTTCAGCGTGCGGATCACTTGGCCGCGCGGGTCGTAGAACATCTGCACCTTCTGGCCCAATTCTTCTTGCGCCGGCGGCAGGTAGTCATAGCCCTGCGAGAAGAACGGCTCGAACTGCTCCACCACCCAGCTCTTGTTGTTGTAAATCTGCAGGCCGCTGACAATCACCCGCGGCGGCTCGCCCTCGGCAAGCTGGCGGCCAACCGCATCGCTCACCGGCTGCGATTGATCAGCGGGCAAACCAACCGCATCACCAAAAACAGCATTTCCAAAGATGACTTCCTCGGCCTGGGTGCGCGTCTGCAGCAAGCGCCCGAAGCCGTCGGAATATTCGATGGTCTCAATGGTTTCATCCCGCTCCGGCAACGGCACATCCGTATCGTTGACGTGATGCTGCCGGGCGATGGTGCGCACAAAAACGGGCTGGCGGCGGTTCATGAAGGCGAAGAAATCGTATTCCAAACGGCTGCCCGGCGCCTCCAAAGTGTCGCCGGCATTTTCGCCTTCCTTGCCCATCACCGCCTTAGCGGTCACCAACCCCAGAGGACTGAAGGCAAAGGCGCTGCGGTTGCCGTTGGGATCGATGACGAGGCGCGGCTGCAGCGCGCGATAGTCGTACACCGCCTGCGTCGTCAGACCAATGGCATCGGTGGCCTTCACCGGCAAAAAATCGAACTCGTCATATTCGATGCTGCTGTCGTTGCCGAACGGATCGCGGGATTGTAACGCCAGTCCTCGCCCGGCAGCGGGATCATCCTGGAAATCAAAATGCTGGCGCTGCGCCATGGTGAAGTATCCCCGGGCGAAAGGCGAATCTTCGCCGCCCTCGTGAAATACGTATCCGGCGAGGGCCGGTAATTTCTCACGAAATTCCTGGGGATACTCGTCCGTCCAATTCGGTTCCGCACCGGGAACCAGGTATGGCGGCATCTCCGGCGGATCGAGCACCGTATCGCCGCTTTTGTAGGCTTCGCGCAGAATCTCTTCGGTGAGCACCAGCGTCTCGGTGCGCACCGGCACACCGAAATCGCCGATCTCACCGAAAGGCAGACCCTCGAATGCCGCGCCGTCGTAAAAAGTGAGCGTCTGGCCGATGATCTCGGTTTCCGCCTCGCCGTTGCGAATGGCGTCAGCAAGCTCGAACACGCTCTGGCGGCCGTCGTTTTTCACTTCGAAGGAAGTGGCGCGCGCCATTCGGCCAATGAGGTAATGTGTGGCGTCGTCGCGGTGGATCAAATCACTCACAGCCAGGGTCGAGAGATACGGCTCCGGTGTTTCGGTTGCGGGCAAGCTCAGCGTATAATCGCGTCCGTGCGGCACGGCGATGCCGAACTGCTTACGCGGAATACCATAGGCGTCGTAATCATCGGTGAAGCTGAACTGCGTCATGGGATCGTCACCGCGCTCCCATTGCGTGGTGCGCTGCGCCAGGGCGTGCGGGAGAAAGATTCTGAAATCATCATCGCCGGGGCCGGCTTCTTCGCGCACGCCGGTGAGCGATTCCGTGACCGTGAAAGGCCGATCCTGGCGCGCGCTGCCGTCGAGAGCATAAAGCTCGGTGCGCAGAATGCTGCCGCGCAAAGTGCGCAGAGCGTCGCGCTTCACCCGGCGAGGCAGGCTCTTCAAAAAGTCTGTCATCGCTGCCGGACGCGCAAGCACATTCGGATCGCCGTAAAAGTATTCGTTGCCGTAATCCGCTTCTTCCCAGTCGCCAAACTCATCGCCGATAGGCCCCTGATGAAACCAGGTGTGGGTTTCCAGCGGCGGCGAAAACATCTTTGGATCGACAGCTTCGAAGGGTTGATTGGGGTGCAATCCGGACGCATGGAAATTTTCAAACACCTCGGTATCGCGCTGGTCAACCCGGCCAAAGCCGCGGAACTCGCGCTCAGCGCCATCCCAATAGCCGTGGTGGTAGCTGTACTCGGTAGTGAGCTTGCCGCCGGAGATTTCGTCGATCACTTCCACGCCGGCGACCACCTGCACGGGAAACGGCAGCGGCGTTTTCCAACGGGTTTCAAGGCGCTTCTGGTCTTCAAGATAAAAGCGGGTCGAGGGCGCATACTCCACGCGCGTGAGAGCGCCGAGATGGTTGTTCATCTCGTGCAAGACATAAGGCTTGTTGCCGCTGGTGAAATCGAGGAAGAACAGCGTCTCGCGTCCAGGCTCAGCGGCATCCCGGCTCCACAGCACACCGCTGAGGCCGGAACCGAGCATGTCGGCCAGGCGCACCGCATCCATGTCCGTAGTATCCGGCGTGCCGTCGATCTCGATGGGGTCGCTCCAACTGTTGCCGCTTTGGTTGATGTAGAGCAGAACTTTGCCGTGGTCGATGTAGACGATATCAGCCAGACCATCGCCGTCGACATCGCCGACCAGAATGCGGCGCGGATCGTGCCGGCGAGGAAAGCGCGGGCTGTTGCGCATGTGAATGCGCTTGCCCCAGTTGCCATATCCCAAATTGGGCCAGTATTCGACATTGCCGTCGTGGATGAGCACGATGTCCTGCATGCCATCGCCGGACATGTCGCTGAACCGGACGCGTGAATCGGAAAAATTGACGTTGGGAAATACCTCGAGATCGCGACGCTCGACCAAGCGCGTGTCGTTCCAGCCTTCCTTGGGATCGTTGAAAAAGCATTCCAGCCGCGTGCCGGAGCGAATGGCATCGGTGACGCCATCACCGTCGAGATCAACCAGTTTAACTTCCGGGTCTTGCAGATTGAAGCTGGGCGCGAATTTATGTTTTTGAAAAGAGCGACGATCCCACAGGCCTCCAAAACGCAGCGGGAAGTAGCCGGACAAGCCGTTGGCCGTGACGAGCAAATCGGTGCGGCCATCGCCGTCGGCATCGATCATCTGCACGCCGGGATCGCCAAGCTGCAATCCGGCCGGCGCCTCTTTCATTTCGCGCGGCAAGTCAAATTGGCCGTTGCCGAGATTGCGCCAATAACGAATCGTGCCGTTCATCTGCATGATGTCGGGCAAGCCGTTGCCGAAGAGATCGACCATCTCCGTGTCGGGACTGCCCAGCGAGTGGGCCGGCAAATCCCGTCCTTGCAACGGGAAGAAATCTTTCTTCTCCGGATTGAATTGCGAGTAGCCGAATTCCAGCGGCGGCAACTCTTCGGTGCGGTCGCCATCGTGCCCAACCACTTTGACCTGATTGAGCAAAGAGACGCCATTCAAAGGAGGCCGGACTTTCGAGTCCGCCCGCTGATCGAGATAGATCAAATGATACGTGCGAACCAATCGTTCTTCATCAGCATGGGTGCGCACTTCGATGTGCGTGCAGCGCTTGCGGGCGCGGATTTCAAAACCGGCGCGGTAGTCGGAGAAGGGGTCGGGGCGATCTTCGTAATGAAAGGTCACGGAGACCAAAAACTTTGTGGTGCCGCCTTCGCCGTAATCGACATAACGAAGGCGTTTCAAATAAAGCTCATCCCAATGGTGCGGCCCGTCTTCGCCGGCATCGCGCTCGTACTCGTACTCAATGCGATTGCCAAACGGGTCTTCGGTGCGAGAGAGCTTCCAGCAATAAATCTTCGAGCGGTCAGCGGGGTCTGCGATCACGGCGGGATCATCTTCCGAGCTTTCAGGCGTGCCGTAGAAACTGACGAGGCCATCTTTGCTGCGCACCTCCCAGTGGTTTTTGCCAGCGGTGTGATGGTGCTCGATACGGGCGAACAGGCCTTCGGTGCGCGGGCGGTAACGAGTCGGGCTTGCGGTGATGTCCGGCAAAGGCACCAAATCTTCCGCGCCGGAGAGAATAAAAACATCCCGATCCTTTAGCGCTGGCGCATAATCCCGATATCTCGGAATGCCTTCGGAAGTCTTGCGGCTCACCCCGGGAATGCTCAAGCTCCAGCCGAGTCCATAAGGACTGTTGCCATTGCCCGTGCTATAAACAAGACTCAATTCGGGCTGGAAGCCGTTGCGGCCCGGCGGCAGCGCAATGGGCACGGTGAAGTTGCCGGTGCCGGTGAAGAGATCGGGCGAAAATTTTTCGCCAATGCCCTTTTGCGCCCCTCCGCCTTGGGGAAGGGAGATAACGGAAGTGGAAGATTTATTGCTCATGGAACTTCCTACACTTAAAATGCTTTATAGCCCCTTGATTGTCTCTGTTAAACATTTAATCATCCTATCGACTTGCAACTTGCCACTTGCAACTTGCGCTGCACTCACCAGACCGAAATAGGTCACCCTGGCAATGCCGTCCCGCCCAACCAGCACGTTCTCCGTTTCAGGTCGCTATGAACCAAGCCACGCCCGCAACGAGGCATCGCGCTTGTCTTCGGCTGCGGCCACCAATTCCAGCACGAAATAGACTTCCGGTCCGATGCTGGGCTGTATGACTCGATGACAGCGCACGATATGCGGATGCTGGCCCAGCTCAACCCAGGTCGTGCCTTCGCGCAGGAAGCGATCGCGGGCGTCACGATCAGGGAGAAGCTCAGACCGGAAAGTTTTGAGAGCTACTGGGCGACCATTCTCTGCATGGTCTACGCAAAGGTAAACCAGTCCCATGCCGCCGGCAAGGCTGGGCTTCTCACGCGGGCCTTGCACGACTTCGTAGCGTTTGGCAATGAGGGCGCCGGAAGAGTAGATGCTCATGGCGATTGGCCTTTCGTTTTGAAAACGCACCTTATTGAATGGCCTCGGTGTCGTATGGAGCAATGGAAGATAAGCAATGGCCGCTGTGTAGTAATATCAGTCGATAAAGCTCAAATCATCTGCCGTCGAAAAGCGACACGCTTCAGCGGGCTGGTGCGGACCCAGAAGTCAAGATTCGGAAAGATATGTAGTGCAGGATGGACTTGATGACGCCTTCGAGACAACCGAGTCTCATGCGCATTGAATTGCAGCAAACATAACCAGAAATATTATAAATTGCAAGATGTCTTCAATTAGAGATTGGTTATTTTTGTCAGGAAAATGCTTGCGCCGATACACGAAAAGTTTCACCGCAACGCCCCGGTTTTTTCAGTTGCGGAATTTTGCAAAATGTTATACATTGGCCGTCACTTAAAGAAGGTTTATGGATCAAAAATACATTCGCAACTTCTGCATCATCGCCCATATCGATCATGGCAAGTCCACTTTAGCTGACCGCTTTTTGGAATTAACTGGGGCGCTGCGCAAAGAAGAGATCGTCAATCAAACCCTTGACAACATGGATTTGGAGCGCGAGCGCGGCATCACGATCAAAGCTCACGCGGTCACCATGCCCTATCATGCCAAAGACGGCCATGAGTATGCCCTGAATTTGATCGACACTCCCGGCCATGTGGATTTCACCTATGAAGTCTCGCGCAGCTTGGCGGCGTGCGAGGGCGCTATTCTCGTGGTCGATGCCTCGCAAGGCGTTGAAGCGCAGACCATTTCAAATTTATATCTCGCGCTCGAGCACAATCTGACGATCATTCCGGTGATCAACAAGATCGATCTCAAGGGCGCGCAGATCGAAGAAGTCAAAAAGCAAATTGTCGATATTCTCGGCATTGAAGAAAGTTTGATCATCCTGGCCAGTGCCAAGCAAGGCCTCGGCGTGCCGGAGATTATCGAAGCCGTGGTGCAGCGCATCCCCGCGCCTACACGATCACCAGACGAACCCCTGCGTGCCTTGATTTTCGACTCAATGTTCGACAGCTATCGCGGCGCAGTTGCTTTCATCCGGGTTTTTGACGGCACCATCCGGCCGGGCATGCGCATTCAATTTCACTCCACCGGCAAGCAGTTCGAAGTCGCTGAAGTGGGAATAATGTGTCTCGGAAAATTCCCCCGGCCGCAGCTTTCCGCCGGAGAAGTCGGCTATTGCATCTCCGGCGTGAAGGAAGTGAAAGACACCAAAGTCGGCGACACGATTATGGATTCCTTGCGGCCCGCTGCCGAGCCGCTGCCCGGCTATCGCGAAGTCAAGTCCATGGTGTTCAGCGGCGTGTTCCCGACGGCGAGCGAACAGTATCAGGAACTGCGCGATGCTCTGGAGCGTCTAAAGCTCAACGATTCATCGTTGCATTATGAGCCGGAGAGTTCAACTGCGTTGGGCTTCGGTTTCCGCTGCGGCTTTCTCGGACTGCTGCACATGGAAATCGTGCAAGAGCGGCTGTCGCGGGAATACAACATCGATATTCTTACGACCGTGCCGAATGTCGAATACTGGGTGTTCAAAGCCAACGGCGAGAAACTTGTCGTCGACAACCCAGCGACGATGCCGCCGCCGGGCGACATCGATCACGTCGAGGAGCCGTTCATTCGCGCACAGATTATATCGCCGACGGAGTTCATCGGCAACATCATGAAGCTGGCGATGGAGCGCCGCGGCATTTACAAGAACACGAGCTACATCGATCCGACTCGCGCTGACTTGACTTATGAATTTCCGCTCTCTGAAATCATTTTTGATTTCTTCGACAAGCTCAAATCCATGACGCGCGGGTATGCTTCGTTGGATTATGATTTCATCGAGTATCGCGAAAGTGATTTGGTAAAGCTGGATATTCTGATCAACGGCGATCCGGTGGATGCGCTCTCTCACATCGTGCATCGTGAGAAGTCGCACGAATGGGGACGGAAGATTTGCGAGAAGCTCCGTGAGTTGATTCCACGACAGATGTTTGAAGTCGCCATTCAGGCGGCCATCGGCGCAAAAATCATCGCGCGCGAAACCGTCACCGCGATGCGCAAAAATGTTTTGGCAAAATGCTACGGCGGCGACATTA
>Ga0247727_10005258_pt1 | contig 26504 bp, 27 predicted proteins | sample WisWelCaveWW1625_FD_202498 | JGI IMG/M metagenome (GOLD analysis project Ga0247727, IMG submission 202498) | Biofilm microbial communities from Wishing Well Cave, Virginia, United States - WW16-25 | ecosystem: Environmental > Aquatic > Deep subsurface > Groundwater > Cave microbial mat | place...
CGTTGTCGCCAGCGGTATCGTCTACGCGGCACAAAACGGCGCGCGCGTGATCAACCTCAGCCTGGCTGGGAGTATAGGTTCCCAAACTTTGGAAAACGCGGTTAACTTCGCCTGGAATCAGGGAGCTGTGGTTGTTGCCGCGGCAGGTAATGATGGACAAAAACTTACGGTGTACCCTGCAGGCTATGCCAACGCGATTGCAGTCGCCTCCACGAACTCAGCGGATAAACATTCCTGTTTCTCCAATTACAACCCCGGTTATGTTTCTGTCGCGGCTCCCGGCGAAGCGATCTATGTTGTTGACATTAATAATTCCACGACCGGCTATAACTATTACAGCGGCACATCCCTATCCACGCCGCATGTCTCCGGGTTGGCTGGCTTGATCCTTGGGAAGAATCCAAATCTTTCAAATGCTCAAGTGCGTTCACTAATCCAGAACAGCGCCATCGATCTCGGTTCAGCAGGCGTTGATGCGGCTTTTGGTTACGGGCGTATTGACGCCCACCGGGCTGTCACCGGGGATACTTCTCAAACAACTCCTCTGGATGGCCTTTCCTCGGCGAGCGACACCGCTACCGGGTATGCTCATGCCCGAAAATTGGTGCGCGATGGCACTGGAAAATTGCACCTGATTTGGCACACGGACAACGGTTCGCTCTACCGCACCCGTTATGCAACTTCCAGTGACAACGGCAACAATTGGATCATGCAACCTGATGTCTTCAGTAGCGCGTATGAAACCTATCATCCTGCGCTGGCGGCTGATAATACATACCTCTATGCTGCGATCCCCAGCCGGGGTAATGCCGGTACGCCCTATCAGATTCTTTTTACGCGGAAACTCCTGACTGGAGGAACCTGGTCCGCGCCTGTGTCTTTGATGGGCGGGACCTACAACGCTGTGCGCCCGGATATTTATGTTGACTCCACGAACGGCAGACTGCACCTGATTGCCTCCAGTTTGGATGACTCTCCTAACCTTTATTACCGTGCTTCGAACACGCAGGGCGCGAGTTGGGGGAATCTCAGCCAATTCAACCCCTCCAATTCGACTTCGAATACCCGTTATGCATCCGTCTATGCCAATGGAGACAATATCCATATCGCCACGCGGACGGTTTCGCCTGGGTTATTCACCTATTATTATCTGTACACGGCGCGCTCGACGAATGGCGGGCTCACCTGGATAGACCAGACCCAGATTTCATGGTTTCTGGCTTTTACATCGGGTGAATATGGCGTCTCTCTATCGGGAGTCGGCAATCGCCTGTATATGGGCTATGAGGTGGGCAGCAACCTCTACTTCCGCCGAAACGACGGCGCAGGCTGGAGTAATTACCTGCAACTCGAGACGGGAGACCCTGCCAATGTATACAAATGGCCCAGCATCACCCAGGCGGACGATGGGCAAGCCTGGATGACATTCGAGGTAAACGGGCAATTGTACATGCGTCATTATGATGGAGCAACGTGGGGCGCGAAGGAATCCATAGGAACGGGCAATTACGCCAACCTCAAGCGCGGTGCTGGAGGAGGTCAGGTGGAATGGGTGTCCACGATATGCAACGGATCGCCTTTTGATCTCGCCTATAATTCGCTCAATGTTGGCCCGCCTCCACCTCCGAATACGCCAACGCCCACGTCTACGAACACGGCGGCGGCGACATCAACGCGCACTCCCACACCCACATCTACGGGCACGCCGACAGCAACGTCAACGCGCACACCCACATCTACAAACACATCTACACCCGCGTCTACGAACACTCCCACCAATACTCCACTTCCCGGCGGAGATGTGATCTACGTCAGTTCAACATCGAGTGGCAACTCAGGAGGCGTGGCGTACAACGATGAGGACATTGTCGCATACAACACTTCAACGGGCGCATGGTCCATGTACTTCGATGGCTCGGATGTTGGCGTCACGGGCGACGTGGATGCTTTTGCCTTGATGTCCGATGGCAGTATTCTGATCTCCCTCGATGTCGCGGCGACTATCAACGGCTTTGGAACTGTGGACGACTCGGATATCATCCGCTTCACGCCGACCACAACCGGCGCGAACACCGCTGGAACCTTCACGTGGTATTTCGACGGTTCAGATGTCGGCGTGACCGCAGACTCCGAAGACATTGACGCCGTAGGCTTCGCGCCTGATGGAAGGCTGGTTGTCAGCACTCGGGGTTCCTTCAGTGTGACAGGCGCCTCGGGCGCCGATGAGGACTTGATCGCCTTCTCCTCGACATCGCCGCCGGGGTCAACAACCAGTGGGACATGGTCGTGGTACTTCGACGGGTCCGATGTGGCGCTGAACACTGCATCATCCGAGGATATCAACGGCGTTTGGTTTGATCCTGCCAATAACCAGATCTACCTCACCACTACCGGTGTGTTCTCGGTGACAGGCGCCAGCGGCGATGGCGCGGATATTTTCGTCTGTACACCAGGCTCGCTCGGCTCCACAACCACATGCACGTTCAACATGTACTGGGATGGCTCCGCCTTCGGCTTTGCAGGCGAGGTTGCGGATGGCATCGCCATCGTAAAATAACGATGAATATGCTTGAAAAAAAACAGACGGGACGCTTCGCTGGCGGGCCGTCTGTTGTGTTTTACTCCTCCGCTAACACATGCCGTGCAATGACAATTCTTTGAATCTCGCTTGTCCCTTCGCCAATCGTCATTAACCTTGCATCGCGATAGATTCGCTCCACGGGATACTCACTCGAATATCCATACCCGCCGTGGATCTGGATCGCGTTGCGGCAGACGCGTTCCGCCATTTCAGTTGCGATTAACTTTGCCATTGCGGCTTCCTTATTGTAGTTGCGTCCCTGTTCCTTAATCCACGCGGCTTTGTACAGCATCGTGCGCGCGGCTTCGATCTCCGTCGCCGCGTCTGCCAGCATCCATTGGATGGCTTGTTGCTCGGCAAGCGCCTTGCCAAAGGCTTTGCGTTCCCGTGCATAGGTGACTGCAAATTCAAACGCGGCTTGCGCCAAGCCAATCGAGATCGCGCCGATTCCGATCCGTCCGCCATCCAGCGTAGATAAAGTCTGTTGCAACCCCTTACCTTCTTCGCCAATTAAATTTCCGAGTGGCACGCGCACATCTGCGTATGTCACGGCATGAGTGGGGGAGCCGTGCAGCCCCATCTTTTTTTCTGCGGGACCAATCTTCAGTCCTGGTGTGTTTGCTGGCACCAGAATTTGACTCAACGACCTCGATCCGCCTCTCGAATCCGTGCGGACGAGAGTAATGATGTATTCCGCGATAGACGCGTTCGTGCACCACATCTTCGCGCCGTTGATAACCCATTCATTCCCATCTTTCACTGCCTTCGTCACCACGCCACCCTGCAAGTCGGAGCCTGCTCCCGGCTCTGTGAGCGCCAGCGCGGCGAGTTTGTTTTTTCCGCTCGCCACGAGCGGAAGCCATTTCTTCTTGAGTTCTTCGCTTCCATACAAAATAATCGGAGTTGTACCAAGTCCATTGTGCGCCGCGATGGCAAGCGCGGTGGAGCCGCATCCCCAGCCGAGTTCCTCCAGCGCAATCGCGGCACTGATCGCGTCCACGCCTGAGCCGCCAAATTCTTCGGGGATGTTAAGTCCCAGCAACCCCAGTGGACCCATCTTGCGCGTCGCTTCCCAGTTGAACTCGCCGGTCACGTCCACTTCGTGGGCTTTGGGTTGCACTTCCTTTGCGACGAAATCATGGACGGTCTTTTGCCAGAGTCTTTGTTCTTCGCTGAGGTCGAAATTCATCGTTGGTTTCCTTTTTTGGTGAGGCGACTGTCGCCTCACTCCATCGCGCTATTGTATTCTTCCAGAAGCCTGCGGGCATCCTCGATCTGCTCGTTTGAAACAAACAACTGCACCCTGCCCAAAATATCGAGCGTCGTGGGAAAAATATGCTGCCCCACCGATTCCTGAAAGAGTTCCACGTCAATGCCGTACGCCTCGAAATAACTTTTGAGCAAGTCGGCTTCCAACCGTCCCTGTACTTCGGTGAGCAGTTCCCATTTGAGTTCGTCCACAAGGTCTCCTGTCGTCGTTGCCGAATTGTAGCAGATGCTGCATACGCCTGGGAATGGAATCAATTTGCGGCTGAGGGAGAGGCGTTAATTCCAAGTCGAATATGCTAGAATCCACAAACTCCATGAACGAGCGAATCGTCGCCCTGCTGAAAATCAGACCGGAGGAAACACGCCTGGTCGCGTTGATGGCGGTGTTGTTCCTTTCGATTCAAGCGGGGCAGGGGATTGGAGAGAACGCCGCCTTCGCATTATTCCTCGCGCGCGTGGATGTAGGTTTTCTGCCATACATGTACATGGGGCTGGGTATTGTGGTTTTCATTGCTTCGATCACATATTCGGCGAGTTTGAGTCGTTTTCAAAATGCGGGCGTGGTGATGTTTGTCCTGGCAGGGACGGTTTTATTATTTCTCGGGGAATGGATCGCCATCGTTTTTCTCGATCAGCCCATTTACTCCTGGCTTTGGCTCACAACGTACGGAATGAGCGTGATCCTGGGTACGCTCGTGTGGATGGTGGCGGGTGAAGTGTGTGACGCGCGGCAGGCAAAGCGTTTGTTTCCACTTTTCACCAGCATGGGGATTCTCGGCAGTGTCATTGGAAATGCGCTTACCGGTGTGGTTGCCAAACTCGCAGGGACGGAAAATCTTGTGTTGTTGTACGCGTCCCTGCTTACAGTTGCGCTCTTCATCACTCGTGCGATCACGCGCGGATACTTCAAACCCGAGATCATCGCACCGAATACCCGTTTCAGTATGTTGGAGGATATACAGGCGGGTTACGAGTTCGTGAGCGGATCGGGCCTGTTCAAGTTGATCGCGATTACATCCATTTTGTATTCGGTTTTATTCTTCGCCGTTGATTTTCCATTTAGTGAAAGTTTATCCCTGCAGTTTACCGGTGATGAAGCGGGTTTGGCGGGCTTCAAAGGCGCATTCACCGGAATCACAACGACCATCACATTTCTGGTTTCGCTCTTGCTGGCGAATCGTTTGTATACGCGGCTGGGAATCATCAACAGTGTTTTGATCATGCCAATGACGTATATTCTCGGCTTCCTGGTTTTTTATTTCAATTTCAATATACAGGGCGCTGTGTTTGCACGCTTCTCGCAATTCGTGGTGCTTGGCGGATTGCTTGGCACCGCGTGGAACGCCCTCTTCAATGTTGTGCCGCTCGAGCGGCGCGGTCAGGTGCTGGCATTCAATAACGGAGTCCCTGCGCAGATCGGCGTGATTGTTTCAGGGCTGCTGATTGTTCTCGGTAAACAATTTCTCGATACAAAGGTTGTCCTTCTGCTTGGCGTGTTTGTCGCGGTGGTGGTTGTGTATCTCACTCTGAAAATGATTCCTGCGTATGGGCAGGCGCTCGTGGATGCATTACGCGCGGGCCGCGCCGAAGTATTCAATGAAGACGACGAAGCATTTACCGGATACAAAAATGATCCCTCGGCAATTCAAGTGATCCTCGGCGCGCTAAATGATCCCAAGGCGTTCACCCGCCGCCTCGCGATTGAGATGCTCGTAAGAATGGAGATCAGGCTCGCGATTCCCGATTTGATTGAGCGTCTTTCCGACTCGGATGCAAGTGTGCGCGCCGCGGCGATCCAGGCGCTCGCTCAAATCGGACCGAAGTCTGCATTGAATCAGATCATTCTTGGGCTGGATGACCCCGATGACTTCGTCCGTGAACAGACGCTCACGGCTCTTCCCAAGCTGGGGGTGGATCCCTCGCCCGAAATGATTCGCACCCTCGAGCGTTTGCTCAAGGACTCGAATATTGAGGTCCGCGCCCACGCGGCAGTGGTGTTGGTGTATTTCGACGAGAGCCGGCGCGCGATAAACTTACTTGCCAGGTTCTCCAAATCAGACGATGCAGAAACCCGTCGTATCGCGCTTGATTCATTCGGACATATTTTGGAAAACGCAAAATCGAATGCGAAGCTGCCCTTCAAACCGAATCTTGTTTTGGATGCCATCAACGATCCCTCGCCGATCGTGCGGCGCGAGGCAATTCAAACTGCGGCGATGTTGAGAGGGATGGATGTGATCGTATCCATTGCGGCGCATCTATCCGACCAGGATGCCGGGGCGAGGAAACTCGCGTCAGAATCGCTGAAGCAGGCTTGGCCCGAGTCGAGAAGCGTTGTTGTTCCCATCCTCGAAAAAATGGACGGCTTTCTGATTGATTCCACACTGGATTCGATTCCGCCGGGTGATCCCGAAATTCAGGTTACCCTGCGGAGATATATTCAAGGTGAAGTTTCGAGCATCCGCTATTTGCGGACGTTGATCGCGTCGCTTCCGCCTGAGAGGGGGCCTGCGATCCGCTTGCTCGAGCAAACTCTGCGAAGCCGCGAGTCGCTCAGCGAGGAGCGGTTGATAAAAGCAGTGGGTTTGTTTGGAAATACAAGCGCGATGAGCCTGGTGCGTAAGAGTTTGAACGCGGGGGATGCGAATGCGCGTGCCTCTGCGCTGGAAGCCTTGGAGACACTTGGCGATAAAGAAATCACGCAGGAAGTTTTGCCAATCCTGGATCGAGGCGGTGTGTTCCAGGCTGAAAAAGATCTTGCGATGGAACCGCGCAAGGTGATCAAAACATTGATCGAAGACAAGGATTATTGGCTGCGCGCGCTCGCCGCGCGCTCAGTGCCCGAACTGGGGTTGAATGAATTCCTGCCCGAATTACGCAGGCTGAGGTCTGACCCGGTGCCGCTTGTAAAATTTGCCGCGCGCGATGCGCTGGCTCGCATGGACGGTGAGGTAAAAATGAAAACACTCAAAACGCTTTCCACTCTCGAACGAATTTTGTTGTTGCGTGAAGTGCCGATGTTCTCGAAGCTTTCGCCCGAAGATTTAGAGAAGATCGCCGAGATTGCGCAGGAGCAGTTGTTTGCGAGCCGATCTTTGATCTGCCGCGAAGGAGACCCGGGGAGCACGTTGTTCATCATCGTCAGCGGGCGCGTGGATGTGATCATCACGACTCGCAAAAAGGAAAATATCATCGCATCGCGTGGCCCGGGCGAATTTCTTGGCGAGATGGCGATCCTTGAATCCATGCCGCGCTCGGCGACACTTCGAGCGCGCGGTGAGGTGCGTGTGCTTGTGATCGAGGGGGAAGCCTTTAATGCCATCCTGCTGGACCGTCCCGAAGTCTCGATTTCCGTATTGCGGCACATGTCGAGCCGGGTTCGCCAGTTAAATGAAAAAATCGGCGTCACGGCTGGTGGGTAGTACTTACTCCTCCCGCAGGCGTCGCCGTGGCGCCGCGCGACATTTGATTGGATTAATTTCGTCTTGCGAGGTGCCTTGCGGGACGTTGTTGTAATCTTATTTTCAAGGAGCTTTATGTATGGCAAACAAAAAGAAGATCGAAGAACGAAACAAGGCGTTGCAGGCAAGGCAATCTGAACGGACAATCCAAATCATCGGGATTTCGGTCATTGTCATCATTGTGGTTGCGCTGGGTATTATGTTTGTATCCAATCGTCAGACTGCTCCCAAACAATATGACTCGTATCCGCCGATGACGATTGACGAAAGCAGGAAATATTTCGCTACGGTGAAAATGGCTGGTGGCGGCGAGTTTGTCGTCCAGCTTTTCGCAGATAAAGCGCCAATTACAGTAAACAGTTTTGTCTTCCTTGCACGGGATGGTTATTACGATGGGACAACCTTTCATCGTGTGCTTGAGGGTTTCATGGCGCAAGGCGGCGACCCAACAGGTACGGGTACGGGAGATCCTGGCTATTCGTTTGAAGATGAGATTACCGATCGGACGTTTGACAAGGCGGGACTCCTCGCTATGACAAACTCGGGACCAAATACGAATGGCAGTCAATTTTTTATTACATATGCTGCGACTTCGTGGTTGGACGGCTTGCATACGATCTTCGGTGAAGTGATCGAGGGCATGGATGTAGTGAATGCGATCACTCGTCGTGAGCCCGGCTCTAACATTCCGGGCGATGTTATTGAGGCAATAACAATCACTGAAGAATGACCTTGTAAATCACGAATCAAAAAGACGCCATCCACATGGACGGCGTCTCTTTGATGACTAGGAGACTTTCTGACTATCGACCTTTTTATGCGTACATTCCCCAATCGAGCGCGGAGGGGTCTTCCATCATGGAAAAGTCCCAAACGTCCATGCCCATTTCGATGGTGACCGGCATGTTGAGTCCTTCCACAGCTTTGGCTTTAGTCATTTCGATCATCGCTGGCCCGTAGGGGCAGAACGGAGTCGTGAGGATCATTTTCAAATGCGCGATGCCATTGTCAATGGAAATATCTCGCACCAATCCTAGTTGGATGATGTGCATTCCAATTTCCGGGTCAACCACTTCAGAGAGTTTCTCTCTTGCTGCTTTGACCATCTCTGGATGGGTTTCGTGGATCGTCCACTTGATTTCGCTGATTGTTTCTTCCGTCATTTTTCCTCGTATTGTTTTCGGTGGTCGAGTAGGATGAAGTCCGTATCGAGACCTAATTTTTACTTCCGGTAGTCACCACATACGTGCAGTGTGCGCTTCCGTCTAAAACGCATTGTACTTTATGAGCGGGCAGTGCCAGCATTTTTGAGATGAGGGTCTGGTCAACAGTGCAGACCTCAGGATGGGCGATACCGATTTTGTAATATGGGCAGGAAGTTTCGTGGATTTGATACTCTTTCCCCTTCTTCTCCCATTCAACCGTAAAACCTTCGTGCCCCAGCATTTCTTTGACAAAGTCCAGGCGCTCCTCCATGGTGAGCCCCTTCATCTGGTCTGAGTATTCACTCGCCATATCCTCTGCGATCTGGCTGAATAATCTGGCAACGACGGGTCCTGGCATTGAATCTTTCATCTGCGTTAGTAGGCGCGTTGTCAATTGCAGGTACTTGGTTGGGAAGCGCTCCATCCCGTCCTCAGTAAGCGAATACACCAAACGCGGGCGTCCCACGCCGTGACGTTCCTCCTCCGCCCCGATCAACCCCTCCATTTGAAGATTGGTCAAATGATGGCGGACCGAGATCGCATTGATGCCCACCGCCTTAGCGATATCGTTAATGGTGATCTTGGGATGCCCGAGCAGGGTTTGGAGAATCCTGTCTTTCGTGCTTTTCATGGGCGGGAGTATACCTGTGTGCCTGCGTATTGTCAATATACTAGAACAATATCATAAATATTGACTTTTCCCTCCAGCCCTGCTATAATGCCGCCGACTAAAAACACGTAAACGTCCCGCAGGTTGGTGATCGCAAAAATTGTAATGGGGGGAAGCCTGCGGGACGGTGAATCAAATCAGGAGCAAATACGAATGTCGCAACTCGAAATCAAGAACCTGCATGTCAGCATTGACGGAAAGGAAATCCTCAAAGGGGTGGACTTGACAGTAGAGCAGGGCAAGATCCACGCCCTCATGGGACCCAACGGAACAGGGAAGTCCACTTTGGCATATACATTGTTGGGCCATCCCAGCTACATCGTTACACAAGGCGAAATTAATTTCAAAGACCAGAGTGTTTTGGAACTCGAACCCGATGAACGCTCTCGCCTTGGCATGTTCCTTGCCTTTCAATATCCAGTCGCCATCCCAGGCGTGACGGTCGCGAACTTTTTGCGGACGGCTATCAATTCCCGTCGCCGTGCCGAGAATCCCGAAGATAAGGGAATGCCGATTCCTGAGTTTCGCAAGTTATTGAAAGAGAAGATGGTAATGCTCAAGATGGATCAGAATTTTGCGGGCCGCTATCTCAACGATGGCTTCTCGGGCGGCGAAAAGAAACGGGCTGAGATTTTGCAGCTGGCAACTTTGAAGCCTGAAGTCGCCATTTTGGATGAAACAGATTCCGGCTTGGATATTGACGCGTTGCGCGTCGTCGCAGAGGGAGTCAATGCTCTTGCCGGACCCGAGCTTGGTGTGCTGGTCATCACGCATTATCAGCGCCTGTTGAACTACATCAAGCCGAACTATGTCCATATCATGCTGGATGGGCGCATCGTTGAAAGCGGCGACGCTGAACTTGCATTACATCTCGAAGAACACGGCTATGATTGGGTGCGCGAGAAATACGAAGAGGTCACTGCCTAATTTGCCACAGAGCGCACCGAGAAAACAGAGCTTGAAAACCTTTCCTCAAGAACTCTATGGTGAATTGAATGGAGACAACAATGTCTGAAGATGCAAAAATTTTAGAAGATATCGGCGAATACAAATACGGTTTCCACGACCGCGATGACAACTACGTGTTCAAATCCGAGCGCGGACTTTCGCGCGCAGTTGTTGAAAATATTTCACGAATGAAAAAAGAACCGCAGTGGATGCTCGACTTTCGGCTCAAAGCGCTGGAGCATTATCAGAACCGCCCGATGCCGAATTGGGGACCGTCGTTGCAAGAACTCGATTTCGAGAATATTTATTACTACGTCAAGCCGACCGAGAAAAGCGAAAAATCCTGGGACGATGTCCCCGATGATATTAAGAAGACATTCGATAAATTGGGCATCCCCGAAGCTGAACGCAAATTTCTGGCTGGCGTTGGTGCGCAATACGAATCGGAGATGGTCTATCACTCGATTCAGGAACATCTTGAAAAGCAAGGGGTCATCTTCCTTTCGATTGAAGATGGATTGAAACAATATCCTGATTTATTCCGTGAATATTTCGGCACTGTGATTCCGCCTGAAGATAATAAGTTTGCCGCGTTGAATAGCGCGGTGTGGTCTGGCGGCTCGTTTGTGTATGTGCCGAAGAACGTGAAAGTTGATCTGCCGTTGCAGGCGTACTTCCGTTTGAATACGGCCAATGTCGGCCAGTTTGAACGGACGCTCATCATCGTGGATGAAGGCGCGTCGGTGCATTATGTGGAGGGTTGTACCGCGCCGCAATACACCACTGACTCGTTCCACTCTGGTGTGATTGAGATCATCGTCAAAAAGGGCGCACGCTCACGTTACTCAACGATTCAAAACTGGTCAACCAATGTATACAACCTTGTAACACAACGAGCCAAGGTTTTTGCGAATGCCTCACACGAATGGGTGGACGCGAATATTGGCTCGAAGGTCACGATGAAATATCCGTCCTGTTATCTCATGGAGCCAGGCGCGCGCGGCGAAATGCTTTCGATGGCGTTTGCGGGTCCAGGTCAAACCCAGGATGCCGGCTCGAAAATGTATCACTTCGCGCCGAACACCACAAGCAAGATCACATCCAAGTCCATTAGCAAGAGCGGCGGACGCGCTTCCTATCGCGGCATGGTCAAAGTGTATAAAGGCGCGAAGGGCGTCAAGTCCAATGTTGTTTGTGATGCGCTTCTGCTCGATCCAAAGTCACGCTCCGATACTTATCCGTATATCGAAATTGATGAGGACGATGTGACAATAGGTCACGAGGCTTCAGTCAGCAAAGTGGGTGACGAGCAGCTCTTCTATCTCATGTCGCGCGGTCTCAGTGAAGAAGCAGCCATCACCATGGTCGTCTCTGGCTTCATCGAGCCACTCGTCAAAGAATTGCCGATGGAATATGCGGTTGAAATGAATCGCTTGATTGCGCTGCAAATGGAAGGAAGCATCGGTTAAACCCGTTGGTCGAGTGGCCCCGAGGGTTGAGTAGCGAGTGAAACGAGCGTATCGAAACCCTCAGGGCGTATCGAGACCAACAGTTTGATGAAAGTAAGAATTCGTGGTCTCGATACGGCCTCGGCTGTCGCCTCGACCTACTCGACCACCGTTGAATAGAGAATATTATGCAGGAAAAACCAAAAGTAGTTGTATCAAGGACTCGACGCGCCGACTCCGCCGCAAAAGATTTTAACTTCGCTGAATCCGATATCCGCGCAGGAAAAGACTCAGTCGCTTCATTCCGCGCCTCAGCCTGGTCTGCTTTCAAGAGGCATTCCCTCCCCGATACGACTCAGGAAGCCTGGCGGCGCACGGACATTCACAACCTGCCCGTGGATAAATTTATATTCGCGAAAGATGGCGCTTTTGAAGATCTGCCATCTGTCCGCGAAGATTTACTTAAGCCGCTGACCGGCGACCAGCACGGTGGACAAATTGTCCTTGTCCCTGGCGGTGTGAAAATTGAGCTTGATGAAAAACTCGCGCAAAAGGGTGTTGTCTTCACAGATCTAAAGACTGCAGAAGAAAAGCATCCGGATTTGCTCGCGTTGATGATCGGCAAGACCGTCAATGTGGAGGAGGGCAAGTTCGCTGCACTGGCTGGCGCGCTCGCACAAAACGGCGTTGTGCTGTATGTTCCAAAAGGTGTAACGGTAGACGAGCCGCTACATTCCGTATTATGGGGACCTGGCGCAGACTACGCTCACGTCTCACATATTCTTGTCCTCGTTGACGAAGGCGCGTCGGTAACATATGTCCATGAGTCCGCGTCGCCCGATGAAACAGGAGCAAATTCAATGCACGCGGGAAGCGTCGAAATCCAGGTGAAGGAAGGCGCGACTCTGCGATTCGTCGAATTGCAATCGTGGGGCAAACACGTCTGGAATTTCAGTCACGAACGCGCGCAAGTGGAACGCGGCGGCAATCTCGACTGGATCTTCGGTGCAATTGGTTCAGGTCTTACTAAGAATTTCACCGAACTCGATCTGGCTGGTGAGGGCGCACAAGGACGTATGTCTGGATTTTATTTCACGGATGGCAACCAGCACCTCGACCATGACACGCAGCAGAATCACCTTGCGCCGCGTACGACCAGCGATTTGTTGTTCAAGGGCGCGCTCAAAGGCAAGAGCCGTTCTGTTTGGCAGGGCATGATCTACGTTGCAAAAGATGCGCAAAAGACAGATGGCTACCAGGCGAATCGTAATCTCGTCCTAAGCGATCAGGCTCGCGCGGATTCGATCCCAGGTTTGGAAATTCTAGCGGATGATGTCCGCTGTACGCATGGCGCGACGGTTGGAAAACTCGAAGCGGAACCGCTCTTCTATTTGAAGTCGCGCGGCATTCCGCAAGCTGAAGCGGAAAAAATTGTTGTAGAGGGGTTCTTCGACCCAATCTTCCAGCGTATTCCATTTGAAGGTGTGCGTGAACGCTTTCAGCAATACATTGCCGATAAGATGGCTTAAACAGAATTGAGAAAATTTATGGTTGCAAAAACAAAAAGTAAGGTAAAGTCGAACGTTAATCGAAAGAGTAAACCCACCGTGCGTAAAAAAAACCTGGTTCAGGCAAGATCCCGAACTGCTGTCGTTGAAAATAAAACGAAGAGCGCCGTGAAAGCGAAACCAAAATCCATTGTCTTGTCGAAGCCCAGGGAAATGACAGGCGCAAAACCAAGATCGCAGACGACGACCAAGGTCCGCGTGGTGAACAAAATTTTGCCGCCGCGCATTGTATCCGCGAGTGAACAGAGTAAAATTTCAAAGGGGCTGCGACTCCCTCAATACAATTACATGAAGCCGCCCGGGTTGACCCATGATTTCCAGGTGGGCGAATCCGTGGAAGTGTATTGCGACCACGAAAAAAATCGCGACCGTGTCCGCGGCTGGATCCGGGGCACTGTTGTTCAAGTGGACAACAAACTCGTCGCGGTGCAGTTCCGCTCGAATGTATATCTAACGGACGGCTGGATGGTTCCTGATCGCATACTTTGGTATCCGTTGAACTCCGAACATATGCGCCCTGTGCCGAGCAAGAAGTCACTTAAAAGAGAAAAAGCAATTCCTGATTATTAGGTAGTCAGGTAAACACGTAGCTGAGTCGCTTGTTTACGTGTCTACTTGTTTCCTGCTTCCCCATGCCCCTTAACGTCACACAAATCCGCTCCCAATTTCCAATCCTCCAACGTGAAACCGCAAACGGTGTGCCGCTGGTGTATCTGGATTCCACTGCCACGTCGCAGAAACCGCTTGCCGTGATTGAAGCGATGAACGATTACTATCGTCGTTCCAATGCGAACATCCATCGCGGTGTGCACACACTGGCTGAAGAAGCGACCGCCATGTATGAAGCCGCGCGCGAAAAGATTGCCATGTTCATCAACGCGCCGTCGGCTCGCCAGATCATTTACACGCGTAACACAACGGAGTCCATCAACCTCGTTGCATATTCGTGGGCGCGCGCAAACCTCAAGGCTGGGGATCTCGTCATCCTCACCGAGATGGAGCATCACTCGAATCTCGTCCCCTGGCACATGCTGGAAGCCGAGCGCGGAATTCGACTCGAATTCATCCCGGTGACTAGTGACGGCATGCTTGATTTTGACTCGTACAAAACGCTTCTCACCCGAACCCCGAAACTGGTCTCGTTTACACACATGTCCAACGTTTTGGGAACGATCAACCCCGCGGCGGAGGTCATCCGACTCGCGCATCAGGCTGGCGCGATCACGGTTGTGGACGCGGCTCAATCCGTCCCGCACCTGAAAGTGGATGTGCAAGCCCTCGACGCGGACTTCCTCGCGTTTTCCGCCCACAAAATGTGCGGACCAACTGGCGTTGGCGCGTTGTATGGAAGGCTGGAGTTGCTCGAAGCCATGCCTCCGTTCCTAGGCGGCGGCGACATGATCAAAGTGGTGCATCTGCGTTCGTTTCGTCCGAACACCGTGCCTCACAAGTTTGAAGCGGGGACTCCCGCCATCGCGGAAGCCGTCGGTTTTGGCGCGGCAGTGGATTATCTCAACTCTGTCGGTATGGATAAAATCTCCGCGCATGAACATGAAATCACGGAATATGCTCTCGAGCGGTTGGAAGAAATTCCAGGGTTGAAAGTGTTCGGTCCTGGCGCGCAGCACAAGGGTGGGGTGGCGGCGTTTACGTTTGACGGTGTCCACCCTCACGATGTGGCGCAAATCCTTGATCGAGATGGCATTGCTGTGAGGGCAGGTCATCATTGCGCGCAGCCCCTCCACGAGAAATTTGGAATCCAAGCCACATCCCGCGCCAGTTTTTATCTCTACAACACAAAGGAAGAAGTGGATAAACTCGTGAACGGGATTTATAAGGTGAAGGAATTATTCGGTTAACTCCGCTGGTTGAGTCGCCGCGAAGCGGCGTATCGAAACCAGCAGTGCACATGTGAAATCTTGTACCAAGAATTGCTTTGGTTAGTGGTGGTCTCGATACGGGCTTGGTTTCGATAAGCGCCTTCGGCGCTACTCAACCGACAGCCCTACTCGACCACCGGTGTTGGGAGAATTATGGACGACCTCTACCGTGAAGTAATCATCGAACATTATAAGAACCCCGGCTATCGCGGGCATCTTGACCCGCACGATATTCAATTTGAAGATAATAACCCATTGTGCGGGGATCACATCGAGATCACTCTTCAAACGTCTGACGATGGCACCGTGAGAGACGCGCGCTTCGATGGGCATGGCTGTGCCATCTCGCAAGCCTCCGCGGATTTGCTGGTCGAGTCCATTATTGGGAAACCGCTTGAGGAAGTGAAACAACTCAACAAGGACCACGTCCTTGAAATGTTGGGCATCGAGTTGGGTCCCGTCCGCTTGAAGTGCGCGTTGCTGTCGCTAAAGGTGTTGAAGGCAGGGGTCTACGGGTTGGGGGAAGCCAGCGATGAGTTGGTGGAATAAGATGTTCGATTACACAAAAACAGATGAATCGAAAATTGAATACTTTGAAATTGCCCCTGCCAGTGAATTACCGAATGGAGAAAGACTGTTCGTTGAGATCGAAGGCAAGTCAATCGTGATATTCAATATCGCGGGTCAGTTCTTTTCGATCGCGGACGTATGCTCGCACGATGATGGACCGGTAGGGGAAGGCGATGTCGCAGGCTATAACATCACCTGCCCGCGCCACGGCGGCGAATTCGATATACAGACGGGCAAAGCTGTGCAATTGCCAGCCGTGGTGGATATCCCTGCGTACCCTGTTCAAGTGCGCGATGGGATTATTTTTATTGGGGTACCGAAGGAATAAAATACCTTTGGCGGGAATTGAATGGCTTCCTGCGATTTGGTTTGGCGGATGTCTGTTCGGTCTATCCATTTTGCTGGCGGGATATTTAACGGCAGGATACTCGCATGTCCACCGGTCGCTCAGTGAACTCGCAGCGACCACTGCTCCTTATTCATGGCTTGTTCGGTGGGTGGGTTTCATCCCCCTTGGATTGAGCTTCGTATTATTTGCCCGCCAAACGAAAGACTTGTTTTCAAGTTATGTCCCTTCGGCAATTTTTCTGCTGATAGGGCTTGCTATATTCATCGCGGGAATATTTCCCACTGATCCGAACAATAGGCGGGATACACTACCTAGCAAGATTCATGCGATTGCGGTTATTACACTTCTATTCCTCCTCAGTCTTGCCCCATTCACGTTTTCGGTTTCCGTACTGTATCGAAATCCTCCAGCAGGATGGTTTTTGGATTTCTCGTTATTGATGGGAATCCTGGTGTTGGTTTTTTTCGTACTCTTGCTGAATGACGTTTGCCCTCAATTAGCCGCTCTCCATCAAAAATTACTGGGTGCGTTCATAAAGGCGTGGTATCCCATGCAGGGATTGCATCAAAGACTTCTTCTTTCCCTGTATTTCGTTTGGTGGGCGGTCTTTTCCTTGGTCCTTACCCTTCCATTGAATACCTTCTGACCATTACCATTCCCCCGCATAATGAATTTCGTACGGCTTGGTAATTCTCTCAATTCTCACCCGCCGCAATTCGGTCAATTGTCTGATGTGCAAGTTATCATGCGCCACCCATGAGGCGAACATATCGCCTGCTCTCATTGAACCAAATCGGGATGTGTAGATCTTTTTCCAATCTGCATTCTTCAAACTCTTCAACCAAACCAATGATTTTTCCCGCTCGTTGAAAAATTTTCTTTGCATGGTCTTGAATTTCTGCTGATTGTACTTGCGCAGTTTGACCCATGCAGTTGGGGCGATGGGATGCCATTCTTCATGCTGGCGATGCAGGATGAAATCCAAATGTTCGCGGAAGTCCTCGCGTTCTTCATCATAGAGATGGCAGACGACCTCCAAAATGGACCAACTTCCTCTGCTGGGTTTGACCTGCGCTTCTTTCTGGCTGATACCTGCCAGCAACGCCCGAATCATTTCCGTGCTGTTGACGAGTTCCTGATAAAGAGTTTTGAATTCCATGTCAATCTCCAGTCCACCGCGCTGAGTGTGTCGAACCGTCCAATCTCCAATCTCTAGCCTCCAAAATTCCCCACGATCCTCAAGATATCAAACCCCTCCGCAAACGGACGCTCCGCCAGCGCGCCGTGACGTACCATGATGGAGCGCGTCAACTCGCTGTTGAAGTAATAGCGGTCGCGATAGGTTTCGTATTTGGATAATGCTTCGATTTTCTTGTTCACGTCCTCTTCTGTGACTTCCACGAGGAAGTGTGGGAAGAATCCATGTGACGAACGGACGACATCAAATCCCAAAACGGTGATGCCGCGAAACGCGCGCAGGGCTTCGTCGGTCATGGTGTTGTGGTCCTGATGGACATCTTGTTTGCTGTGAACAAAAATCAAATCCGGTTTGAAATCCTTGCGGAGCTTGAGAAAATATTCTAGAATTTCCTGTCGCGAATCAGGGAAGACGCGCGTGATAAATGGACCGAGAATAATCTTTTTTTTCGGAACACCCAGAACCGCCATCGCTTCATAGTGTTCGACCTTCACATTTTGCAATTCGGAATTCTTTTGATTATCTGAAAGCGTGACGCATAATACATCCGTCTGTTTGACGATGTGATGAAGCAATGCACCACATCCCAATTCGATGTCGTCAGGATGCGCTCCGAGGAACAGAACTCGTTTGCCGGAAAAATTCATGCTTATGTATCCAGCACAGCATACGCCCTAACAGGAAATGTGCCAAATGCCTTCACCTTCACCGGCGCGGCATGGAATCGGAAACCACTATCCGGTAATTCTTCCAGTCCGCGCATGTGTTCGCAGATCGGGATTCGGTTGCCTAATAATGTAGTATGAACAGGGCGCGCTCCATTTGTAGTGTCGTCAATGTTGTAGGTGTCAATGCCAACGAAAGCCACCTCTTTTTCAACCAGAAATTCTGCAGCCTCTTTCGTCAGGAACGTATGGCCTTCAAAATATTGATCTGTTCGCCAATGACGCGCCCAGTCTGTATGAATAAGCACTGCTTTGCCTTTTACGTTGATTCCTCTCAATGTTTTTGCTGAGATTGCACCACCTGAATTTTGCGCGCGAACAACGACTCCTTCAAGATCTGCCAATGACTCAAGCGGAAGTTCAGACAGGTCAATCCCATCTGCGAAGCGATGAAACGGACTATCCACGTATGTCCCCGTGTTGGCGACCATTTCGATCTTGCCGATGTTGAATTCCGTTCCTTCCGTATAGTGTTTTCTTGAATCTTCTCTGGAAAGAAAATCACAGATGATCGGCGCGGGTAATCCTTTGTAGGTCATCATCCCATGCTCGACTGTGTGGCTGAGGTCAATTAGTTTGCTGTTCATTATGCAATCTCCGATCTCCAATTTGAGGCGGGGGGATTGCTTCGCCGCCGCTTCGACTACGGGCTTCGACGCGACGCGTCTCAACCCTCCGCTCAGCGCGAGCGGCTCTCAATGACATGCGTATTACTTGGTTGCCAGAATACCACCGACGACTTTGGTCATCACCAGTTTGCCGTCCCGGTTAAGCCAGCGTGTAGCCACTTCAGTGATCTTGCCAATCAAAGCCTCGTATTCATCTTTTCCATTGAACATCGAAGTCCACAGTTTGCGGTCTTCACTCAAGGACGCGCGCACGTACTCAATAAAAGGCGCAACCTCAGGGAAGGTGAGGTGGTTCTCGAATTTGTGCAAATCGGTTTTTGCGAAGATACGATCAATAGTGTTGAAGATGTCACCCCTGAAGCGTGAAGACCCGGGCATCGGTGGTATGGTAGTGTTGGTGGCTTCCTTGATGATGTCGTAGAACATCTGCTTGTTTTCAGGCAATGGACCCGAGACGAAGAGTCGTCCGCCGGGCTTGAGCACTCGGTGAGCCTCACCAAATGTAAAGTCCAGATCTGATGCGTAGTAGATGGCAAATGCGCTGGTGCATAAGTCGAAGGTATTATCCGCAAAATTGAATGGCTTGTTGAAATCCAAAAATTGGAAATCAATGTTCATGCCGCGTTCTTTGTTTTTTGCGCGGGCTTTATCAAGCAGTTCTTCAGAAAAGTCCCCGCCCGTGATTTTTGCGCCACCTTTAGTATAATCATTGAATAGGAAAGAGAGTTTTCCAGCGCCACAACCGATATCGAGAATGTTCATGCCGGCTTGTGGTTTGAGAAGATCATTCGTCCATTGATCAATATTGGCGGAGCCATATTTTTCGTGAATGTCAATGCGGACGAGAAGGTCTTTTGAAGTTTCCTGATAATTGATTTCCATTGGGTTCTCCTGATGTGCCGTTGGTTGAGTAGTCCCGCGAAGATCGCGCGGGACGTATCGAAACCAACGGGTTACAAAATTACTTCCTGTTAGCGGTGGTCTCGATATGCCTTTCTCAAAGAACGCTCAAGGCTACTCGACCACCAGATTGCTTCAAAAATTATACCAAAAATGAACTAAAATTCAATTGCTGAATTTTGATGAGATGATATGAAGAAAATTATTCAACCTGTAAAAGGCACGCGCGAGTTTTACCCTGAGCAGATGTCCCTGCGCAATTTTGTTTATGAAAAAGTGCGCGACGCTTCTCGAATGTTCGGCTATCAGGAATGGGATGGTCCCTTCATCGAGCCGATTGATTTATACGCGGCAAAATCAGGTGAGGAACTTGTCAAGAAACAATCGTTCACATTCGAAGATCGCGGAGGTGAATTGGTAACCCTGCGACCTGAACTCACGCCGTCGCTGGCGCGCATGATCGCGGCAAGACAGGGCGAGTTGAATTTTCCTTTACGGTGGTGGTCGTTTGGTCCGTTTTGGAGATACGAGTCGCCGCAGCGCGGACGTACGCGTGAATTCTTTCAATGGAATATTGACATGCTCGGCACGGACTCACCCGAAGCGGATGCGGAACTCATCGCGGTTGCCGCGACGTTCCTGCGCTCGGTCGGGCTGGACCCCGCGCGTGCCACGATCCTGGTGAATGATCGGCGGCTGACGAATTCCCAGCTCGAGTCTCTTAGCGTTCCTCCCGAAAAACGGAATGATGCTCTGGGTCTCATTGATCGCCGGTCCAAAATGGATGCCCAAAAATGGGATGCGTACGCGCTGGAGATTGGCCTCACCCAAAAACAATTGGATGGACTGAAAGAATCACTTGGTAATCTAGAACTCTGGAAAACCAGTCCTGAGTTGACGCGTCTCTTCACTGCGCTGGATGCGTTGGGTGTAAACGAATACGTGAAATTCGATCCGAACATCACGCGTGGCTTGCTATATTACACCGGCACGGTCTTTGAAGCATTTGATACCACCGGCTCGGTCAGGCGAGCAATTCTCGGCGGCGGACGTTATGACAACCTGCTGGCTGATGTAGGCGGGCAACCTCTCCCTGCAACGGGCTTTGCGATGGGGGATGTGGTGATCGGAATCATCCTGCAGGAGGCGGGTCTTGGCCCTGAGTTTACGCCGAGTCCCGCGCAAGTGCTGGTCACTGTGTTCAATGAATCCTTTTTGGCGAAATCATATGCGCTCGCGGCAGAATTGCGTGCGGCGGGCTTGAATGTGATGATGTACCCTGAGCCTGCAAAACTGCAAAAGCAGTTCAAGTTTGCCGATAAGATGAAAATGAAGGTCACACTAGTGCTCGGACCGGATGAGGTAGAGAAAAGTCTGGTCGTTGTCAAAAATTTGATTAACGGCGAGCAGGTTCAAGTGACGCGTGAAGCGTTGGTTGATTCCGTAAAAGGACTTTTGAAAAATGCCTGAGATTCGTCCCATCACCATTGACAATTGGCGCGCGATGATAAAACTTCAGGTGCGTGAAGACCAGAAGCATTTTGTCGCCTCCAATTTGTATTCCATCGCTGAATCGAAATTCGGGGACGAATTCGAAGGTCACTGGGATTTGTTTGCGTATGGTATCTACAATGGTGATGTGCCTGTAGGGTTTTTAATGTATGGCTTGAATTTTGAACATCCGAAACAACAGGCATTTATTCAGCGCTTGATGGTGGATGAGAAGTTTCAAGGGAAAGGCTACGGACGATTTGGCATTGAAAAGATGCTTGAAATTTTCCGCGCCGACGAACGTATCAAAGAGATTGGCATTAGTTATAAGCCTGAGAATGAAGGCGCTCGAAAATTGTACGCAAGCCTGGGGTTTGTTGAAACAGGGGAAGTATTGGAAAACGAAGTTGTTGCTGAGTTGGATCTCAGGTAGAAATAAAAAGAGCCAGGCAATTGCCTGGCTCAATATTTTTTGTTTACATTCCGTTATCTATATCTTTGGCACCGTACCCCGGACCGCCCTTGAAGAAGTCGTAGTTTGGTTTGATATCGGGTGTGAGATCAAGGACTTCACCGGCTTCCAACTGACGGGCGTTGTCCATGACGATGGGTCCGCCATGGTGGTTGGTGCCTTCAAAACGACCGGTGAGACCGACGTTGGTGATGTACTCGCCGCCCTTGGCTGTGTATGCTGTGGGCACTTCGTCTTCGGGGAAGATCGCAGCAAAAGGACATTCGGGAACACATGCGCCGCAATCAATGCAGGTGTCGGGGTCAATGTAAATCCAGGGCCATTCGTTAATGGGTTGTCCGGGGATCATGCACTCAACCGGGCAAACGTCAATACAACCTCTGTCTCGAACGCATAAACTGGTAACGATATGTGTCATACAACATCTCCTTTTGAGAAGGGATTAGTCTGGTGGCTTGATTATATCTGGCTTCGCATCCCATGCAAGGTGGAGATTTTACTTCGCTGCGAAGCGACCTGCCACTGCATCCCAGTTGACCACGTTCCACCAGGCGGTGATGTAATCGGGGCGGCGATTCTGATAATTCAGGTAGTACGCGTGTTCCCACACGTCAATGCCAAGGATGGGGGTTGTGCCATCCGATAGCGGAGAATCCTGATTAGCGGTGGAGACCACAGCCAGACCACTGCCTTTTTTGACGAGCCATGCCCAGCCGGATCCGAAACGTGTGGTGGCTGATTTGGTGAACTCTTCCTTGAACGCATCAAACGACCCGAAATCTGAATCGATTGCCTTAGCCAATTCTCCACTGGGAGCGCCTCCGGCTTTCGGTCCGATCACTTCCCAGAACAGGTTGTGATTGTAGGTGCCGCCGCCGTGATTGCGGACGACCATGCGCACGCCTTCGGGGACGGCGTTCAAATCGCTCAACAACGCCTCAAGGGATTTTCCAGCGAGTTCGGGAGTCTTATCCACTGCGCCGTTCAAGTTGGTCACATAGGTATTGTGGTGCTTGGTGTGATGGATTTCCATCGTGCGCGCGTCGATGTGCGGCTCCAGCGCGTCGTATGCATATGCCAGTTTTGGAAGTTCAAAAGCCATGTTTCTCTCCTTTGGGGTAATCGTTCGTTTAGGGTAACTTACTCCAAAATTGTAGTCTCGGAGGGGGAGGGTGTCAAGAAAGATATTCAACCGACGCGATTTTGCATTTTAGGTGTTGTAATTGCTGGTCAGAAGTTGTACAATGATTCTGTGAAACGCGATAATTTCATCCTTTTGTCTGGAGGAGAATGTCATGTCAATCAAACGAAGTATCCAAATCTGCTTGATCTTGTTGTTACTGGCCGCTTCCTTTGCCAGCGCCGGGAACGCCAAGGCCTGGTCGTACTGTGGGAGTTACTACTATGTCCAGAGGGGGGATACGCTTTTCAAGATCGCTAAGAGGTGCGGCACTACAGTGTCTGCGCTAAGAGCGGCAAACGGGATTCCCTATTACAGCAGCCTGATCTATGCCGGGACGTATCTGGTCATTCCGGGTGGGTATGAGAGTTCTGTAAGGTGTGGTGCAGCCTATGATTATTACGGTGCTTATTATGTGGTGTGCCGCGGTGATACTCTTGCAGGGATCGCCCTATACTATGGGACAACCGTGAATCATCTCGCATGGTATAACGGCATTCCCAATGCAAACCGTATCTACGCCGGGCAGGTGATTCGACCGTAGGTTTCATGTAGGTGACATTGAATACACGGGTTGTGGGAAGTTCAGCCTGTGTATTTTCATTTAACAGAATCAATTTCCGGCTGGAGATGGAGCGAGGCATCCGCTTTCAGCCTTGCAGGAACGCGCCGTTCTCGATTATCCTTGCGCCATGCATAAGGGACGACTCGAAGCCTTTAGCGATGGTGTGATCGCGATCATCATCACCATCATGGTGTTGGAGTTGAAGGTTCCTCACAGCGCCGAACTTGCCGCATTGCTTGAATTAGCGCCTGTCTTTTTTAGTTATGTGTTGAGTTTCGTCTACCTTGGCATTTATTGGAATAATCATCATCATTTATGGCAGGCGGGGAAACACGTGAATGGAGGAAATCCTCTGGGCGAATATGCACCTGCTCTTTTGGTTATCGCTGATCCCATTCGCGACCGCTTGGATGGGTGAAAATGATTTTGCTGAATTACCGATGGTATTGTATGGCGTTGTTTTGTGGATGGCGGGTTTGGCGTATTACATTTTGACACGCGTCATGATTGGTTCTCATGGAAAAGACTCAACGCTTGCGACGGCGATCGGTAAAGACTCGAAGGGTATTCTTTCATTGGTGGGCTATACAATCGCGATAGTATTGGCCTTTGTGAATCCCTTGATCTCTTTCGCTTTATACGTTCTGGTTGCCATTCTCTGGCTGATCCCTGATACAAGAATAGAAAAAACAATGGGGCGATAGTTCCAAACCCCGCCTGTAACCAATTCGTGCTTGACTTTACTTTTGCAATTTGCTACGATATTCCCAAACCTCAGTGTAAAGGAGAATGATATGAAACAAAGCAAGTTCTGGCTCAAATTGCTTGTGTCTGTGTGTGCGATCATGCTGATCACTTCGGCGGTTGGCGCCGCGCCGAAGGATGGCCCTGTCGTCAGCTTGAGTGTGACACAAGGTGAGTTCGGCGCTTCAGAAGATGTGCTTGTTACTGTTACCATCTTTAACCCGAACAAGCATACTGTCCGCGTGTTGAAGTGGTTTACTGCCGCGGACGGAGTGGAGGAACCACTCTTTTCGGTCATACGCGACGGTGAACCTGTTTCCTATATCGGAGCGCATTACAAGCGCCCAGCCGCCACCGGCAATGACTATATCTCCCTCAAGTCTGGCGCGAGCATTGTCAACACTGTGAATCTAGGAGATTATTATGACTTGTCTCAATCGGGTCAGTATGAAGTTGCGTATGGAGTCGCCGCGTTCAACCTCTTTGATGAGAAAGGCAACGCCTTCAAATACCAAGATGTGCTTGTCTCTGAAAAAATCAACCTGAAAGTTGACGGGCGCGTTCCAACCGCCAAGCCCACGCCTCCGCCTACTCCGCCTCCCGGCGGCAATTCTTTCAGCGCTTGTACCGTTGACCAGCAGTCCCAGCTACTATCTGCCCGCAATCAGGCAAAAACCTACGCATCCGTTGCAGAGAATTATCTGCTCGGAAACAATCAAGGCTCGCGCTACGTCACGTGGTTCGGAGTTTATAGTTCCACGCGTTATGGCACAGTGACAAATAACTTCACCGCGATCTCAAACGCAATGGACAACGCGGGTATTGCCTTCGATTGTAAGTGCAAACAAAACTACTATGCCTACGTCTATTCCAACCAACCCTACAAGATTTACCTGTGCAAAGTCTTTTGGACTGCGCCGCTTTCCGGCACCGACTCGAAGGCCGGCACGCTCATCCACGAGATGAGTCACTTCGATATCGTGGCTGGCACCGATGATGTCGTCTACGGTCAGACCGGCGCGAAGAATCTCGCGATTAGTAATCCCAATGATGCCATCAGGAATGCAGATAACCACGAATACTTCGCTGAAAACACGCCTGCGTTGCCATAACCATTAATTCCTTACGAAGACCCTGATGCGCATCAGGGTCTTCGTGTTTAATTCTCACGACACTCATTACTCGCCATGCCGAACATATCTTATAATCAGGCGGTAAAGGAGTAAGAAGTTGAAACTGAAATACGCTGTTTTGGCCTGCGCACTACTAACTCTTGGGTGCGGAACATCAACTTCGAATCTTCCAACTCAAGAATCCAATAGCTTGTTTTCGCAGATGACCAGCGTGCCGCCTCTTGCAAACGAATCTCCGACAAGCGCGGCTTCTCTACATACATCTCCCACGAGCCAGTCATCTCTATTTTCAGATTTGGGCACTCTATTATTTCGCGATGATTTTGATGGTTCACTTGACTCGGGTTGGGAATGGGTGCGGGAAGATGACGGTAGTTGGAGTCTCACTGCAGCGCCGGGTTTCATGCAGATCAATGCTCGTTCGGGTGATGTGAATAAAGAAACAATTACGAATCTTCTGTTACGTTCCATCCCTTCGGGCACGATCCAAATCGAAACGAAAATCACTTTTCAACCTGTTGCAAATTTTCAATTTGCCGGAATTATTATGTACGAATCGCCATCCAATTTTGTGCAAGCGGGGCGCGCCTACTGTGAAGGTGAAAACCCCCGTTGTGTAAGCGATGGCTTTTACATGGATTACTACGAAGGCGGGAGTTTCGTTGTGCCAAATTATGCAGGACCCTTTTCGGAAAATGATACCGTGTATTTACGACTGATCCGCCGCGAAAATACCTATACCCTCCAAACGAGCACGGACGGAGAAACGTGGACTCTGCGCGGCACAACAACAAGCAACATGAATCCGCTTCAAATCGGACTGGTAGCGGGTCAGAACACCTCAAGCGTTGTCCCCGCTGTGTTCGACTACTTTGAAGTTAAGAGTCTTCCATAACGAAAATGCTGAATCTAACAAAAAGAGATAGAGAAATGCATCGCGGCGATCACGGACCCGCAATCAAAATGGCGATGTCGATTCTGGTGCGTATGGCGGAAGTTTCCGGCGCGAAGGGATTAATTGACATCACAGGCGCGCACATTGACAGCACCATTTACATCGGCGATGCGGGTCTTGAATTTGCAGAGCGACTTGCTGGTTTGGGTGCGAAAGTTTCTGTTCCCACTACACTCAACGTCAGCGGGCTCGATGAGTATCACTGGAAGGAGTGGGCAGTCCCCTCTGAGTGGGCAAGGCAGGCACAGCGTCAGATGGTAGCGTATCAAAGCATGGGGACAATCCCAACCTGGACGTGTGCGCCGTATCAAACTGAAATGCGACCCAAATTCGGTCAGCAAATTGCATGGGGCGAATCGAATGCCATTGTGTTCGCTAACTCTGTGGTCGGCGCGAGAACCGAGCGATATCCTGATATGTTCGATATTTGTTGCGCCATCACAGGACGCGCTCCTGCAATTGGCTTACATCTCACGGAAAATCGCGCGGGCGAACTGCTGTTGCAGTTGAAAGACATTCCCGAAATCCTTCAACAAAGCGATGACTTTTATCCCGTACTCGGG
>Ga0247727_10005259_pt1 | contig 26502 bp, 19 predicted proteins | sample WisWelCaveWW1625_FD_202498 | JGI IMG/M metagenome (GOLD analysis project Ga0247727, IMG submission 202498) | Biofilm microbial communities from Wishing Well Cave, Virginia, United States - WW16-25 | ecosystem: Environmental > Aquatic > Deep subsurface > Groundwater > Cave microbial mat | place...
GTCTTTGGAAAATCACGCCACAGATCGTCCGGTATCGCTTGCGTCATGGCCCAACTCCTTGTTGGTGCTCATGTAACCCACGATTGCGCCTGAACTAAGGGGAGAGGCATGCACTCGGGCATACCCGATAAGCATAAACGCACCTGGATTGAAAGTAACGGAGTTACCATCCAGCTAAACCTTTGAGAACTCGGTAGTCAAGCGGCCGGATTAAATATTAGGAATTATTCTCCGAAATCATGGCTTCGAATTGCCGACAGACATGCCTTCAAGACCGGTTGTTGCTCGGGTGTATATCATGAGCGATAGCGCGACGTCTGTCTTCCAGCATGGCGTTTGTGTCCTTCAATATAGCCAAGCACTCTTTGCTGCTGGCCAGGACCGCCGCGCAGCTTGCCCTGTTTTCCCGGAGGAGTTCAAGAATCTCGTCTTGCAATTTGGTCGTCATGCTGGCTCTTTCCAGGTCGGCATTGTACGCATGGTGCGAAGCAGGCATTCATTAGGCTGTGGCGGCGCTTCCAACTGCGCCAAAAACTGAGCGTAGCGTAGCCCGCGGGCTCACCACGATGAGGCACTTATCGGGATTAGCAGCGGTATCTTCCGCGTCTCCAAAGAATTCAGGTGTATCCATGTGAGCAGCGTACCAGAATTCTAAACTCACCATGAACGCGAAGGTGAGAGCACAAGAACAAAAGCGGTAAGCCGTGACAAATACCTCTGAAGATTCCGCGACATTTAGCTCTGAAGCTCACAGATGCTGTTATCGTTATAGAATTGCCGAAATGTTGTCCATAGTTAGAGATGTCCCTCCTTCCCCCATTTAGAAATGTCACAGCTATACCCTCTAAGTATCTGAATCGCTTGAGGGTAGGGGACGAGGCCGAGCGGGCCGAAGCACCCATGCAGCGTAGGCCCGTCTCGGCCGTCCCAGCCAAAGGAGAGCGGGCTTTAGCACGGGTCGGCCCTGTGGAACGATTGTGGACTGCATATGGAGCGGCAGTTATTCTGGAGTCATGGCGCACAGTGCCTCCGTGGAAGGAACGGGCATGACGATGGCCGAACTGGAAAAAGAGATACTCGAGTTGCTGCAGGAAACGAGGGCAGACTTCGCTTCCATTCAGAAGGGAATGGACGAGTGCCTCGCCATCGTGAAGGAAACGAACGTCATGCTGGCGGCGAGACGCCAAGCCATCGCGGCCCGGGAATGGGTTTAGCGTCAGCCCGGCTGAAAAGTGAGCCGGCCCCGCAGCGCTAACAGTCCCGCGAGAGCGAGAATAGTGAAGCCGGCGCCGGCAATAAATGTTCCCTGCGACCCAATGCTGTCCCACAACGCCCCTGCGATAACGCTTGCGGCAAGGAGCGCAACGCCGGTCACGAGATTGAACATGCCGAAGGCTGTGCCGCGCAATTCAGGCGGCGCGGTATCGGCGACCAGGGTCGCAAGCAGCCCTTGCGTGAATCCCATGTGCAAGCCCCACAGGATGATGCCGAGCGCCAAACCCACCAAGCCGGGCGCAAACGCCAGTGCGAAATCGGCCGCCACCAGCAAGAGGAGGCCGATAATGAGCACGCGGGTCCGATCGCCATTGTCTGACAACACGCCGGCAGGATAGGCGGCCAGCGCATAGGCTACATTCATGAGGACCAGCACTGCCGGCGCAAGCGCCAGCGAGAGGCCAAGGGAAACGGCGCGCAGGATCAGGAAGGCTTCGCTGAAGCGGGCCAGAGTAAAGACGGCCGCAATGATGACCACCCACCAAAAGAGCGGCCCCATGCGCTTGAGCTCGCCGAGGCTCAAGGGCGAGCGCACCTCGCGCAGCCCCGGCGGGCGGTCGGGCTCGGCGACCGCGAACAGGATCAGCAGCATTGCGGCAAACGCCGGAATTACCGCAAACCAGAACACCGCCTTGATGTCATTCGCCAAGAGCCACATCAGCAAAATCGCCAGCAGCGGCCCGAGGAACGCCCCCACGGTATCGAGCGATTGCCGCAGACCGAAGCTGGCCCCGCGCAGTCGCGGCGGACTGATATCGGCGACGAGCGCATCGCGCGGCGCGCCGCGGATGCCCTTGCCGATGCGGTCGATGAACCGGGCCGCCACCAGCCAGCCAATGGTCGGCGCCAGCGGGAAGATGGGCTTGGTGAAGGCGGCCAGCCCATAGCCAAGCGCGGCGAGGAATTTGCGCTTGCCCAGCCAATCGCTGAGCGCGCCGGAGAAAATCTTGGTGATGGCTGCGGTCGCTTCGGCGATGCCTTCGATGATGCCAACGGTCAATGCAGAAGCGCTGAATACGGTGACGAGATACACCGGCAACAACGCGTGGATCATCTCCGATGAGATGTCCATGAGCAGCGAGACGAAGCCAAGCGCCCACACGCCGGCCGGCACGGCGCGCAGTGTCGCAAAGTCGAGGGCTGGTTTCGGTTGCTGCGTCATCTGGGCAATCTAGCATCCAATGGAGCTGGGAGAATCCGCTGCAGGAATCATGCGGCCTGCTTGTAGATCTCGGCAAGGGCTAGCGCTGTCGAAAGCCGGCCTTCGCTTACGGGCAGGGTATCAAGTTGATCCTGTGAAATCGGCTGCGTGTGCTGCTTCCGCCGGCAGCGGCCCTGCACCGGCCGCTTCGGGCGTTTCTGGATGACGTAGCGGTTGAAGAGCCTGAAGTCGCCAACGATCTCCGGCAGGTTCGGATCGGCTAAGAGCGGGGCGTCTGGTTTCCGCCGGTCATTGGCAGTGTCTTGAACAAGCCTGAGCGCCGCGGCGGTTTCGAGCTGCTCCTCGCGGACGCGCTGGCCGATCGCGAGGCAGAGTTCATCTTCCATTGAGAGCTGGGGACGTGCATCGATCTCCGGAGTGCTGGCCGCCGGAGTTGGTTGGTCGGATGCATGTTCTGTCGGCTTCGGAGCTTTCTTCACGCCCGGGCGCCCGCGCAGCTTGCGCGGTGGCTGCGCCGGCATGCTGAAGATGGAGTTCTCCTGGCTTCGCCGCATTGGTGCGGCTTGGCTTCGCTGCTGGGGCCGCAGCTCCTGTTCGACCTTAATCTGGGCAAGGACGGCGGAAAGGCGCTTGTTGTCAACAATCGCACCCTGATCTACCTGCCGGACCTTATCAAAGATGCGGTAGGGCAGGGGCAGGCCGTTGTGGCTGATCACCACCCTCCCGTCCGAATAGTCAGAAATGGTGATGCGCTTTCGGATCAGGCCGCGCGTGACTTCGTTTGGCTCCAGCAGGAAGACGACTTTGTCGTATTGCACGGTGAGCGCGGCCGAGACCGTGCGTTCCTCACGCCAGGCAAATACATCGCCGAGGTCCTCGCTGGATGCCAAGGGACGGTGGAGGTCCTTAGGGTTGCGCGGTTCCTTGGCGAAGCGAGCGTTGTAATCCGCCAGAAATGCCGGCAGGAGCTCATTGCCCGCCTCGATGCTGTTGATCCCCTGCAAGCGAAGCTCCTTCACCAGCCGATCCTGCAGCGTCCGGTTGGCGCGCTCGACCCGGCCCTTCGCCTGAGGCGTGTGAGCGCAGATGATGTCGATGTTGAGCTCGTGAAGCGCCCGACCGAACTGAGTCATGCCGTCACCGCCGATCGCGCCCTTCCTGGCAACGCGAAAGATGCTGTGCTTGTCGCTATAGAATGCAAGAGGCTTGCCATGCCGCTCGAGGTATTCACGCGTGGAAGCGAAGTAGGCGAAGGCCGATTCCGACTCTACGAACTTGAGCTGCATGAGCTTGCTCGTGGCGTCGTCGATGTAGACGAGGAGGGTGCATTGCGGGCCGCGGTCCTCGAACCACCAATGTTCGGAGCCGTCGATCTGGACCAGCTCTCCGGGGCATTCCCGACGGTATCGCGGCTGGTACACGGGCTTCTGACGGGCCTTACGGTCAAGCCAAATGCTTTCGGCCTTCATCCACTGGCGCATGGTCTCCGGGCATATCGTGAAGCCGTGAAGCTCCTGTAGCTTCTCCGTGGCGAGCGTCGGGCCGAAATCGCTGTAGCGTTCCCGGACCAGGTCGAGGACCTGTTGACGGATGGGGGCAGGCAGCTTCCTATTGCTGGGCTTTCCTCGGCGAAGAGAGACGAGGCCGGCCGCGCCTTGGCCGACGTATCTTGTCCGCAGGCGGCGAACTTGGCGTCGCGTAATGCCAAGCAGGCCCGCAACGGCCTTCGGAGTAGTGCGGCGTGAAATTAGGTCTTCGATAATCCTGAGCCGATTTAGCTCCGTGGTGCTCATTGTCACTAATGCCATCCTTTGCCCCCAAACGCTGAATGCGAAGAGGACATTTCTAAATTGGAGAGATAGGACATTTCTATCTGGGAGCTACGCGAAAATGTCGCATAACATATCTTATGATAAATAAATGCGTTGTATTTCAATGAGATAATAATTGTTTATGTTAAATGAGGCGCAACTTTGAGGCTCGCCATGGTTACATGTTGTGCCCGTATTCGAGACGGACTTTTTGAATTAGCACGCAGAGCCGGTTCGCAAAACCACTGCAATGCTGCCGCGAAGGACCTCAAGCGACGCCGTGAAATCGTCCGTGTTCGGGTTGCCACGGTGCTGTTATTTCCGAATTCCCGCTTGGAAGGTTGGTCGGCACTGTGGCCCATCAAGCTTACGCGGCCCACTCAATTCATCCCTAGCGCTTTCAGAGCTGCGGTCTTGGCGTCGCCAAAGAAGATCGGATCGACGTGCTCCATAACATCGCCGGTTACTTCGAGAAAGCTTCGCTTGTTCTCGAGAGGAATGAGGGCGCGTTTCGCACCGTTGTCCATTGCGATTTGCAAGGGCTCCACCAGGGACCTCACACCCTTGATGTTGCCTTGGACACTGAGGTCGCCGAGGATTAGCAACGCGGCCATAGGAGCTGCCTTCTTGAGTGCAGAGAATGCCGCGACGAAGAATGCCAGCCCGATTTCGCCCTCGACGCGGTTGTTTAAGAGGTCGATCACCTCGACGTGGAAGTCTGAAGCGTCCAATTCGCGACCGATGGTCAGTTCTGTTTTGCGCGCCAGCATGTAACTGAAGGCGCGATTGATCGACTCCTTGGTGGCACCGCTAATGCCTCCCGCGGTCTTGAGCTTGGCTGCGCCCGTGCTTAGCGATACCTCAATGCGGAAAAGCCCAACCGTGCCATCGGGGGCGACACTAGCCGCATAGACGCTTCCTGGGGGTAGAGGGTCCGAGGAAATCATGTTTCGGCCGCCCTGCTCCGGAACGCCGACAAATCGTTCCTCGCCTGTCTCAGCGTCAGTGTAGCTGAAGGATGTATGGTAGTACTCGAAGGAGCCCATCTTCTTGAGCTGCTCTTTAACCCGACGCCGGCCTTCCATCGCGAACTCAAGGATCTCGGCAATCTGGTCCTTGGTCGCCTGGCCATTCGGATAAAGAATCTTTATAAGGCCGGAAACTGTGCGCTTCACGGCCTTCCTGTCGCGGGTAACGAGATGTGACCCCATTGTAAAATGCCGATCAGGCACTTCGGTGAAGTTGTGCCGTCGCAACTCGCGCAGTGCTTCTGCGAGGTAGTCGACCACGAATCCGTAGTGATCGGTAAAAAGATCATTCCTCATCTTCGGGATTTCCCAGCCCGGCAGATAGAAGTGGAGGCGATCAATGAATGCCATGTCGTCGCGAATGACTTCCGGCATCGGCTCGAACAGGTGGCCAGACTGCACCATGACATCAACAGGCTGGTTCGTGTTCCCGAACATGGCGACGCTGGCTTCGCCAGACGCTGCCTCCTGTCCCCTCTGGTAAGTCCCAGATTCGCAGTAGGTCTTCATGGTCGTGATGACCTCTTTCGGCATTTTTTCGAGATCGGCGACCTCGTCAAAGCCAATGACATCCCAAATCTGAACGAGCCCCTTAGACCGGCCGCCCATATGGCCGAAGAGGTTGGCGACCGTCGTCGGGCCGGTCATGAGAGCGGCATAGGGTGACACTTCCTGCACGACATAACTCTTGCCGGTACCGCGCGGGCCGAGCTCGACGAGATTAAAATTGCGCTCGCACAGAGGGATCAGGCGGGTCAAAAAAAGGAGTTTGAGACGCCGGGACATCTCTGCAGGCTCGTAGCCCATGCTGCGGAGCATCAGGTCGATCCACTCCTCGACCGAGAATTCGGAGCGGAGCCGCTGGTATTCCTCAAGACTGAAGGTAGCCACCTGAATGGGGACGAGTTTGTCGATCCAGAAAGGGTTCTTGCCTTTGCCTTCCTCGTCGTACTCAAAGCGCATGTCGATTTGCGCCCAGATGCCGCCGGTCAGCAACCGCTCGTAGTCGCGCACGTACTGATTGGAAATGTGGACATTGCGATTGCCGAAGTTGTTAACCTCGGCCCAGTAGTCAGAGTCGACGAGGCGGACCTTCACCTTGTCAATGAACGTCCAACGCCCCTTCTCCTTGACCTTGCTCTGAGCCTTCATCGACTCGTCTGCGCGAATGTAGTTGTCGGCCAACGTGTTGTTGACGACCTGCAAGCCCATCTGAATTGCGACGTCGTCGGACGAGGCACAGTATTTTCCGAGCAAGTACTCCAGAACGAACACGGGCACATTGGCGCCCACCTTCACGCGCCTAACGAGGTCCTTGCGCACGACTTTGCCGGCAAAGACCCGGTTGACCTTGTCGTCCAAAGCATCCCGAGCAGCGGTCGTCATAGCCTAGACTCCGAGCCGGACCGGAAGGTCCTTTGGCGAAACATAGAGGACGGCATCGGTGCCGGCGTCCAGCACCTGGATGCGAACGGCTGTGACCGTGTCGTCCATCAAGATGAACCCGATTGTTACCGGAGACTTGGGCTCTAGTAGGAGACAGCCATTCTCCAGTGCTGCCCCCACTGCCACACCGGCCGTCGCAACCTGGCGGTCGCCCGCCATAACCACAGGGCGTATCTTCCGGGCCTGATCGAATAGGCCCTTGTTTGCGCCACCGAGTTCGATCTTCACCGAGAATATCCTGTTCGTCACCGCCTCAAAATCCTGAGATACAGTAACGGCGTTCTTCTCCGACTTCGTTTCTGCATCTGTTCTAAGGCGAGCCTTGATTACGGGTATGACTAACTCCTGAAGCGATGCCCCTCCGTGATGATAGGCAAGATCGCCGCCTGACCGGAACACGGACGTGCTGGCGGGAAGCACGATATCGAGATCGGTCGCATAGCCCAGCTTCGAGCCAGGGATACGAATGCTGCCCGGAGGCGTTGTCCCGCCTCTCCCGGTCCAGCAGCGGCGGTGCAAGTCTGCGGTGTCTCCTCCCGGTGCATCGATGCGCATGGACGGGGCGCGGTCGGAGGCAAAGAACAGATGCCCGTGATCGGCGGTGATGACGACGCTCTCGATCCCCGCGGCGGCCAGCCTCTGCAGGCAGCGAGCGATATCCTCGATAACGCGTTCCATGATCCGGCGCGCGGAAATCGTGCCCGTGTTCTCGCCAGCCGCGTCGATCTCGGTCGAGCGGATGAGTATGACTTGGGCGCCGCCGATCTTCTTTTGCAGTGATTTTGGGCTACCAGAGAGGGCGTCGTCGAGCGGCAGGTCGATCAAGTCCGGAATTTGCCCCTTGAGATACCTTTGGCGCGCCGCAAGATCGGGAAGAAATGTTCCGCCCACCATTGCGCCGAACCGGTCGTTCTGGGCAGCGATGGCAAAGCCGGACGTCGCTCCCGGCAGCAAGGCGGCCATGCCAATCGGCGTTATCGACGGCAGTGCTGCAATCGCGGCGCGCAACTGCACCTCGCCGAAGTTTAGGATGCGGGCTGCAAGCTCAGCGCCGATCTCGTACCGCATGGCGTCGACGAGAATGTATGCGACGGGCTTCGACAGCGGCTTGACCACCTCCGTCCAGATGCTCGTCTGGTGCATCACACCCGAGATACTGTACCCGCCCTTCTCGAAGGCCACCAAGAAGCCTTCGGACATGCGGCGCACCACATCCTGGTAAATGGCGCGCACTCTGCCAATAACCCGCTCGGGGATTTCATCCTCGAGCTCGGGGACGATGGCTTCTAGCCGCCGTTGCATACGGTCGAGGTGATGCCACCCATCTTGCGCAGAGACGTAGCGCTCCACCCATGCCGCCGGGTTTCCATTGGCCTTGCCCATCTTTGCGGCTGCGGCATCGGCGGCCATACCGAGATCAATCATCAGGCGGCACGCCTGCCAAAGCGTCAAACGAGCAATATCGCGATCGATCCAGAAGCTGTGAGGCCGCGTGTCGACGAGAGCCTGCGCATCTGCGAACTTGGCAGCAGCAATGAAGTTGAAGCAGGCGAGTGCGACGGCCTTCTCCTCGAAACGGAACGTATCGACGGTGCCCAAGCAGGTCCCGAGGTCCTGATCTGGCGACAAACCGAGCTCCCGCTCCACGCGGTCGGCAAGCGCGACATACGCGGCCGCGTACCGCTCGCGCATGCGCTGACAGATTTCAGTGATCGCCTTGGACCGGTCCTTCGATCCCGGCTCCGCAATGCCACGCAGAGCTTGTTCGGCGCCCGATCCGACCTTGGCGTTGGGAGCGAGGTCAGCGCGGAACTCGTTCGCCAGCACATGACGGCCGACGTTCGCCCGCATGCGAGCCAGATCGGCGCCGCCGGCCAGATCGATCCCAACACGGGTCCGCGCTAGCGTTCGCAGCTCATCGGTGGCGCCCTTGCCCTGGATCTCGGCGTCATGACCAGTGTCGGTCAGCCACTCGGTCAGGATCGAAAGGCTGTCGGTCACGCCGAAGATGCCCTTGAGCAGCGACGGGCCGTCGCTGGCCCCGTCGTCCTTGGACATGCGTGCGTAATCGACGTAGCGCAGTGCGTCAGACTTCAGCATTTCATCGATGGCGACGTCCATGAAGCGTTTGCGCAACACATTGCGAGCAAGTTGTTTCAGTGCTGGCGGGCGGTAGCATTCGCCGGCCTTCTCGAGCTCCATGAACAGCGAGCCTTTCTCGTCACGCTCGACGCCCGGCACATAGATAAGAGTGTCCTCTGGCGTCTCTCCGCACGTCACGGGCTCAACCAGGAACCGGACCTTGAGATACGAGCCGCCGAAGACGCAGAGCTTGGGCGTGCGGTAGCCGACGCGGACCGTCACCAAGTCGTCGGTAGCTGGCGCAGTCGTCAGCTCCTGGAAGAAGGGGCGCAGCTCTTCGTTCTTGTCATAGATGACAACCACATGCCGGTTCTTGATCTTCTCGGCGATCAAGCCGGCGATGTAGGTATGGAGCGGATGGGGATCAGCATCCTGGGCTTTCGTCATTGGGCTCTTCCCCTACGCGAGCGGCGGGTGGCACCCGTCGGCTCCGGTGCCTCCATCAGGCTCTTCAGCGCTGCCTTAACCGCCGGCGACGTGCGCTTTTTGACCAATGCATCGATCGGCGTGGTCGGCTTCTCGCGAGGTTTCCACTTCTCGTCGTCGTCCTGATACCAGAACACGTCCTCGAGGTCGTGAGCGATGGAGAGGCTTCGATCCTCGGCACACTTCGGCAAGACGCGCTCGGGCCACAGGTGCATTGCGAGGTGCGCCCAGTCGTACTCGCCGGCACAGAGCGCGGCCCACGTTGTCTTGAGCTCCTTCTGCCAGGACTTGAGCTGGGGCACGAGGCGCCACAGCGGCGCGAAGTTGATGATCACGCCGTCATCGAGGTTCGGGTTCCATAGCGGCGCGACCCGCTTCACCTCGTCGAGGAAGGCCCGCAGCTCCTCGACGAGCGCTTCCTGCGATTCGATAGCCTTGTGCTGAGCCGCCACTGGACTCGGTCCGGCTTCGGCACGCAGCGTCTCGAGTTGGCGCTCCTCGTGCGCCAGCTTGGGCGCGACGTAGTCGTTCGGGACTCGGAACAAGGTGTCTTTGGTGAAGGCATGGATATAGAGCCACACCGAGTAGCTGGCTGACGGCGTCGCCAGCTGCCAGTAGATCGGCGCCTTACGACGGCTCTTGCTGTACATTTTGATATGCAGCGGAAAGAAATCTCGCGCGAGCCAAGGGCGAAGGCCGGATGGAACCTCGACGGCGACGCGCTCGGCCGATTGCCGAACAAGTGCGGTGAGGTCCCTCGCATGGCCTTCGTCGTCGACGAGGATGTCAGGACGGTCCGCAGGATCCTCACCCTCCGGCCACATGCCGGGCGACCGCGACGGAAGTTGATCAAAGGGCTCGGGCTCCGGCGGGAAGGTGCGCTCACCTGTGGCAAGCCGCAGGTCGAACCGACCAAAGGCCACGCCGATGAACCATGAGTTGAGAGCAAACGACGACAATTCCGCCGTAGGGCCAGCGTCGTCGTCAGCGTCATCATCGAGCTCGTCGCCTCCGCCGTTTTCGCCGCCGAGCGCGCCATCATCCACGCGGGCGAAGGACGCCTCAATAGACTCGCGATCGCCGTCGTCGATGTCGTACAGTCGAAACGAGAATTCGTCGATCTGCCGCTGTATCTCGTCCAGCTCGTGCTTGACGACGCCCAAGTCAGTCTTCGTCACTCGTTCATTTAGGGGCGTCGGTATGAGAAACGCGTGAGAGCACTCGTTTGCCGAGTCAAGCCGACGCTTCAGAGACCATGCACGTCTCGCCAGTCGGGAAAGCAGCGCGCACGATTCCGGTGGCACTGTTGGGACAGGCGTTCGTTGAATGACGCCCACCTCGTATGAGCGCGCCGCGCCGCCGGCTTTCGCATCCGCGGCCGCAAGTTGAAACTCCACGAGCGAGCGGAATGCCTTGCTGGTAGTGAGAGCGAGAATAGCAAGAAGCTCTGCCTCGCTGTCGTCTTCAACGACCGCCGCTGGCCCCTTGTGGCCGAACGCGCAGCCTCGTGGCATTACTCGGAACCCCAACTCGCTCTTTGTGCGCAACGGCCACGTCAGACCCGGCCGAAAGTAGAGATGCGTGTTTCGCGGGAACGCCTTCTCATACCCCTGAACGTCGCGCCCGTCGTCCTCCCATTTCACGCATAAGTTGAGATCAGAATAGAACGGGGAGTACTTTCCACCTTTGGCAAAGAGACACCACCGGGTGCCAAGTTCGTCGGGTGGCACCGCCCACCATGCACGGATAAAACGAAAATCATCCGCAGTCGCAAGGCCCTGCCGCGCTACCCTGCCGTTAGATTCAAAGGGGGGCACCCGCCGAAACACATCTCGCAGTGAATCGCTGACCCAATACGCGAACGGACTTCCAGGCACACTTGCGAAGGTGGCCGCGTCTACCTCAAACCGCTTGTGGGCGCCGGGGACTTCCGGTGTAACGACTGCGCGCTTGAGCGCCGATACCTTGTCCTCAAGCTCTTCAAGAACACGGAGGAATACCGTCGGCGCCGGGCGCGAGAACTCCATTCCTTCAAGGCAGTAGGCCGCGGCCTCCACAAGTGCGGCATCCATGACACCGAGTCCAAGGTCTGCAAAGACAGCCGGTGGGGCCTCCTTAAGCAGCGCCGCTCGCCAGTTCGCGAAACTTGCAAGGAAGAACCCCGTCCGAGACGTAATGGCGCCAAGTCGGCCGCGAGAGTGTAAGAGTTCGATGCCTCGTTCAACGAATGCCGCGAACACATCCTGCTTGCTGCGTGGATATCCAGCGTCAAACACCATCTTCGCGCGCAAGCTTCCCGCGCCGAACGGCGGATTCATCAGCACCACGTGGAATTTCCGCGCGACCAAATTAGCCAGGGCAAAGCCCTGCACCGCGTCCTCCGCGAACAGTCTCCTCCGTGCATTGCTGGAACTACTCGCCGCTGTTACATAGTCCGCCAAAGCTTGGAACACGAGCTTCTCGGCCTTAGTCCAGAAGTCCTCCTGCTCGCGTGGCACGACACGCACCAGCTTTTCGCTGGTGATGCCGCCGAGGCCATAGTCCGCAACGCGGAACAGCGGCAGCGTGTCCTCCCACTCGGCGCGACCCTTCTCAATGGCCCGCGCCAAGTCCCGTTCGATCTTGAGCAGCGTGCCCATCTCGCCAGCGAGCTTCATGCCATCCCAAACCGTCTCGACGAGTTCCGCAAGGCTGTCGGCCATAGCCTTGGTGGCGTGCACCTTCTTGTCGGACGGAATATGGAGCGCCCGCCTGATTAACCCTTCGAGCTTCTCCTCCTTCAATTCGGCAAGGAACTCCTTGAGCAGATCCTTCTCGCCCGGCATCGGCTCAGCGATAACGATGTTCGCGCGCTTGATGATTGGCCGCTCGGCCCGCCCGATGCCGAAGTCGCGAAACGCGCGTTGTGCTCGCATCCACAACGCCAGCTGCCCAATCTGTGCACACCGCGGGTCGATATCGACGCCATGAAGATTGTCGGCAAGGATCAAGCCTGGCAGCGCGGCCCTGAGGTTTGCGATCTCGGGATAGTCCTCCCTTAGCGTCTCGCCAGACACCTCGCTTGCCGGCGAGGCCGCGTCAGCCCAAGCCTCCTCGTACATGACGAGAAGAAGGTCGAAGCAGTAGAGCAAGAAGTGCCCCGATCCGCAGGCCGGATCGAGAATCCTGATGTCGCGCGGGTCCTTCTTAGCGCGCGGCTCCCAGGTCTCATCGGGTCGGCGCACCATGTACTCGCACAGCTCTTTGAGTAGGGTCTGCCCGTCGCGCATCTCGTACCAGATGCGTCCCAGCGTGTTGTCGGAGAGAAACTGCACGACATAGCGCGGCGTAAAAAATTGGTTGCGTACCGCCAGCTCGCGACCGTTGCGCGGTGCCTGACTTTCGTCGCGCATCTTCCGCCGTTCTTCGGTGCTGTTGAAAAACTGGTAGACCCAGCCGATGGTCTCGTCCTCACCCCACACGCCGGCCAGCACTGGCGCATTCAGGAGCTCGAGCAGCTGATCGAATGTCGCGCGCTTCGGCCAGAGCACCGACGATGGATCGCGCCGGTCGAACAGAACCTTCACCTCCGTCGACAACTCGTCGAAGATGCATTCGAGGTAGAGGCGATAGCCGCTGCCGTCAGGGAAACGGACACCCGGTGCCAGCCCACAGAACTCGTTGAAGCCCGTGGACGCATCGCCGCGCGTGATGCATTCCTGCACGATCTCCCGCCCCTCAAGCATCTTGAGCGCCACGAAGCGGTTCAGCGTCGTGAAGGCAGCATCGCGCAGATAGTCAAGCACGGCCTGATCCGATTTCATGGCGGCAGCGCGCTTGTGCTCGATGGCTGCGACGATCGTCTCGCGCAACTGATGCTGACGACCGGTCAGATGCGGCCCCCCTTTGGCAGCTACCGCGCCATCGATATGCACGTCATAGACGCCCTCGAGCTGCTCCCGAAAGTCCTCTTCGAGCAGACGGCGGGCTTTCTGGGTCGCGTACTGGATCGCGTTCCGTGTCTCCTTCTCCATCAGGAAGGCCTCACCGCACTATGACCTTCTTGCCCTCGCCGATGAGGCGGGAGAACTCCTCGCGGATCCCATTGATGGCCTGCTCCAGCTGTTCCTCCGTCTCGATGCCGCCAGAGAAGTATTGCGTTACCGAGACTGTCGCGAGACGCTCGCCGTCGAGCAGCTGATGGACCTTCTGTACGGCGGCCGAGAAGCGGGAGGGGCACAGCTCGGTATCGGCACGGATCTGCTGCAAAGTGCTTCCCTCTGAATTCTGGCTGGTCCCCTGGCGGATCGGCCTGGCGATGTCATCTTGTTGAGCTTGGCTCAATCTCTCCCAGCCTGGGGTTGCCACAAGGCTTTCGTGAGCGTCGAGGTACGCGTTCACACGCTCGGCGATGGCGCCCTTCAATCTGCGCGCGTAGTCCGCCTCGATCGCCTTCGCGCTTTGGTCGATCAACGGCAAGTCCCGGAAGAACGTCTCCTTAGCAAGGATGTCCTGCAGAGCCCTCCCCCGCTCAGCAAGCGCAGGATCTAAATCATTCTCCTGGATGAGAATCGGCAGCTTGCCTATAGCGGCGCGGGCTCGCTCGATATCCCTTAGTACTGGCTCCGTGAGCGACCTCGAAAGCTCAGCCACGCGCTGGATCGACTCCTTCAAGAGCTTGTGGGCGGCACTGAACGTGGTGATGGCGTTCTCCTCGCTTCCGCGTCGGATCGCGCGCATTTGCGAGAGGGCATTTTCGATCTGGTCGATGCCAGGGAGCCTAGCGGACCGAAGAATGGAGAGGACAGAGTCAAAGCTCTCCTCGTGCCGTTCCACCTCTTTGCGGAGTTGAGCAACGAGCGGCGTTGCGGAAAGCTCTCTGACCTCGCTTCCAAACGTGTCCTTGAAGTGCTGGGCAGCTTCTGCGATGACCGCGAAGTCAATCCCCTTCTTCGGCCTAAAGCTTGTGGCTCGGAATATGTTGTTGCTCGAGAAGCACTCCTTCGCCTGCACGCTTGTCGCCGTCTCGATCGTCTGCCCCCTGCTAACGGCATCGATCAAGCCGGCGCGTAGGAGGCACAATGAGAAGAGCCGAACCGCTTCGAAGTCCCATCCAAACGGCGCTTTGGAGAACTCGTCTTCGAGGAGCTTCCCCATCGCTTGGTCGCCATAGTTCGCCTTCGCTTCGATCAGCGTCATGACCTCAGACAGAGGGACACCATCGGTACGGAAGACAGTCTTTCCTCGCTCATCCCGGAGGAGGTTGAGCTGGCTGAAGACTGCAGGAAGACCAGCAAGATTCTCGGCCGTCAGGAGCGCGTCTGTCCCCTTCTTCAGATCAGCAGTTTTAGCTGATGCCTCATCGAACCGGTCGTAAACCGCAGGGAGCACCTGTCCCAAGATGGCAGCCGCCGTCTTGCCCACATCCGTCGCAGAGCTGTCGGGGCTACGATCGTTCCCGCTCGAGTAGATCTGGCCAGCGAGACAGGCCTGCCGAAGTCTACGGCGGAGCTCGTCCATATGCTTGCGCTGTCGGACCTTCTCTTCTGCGATCAGGCGCGACTCATCGGCCGTAGTCGCGCCCCGCACTTTGCGGTCGATCATCTGACCCGACCGAAATGCCTCGCGGAGCTCACGCTCGATCTCCTCATCAAGCGTGGCCAACCAAAACACGCTCTTCTGATCCTGCTGACTGCGGCGCCGTAGGACGGGCGCCTCGCGTGCGGCATCGGCGGCAGTGTCCGCAAGTTGGAGATGGAATGAGATGTCGTTGATGATCTCCTCGGACCCGTTGACCACCAAACCAGCCTTGAATTGCTTGGTATCCCCCAAGTTGAAACTTGGCTGTGGTGTCCAAAGGCTGGTCAGGACGTCCGTGAACAGCCGCTTCCGATCGGCGGCTTTCGGGTCGATCCCAGACCGGATCTGGTCCCAATCATCCTCAGCTGGCGTCGGAATCCGATATCCGCCATCGCCCTGGCGGATCATCAACGCCGCCTCAAGTTCGGCTAGCGCTTCCTTGACCTGGGGAAGCTTCGATTCCCCGTCGACCTGCTCGAAGAGAGCAGCAGCAATGTTCTCCGCATTACGATGAACGGTCGGCGCGAACTGCAGCAGGCAAACGACCTTTGCGACGGCCTGCGCTAACGGATGGCGAACGCGTTGCGGCATCGTTGCGATCTTCGCACGGATCGTCGAGGCGATGTTGCCTTCTATCAAATCATACACATGGTCGAGCCGCGCCAGCGTTCCCGTCTTCAACTGAGCCAGGTTCGTTGCCGGATTGATGAGTACCTGCTGGGCGAGTTTGATTATGGTGCGGTTGGCCCCACCCACGTGCTTGCTCGCACCGCCCTGCGTCCTCAACCCAGAGACGATGTCGATGATCAACACGATCTGATACGGAAGCAACGGATAGAGGTCGATGAACGACTGGCGCGTAAGCTGCGGCAAGGAGATGTCCGCGGAAATCTTGGTGCTTGCTTCCAACCGTGCTCGATGTTGGTCGAAGAGCTGCCCGAGAACTTTTTCTGCCGCTCCGTTTTTTCTGAGCACTCGTCGGCTCGTTACCTCCGAGATATCCGACGGCTCCAGGTGCACCTGTACGGGGAAACGGTCCATCAGGCGGGCCAGCTCTATCTTCTTGTCGTCCAAGCCGCTAACGATCTCGCTCAACTTCTCCTGGGACGTGACGACGATCCAGTGCTTGCCGCGCCCCTTCACGCCGAGCTGTTGCACAATAGCCTGCAGGTCCAGCATCTTCTGGACGTCACGGGCAACGAACTGGCCCACCTCATCGACAACGAACATGAGCGAATGCCCTGGACGTCGACGAGCCATTAGCTCCGTCACGCGCTCCGCCAGCTTGCCCGGTGAGATGTCAATCTTGGCTCGCCCTTTAGCCCAAGAGTCGGGCAATGGATAAGTTGTTGGATTGAGAGTACTTAGCGTCGCGCTTGCCTCACCGATAGCGAAAGAGAGCATGCCTTTTTCAGATTTCCACTCTTTCCCATGCAGCTTACGAAATGCAGCCTCGAAATCAGCCAGCTGGCCGCGAGACTCAAGATCGATCTCGAGCTCAGCCAACTCGATATCCTTCGCGTAACTCAGACTCTCCAGAAACAACCGGTACATGATCTCGGTCAGCATCTGGTTGCCGGAGCGAATGCCCCGATCCGTCGAGACATCGAAGATAACCGTATGCGTAGGAATGTTCTGATTTATGCCCTTAAGCAGGACTGTCAGCTTGTCGTCACCTGTGCGGCTCCAGAATCGCTCGGACGCGCCCTTGCCCAATACGTCTCGATTTTCGATGGCAAGGCCAAGCACCTTAGCATAGCTGGACTTTCCGGAGCCGAAGAAGCCCGACACCCAAATTGCTATTCCTTCGTGTGGCTTCCGCGGTGTCTCCAGATAGAGATCAAAGACTTCCGTAAAATGGCGCCTGATCGACTCCGTCGCTACGTATTCGTCTAACTCGCTGGCAATGATATCAGCCGAAGTCTGATCGACTTTAATGACTTCTTCAATCCGCCGGCTGACGTCGCTTGCGAAGAGAGACGCGATCTCGCGCATTGTCTCGGTCCTCTCAGAAGATTTTGGGGCGGTAGTTGTGCTCAGCGTCAAAGACCCCCATGAACCGTAGTCCGGCCGCACCGTCGAGGTCGCCAGGGTAGAACAGGATCGTCGGTGCGATCACCCGCCCTTTGAGCTGCTCCAACAAGGAGAAGGTTCTGTAGACGGGAAATAGTGCGCCGGTACGAACTATGAATACAACGTCAGTGAGTGGATCGGCTGTAGTAGGCATTCTATTGGCCACCATCTCGACGAGAGGTTGGTAGTCATCGAGCAGATTGGTCAGAGTCTGGCTGATGCTCTCGAGACCATTGGAGCGCTCGGCCTGATACCAATCGGAAAGTTGGCGCTGCGCGGTGATTGCCGAATGGAGGCACTCAGCCAGCGATATTTCCGTGATCTTCTTCCCCTTGTTCTCCAGTCGCGTTCTGAGCCGCTTCACCGCGGCGCGCAGGTGAAATTCCTGTTCAGCGCTGTACCGAAAAATGGCGTACGGCATATCATGGTATGCGCTCAGGCGGGGACGTGGATCATCAAGGCAGAGGGCTGGCTCAAGCTGCTGAGCGAGACGTTCATCCATGTCACTCATGCCGCCATCCTCTCTGCGTAGTCTCGGGCCGACGGACAGGGGAGAGAAAGTTGGATCAGGCTGCCGGCAACCTCGTATCGAATCTTGCGATACTGATGAAGGCGCAACAACTCGCGCTCGACGTCAGCCGGTGACATCAGAAATAACCGCCAATCGGGGGCAGCCATGAGGCGTCCCGGACTAAGTTCACGTTCCTGGATCGCGTGAAGGAGATAGATGAAGCTGCGTTCGGGTAGATGGTAGGCGGTGAATTCCTTGGTCACTGCGCCTTTCAGAAGATCGAAATCGGCCGCTATCCTAAGAAGCCCCGCTGCTACCCGATGCAGTGTCGCATCTGTCCATCCATGCTCTGTCACGCCACCTCGACGCCCAATATTCTTCAGATAAGCATGAAGTCCTTCAGGGCGAACTCGAAACTGGCCCTTTGTATAGGCCTTAAACAGCCAATGTTGGATGAAGTCCGAAAGCAGAAACTCATCTCTGGTCATATGCCAGAGCAAGATCGGCTTCCATTCATCAAAGGGGCAATTTTGCTGCGCCAAGTGCACAAGAACCCGATCGCGACGATCGGGGTCAAATCGGCGGTTCAGCACTTTGGCAACATCCCGAAGCCACGTCGCGCTCTTAGCGCCAATGAAATTCGTGTCTCGTAACCGGTCCAGATTCTCGCGCTTTGAGCGGGCAAAATCCCAGGCGCGGAAGACAGCAAAAGTCTCATCAATCATCGCGCCTTTGACGATAGTAAAGGATGAGACGACGTTTGATCGCAGACTCGTGGTCATGCAGTAGCCCCTTCGATGAAGGGGACGACTGGATCATTGCGCGCACCTGCGGCAAATCCGAGGGCCAAAAGGGCCAGCTCCTCGCGGGCTCCTGAAAACGACTTTGCTACCTGGAGTCCGCGGCTATCGGTTCTGCGCTTGAGTGCCTTGCCCGACTTGATTTCACCGGGTGTGACGAGTGTGAGCACGTTGAGCGCATCGACTGGATCCGAAGTATCAAGCTTGCCGACCGCGTGGAAGAATGGGACCCAGTCAGGCGCGCGATCGATCCAATCGTCCCAATGCAATTCCATCTGCTCTTCAATGACGTCGGGAAGACGCCAAAGCGTGATAACATCGGTTTGGGGAAACAGCTCGTTGCATCGGTGCTCGGCGATGGAGATGACGCTGCGCGCCTGAGCAAAGTGATGGGTGCGGGGAAAGCCGCGTTTGAGCACCGAAGCGCCCGCCAAGCCGAGCTGCGTATTCGAGTTCCACCAGCGCGCGAGATCCATTTCGCCACACCGCGCGATCGCGACGCGAAGCTTAAGCAGCCACTCAAGATCGACGTTGGGGACCGGCGTGCTCATGGTATCGATAGTTGGTGCCGTAAACGCGATTGGGTTTGGTATTTCGGCGGTGTGTGTGTGCTGTAGTGGCGCAGACTCTATGGCCGTAGCTGGGCCCTATGCGTAGATACCGTCGCCTTCCTGGCGCGCGTGCCTAGCGCTACTTCTAAGCCTTTCAGTCGCTCGAACTCCTCTACGGCCATTACGACGACGACCGGTCGCCCGTGCTTCTCGATCAGGACAGGCTGAGCGCGAGCTAGATCGATCAGTCGCCCAAATCCGTACTTGGCATCCTTTGCCGAGATACTTTTCATCTGGAGCCCGCGTTCATGGTTGGATGTCTGGCCATTTTGGCCACTTTTGCCGACGCCACAAGCGCTAGGGATCAGTCATCCACAATGCAATGTTGAAGCGGCCCGCAGGCGTGCGGCACGATCGCAACGCCGAAGGTCGGGGGATCCACAGAATGCCCCCGATCGGCCGCCAGCGTGCAGCTGCAGCAAGCTCTGATTGCTTCGTCAAGGGGCTAAGGGGGTGTTGGACAATTTAGGGATAAGTTTGCGGGGTAGTGCGATTGCTATCGTAGCCTCTCGCGCCGACCCCTTCTTTTCTTCAGCTAGGAAGAATGGCGACTCTTGCTAGGGTGTGAGCTTGGCACGGAGGGAAACCTTGCTCCGCTGGCTGGTTCTTGACCTCAACAGCTTTTTCGCCTCTTGCGAGCAGCAGGAGCATCCCGAACTGCGGGGCAAGCCGGTGATCATCGTGCCGACGATGGCGGAGACGACGTGCGCGATCGCGGCGAGCTACCCCGCCAAAGCCTTTGGCATCAAGACCGGCACGCTGGTGCATGAAGCGCGGCGGCTCTGCCCGGAAGTGCAGCTGGTGCAGGCCCATCACAAGCTCTACGTCGAGTATCACCACCGCATTCTGAGTGCCATCGATAAGCACATTCCGGTGGAAGATGTGATGTCGATCGATGAGGTGGCCTGCCGCCTCGACAAGGTGCAGCAGGCGCCCGTGGTGGCGGAAAAGCTCGCGCACAGCATCAAGCGCGAAATCCAAAGCCAGGTCGGGGAATGCCTCACGAGCTCCATCGGCATCTCGGCGAACAAGCTGTTGGCCAAGATGGCTTCCAACATGCAGAAGCCCGACGGGCTGACCATCTTGCCGATGGAGAACCTGCCGGGCGCTATCCTTCACTTGAAGATACGCGCGATCCCGGGCATCGGCCCAAGCATGGCGGAGCGGCTGCGGGAGGCCGGCATTACCGATATCGCCACGCTCTGGAGCACCGACGCCGCGCGGCTCCGCCTCATCTGGGGCGGCGTGGCGGGCGCCAAGATGCACGAGCTCTTGCATGGGGCGGACATCGCGAGCCCGAAGACCGTGCGCTCAAGCATCAGCCATCAGCATGTGTTGGCGCCGGAGGAGAGAAGCATCGCAGGCGCTGCTCCGATCCTGCGACAACTGCTGGTGCGGGCAGCGCAACGCCTGAGGGACGATGGCTTTTATTGTCGCCGCCTGATCGTCGAAGTGAAGCCGCTCGGCCGCGATCGGGACTCCTGGACGGAGAAGCGTAGCTTCTCGGAAACCCAAGACACCGGGATGTTGCTGCATGTGCTGCAGGACATTTGGGAACAGGTGCCCGAGTTGAAGCCCTTGCGCGTCGGCGTTGCGCTCACAGGGCTCGCTGCCCAGGAGGAGCATCAACCCGACCTGTTCGCCAAACCTAGGGATGCCAAGCTCGTGCGCGCGATTGATGCCGTGAACGAGAAGTTCGGGAAAGGTGCGCTCGTTTACGGCGATGCCGCCCCGGATCAGACCAGCAAGATCGCCTTCCAGAGGGTGCCGAAGGTGAAGGAATTTTGAGTGGTAGCCGGCAAGCGTGGGCGCCATGGAATTGCTTCAGTCCCTCCCCCTTGCCGACGATCACATCGACGTTCACGTCGCGGCGGCTTTGACGTGCCGGGCTTTCGCAGCATCGAAGTGAATCCTGGCCTGCTGGATCTTTTGCCGGTTTTGGCGCGCCCAGGCACCCAGCGCATTGACAGGAGTAAGGAGGGAACAGCCGAGCTCCGTCAGCTCATAGTCGACGCGTGGAGGTATGGTTGGGAACATGGTTCGCGTTACCAGGCCGTCGCGCTCCAGGCCTCGCAACGTGAGCGTGAGCATGCGCTGGGAGATGCTGGCGATGGCGCGGCGGAGCTCATTGAAGCGCTTGGGTCCGTCCCCGAGCGTGGCCACAACGAGCACGCTCCACTTGTGGCCAACCCGGTCCAGGACTTCGCTGACCGCCCGGCAGTCCTCAGGCACATGCAGATGACTGGGTAACACCGATGTGCGTTCTTGCGCTCGCTTTGAGGGCATCTATCTAGCCTCAGTATCCAATCGTAACTGAAGCTAGGACCGAACATGAGCAAGTTCAAGGTTGCCATCGTGGTGGGCAGCAACCGCCGCGATTCCATAAATCGCAAGCTGGCTCAGGCGATTGCCAGGCTGGCGGACAACCGAGTGGACGCCAGGTTGGTCCAGATCGACGACCTGCCGATGTACAATCAGGATCTGGAGAGCCCTCTGCCGGCCGGAGTCACGCGCTTCAAGGCCGAGATCGAGCAGGCCGTTGCGCTGCTGTTCGTCACACCGGAGCACAATCGCTCGCTTCCGGCCGTTCTCAAGAACGCCATTGATTGGGGCGCCCGGCCCTATGGCCGCAATTCATGGGTGGGAAAGCCCGCAGCGATCACCGGAACGTCCCCTGGCGTAATCGGCACCGCGATCGCCCAGCAGCATCTGCGTCAGATCCTAGGCGATCTGGGGGCTCTGGTCATGGGCGGCGAAGCCTATATCACCTTCAAGCCGGGGCTGATCGATGATGCCGGCGCCCTCACGGATGAGGCGACCCGGAAGTTCCTGCAGGGGTTCGTAGACCAATTTACGACACTCCTGGCCCGCCTCAGCGGCGGCGAGACGGCAGCCCGCGCGGCCTGAGCAGATCCGAGCACTCAAATAGAGACACGAAAGGCAACGCTGCCATGTCCATACGACCCGTGAAGCGCATCATCGAATCCAAGCCGACCATGGAAGGAGCCGGCGTGAAGCTGCGCCGCGCCTTCGGCTTTGGCGATACGGCAGAGTTCGATCCTTTCCTGCTGCTGGATGATTTCCGCAACGATCGCCCGGCTGACTACCAGGCCGGCTTCCCCTGGCATCCGCACCGGGGGATCGAGACCATCACTTACGTGCTCGCCGGCACGGTCGACCACAAGGACAGCCTCGGCAACAACGGCGCGCTCGGCGCCGGCGACGTGCAGTGGATGACCGCCGGAAGCGGCATCCTCCACCAGGAAATGCCCAAAGGCGACACGCGGGGACGCATGCACGGCTTCCAGCTGTGGGCCAACCTGCCTTCGTCGCTCAAGATGACGGCGCCCCGCTATCAGGACATCAAGTCCGGCGAGGTTCCCGAGGTCACCGATGACGACGGGACGCATGTGCGGGTTGTCTGCGGTGATTTCTGGGGCAAGCGAGGACCGGTCGAAGGCGTTGCGGCGGACCCACGCTATCTTGATGTTTGGGTTCCACCCGGCAAACGCAAGACGCTACCCGTTGAGACCGAGCGCCACGCCTTCGCTTATGTGTTCGCGGGCTCCGGCTCGTTCCGCTCTGCGTCGCAGCCGTTCGGTGTGCTCACCGAGAAGGAAGTCGACGGCAACGAGATCGTCGTCCGCGAGCAAACGGGCAACCGATCGCTGGTGCTGTTCGACAGCGGCGATGAGGTCACTGTCCAAGCGGGCGACGAGGGGATTCGGTTCTTGCTGGTTTCGGGCAAGCCGATCGAAGAACCGGTCGCCTGGTACGGGCCCATCGTCATGAACACGCAGGCCGAGCTGCAGCAGGCCGTCGGTGAGCTGCGTGATGGCACCTTCATCAAGAGCCGCTGAAGGCACGCCCGCCATCCCGCCCAGCGCGCGGCGCCGCCGCGACCGTGTCCGCATTTTTTGAAGCGACCCAGCACCAAACCGGAGTGATCACATGCCCCAAGCAGCCGCGACGAAAGCCGGACTCGATGCCCTTCTCACGCCGAAGGACTCGGTCCTGATCCTGATCGACCATCAGCCGTTCCAGTTTGCCAACCTGCACAGCCACGAGCCGACCATGGTCGTGAACAACGTGATTGGACTTGCCAAGACGGCCAAGATCTTCGACGTGCCAACCATTCTGACCACGGTGCTGGAAGCGCGCGGCGGCTATCTGATCAAAGGTTTGCAAGATGTCTTTCCCGATCAGAAGCCGATCGACCGCACCTTCATCAATACCTGGGAGGACGAGCGCGTGGTCACCGCCGTGAAGAAGACCGGCCGCAAGAAGCTGATCATGGCCGCGCTCTGGACGGAAATCTGCTTGGCGATGCCGGCCATCCAGGCGGCCGGCGAAGGTTATGAGGTGTATGCGGTCACCGACGCCTCGGGCGGGGTGACAGCCGAGGCGCACGAGATGGCCGTCCGCCGCATGGTGCAGGCGGGCGTCACACCGATCACATGGATGGCAGTCGGCGGCGAATTGCAGCGCGACTGGGCGCGCGAATCCACGGGCAACGCATTCGCCGAGGTTCTCGCCGCGAATGGCGGCGGCAGCGGCGTCGCGTTTGCCTGGGAGATGCAGCTGCTCGGTGGCAAAAGCCGCGCGTGACGCTATCTGCTAAAACCTGATGCGGGCCGGTCTGGCTCGCATCACCTCATGTGAGAAATCAAGCTCACGGGCGCCCCTCGGTGCCTTCAAGGCGGGCCTTCTCCAGTTTTCTGAAGTCAAGGCCATAGCGCTCCTCAAGATGGTCGAGGATACCCTTGATCGCGCGCCCGACCAAGAAATGGTGAGACCCGAACTTGTAGAAGGAGTTCAAGAGTAAGGGCGGTGGTGTATCGGCACCGAGGTGAGAAACCTGCTTCGAGGGCGAGTAGTTGCCCGGGAGGGTGAGCGTCTTTCGGGCCCTAGTCGGGTTCTGGGTGTAGGTCGAGGAGTCCGTGTGGCGGGCCATGATGTTTTCGAGGGCAATGTAAAGTGGCATGGGTTGAACCTGCTTGTGCAGGGATTTCCGTGCTCTAACGTAGTCGTGCCAATGTGTGTTGTAGAAGTAGGACAGAAGCATCGCAGCGTCCTTGCACACCTCCGACAGCATACCTCCCATGAATTGCTTGATGTCGTCATTAGCTTCCTTGTCGATGTGGGCTCTCATGGTTGCGTACGTTTGTCTCTCGGCAGCCTCGGAGCTGCCTCTGGTATGAGGCTCTATCCGTTGAAGATACGTGGTGAAGAAATCAGGAAGCGCAGAGTGCTCGGTCTCACGTTGATCAGTGCTGTTCATGGCGTGCCTCGGGCTTTGAGACAGCTTCTTCGCTGATTCGCGGGTGCTCACGGAAGGTCTTTCCGGATGGTATCTACGGGGATGCCTTCCCAGACCAGCAAGATTGCGTTTCAGAGGGTGGCGAAGGTGAAGGAGTTTGAAGGTCAGCCGGTCGGCCGCGTCATCCGAACAGCTGCGCCTGTCTCTGGTGCGGAACCGGAAACACGCCGATGATCACCCAGGGATTGGGCGCAACAAAGTGGAACTGCTGGGTGGTGCCCAGGAAGAAGTGGAGGTCGGTCTTGAGGAACTGGTCGAAATACTTCACCCGCACTTTTTCCAGCGCCGTTTTCTCATCGGCCTTGTGGCGCTTGAGGCAGTTCCAGAACAGTGCCCCGATCTCCCAGTCCAGAATTTGCAGCTTCGATTTTCTTTGCTCCGCATCTTCAAACTCGTAAGAAAAGCTGTAGGGCAGTTTCGGGATCACCTTGAAGGTCTGCCGCCAGGTCTTCTCTGCAAATAGCTCGGCTTGCTGGGTCTGGTTTCGCATTTCGGCGACCTTGGCGGCATCCCAGGCCCTCTCCTCCTCCTCCCAAACGAACCCGGTAATTTTGCTGGGCTTGAACACGGCAAGGGAAAGCGTATTGGCCTTGGCGCCGTCAATGAGTGGTTGGAGCCGGGTGTAAACCTTTGAGGTATCGAGGAGTAGTTTGCGCCGGTCGCGCCAGTTGGACGCCGTGCCCATGTGGCCTGCTGGCACGAGTTCCTTCAGATCGGCCGCATGCCGCGTCTCCGGGCGGGGATCGCTGCGACTCTGGATCAGCGTGCAGGTGATCCAGTCGAACTTGCGATACTGCTCTACCTCATCCAGGCGCCGGAACGGCACGGGATAAATACGGACCCAGGAACCGTCCTCGCGCACGCCGGCCGTGCAGACGGTCTCACCATATTTGCGGGACAATGTCGGGTAGGTCTTGACGGTGATCAGGACGCGATCTTTGGACATGGCATGCCCCTGATCACAGATGCTGGGTGGCGCCGTTCTGGCCCAGCTTCCGCTCCAGCGCCTGCGCCACACAATGTCGGTGGCATTGCTCGGGCGCGTGCTCGTAACAGGTGAGCGCGACCCGCTCGCCGCTCTTGATCCATTGCAGGATCTTGGTCAGGGCGTCGCATTGCTTTGGCAGGCTGTCGCGCACGTAGAGCGCGAACAAGGCGTCGTAGTCCGCCTGGGTTTCCAGCCATTGCCGCTTTTCGGTGGCGATGCCGAGCTCGGGCAAGTGCTCATAGCGAATGCCGATGCCCTCGCAGCTCTTGGAGAGCGTTCCCTTCGAGAACCCATATTTGCGGCTCAGCGGATTGCGCCGCACATCACACAGCAGCGTTACCCCGTTCAACAGCAAGCGGTTGAGATAGGCCTCGAGCGACCGTCCTTCATATCCGATCGTGCTGAGACCTGGGGCACCGGCAACGGGACGCGCTTTCTTGATCGCTTGCAGAGCCGTGACATCCCCTGCCAACACCCGCGCGGCGATCTCGCTCTGGATGGCGTGATAGGGAAACCGGCGATAAGCGTGGGCCACCAGTGCGTCACCGCGCAGGCGCGTATGCCGCCGTGCGAACTGATCCATTTTTGTCCGGATAGGCGGCGCCACGGTTGCGGCAGCCTTGCCCAATCGCGTCAGCGTCCAGTTTCGCTCCTGGTCACCCAGCAACCCCTGTTCTACAAGGCGCCGCTTGTCCGCGTAGGAGGTGAAAGAAAAGCCGCCGTATTTGTAAGGCACGAAGTCGTAAATCGGCTTATCTTTCTCTTCCTGACAGTATAGAAACAGCAACTTCTGGAAATCGAGGTTTCCCACGTCGCCGCGATGCGCGTCAAGTAACGCCAGAAGGCGCTTTTGGCGTTCGAAAATCATGATTCAGCTTATGCAATTCGGCTTAATGCAGCAACCCAAAAGAAGCCGATACACATATAAGGCATGTTTTTGTTGCCCCTCATCCGAGCTGCGCCCCACCTGGGCCGTTGGTTCGGCGCGGTGCGTTCGGCGGTTCGGGCTCGGGCGCCTGCAGGCCCTTTAGGTAGCTCACCGCCTCGCTCGCCTTGGCGGCCGCCGTGAAGATGGCGCAATCGTCTTCCTTCAAGAGCTTCAGTAATCGCGAGGTGTCGATAATGTGAAGGAGCGCAGCGACTGCGCCGATTTCCCTGTGGATCGAGAGACCGCGACGCATGGTCGGCACGCACCTCCTGCGTGATGGAAAGCTCGGCGCACAGAAAGGCGCTGGCGATTTCGGCTACCAGCTCTTCCGCGACATAGGCTTGATCGCCAAAGCGCTTCCCGAAGTCGCGGTTTAAGCGCGGCTTCGCCCCGCTCCAGTGCGTGGTCTCATGCAGGGCGGT
>Ga0247727_10005260_pt1 | contig 26502 bp, 20 predicted proteins | sample WisWelCaveWW1625_FD_202498 | JGI IMG/M metagenome (GOLD analysis project Ga0247727, IMG submission 202498) | Biofilm microbial communities from Wishing Well Cave, Virginia, United States - WW16-25 | ecosystem: Environmental > Aquatic > Deep subsurface > Groundwater > Cave microbial mat | place...
AATGTTCACCCAATAAATTCTACGAAGAATCAATCAGAAAAAATGCAGCTTGAAAACAATGGAAAAATTAACTTAAATTCGATGACCTTTGGTACAGGAAATGGGGAGTATTACAGTGGCAAGCCCTTAAGTATGCGTCCTATTGTTCCACTCTCACCTCCACACAAATAATAAAAATCTACCAGGAATATTTGGATAAGTGGCATATTGGGGATGATGCCAAGAAGAACTTGCTCGAATTTCTTGATAAAAGTGAAGAGGAATTACTTCTCAACCGCAATGATCAACGAATAATATTTGTGGCAAACAATTACCGAAAAGAAGTGACTTCAACAGCATTATGGCTGCTTCAACACGATGTACAATTACAATGTTTTAAAGCTACTCCGCATTCAATGGGCGAAGAATTGTTTCTTCAGATAGAACAAATCATACCTCTTCCTGAAACGAAAGAATTCATGATTGACGCAAAAGAAAAGGAGAAAGAGGAAAATGACAAAAGCAAAACAGTACAGGAATCGGAAGCTCGACTATTAAAATTCTGGACGCTATTAAAAAATAAACTTAAGGAAAACAAAATTGATTATCTGGAGAGAGTTTCGGCAAAACCATATTATTACATAAATTTTGCTAAGGGTGCGGGACAATATGGTTTCTGCATTGGTCGGACATCATTCAGGGTTGAGCTGTATTTCTCTAATGACCCAAATAAGCACTTGATTGATGCGGTGGCTAAATACAAAGAGCAAATAGAGAAGAAATTTGACGGGAAAATTGAATGGGAAAGACTTGAAAAGAAGAAAGCGTCTAGAATCAAATTTGAAATGACCCAAAAGGAAGTTGAGGCATTGGCTGGCAGTTTTAACGACGAAATTTATTGGGATAAACTAATCGAGTGGTATAAAGATAGTATTGTAAAGTTCTACAATACCCTAAATCCTATATGGGAGAAAGTTCAAAAAGGTGCCGGGGAATAAATTAGTAATATGACTCATCAATCCGAAGCCATATTAGAAAATAACTTAATCAAGCAATTGGTTAGCTTGGGTTATGAGTCTGTAAAAATTCACGACGGCGACGCCTTTGTTTCCAACCTAAAAACACAATTAGAGGCATTTAATAAAACCACCTTCACAACTAAAGAATTTGATGCTATTTTAAATCACCTGGCCAAAGGCAATGTATTTGAAAAAGCAAAAACATTAAGAGATCGCTTTCCCATAAAAAGGGAAAATAAAGAAACGGTACGCGTCCGTTTTTTTGATAATGAAGATTGGAGCAATAACATATACCAAGTCACCAACCAGGTACAACAGCAAGGTTCCTTTTTAAACCGCTATGATGTTACGCTAATTGTGAATGGTCTGCCCCTAGTACAAATAGAACTCAAGCGAAGCGGCATAGAAATTAAGGAAGCCTTTAATCAAATTAACCGTTATCAACGTCATTCATTTTGGAGCAATCACGGTTTGTTTCAATATGTGCAGTTGTTTGTCATCAGCAATGGCGTAAACACAAAATATTTAGCCAATAACAGGTTGCAGTCCGTAAAACAAACTTTTTATTGGGCGGATGATAAAAATAAGAATGTAACCGGTCTTACTGAGTTTGCAAATGCGTTTTTGAATACCGATCATTTGGGTAAGATGATTTCGCACTATGTGGTAATGAATGAAACCTTTAAAAACATGATGGTGCTGCGTCCTTACCAATACTTCGCAACGGAGGCTATCATCAATCAGGTTAAAACCGGTAATGATAACGGCTACATCTGGCATACTACGGGTTCGGGTAAAACTTTAACTTCCTTCAAAGCAAGCCAGATCATTATGGAATTGCGGGAAGTACACAAAGTGGTGTTTGTGGTAGATCGCAAAGATTTGGATTACCAAACCATGCAGGAGTTCAACAGTTTCAAAAAAGGAAGTGTTGATGTTACTGATAACACTGCTTCGTTGGTAGAGCAATTAACAGATGCTACAAAATTAGTGCTCACCACTATTCAAAAATTAAACAATGCCATTACAAAGCAGCATTACGAAAACAAACTTGGTCATTTAAAAGATAAAAAGATTGTTTTCATTTTTGATGAGTGTCACCGATCTCAATTTGGAGCGACACATGGTAAAATAACCGAGTACTTCAAGAAAGCCCAACTTTTTGGCTTTACCGGTACACCAATATTTGCAGACAATGCCAGTAAAAATGAATTGGGAAAACGCACCACTAAGGATTTATTCGGAAAATGTTTGCACAAATATGTCATCACCGATGCCATCCGCGATCAAAACGTTTTGCGCTTTGGCATTGAATACATTGGCAAATACAAACAAAAGGGCAACACCTTTATTGATATTGAAGTAGAAGCTATTGACAAAGCTGAAGTACTGAACGATGAAAAGCGCCTGGAAAAAATTGCTGATTATATCATTGCTTATCACGGTCAAAAAACATTTAACAAAGATTACTCCGCCATCTTTGCTGTAAACAGCATTGACAACGCGATTAAATATTACGACATCTTAAAAAGGAAGAAAGAAGCTGGAGAACATGATTTGCGCGTGGCAACTATTTTCACCTATGGAACCAACGAAGATGATGAGGATGCCCAGGATTATTTGCCGGGCGATGAATTGATTCCTACAGAGATTGGAATGGCCGCCGATGCCAAAGTTCTCTATTTACCCAGCCATACAAGAGATAAATTGGAAACTTACATTGGCGATTACAACAAAATGTATGGCACCAGTTTTTCAACACGGGATAGCCAGGCATTCGAAAATTATTTCAAGGACATTAGTAAAAGATTAAAGGAGCGAGAAAAAGAAACGTTCAATGACGAGAAGGATCGTTTGGATATTTTACTCGTCGTAAGTATGTTCCTCACAGGCTTTGATGCCAAAAAGGTGAACACCTTGTATGTCGATAAAAATCTCAAGCACCATGGTGTAATACAAGCCTATTCAAGAACCAACCGCATTTTAGGCGAACAAAAATCTCAAGGTAATATTTTATGTTTCCGTAATTTGAAAAAGGCAACCGATGACGCCATCACCCTTTTTTCCAATAAAGATGCGATTGAAGATATTATTTTACCACCCTATCCAGCCATTGCAAAAAGATTTAAGGAGGCATTAAAAACGCTGTTAACCATTGTTCCAACATTTCAAAGCGTTGATGAATTAGAAAGTGAAGAAGATGAATTGTCATTTATTCAAGCCTTCAGGGCCTTGTTGCGTGCAAAAAATGTTTTAGAATCATACACCGATTTTAGTTGGGAAGGTTTGGGAATGGATGAACAAACCTTTGAAAATTACAAAAGCAAGTATCTCGATTTATACGACAAGGTAAAAAACAACGATGTAAAACAAAAAACATCCATTCTTGAGGATATTGACTTTGAGTTGGAACTTATTCATAGAGATTTAATCAATGTTGCTTATATCATCAAGTTATTGGCCAAACTCAAGCTGGCGAAAACTTCTGAAGCTCAGCAACAAAGAAAGGCCATCATGGATTTGTTGGGCGGCGATATTGAATTGCGAAGCAAGCGTGAATTAATTGAAAAATTCATATTAGAAAATTTACCACTGATCGACAATGCAGATAATATCCAGGATGAATTCGAAAAATATTGGCAGGAGCAGAAGGTATTGGCGCTAAATGCCCTTTGTGAAGAAGAGCATTTAGACAAGGTACAATTTAAAGCATTGATCGAGGCGTACATTTTTAGCGGTTTGGATCCTTTGAGGGATGAAGTATTGAAATGTTTGGGTGGTAGACCAAGTATCCTTAAAGCAAGAGAAATAGGTGAGCGTATCATTTCAAAAATGAAGGAGTATGTTGAAGTGTTTGTGAGAGGGATGGTGGCGTGAGTGTAGCCCCCCCTTTTTTCTGACTGAGTTTGATTTGAGATTCTGTTTCACCTTTGTCCAGGCCGTGAGCTAGCAAAAAGTCCTTTTATACAAAACTAAAATAAGCCCCCTCCTTATTTTAGTTTTTTGACTTTTTCTAAAATAAGAGTTATCTTTATTTCAGATATTTAAAACCAGTTATCGTGAAGTCTTATAAATCAGGGATATACATAAGTCAAGGTAGCTACAAAAGTTTCCAGCCCACATTGATTAACAAACAATGGATATTGGATGACATGGAGATATTAAAGCTGCTAGGTCAGGCCGATAGGGAGCTGGGGCGCTTGGATATGTATTCGGAATACATTCCCAATATAGATCTCTTTATAAGCATGCACGTATTAAAAGAAGCAACTCAAAGTACAAAAATAGAAGGGACCCAAACCAACATGGAAGATGCCTTGCTGGAGAAGGAAAATGTCCCTTTAAACAAGCGCGATGATTGGGAAGAAGTTCAAAATTATATTGCCGCCATGAATAAGGCGCAAAAAAGTTTGAACAATATCCCGTTTTCGTCCCGGCTAATTAAAGAAGCGCATAAAACATTATTGACCGGTGTGCGGGGCAAACATAAACTGCCTGGCGAATTTCGTGCCAGTCAAAACTGGATTGGTGGTGCAACCATCAGTGATGCCGGATTCATACCTCCTGTTCATACGGCAGTAAGCGATTACATGAGCGACCTCGAAAAATTTGTACACAACGAGCAGGCTCCTTTTCCTGAAATTTTAAAAATAGCGTTTGTACATTATCAGTTCGAAACCATTCACCCTTTTTTAGATGGTAATGGCCGGGTAGGAAGGCTAATGATTACGCTTTATTTGGTAAGCAAAGGAATATTAAAACAACCTATTTTATACTTGTCGGATTTTTTTGAAAGAAACCGTACACTCTATTATGACAACTTGACAAGAGTGCGCGAAAAGAATGATATTCAACAATGGTTCAAGTTTTTTTTGGTAGGCGTCATTGAAACTGCACAAAACGGAATTAAAACATTCGATCATATTTTGAAGCTGCAAAAAGAAACCGAGGTCAAAATTCAAAAATTGGGCTCCCGTGCGGCCAATGCTCAAAAGTTGCTGAACTATTTGTACCAACACCCAATGATAGTACCAACCAAAGTTGCGGAAGTGGTTTCTATTTCTGCTACTTCGGCGTATAAGTTGGTTGCTGACTTTGAAAAAATGGGAATTTTAAAAGAAATAACAGGTGGTAAACGAGGTAAGTTTTACTTGTTTAAAAAGTACATTGATCTGTTTGAGCAATCAGGAATGAAAAGTTCAATAAAAAAATGAAAAACATAAATCATTTTTTGCCAGAATGGTAACAATTAGGGGCCGAATTAAACAGATTGCGGGTTAGCTACTTCGCAAACGACTTATAAATCCCATCCTTCTCCATCAGCTTCAATCGTTCCGCCTCAATCTTTTCAAACTCCGCAGGAAAATCGCCGTTGAAGTTAACGAGGTATTCGCCGCTTCCGAGTTTGTCAATGCAGTACAAAAAATGCGCAAGGATATTCCGGTTGTCGTAGTCCTTTTCCTGAAGGCCAGTAAAAATGAACCAATACAATTGGCCGGCGAATGCATAGTTCTCCAGATCAAAGGCAATGTCGGCATATTCCAACAGATCCTGTTTGGTATTGTCTGCGTTTTGAAAAAGGGTGTTGATTTTTTGCCGGCGGAAAAGCAGATAAGCCTCTTTGCCGGTTTTGGCCCTCACATTCATATGGTACATCGGGTCACAACGAAAAATGATCCCCTTCCACTTGTTCCACTCAACTTCAGTCGAATCGATGTGCATCTCCGCAGTACCAGAGAAATAGCGCTCATAATTTAACCAGGCCGAATTCGGAAAATCGACAAGTAATTTTTGGTAGTGATTGACCGCATCATTGTACTTTCCCTTGTCGTGCATCGCGATTCCTTTATTAATGGAATTTTCAAGTTCGCGGTCCAACATCTCAAGCCGCGACGACACGGCATTGTGCAAGGCGGCTGGCAAGGTTGAGTTGTCTGAAAAGAAGTCCACGAGCACGATCATACGCTTCGCTTTATCAAATTCCCCTTTCGCGATATACAAGCAAACTTTTGTAAAGGGTACAAGCTGGTTTGCAATTTCCATTTCCATAATGGCCCGCCAATAATTTGGGTTGAGATCAGTTAACTGCTCAACGTCTTTGCTGAGATATTCGCCTTTTTCAACCATTTTTCCAAACTGTAAGACGCCGTCAAATTGAGCATCCACAATGATATAGTAGTGTACCAAAAGTGGAATCACGTCTGTCTGAATCCACGACTGCAGCGTCGCTTTTTTCTCTATCAAAGACAGTTCCTTGAAGGCGGTTAGGTCTCTTTGTTCCGGATATAGCAGTGCTGGCGTGAACTCAATGTCTTCCTCGCAACCTCCATTTATGTTTGCGATGAAAATGAAGGAGTAATCGGTAATTCGTGTCCTGGGTGCAGGAATACGTGCAATTCTCTCCAACAATGCATCGCCGACTGTATTGTCAATTTTGGGACGTGAACAAACTTCCATTGTTGGATTTTTGTCGCGGTGAATACTGGCAACGACCAAAACTTGTTTGCCGCCTTTTTCATCACTGAAGTGCGCTTCGATTTCGGATTTGACCTTGCCAATCCACACGCTCAAAGAATCTACTTCAATCGTTGGTTGGCCGATTACGTCCGGAGTCAACAATTGAAGCTGGACTTCAACTGTGGATTGGGAAAAGGAAAAATATGCCGGGATGCAAGCAAGAAAAATGAAAAGTCTGATCATTGGTTTAATATAATCAAATAAAGGTAAGTTATTTGCAATAATCGCTGAGGCCTTATTGGGTCGCGGTTCACAAATGCGCTCTGGGATCTTGTGGATTGAAAATCCTGATTCTGTCATATTGGCGCAGGATTGGAAATGAAATCCTGCGCAGCGGGGTTTTTTGCAATAATCGCTGAGGCCTTATTTGGTCGCGGTTCACAAATACACTCTGGGATCTTGTGGATTGAAAATCCTGATTCTGTTATATTGGCGCAGGATTGGAAATGAAATCCTGCGCAGCGGGCCATTCACCAACAACCCCAATAAATCCACATTTATCTAAATTCGCCTCACCAATCACCACAAAGTTATGCGCTATTTCTACCTCCTTTTACCGGTCTTATTGTTCTCCTGTTCGTCCAACACCGAGTCGGAATCTCCAGCCGAACTAAAACTAAATCTACTCACGAAGGAAAACGACTCCCTCCAAACTATTGTTGCCGCAAGTGATACGATCAGCCAAAAGTCACTGGAACTGATGCAATGTGTCACGGATATGACCTACCTGACAAAACTTTGGGTCGCAAATCAAACCAGAGCTGACACGCAGGACAAACAAACACTCCTGCACCAAGAGCTTCACTGCCAGTTGCTACTCGAGGAAATGAAACTGCATCTGCACGGCGAAGGCATTGACAGCAGCTACCAAAAAGTCAGCGACGCGTCGCAAGAGTATCAGTCGTTGGTCAGCCAGGTAAAAACTTTTCTCAGTTCATTCGCATCCTATGAGGACCCAGTCAACTTTATGAGTGCGTCAATCCTCGTTGAAAACGACGGTCCGCTGGACAGCGCTAAAACGGTACTCATCAACTCAGTCACGGACCTCTTTAGCAGGGCCACGAGCAACGGAGATTTGGGCCGGCTCACCATTGCCAGAAACAAAGAAGAGATGAAGCTCTTGGCGGCCGAAGAAAATCGGGAATACTAATTGTGGCGCTTCTTTCGCTGCCTCAGCGTAGTCGAAGTCAGCGAAAGAAGCCGATCAGTTGATATGCGGGGTCCCCCATCCAACGAAAAGGCCCGCTGTCCGAGTGTTTCGAAGGACACTACCGATTAATTAAGAAGATGCTTCATTCGAAAATCCCGCCTGAACAATTTCGGGCAGGTATCGAGGCCAGCGCTACGATTCGCTGCACAATTCGGCTTGTTTTCATAGTAATGGTTCTATTATTGAAGAATAAGTGTTAACTTGTCGTGACTTTTTTATTTCATTGCCCTAAAAAACCAACCGATGAAGAACTTCATTCTAATCTTACTTGTCTGGGTTAGCTACCTGACGCAAGCACAGGACTTTTCAAAACTTGACAGTCCAGTACCCCAGGACGCAAATGTTAAAATTGGCGTGCTTGAAAATGGACTAACCTATTACATAAAGTACAATGCCAAACCGGAGAACAAGGTAGAACTGCGGCTGGTTGTCAATGCGGGTTCCATTTTAGAAAACGAAAAGCAAAGAGGATTGGCGCACTTTATGGAGCATATGAATTTTAATGGGACAAAAAACTTCCAGCACAATGAGCTTGTTGATTATCTGCAAAGCATCGGTGTACAATTCGGGCAACACCTGAACGCGTATACCAGTTTTGACGAAACGGTTTACATTTTGCCCATCCCAAGCGACGATGCTGAGAAACTGGAAAAAGGATTGGATATTCTTGAAGACTGGGCTTTTAATAATCTCCTTACGCCGGAAGAAATTGAGAAAGAGCGCGGTGTTGTTCTTGAAGAATTGCGCCTGGGCCTGGGTGGTGACCAACGGATGTTGGAACGATATCTTCCGCTGCTGATGCACGACTCGCATTATGCGAACCGGTTGCCCATTGGTTTAAAAAGTGTGATCGAAACATTCGACCACGCGGAACTCAAGGATTTCTATAGTACGTGGTACAGGCCCAACTTAATGTCTGTGGTTGTGGTTGGTGACATTGACGTCGCCGAAATGGAGCAGAAAATTAAATTGCATTTTGGCAACTATAAAAACCCGGAAAACGCAAAAGAGCGAATCGAATATTATGTTCCGGACCACGAAGAAACCTTTGTTGCCATTGAGCGAGACAAGGAAGCGGGATTTACACAAGTACAACTGGTCTATAAGGATAAGGGTAATGCCGAACGTGTTGTAACCATTGGAGACTACCGGGAGTCTATTGTGATCAGCCTTTTTAATGCGATGATCAATAGTCGCCTGGACGAAATAGCGAATAGCCCAAGTCCTCCTTACACCTATGGTTATTCCTATCACGGTAGCAGTTGGAGCAGGAATAAAACGTCCTACCAATCCTTTGCCGTTACAGATCCGGAGAGTCAACTCAAGGCGCTTGAAACCTTGGTAGAAGAAAATGAACGCGTCCTGAGATTTGGATTTGTCGAAGGTGAACTGGAGAGGGCCAAAAAGAGCCTGTTGTCCTCGCTGGAATCGCTTGTTAAGAACAAAGACAAAACGGCGTCCAACAGGCTAATTGACGAATATGTCAATCATTTTTTACAGGGCGAAATTATTCCTGGAATTGAATGGGAATACAACGCGCATCTCGAGTTACTAAAAGGGATAAGCCTTAAAGATGTCAATGGCTTAATCGCGCAGTTTATCCACGATGATAACCGGGTGGTGGTTTTTACAGGACCTGAGGTTGAGGGTCAAGCGCTGATCACCGAATCTCAAATATTAGGTGTTCTCAAAAACGTAAAAAGCAAAGAACTTCTTGCGTATGAAGATGGAGTCGTCGCGACTTCACTCATCTCGGTTATGCCTGCCGCGGGCACTGTCAAATCGAGTGAAAAAATTGTAGCATTGGATTTGACCAAACTCGTGTTGTCAAATGGAGTGACCGTTTATTATAAAAAAACAGACTATAGTGACAATGAAATCCTTCTGCGCGCTTATAGTCCGGGCGGCACATCCCTTATCGCATCGGCCGTTGATTTTAAAAAGGTCAATCTCGCGTTGTCGGGTCTCGCAGAGGCAGGGCTAAATAACTTTTCGATAAATGATATGGCGAAAATTATGGCAGGCAAAGAGGTTCGGGTTTCGCCATTCATTGCTGCGGAATATGAAGGTTTTTGGGGCAGGACAGTGAACAGTGACCTGGAAGATATGTTCCAACTCATCTATTTAAATTTTACGGCTTTGAACAAAAATCAGGAAGCATACGACGCCTTTGCTGAAAAGCAAATTGGCTTTTTGAGTAATTTGTTAAACACCCCGGAATATTGGTACATCAATGAAAAGGCCAAGGTTATGGAAAAGAACAATCCCAGATTTATGAATGCTATTCCGACGAAGGAAGAATTCGAACTTCAAGACTATTCTAAGGCCTATGACGTTTATAAAGATCGTTTTTCCGACGCCAGTGACTTTGTCTTTCTCTTTGTTGGCTCATTTGAAGAAGATCAAATGGTCGACTTTTCCAAAAAATATCTTGGGTCACTACCTACCACCGGTAGAAAGGAGACTTTCGTTCATCACGATTTCGAGCGATTGATGGGAAAAAACGAATTCGTTTTCAATAAAGGAGAGGATCAGAAGAGTAGCGTGGAAATAACGTTCGTAACCGAAGCGCCGTACGATTCAGAGCAAGCGTACTTTTTGAAATGTGCCGGGGAAATTCTTACGATTAAGTTGGTAGAAAATCTCCGTGAAGATGAAAGCGGTGTATACGGAGTTGATGCCAGCGGCTCTGCTGCCAAACTTCCCGAAGGCGTATTTACGTTTACGATTTCCTTTCCCTGCGGACCGGAAAATGTTGAAAAATTGAAGCAGGCCGCTATGGATGAGCTGAACAAATTATTGCAAAATGGACCAGATCCCAAAGAATTGGAAAAAATCAAGGAGGCCCAAAAACTTGAGTTGAAAGAAAACCTTAAGAAAAATAACTACTGGATCTCAGAACTCTTCACGTTAGTGCTGAATGGAAATGCGTTGACAGAGATGCAAAATGGTGAACAAAAAATAAATGACTTAAGCGCCGAAGACGTCAAGAAGGCAGCAAATCTATACATTGCCGCGAATGTCGTTATTACCGTTTTGATGCCTGAAAAGGTGAAATAAAGGACTGGGTCATTCTGCGGATGAGGGGATTGAAAATCCTGATTCTCTCGTTTTGCTGCAGGATTGAAAATGAAATCCTGCAGAGCGGGCAGCAGCATCGCGACATTCGGTTTCATTTTTTTCTGTATATTCATTCCAAATATCTTAAGTTAAATGCGATGAAAAAGATTCTACTTTTTACAATTCTGTGTCAATTGGTGGCAACGACGAAAGCCCAGCCTTATTTCTTCTGGCAGTCGTCAGAAACCTACACACCGCTTGTTGGCGGAACATCTGTAAACGGAACAACCGTCTGGAACGGCTTTGACGTTTTCACTGTCCCGATTGGATTTACGTTCAATTTTATGGATGCCGCTTTCACAAGTTTCGATTTTGAGGCAACAGGTCGGGTCATTTTTGACGTTGATCATTATTACTTTGCGGATATGTTGGTCGTGAACGGCCTGCAGGACAAGGGCGCCGGGACTTCGCTTTCGCCCATCACCTATCAATTGACAGGAAGTCCGGGAACTCAAATTTTCAAATTGGAGATCAGCAACGCAACTTTTTCGGGCGACCTCACCGCGACGGTTGACTTCCAGATTTGGATTTATGAGGAACTTAGCCGCATTGAATTGCATTCCGGACCGGTAACCATTCCGAATGAAGCAGGCGCTTTTTCTGGCACCGGGCCAAGTTCCGGCGTTTTTCACGTCACCAGCTGGACACCGGAGACCTATGCGTATGGTTTGATGGCATACGACGATCCTCTTGCACCGGAAGACACCATTTTCTCAGGACCGGGCATCAATACGTTTGATATTTACATTGACGGATGGCCTGCCGAGGATGAAATGTATATCTACAGCGATTCGTCCGCATTTATGGATTTGGAAAAACAAGAAAATACGGCCTTGCGCATTTGGCCGAATCCAGCGGGAGAGTTTTTGATCGTTGACGGATTGTCTGACGATTGCGTGATGGAGATGTATGATCTGAGCGGAGCGCTGACATTGCGAACAACCCCGGGCACTGATGGACAGGTTGATTTGCGGGAATTAACGCGAGGGGTTTATTTACTTCGTGTTGTTTTGGAGGGTGCCTGTGTGACTGAGATATTTGTGAGGGAATAGACGAAGCAATATCCGAGACATTCTGGATTATTTTGCTGAAGGATTGAAAATCCTGGTTCTTTCGTTTTGCCGCAGGATTGAAAATGAAATCCTGCGGAGCGTAGATGTGACAACTTGACTATGAAAAAATTCCTGAACATCGTCGAGTTAATTGTAATGGCGCTGGTTCTTTGGACCATTGTTGAGTGTTATGACACTTCATCATCAATGGACCGTTATGCGGACGACATTTTCCTTGCTCGACTATCACTTGATATTGGGATTGCTCTGGTACTCATCACAAGAGGAACCTTGGTCATTTGCAGTTTCAGAATCGGCTGGAATGACCTAAAAAGGAGTAGAGTCATCGATTACTTACTGTTCACGCTGTATCTACTACTGACATTTATGGATTTGCGAGGCTGGATTATGTTCGAATATTTTGCGGCTTTATACGGAATTTGCATCTTTTTTTATTTGCTGCCTGCACTGTTCTGGAGCATTGAAATCGTTGAGAGAAGGGCAAACGAGAATCGGCGTGAAAAAATAAGGAGCTACATTATTGCGGGCCTGATCGCGTTATCGATCTATTTGATTATTCTGAATTACCTACATCAATTGTATATTGGATTCAGGGAAGAAGAGATCGATAATTTGAAAGAGGGGTTGAAGCTATTGTGAAACAATTCTTGCCGGCAGCTGTCGGTTCTTCAGCAAATGCGTTAATTTTATCGCACTACCAGTACGAATCCCAATGAAAAACCTAGCGCTCCTTTTTCTTATGGTCGCAGCTTCTGCAGTATCCGCCCAGGATTATTTCTATCTCGAAGATGTTCGCTTGAAAAAGGAGTCAGACTTCACCGACAACGAAGCCAACCTCGTCAAAGCCGTAGATTATATGCTCAGCACGCCTACTGATGCATCCAATATGGACCGCAAGGCCTGTACGCGGTTTATCATTCGGTATGCCGAGAAACATCCAACGATCACGATTCTGCTTCAATCGTACATTATCAAGGTATATGATCAAAACCCCGATCTGCTTCAAACCTATATGGGACTTTGGGTCAAGCACGCGATCGATAACCCGACGGCCCGGCAGGAAGTTATTGAAGTGCTCATTTTTGGCGATATCTACACGTACGCCAAGGCCGGAAATAACATTGTGAAAACAGACCTCATCAAATCGTTGATAACGGCCGGTGATGATGATACGATTGACGAGTGGCTTGTGGAGTTGAAGAAGAAGGAGGAATAGCAATTTTAACAGGTTGTAACTTCGCGAGATCTTGAAATCTTCGTCCGGCCATCCTTCAAAAAATAAGCCCGGCTATTCCCTCTGATAAAAGATTTGAATCGCTCATTCGTCTCCACAAAAGAAGACGGGAAAAGCAAGCCATTTAATCACGTGCCACGGCTGTCTACCGACTCGACTTTAAACACACTGTACTAAACAAAGGACTATGAAACGATCCATTTTTAAACCAATTCTCATTGGAATTCTCTTCGGCGCCGGGATATTTTTTGCACCCTTCCTGATGCTTAAATTGTTTTGCTTTATGCTGATTCTCGGGCTTATTTTCAAAATGTTCTGGGGACGCAGGGGCTGGGGAGGCCACCACGGAAGGATGAGTTATGGTGTGCTGTTCGCTGACAAAATAAGAAGTATGTCGGAAGAGGAGTTCACGGAATTCAAAAAGAACTACGGGAACAATTCCTGCTACGGCCACTGCAGCTGTGGAAACTGTGGATGCTGCGGCGAATGCAGATCGAAGGAAAAATCTGAGGAAAAGGTAAAGTAAAAAAAAAAATGCGACGAATTCACGGATAAAGTTCAACCTCTTCGTGAATTCGTGGCAAATCAATCAAATAAAAATAGACGACAGGATGAAAAAAGGATCAAGATTACTGATAGGCCTCACGGCAGCAGCATTAACATTTGGAAGCCTGATGGCATTTATGGGACCGGATAAGTTCGGCGCGCATTGTTCAGGCTGGAAACATCACGGATGCCATTCGACGTGTGAAAGTGGTGACAATGGAAACTTGCAGACCGAGAGCGGCGACTAGGCGACGTTTTCATTGGAGAGCTGCTATGTGCTCAGTGTGTCTATGTGGTTCAAAAAAAACGCACCACATAGGCACGGAGGTTGCAAAATAGGCAATACGACGCTTGCCAGGTAGTTGGATTGAAAATCCTGATACTTTCTTAGAGCCGTAGGATTAGAAATGAAATTCTGCTTAGCGGGAAAGCAGAATTACTGAATCACGATCGGTCTTGTGAATTTACCTTTTGATGAATTGAGCTCGACAAGGTAAAATCCAGATGTTATGCCGGAGACATCAATTTTCTCATTTTTTTCGAGCCTCATCAATGGCATAACTGTTTTTCCATCGGACGACTTCAGCGTCAGATAGACATCATTTTCAGTGGTCGAAATGTTAAATGATCCCGATGTTGGATTTGGGTATATCACAAAACTTGTTTCCCCGTTCTCTTCAAATCCGATGCCAGTAATATCGATGCAAGCCGAAGTATCAACGCATGATCCGTTGGTGACAATTACTGCATAGGACCCATTTGAAGACGGTGTAAAATCTACATTTGTTTCGCCCGGTATTGTGTTGAAACTTTGATTGCAATCCACCCACTGATAGGTGCTGCCGGTTGAATTTGAAGTTAATGTAAATCCTGTTTGAGTTACAGAAAGATCAAGGCCGGTGATGTTGACGTTCTGATCTTGCGTAGAGATGTTCCCGTTACCGTCGTCAAAAGTCCAGGTGACAACGGTAGTTCCCGGTGTAGTAATTGGAAACACCGTTCCTGTTGTTCCCAAAATGCTGCCCTCGCATTCATCCGTAGCGGTTGGTGCGGTTAGTGTCGCTTCACATTGTTCCGAGAAATCCGGTAAGACGGAAATATCTGGAACAGGAGCCTCAAGATCACCAATCACTACGATGATAGTCATAATGCTGTCGGATCCGCAGGCCGTTGGAATTGTGTCATAAACGATCGTTGTTCCGGAGAGCGAGTATGTTTCATCACCACTGGGGACGGTATACATAGCACATCCTTCATCGTAAAAAGCAGAATAAATATCAGGGCACGAATAACTTTCTGCGGCACCGATGTCTCGCGTGCCGTCGGTGATGACACCATTTTGCGCGTCAACCAGGTCTGCGCCGTCACCGTTGTCAATAGCAACGCTGCCCAAATCGGGCATCAGGGTAAATGTTGTTCCGCCATTGTCGATAAGAGCACCAAGGTTAATGGCAGCCGGTGAAACTCCGAGCTGATCTGTACCCACAGCACCCGCATAGGTCGCATCACCAAAGATGTTGTAGCCGTTGGAATTCGCGATGGCTCCGGCACCCCAGATATCCAGGTTTGTTGTGCCAATATTTCCGGCAAAGATGGATCCCTTGGCAGTAAATACTACGCTCGATCCCCAGAAATCAATACCGGCAGATGATGCGGCCGAATTGCCCACAAATGTGCAATTGGTCACGTTCATAATCACAGCCGATCCCCAATCGTAAATAGCGCCGCCTTCCGTTACCGCGCTATTGCCGGTAAATGTACACTGGTCGAAATTTGAGTGGGCAACAAATCCAAAAATGGCACCACCCTCAGTGCCCGTGCTGTTGTCGAAAAACGTGGTGTATTGAAAATCGTTGATGCCGCTCGGAGAAAGGTAAATGGCCCCACCATCGGAAGTTGCAGAATTGTTGCTAAAATGACATTCATTGACCAACAAATAACCGTTGTTCTTATAAAATGCACCACCATAATTGCTGGCAAAATTGTCGAGGAAATTGCAGTCGTCGATGGTAAGCTGTCCCCCTCCGGATTTATAAAGAGCACCACCATCGGTGGAAGCACCTTGAATAAATGAAAGCCCGTTCAGCTCAACAATTCCGGCGCTATTGCTGATGTTAAAAATTCTGTTGGTGCCTTGCCCGCTCACAAACAAGCTATCGGTTGAGGTGTAGTAACCGTCGATGACAATGGCCTTGTTAAAGGCAATTTCCGAATTGAGATCGATCGTTACACTGCCCGAATATAGCATCATCAGATCAAAATCGACCGTGTCTCCCGGACTTGCGTCGATAATGGCCTGACGCAGCGAACCGGGACCGCTGTCGTTCGTATTGATAACCGTAATTGTCGCGGCATAGGAAGCGGAGATGCCAAGTGCAAAAAGAAGGGTAATTGGTTTCATTTCGATTCAATTTGAAGCAAGGTAGTCACTGTTAGCCAAATATCAAATACAAGGGGCAATATTCTTTATTGAGATCAAGTTGAAGCAACTCACTAGTTAGGTCCTTAATTGTACTATCTGAAATATCTGACGGTCTCTTGTCGATTTGTTCTGGAGGAGTTCCGTTAAAAAAATCGGTTAATGGAAATACACCAACTCCGCCGCCAACAAGAAAAAAAGTTATAAAGAGATATGGCAATCTTCTTCCTCTTTCAAAGGTTGAATCGCTTTGTTAAAAACAACTTACCCCCCCCTAAATCATCTTCCCCCGCTTAATCAAATACTGCTGCAAGACGAACTCCACGCCTTGCGCAATGTCCGCCTCAACGAAATCAATTTTGAATTGTGTGCAACGTGTTTTTAGTTCCTGGTGTACCATATCGACTTCGGCTTTGAAAGATTTTTTAATGTCGCCGGGCTGAAGTTTTACCTTTTCGCCGGTTTCAAGATCGATGAATGTGGTCGGTCGGTTCGGGAAATCCAGTTCAACCTCGTGTTTTCTGTCGACCACGTGGTACACGAGCACTTCGTGTTTGTTGTGTTTGAGATGCATAAAGGCATCGGTCAACTCTAACGAAGAAGCACTGCTGAAAAAATCGGAGAAAATAACAATGAGCGAGCGCTTATGGTTCTTTTCGGCAACTTCGTGGAGAATGTTCACGAGCGAAGTGCTTTGGTTCAGATGACTTTGCTGCGGAACCATCACCTTTTCCAGTTCGTGAAAAATTTGTTGGTGGTGTTTTCGCGCGGTTTTTACGCTCGTGTCGAAGCGAATCTGGTCATCAAAAATGGTGACCCCCGCACCGTCGCGCTGCCGTTTGAAAATCTCAAGAAGCGATGCGATGGCATACACACTGTAGCCCACTTTATTCAGGGGATATTCCTTTGTGATTTCGGGAAAGTACATCGAAGAAGAAACATCCAGAATGATCCGGCACCTTAAATTGGTTTCCTCTTCGTAGCGTTTGATAAACAGTTTTTCCGTTCGCGCAAAAAGTTTCCAGTCGATGTGGCGGATGGATTCTCCCGTGTTGTATAAGCGATGTTCGGCAAATTCCACCGAAAAGCCGTGGTAGGGTGAACGGTGCAGTCCGGTGAGGAATCCCTCAACCACCTGGCGGGCCACAAACTCAAGGTTGCCGTACTTTGAAAGTTCCTGTATGTCTATTTTCCCGTACAAAAGCCTAATTTTGCCTGAAGGTACAAAAAATCGCATTTAATTTCATCAGATGCCGGTCAGGATTAAGGAAACCCGAAAATGTCTTCATTGCGGAGACGAGATGCAGGGCAGAATTGACAAGCGCTTCTGCTCGGACTATTGCCGGAACTCCCACCACAACGACGAAAACCGCGACAGCACCAATTATATGCGGAAGGTCAATCACATCCTTCGCAAAAACCGGCGGATTCTCAGCAAATTCAATCCCAACGGCAAGGCACGAATCAAGGGAAGCGTACTGATGGAGGAGGGATTCAACTTTGCCTATTTTACCAATCTGTACGAGACCAAAAAAGGTGGCCGGTATTTTTTCTGCTACGATCAGGGCTACATCGCCATCGACGACGGTTATTATGCCTTGGTGATCCGCGAGTCCTACGTCCGATGAAATGGATCAACGCGATTTTTATCTTTCCCGTGAAGCTTTACCAGTGGATCATTTCTCCGCTTTTCCCTGCCACCTGCCGTTACCATCCGACCTGTTCCACCTACACCATTGAAGCCATCAAAGAGTGGGGACCGCTCAAGGGCATCTGGCTCGGTCTCCGGAGACTTTCAACGTGCCATCCCTGGGGTGGAATGGGGGACGATGCAGTTCCGAGGAAGAAGCGCTGATCTCATAAACCGCTTATCTCGATACGATCCAGACTGAAAAGTCTGGATCACTCGATTAGCGGGCCTCTTTCGTTGAATAGGCCTGTGCTGACCGAGTGATTTGGACAAAGCCGCAGTATCCAATAAACGATCTACATCAAATAGTATCGAGGTCAGCACCGCCGCTCATCTCGATTAGCGGGCCTCTTTCGTTGAATAGGCCTGTGCTGACCGAGTGATTTGGGCAGAGCCATAGTATCCGATAAGCGACCTAAATCAAATAGTATCGAGGTCAGCACTCAAATCTCTTCTCCGGTCTCTTCTCCGTCTACCTGAATAGAATCGATGAACTGGCCCATCGAAGCGTACTGTGAATCACCTTCTTTGCGCATCGACATTTCGTGGCTGTTCATATCGAGTTGGAATTCACAAAAGGTGTCGGACGAACAACCCTGGCGGTAGTAAAGTAATCCGACAACCAGATCGTTGGTGCTCGCTGTTTCGTCGATGTCGTGTGCAAATCCGCTCGGACAACGGCTGAACGATTTTTTTGGATCGTAGTCGACCGCCTTGTACAGTTTTGGATAAATGGTCTTTCTCAGGTAATCCGTTGCGGCCGAAAAATCTTTTCCTTCGTCGCCCGTTGCAGCTGACATCGTAAGAATTGCCCCGGCTACCGAAAGGCAAACTGTGAAAATCATCATTGACTTTTTCATTTTGATTTGGTTTTAATTTGACATTTGATTTGAAGCATAACTTGCTGGCAAGATTTTTTTCCGGTTGCGGAAGGCGATGAACAATTCAACGACTGCGAGGTTCAGCAGCCAGCTGAGCCACGCGGTGGAAACAATGATAAACTGATCGTCGTAGGTGAATTCCGAAAACAGCGCAACGAGCACCCGAAGCGTCACGGCGGCAAAGGTGAGCGCATAACTGCGGTACATCCACTTCTGATGTTCGGCAATTTTTCTTTGCATCGCCATTCGCACGGCCATAATGGTAGTCCCGAACCACAGCAGACTCATCAGCAGGAAACCGACGGTGGACCAAATTCCACCTTCGGCATAAAACGCCATAATCAGACCGGAAGGAGCTGCGAGCAACAAAATTCCATACACGTACATTTTGCCCAGGCGGCGATGTAAGGGAAGACTTTTGACACGAATTTTTTTTATGAATTGCAGGGGACCTACGACCAGCACAACCATCGCGCTAATGATGTGGATGTAAAAACTCGTCATCCAGAGTGCGTTGGAAATTTCCTCTTCCTTAACGAGCAGAAAGTTGATGTCGGTGCGCAACGATAAATATTCGGCAGTAGTATAAAAGAGGACGAGGGCGAAAAAAAACATCACCGTCCATCCAAGCCATTTTATTCCCGTAGTCATCGACATACGGTACAATTTAGGAGGTAAAAGGTTCGGCCGCGAATTCATTAAGTTTTCTTAACAAACCATCCGCCGTGGCGGACGATTCAGCCCTATAATTCGTGAAAGAAGAAAAGTAACAGGGAAGACGCTGACGCCGAATTCGCTACCCTCGACTCCGCTCGGTCAGCGAAGGAGCCCGTTGACTGAGCGGAGTCGAAGTCAGCGGATTTGTTGTCTGAGCGTAGCCGAAGACAACAAATCAGTTAACCTTCTCGAAAGTTGGAATAATTTCCTGCCGTTTTTTGCCGGCTTCGTATTGTTTCAGCGCCCCTTCCAGCCATAACTTGAATGCTGGAACTTCGCGGTGCGACTGATAATCAGCCTTACTGGAAATCGGATTTTCGTGGTGGTCGACGACAATGTACATCGGTTGGGTCACCTGTTGATAACGGGTCACCTGCATATCGGTCCATTTGTCCCCGATGGTCTCCATCAAATCCCCGTTGCGATCTTTTGAGCCCACGTATTTTGCAGGCAAATCGCCACGGTCATCTACATAGAGGGATGCGACGACAAAATTATTGGCCATCAGCGGTGATACGCTTTCGTCCGCCCAAACGAACTCTTCCATTTTACGGCAGTTGACACAGGCCCAGCCGGTAAAGTCAAGCAACAAAGGCTTGTCCACCTTTTTTGCATACGCCAGCGCTTCGTCGTAGTCGCGAACCACATTGATTCCGTGTCCGTGCGCAACGGTTGACTCTGGCCACCCTTCTTCCACATCCGGTGCGGAGTTGCCAATGCCGTATTTTGATTCAGCATAGGTCAGCGGTGGAGGGAATCCGGAGATCATCTTCAGCGGTGCGCCCCACATACCCGGGATGAGGTAAATGACGAAACCAATGACAAGGGTTGCAAACATACCACGACCGACCGATAGCCGTTCGTTTTTCGTGTCGTGTGGAAAATGAATAAGACCCAAAAGGTAAATCGCCAGAACCAGGAAAATTCCGATCCAGATTCCGAGGAACAATTCGCGTTCCAGAAAATGCCACTGTTTCACGAGATCGGCATTGGAGAAAAATTTCAGCGCGAAGGCCATTTCCAGAAATCCAAGTACGATTTTCACTGTATTCAGCCAGCCACCCGACTGTGGCAGGGAGTTCAGCCAGCCTGGAAACGCAGCGAAAAGTCCGAATGGAATGGCGAGCGCTGCCGAAAAGCCAAGCATCGCAATAATGGGTCCAATTAATCCACCTTGCGCGGACTGAACGAGAACGGTGCCGACGATGGGTCCGGTGCAGGAAAAAGAAACCAGCGCCAACGTGAAAGCCATAAAGAAAATTCCGATCATTCCTCCGCGGTCGGCCTGTTTATCGGCCTTGTTCACCCAGGACGCGGGTAGCGTAATTTCAAAGGCGCCAAGGAATGACACGGCGAACACCATAAAGAGGACAAAAAAGGCTATGTTCACCCACGGGTTTGTCGCCATTGCGTTGAGTGCATCTTCACCCGCAATAAAAGAAACGAGTACACCCAGAATGACATAGATGATGATGATGCAGAAAGAATAGAAACCGGCTTTGCGTAACCCTTCCGCTTTTGTTTTTGACTGTTTGGTGAAAAAGGTAACCGTCATCGGAATCATCGGGAACACGCACGGCGTAAGCAAGGCGAGTAATCCACCAACAAATGCCAGTAAAAATACAAGCAACAAGGAATGGTCTGCATCGCGGTCGCCGCTGTCAAGGGCAGTCGTAAGATCGAAGGAAAAATCGATCTTGCTTGAACTGTGGAAATTGGTCTGACAGCCCTTGAGGTATAGATCCACTGAACCTTTTACCATCGGCAGATGGGTCGTGTCTTTGACGACCACTTTCTGCGTGATCATTACGTTGTAGAGATAACCGTTATCGCCCTGGTTTTTGCCTACCGTAAAGTCGAAGGGTTCGAGTGTCTCCAGATTTTCATCCTGCTGAAACGTAATTGCAGACTTGTATCCGTTGGGGCTGTCAAAGGCATACATTGCAAAAATGGAATCGACCTTGATTTCGATGGAGAGCAGATATTCGCGGGTTTTTGAGCGCCGTGCCTGGGACACAAATACACGAACCGGATCGAAAATATCGGTATACGCGAAACCCTCACACGTACCGGCAAGTCCAGCAATAGAAGGATCGAGCGATGAGAAGGACTCTGTTGTGTCGACTTCCTCTGTGGTGTCCTCAATTATTTCAACCTGATCAGGTGTGGAGGTCTGTGAAGTTCCTTTAATAGTCAATTCCTGCTTGCGCGTCTCTGGAGGAAGACAAGCCGTTTTGCAGGCCATATAGGTGTACTCGATGACAATCTTGAAATTCTGCGCCGATTTGATTTTGATCTTTTGCTCAAATTTTGCCTTGTTGCCGTGAAACGATTTTTCTGGAAAACCCTCGTTGTCGGTTAACTGTGCCCCGTACTCCTTTGTTTTGCCAATGAGGGAATAATTCGGACTCGGCTGATAAATAAGTTCTGTTGGAAGCGGAATGGCACCCTCGGGCTGAACTTGAGAGTAAATGTGCCAGCCATTCTTTTGGTCAACATTCATTATGATGGTGGCCTCGTCACCCTCATACTTTACATCGAAGTTCCACTTGATAACATCGTCGATGTTGTTTGGCATTTCATCCTGAGCAAAACCGATTAAGGAAATGAAACTGAGAAGAACTGCGCCGAATAATCTGATCATTGTGAAACCCGGAATTAGAGTGGATCAAAAATAATACAAAATGAGATAACCCACAGGGTTAGATTGGCGAGTCACTTGAATTCTCATTTGTAGGCTGGAAGTATAATTTTCAGAATATCAGACTAATAGTGATCAAATTATATTAATCTTATGTCGACAATTTTTGATATAGGAATCCAAAGGCCACCTTTTAGGCAGATAAATTTGTTCCCCGTAGCCCAAACGGTGGTCCTGACCGATTTCAACCCGGAATCGGAGTGGAAGTCGATGTGAAATTTTACTTTTTCGAGATTTCCGAGCCTTGCGGCGTCCCGGAGTTTGTTCATCAGGGCCGGATCCTGATCGAATGATACCTGGTTTTTGAACGAGAGATTTGCGATGGTTTCCTTTTCGACCAAAGTCGGTGCGCTTTGCAATGTTTCCATAGTTCAGGTTTTGTGCGGGCAGATTGGGTATCCGGCTCCGCAGGTTTTGAGTTGGGAGGACAAGGTAGGAAATTTTCGATCGAATTCAAACTTTGTGGAATATTAGACGCTTAAATGTTGCCACGAATGCACAAATACATATATAACCGAGCGAAAATAATTCGTGAATTCGTGGCACCCTGTTCTCAGTGGTGCCCGCGATATGCAAAAAAAAAATCCAGACGTTTCGGCCTGGATTCAAATAGTTTTGTGCGTTTCGCTCAAATCATCACCCACTTGTCGACAAAGTCCAGTACAGCATAATTTGCACCGCTGGCGGAAATTTCCGCTACTTCCAGACTGACAAAAAAGCGACTGATTACCCGGCGGGCCATTTCAGAATCATCTACTAATGCAATGACTACAGCAGTTTTACCGCCAGCTTCTGTCGCTTTTACCGTGAAGTAGCTGGTGTAATAACCCGCCGAACTGTTGATTTGGTCCAGTGTGAAACCACTCAGGTCGAAGTGAAACTCTTTTGCTGTTGCTTTGTCGTAGCCAGCAATTGCATCGGTAAAAACCACCGACGACTGACCGAAAGCAACTGCTCCAAGAAGGAGCCCGAAAACCATACCGAAAATCTTTTTCATCTTATTACGTTTTAACTTTGGCTTGAATGTTTGGCATACTCAAGACGCAATAGCCGTGCCAAATGTTGCTCTAAGATAGATAAAAATCAGACAGGTGCAAAAATTGTTCATTATTTAAGAAGTATGTATGCTCAAAAGGTTCTTTTCCCGCGGATTGATTGAAGCCGGATGCGATGAAGCCGGACGGGGTTGCCTGGCCGGACCAGTGGTTGCTGCGGCAGTAATTCTACCTCCGAAAATCCGCATCTTGGGTATCGATGATTCAAAAAAGCTCTCCCGGATTCAACGCGAGAAACTGGAGCCCAGGATCCGGGCTGCGGCACTCGACTTCGGCATCGGGATAGCGGATCATTTGGAAATCGACGATATCAATATTCTCCAGGCATCCCTGCGCGCAATGCATCGTGCGCTTGACGCCTTACAAACTACGCCACAGTTAATCCTTGTCGACGGCAACCGGTTCAATCCGTACAGACAAATTCCGCACCAAACCATTGTCAAAGGCGACGCAACCTACCTCTCCATTGCCGCGGCCTCAATTCTTGCCAAAGTGGCGCGCGACCGTTTGATGGAAAAGTTGCATTCCGAATTTCCGTTCTATGGATGGAATCAGAATATGGGCTATCCCACCGAAATACACCGAAAGGCCGTGAAACGCTATGGAATTTCGCCCGTTCATCGCAAAACATTTTCGATCAAACCGCTGCTTTCGCATCATCGGCTTGCGTAGTTCACAGGTTCGTGTTTAAAGAAATGGACGACACGGGAAGATCCGGGCCATCTGTGTGAATACATTTGAGCAATGGCGCGATCTGGCGCGATATTCCGAACAGCGCTTATCCTGGCGCTCACCGCAGCTTTTGCTTTTCTTGCCTGGCAGTTATTTGTCAGGCAGGGCGAAAAATACACAATGCTCTCATTTGTTTGTTCTGAAAACGATTCCACTATTCTAATTACCGATGCCGATCGGGTCATTCAAAAAGTAAGAACGTATCCGGAGTCGGATTTGAAGGAAATACCAAAGGTGCTCGTCAATGCCATCCAGACCTTCGCGCTTGTTCGGAATTTCAGTTTCAACGAGGAGATAAGTGCCCAGGTCCTGTATTCCGAAGGAAGCGGTGGTAGCCGGGTTGTTTTCAAAAATCCCGATTTGTCCGCACCATTTATTGCGTCGAATCTTGAAAAATATTTCGGAATCGAAGCACAGGCTTCGAACGAAAAAATTACAATTGGGAATGTATCCTACGAGGTAAAATTCTTTGGGGACTTTTGTTGTGTTTCCGATCAGGAAGTTGTCCCTTGTCTTCAAACTGCCCAGCCGCAAGTAGTTGCCAATACGGATTATATTGTTTTCGGGGATGAAACGGTTGTTCACCACGTATTGTCGGGCTCGCGCAATTTCTCGCTTTGGCAAGCTGAAAAGCTTCCATTTGCAGGAAGCCCGCAGAAACATCGCGCGCTCTTTGAGAAAATGCCCGCCGAATTTTCTGAAATTATTTTCTGGGGTAGTTCGAGGCTTCAAACCGATGCGGACTACTTTTCAGGAGCACAGTTCCCTGATGGATTTTCCTGGATGGACAATGGTTTTGCGGTGTTGAAGAAGGACACCTTCTGTCTTATTCTGGCGGCACAGAACGAGCAGCGCGACCTGCGACTTATTCTGGAGGAAGAGACCATCCGGATGCGCCCCGATTCAATCATACATACTTTCCGCGTTGGTGATTTTGAAATAATGCCCTTCGAAATGGAACAAAACTGGAACAAACGAATTGATGTCGTAAGCGATGAAATGCGTTTTTTCACCGCCTTCGACAACATCAATGTATTAGCCAATTCGATTCCCGCGATGCGCTGGTATCTCACCGAAATACAGTCGGGAAATTTTTTCGTGAAGGATGAATTTCTTGAAAATGGCTGGAGCAGGTTGCTGCCTGAACGGGCCAGCGAACTGCGATTAACCCGGTCCAACGGCGACATTCGGTTCCATTCCGTAACAGCCGGACAAAACGGAAAAGAAGAAGAACTCATCACGGAAATCGTGCTGAAGGAAAAAATGTCCGAAAGCGAAGCACAGGTGAATGAATTTTCGTTCACCGTCGCCATCGTACCCACCGAAATTCAAATTGTTCGGGTCCCGGGTGGAACGGCATACTTACTTTCGAACAAACGGCAGCTTGCGCTCTACGACAAAACAGGGAATCAAAAATGGATGATAAACCTGAACTCCGACCTCATCCAATCACCTCTGTTAATTGATCTTGAAAACGATGGCGCGACCGAATTTCTGCTCTTTCTGGCAAATCAAATGCTTGTCGTTTCCTCGGCGGGAAAAGTCGTACCTGGATTTCCATTTTCATTTCAGGATGTTTCATCCGGCGGTACCGCAGTCAATTACGACAACAAATTTGAATACCGCTTTTTCGTCAGCTCCGGCAAAAAAATGATCTGCGTCGATGAGTCCGGAAAAAAAGTGGAGGGTTGGTCCTTCGGTGGAATGGAATCGGAACTGAAAGGCCCGGTGATGTATGCACAGCCAGGCGGACTTGACTTTATTTGTTTCCGTGACAACTCGAAAAATCACTTTCGCCTGAACCGACGCGGTGAAAACAGGTATACAAAAAAGGTATCCGCATCGCTTGTTTATCCAGCACCCTTTTTGGTTGGAACGAGTGAGAACAATCTGCGTATGGTTGGATTCAACGGTCAATACATTCAACAGCTCTATCTTAAAGATGGGAACAGAGATTCGATTAAACTCGACGAGTCCGTTCAAGTAAAAAACCAACGTTGGATACTGCGCGACAAACAGATGTTCCTGGTGCTTGAGGAAGCCCATCGCGTGCTGACGGTCGATGAATTCGGATTCACTGTGGATCAGATTCTTAAGTCCGATTCTGAACAACGCTTGGTATTTGTTTCCAACGACCGTGAAATGATACACGTTTTCACAGATAATTCGCAGAATAACCTATATTTGCGGGACAAAGGGGGGAAAATGATCTTTTCTCATCCGGTGAAGGGCTCCGCGGTTTTGAACATCTCACACAACCAACTGGTTAGCCTTTGCGGAAATAAAGTTTTCGTGTACCCCTTAAATTAATACAGCCGAATGAAGAGAATTGCATTAGTAACACTGACGGGAATGATTCTGACTGGAATTCCGTCGTACGCACAGGATTTTTTGGGATATCGTCAAAGTAACCACGCTGGGGTTGCTGCTGGCGATAACAATCCGGCCGAGTGGGCAGATAGTCCTTACCGGGTGGACGTGACGCTAGCTGCAGGTTCGTTCAATATGTACAACAACTACGTGTATATGAACACCAAGAATATGCCGTACTGGTGGACGCAAGCATTCAAAAGCGGTGATCCTGCTGTGGACGCCTGGCAGAGCGATCC
>Ga0247727_10005261_pt1 | contig 26501 bp, 30 predicted proteins | sample WisWelCaveWW1625_FD_202498 | JGI IMG/M metagenome (GOLD analysis project Ga0247727, IMG submission 202498) | Biofilm microbial communities from Wishing Well Cave, Virginia, United States - WW16-25 | ecosystem: Environmental > Aquatic > Deep subsurface > Groundwater > Cave microbial mat | place...
ACTTTCAGGCAGCCTGGATTTTTTTGATCTGCCGACGATTTTTCAAACCATTTCATTGTCGCAGCAGCACGGCATAATGAATATTTTTAACCTTACATCCGAAGTGCTCGGTGAATTTGCATTTGCCAGTGGCACTCCGATTTCGGCGCGCTTTCAAAATCTTTATGGCATGGAGGCTCTTTATCAGCTCTTTCAGGTCACTCCAAAGGCAAACTTTGGCTTTACCCGTTTGAGCGAGCCGCCCGTGGTTGACAGCACTCTCCCAATTCCCAATGTCAATGAGTTTACGATGAACGCGATCCATTATAAGGACGAAATGCGTGTCCTCGAAGAAAAATTGAAACTCTCCGAGGAACAGCCGGTCAAGCGGGTCCATGCGCGACTCGACTGGAAGGATCCCGAACTGGAGGCATGCGCCAAAGAACTGTGGCAGGCGATCATGAAGGAACCTCTTCCCTTCAAGGATCTTTCCATGAAGTTGCCCTTCTGCCGCTATAACATCCTGCGGGTACTGGATCACCTGTTCGAAACAGGCCAGCTTGCTTACGCTGAAACCACACCTTACGGCTATCGATAAGGTATGGGTCGTATAGCGCTTGTACCCGTTGCTCCAAATGTTTGACCTGATGAGCGTTCCCAAGATTCGTCTGGTTGGCGTTTCCAAGGACTACACGGCGCCTCGTTCCTCGGAAGTGAAAAACGGTGGGTTTGTTCGCGCTCTTCAAGCGATCTCGTTAACGATCACCAGTGGGGAATTTGTGGCTGTAACGGGTCCCAGTGGTTGCGGCAAGAGCACATTGCTGCATATCACGGCCGGCCTCGACACGCCGTCCTCGGGTGAAGTATGGATGAGTGATCAACCGATCCATCAAATGAGTGAAAGGGATCTCAGCCTTTTTCGGCGACGGAACGTGGGCGTAATCTTCCAGTTTTTCAATCTGTTGCCACAGCTCACAGCTCTCGAAAACATCTGTGTGCCATTGAGGCTTTTGGGAATCTCAGCGTGTGAATCGGCATCCCGCGCCACAACTTTGCTGGAAGAGGTCGGGTTGCGTGGCAAATCAGCCCATCTGCCGTCGGAACTTTCCGGAGGCGAACAACAGCGGGTGGCAATCGCCCGCGCCCTGGTTCATCATCCGCAGATTATTCTTGCCGATGAGCCGACCGGTAATCTGGATTCCACCACATCTTCCACCATTCTGAATCTCCTCAAGGATCTGCAGCATTCTTACAAAACCACATTACTTATGGTCACTCATTCCCTGGAAGTATCGCTGGCTGCACAGCGCACCTTCACCATGCAGGATGGACAGTTTGTTTTGGAGAAAGAACAGCCTGATCAAACATAATGCGATGCAGATGCCTCAAAAACCGCCGATCTATTTCTGTAACGGTCAATACGTGCCTGTGGATCAAACCCGTATTTCCGTCCATGATCTGGGACTGCTTCGCGGGTTCGGGCTTTTTGAATCGTTACGCACTTACGATAGAAAGCCCTTCCTGCTCAAACCTCATCTGGAGCGACTTTTTCGCGGTATCCGGGTTATCAGCCTGAAAGCTCTGTTTTCCCGGGAGACCGTTTCCCGGATCATCGATCGTCTGATCAAAATGAACGGTTTCGAGAATGCCTTGATTCGCATCATCCTTACCGGCGGGCCGACATCCTCTCTGCTGCCCCTGGGAAAACCAACCATGATTGTGATGGTGGATCCATTTCATCCATTTCCAGCATGGCAATATGAAAAGGGAATCGCACTGATGACGACCTCCTGTTTTCGCATTCACCCCGAAATCAAAACCACGGTTTATTTTTCCGCGGTGATGGAAACAGCACGGGCCGTTCGTTCAGGATTTCACGAAGTGGTCTATGTGGATCATCGCGGCGCCATTTTGGAGGGAACAACTTTCAATGTCTTTGCCGTTTTACACGGTCCTCGTTTGGTCACAGCGAAAAAGGGAGTGCTTCCTGGTGTCACAGCCGCTTGTGTCATCAAGCTGGCAAAAAGGCTCAAAATTCCTGTTCAACGAAACCCAATTTCATCAACCATGCTCCGGCGGGCAGACGAGCTTTTCATCACATCGAGCAATCGGGAGCTGATCCCTGTTATTCGAGTTGATGAAAAAAGAATTGGCAATGGCAAACCCGGTGTCATCACACGGCAACTTCACCGGGCTTACCGAACATGGACGCTCAGAGAATTTCATTGAATAAAATGGACTCTTGGATACTTTAGCCATGGGGTTGTTCCCAAATAAGGGATCAGATCTATGAGTGGCGTGAAAAACATGATTCTGGTTCTGGATGATGACCCAATGGTGCGTGATCTTTTGTGCGAGGATCTTCCATCGCACGGGTTCGAGGTCTTCGCATGTGCCACCAGCAAAGCCGCCCGTCAGTTGCTCGAAGAGAAACCCATCGATGCGATTTTGCTGGATTACAATCTTTCCGACACCACCGGTGCGGATTTTTTCCGATCCATCCAAAATGTGGTGATGAATATACCGGTGATCTTCATCACCAACTTTCCAAATGTGGAGCAGGCTGTCAACCTGATGAAGGAAGGGGCTGCCGATTACATCCTGAAACCCTTTTCGGTCCCCGATGTGGCCGGTCGATTGCGTCGGACGATCGAGATAAGAAGTCTGCGCGCCGAGGTCAATTACCACCGCAGGCGCCAGCTTCCCGCGACCGGAAAATATGAATGGGTGGGCGCCTCACAGGCGGCGGATGTGGTGAAGCGCTCCATCATGGAAGTGGCGCGGGCGCCAACCACCCCGGTTTTGATCACGGGCGAAACGGGTGTAGGCAAGGAGGTGGTGGCCCGATTGATTCATCAAAAAACTCATGGTGATGAGCAGCCTTTTGTGGAAGTGGATTGCACCACGATCCCCAAACCACTTTTCGAGAGTGAACTTTTTGGTCACGAACGGGGGGCTTTTACCGGGGCCGACCGGATCAAGGAGGGAATCTTCGAACTTGGAAAGAGCGGCACCATTTTTCTGGATGAGATGGGTGATATGGATCTTGAGCTTCAAAGCCGGTTGCTGCGCGCGCTGGAAACACATCAGTTCCGGCGTGTGGGTGGCACACGCCCCATCTCCTTTGGGGCGCGTGTGGTAGCCGCGACCAACCGTGACCTTCAACGACTTGTGGAACAAAAGGAGTTCCGTGCAGACCTTTACTACCGACTGGCGGTTTATCAGATTCATGTGCCGCCCTTGAGGGAAAGGAGAGCGGATATTCCCGCGCTTGCCGAATATTTCCTGCGCGAAGCGGCCGCACAGCACGGCAAATCCATCGACCATTTATCCAAAAACTTCCTCCAAAAAATTGAGCCGCATGATTTTCCCGGCAACGTCCGCGAATTGCGCAATCTTGTGGAGCAAGCCGTGCTGCAGACGGACTCCGGTGAAGCAGATATCCACGGGAATCTGCGATTGAGCCGTCGCGCGGATATGGTGGAATCAGCCCCGGTTCGGATTTCCAAAACAGAAACCACTCATTCTACCACGCTGAGCGCCAATGAACGCAGTCTGATTGAGACTGCGTTGCAGGACAACCATGGCAACAAATCGGCGGCCGCGCGACAGCTGGGAATCTCGCGCCCCGCCTTGTTGCGAAAAATGGCCAGGCTGAAGGTCGAATCCCTCTAACCTGCATTTCTCATCCCGAAAGCTTTCGAGATGAGAAATACCTCTACGAGCCGAACTTCTTCGGGGTTAGCCCCAATGCCGCCGCGGCGGATTGGCGCTCCGTGCGAATTTCTCACCGGGATGTGAGAAATTCGGGCTAATTTTTCAACTTCTCACCCGGCGCGCTTCCGGCCACTCTGCCGCCCCAGCCGATGATTTTGGCTTTGGCGGCTTCGGCTTCGGCTTCCGGGATCTGGCCATTCCGTTGGAAGTACATGGAGAGACTCACTCGGGCAAGCTGATCATTGGGATTCAGCTCAACAGCTTTTTTTCCCGCTTCAATGGCTTCGGGATACTTTTGCAATTTCATGCAGGCCATGCCGAGAGAATGCCATGCCTCAAAATGGTTGGGATCCAGCTCCGTGGCCTTTTGGAAATGTTCGACGGCCTTCTTAAACTCGCCCATCGCCACGGCCGTCGTCCCTTCCTCCACGTGTTCCTCGAGGGTCATGGCTGGAGTTAATCACCCTCCTGCCCAACAAACAATCAGATCTCACACGGAGGTACAGAGGGTAAAATCATTCGCGAAAAACTCTGTTCGTTAACCTGGCGGTTGTCGCAGTTGACAGCATGCGTATTTTCATGGATAATACGCATATGAAGCAACGAGTCAACCTGACCATTGACCCTGCATTGGTGCACCAGGCTCACAAGCTGGCGCACGAGATGCATACCAGCGTTTCACAACTCGTCGAAGACAGTTTGCGGCGGCTTACCCGCACCGCAGACCATAGGAATGAGAGTTTTGTGAAAAAGTGGAGGGGTAAACTCAAGCTGGCACGGCGCAATCCATCGGATCCACGACGTGAGTATCTCCTAAAACGGTACGACCTGCTCAAGAATGCGGATTCTCATTGACACGGATGTCCTGTTGGACGTCGCGCTTGCACGACATTCATTCGTGGTGGAGAGCGAGGCAGTTCTCGTATGGGCGGAGGCGAACCCTGGCCAGGCTGCGGTTGCATGGCACACCCTTTCCAATGTGGCGTATCTGGCCCCGGTTGGAGCCGGCGGATTCTTGCGCGCGTTATTGTCTTTCGTTGAAGTTGCCAGTGTCGGCACTGCTGAAGCCTCAAGAGCGCTGAAATTCCCAATGGCCGATCTGGAGGATGCCCTGCAAGCGTCAGCAGCCATGGCATTTGGCGCCTCCTGGATTGTCACACGCAACGCGCTACACTACCGCAAGTCGCCCGTGCCCGCTATTTCTCCCCGAGCTTTTGCAGCGAAGGTGGCTGGGACATGATCAAGAGGCGCTTCGCAGGAGCGCCACTACATGGGGACAGCCATCGCGTGTCACTGCACAGCGGCGCGGAGAGCACGAAAGACTCCAAGCCTTAGTTAATCTCTGTGAGAAATCCGCTTGTTACAACCGTTCCAAACACCGGATCAATCCATGCAACGTATGCGGTTTGGCTTCACCATGAACGCGAAACCCGAGTTTCCGTAGCGTTGCGCTCGTGGTTGGTCCAATCGAAATAAATTTGCATCGCCGCAACACCCGGCGTGTGGAGACTGAAAAGACTTTCGGATCCTGCAGCAGCTTCGCAAAGTTTTCAGCAGTGGAGGAACTCATGAATGTAATGACATCTGCACCAACGCGCTCCAGGGCCTCGATTTCCCAGGTCAGCCGGGGTCGGACGTTCCGATAAATGACCAATGGCTGAACTTTGGCTCCCAGCTTCCGGAGCGTTTTCTCCACCACATCACGGCCGATCTCGGAGCGAGGCAACAGTATCCTTGAATTCTGAATTCTGAATTCTGAATTCTGAATTCCAAATTGCCGCGCCAGTGCTTCCGCAGTATGAACGCGAGGCATCAGATCCGCCGAGAGGCCGCGTTCTTTCAATTTTGATTCGGTTTCCGGGCCGATTACACCCAGTCGGGCATTGGCCAGTGCGCGAACATCACCCCGTTGAGCCAGCACTTCATCCAGGAAATATTCGACACCCCATGGGCTGGTGAAGATGACCCAGTTCCAATTCTCAATCTCACGAACAGCGCGTTGTAGGGAGGCGGACTTGACCTGGCGGATTTCAATGGTTGGCAGTTCAATGACCTCCGCCCCCATTTCGAGAAGACGACCTGCCACCCGGCTTGCTTGTTCGCGTGTGCGCGTGACAATGATCCGTTTACCAAACAATGGGCGATCTTCGAACCACTTCAATTGCCTCCGGCATTTCACAACCTCACCAATCACAGCCAGTGACGGAGGTTTCAACCCCTTCTGCCTGACGCGTGAAACGATATTGTCAAGGTTGCCTGTCACCGTCTGTTGAAATCCACGCGTGCCCGAGCTGATCACTGCCACCGGTGTGGACGATGGTTTACCGGCCGCAATGAGTTTTCGCGAGACTTCCGCCAGGCTGGTCATGGCCATTAAAACCACCAGAGAACCGGGAAAACCGGCCAGAGAGCGATAGTCCAATGCTTCACCGGTTTTATTTGGGTTTTCCTGTGCAGTGATCATTGCTACGCCGGAGGCATGGTCACGGTGTGTGACAGAGATCCCCGCATAAGCTGGAACCGCAATGGCGGACGTCACACCGGGAACGATTTCGAATGGAATCCGATGCTTGCGCAGATGCAGAGCTTCTTCGGCTCCCCGACCGAAGAGAAAGGGATCACCTCCCTTGAGGCGTACCACCATTCTGCCTGCGCGGGCATGACGAACCATCAAGTTATGAATGTGCTCCTGAGTTAACGATTTTGCACCAGCGTGTTTGCCGGCGAAAATGATCTGTGCCTGTGATGATGCTTCCCTCAACAGAGAGGGATTGCATAAGTTGTCATACAATATGACATCCGCAGAGCGGAGACACTCAAGCCCGCGAACAGTTATCAGACCCGGTGCGCCCGGCCCTGCCCCGACCAAAAAAACACGTCCTGTTTTCATACACCTAAAACAGCCCGGCATTCATCTGCCAGCGTCTGTCCAAGCGCTTCCGCATTACGGCGTTCCCCAGTTTTCTCACCCCGCCAGATTCTGCGATCATCCCGGCCGACAATGGCCCTCAATCGCAGACCGTCGAATCCGATGGAGCCATGGGCGCCCATGGGAGTGGCACACCCGCCCCCCATGCCGCGCAAAAACGCGCGTTCGGCCATCACTGCCGCCCATGTGGGGGCGTGATTCAGCAATTTAAAGCGTTCTCCATTTTCGATATCGTTGCTGCGTATTTCAATCCCAATGGCTGCCTGACCGGGTGCGGGAATCATTTCTTCAATGGACAGCTTTCGGAATGGCAAAGGTGGATCGAATCGAAGCACACCCTCCTTGTGATCGCCCTGTAAATAATCCAACCGTTTAAGTCCGGCGGCGGCAAGAAGGAGAGAATCTCCGGTTTTGCCTTCCGAGAGTTTGCAAAGTCGTGTCTCGATATTGCCGCGGATGTCCCGCACCTTGCAGTTCGGCCAGAGAACTCCGGCCTGCAGTTTCCGTCGTGGACTGGAGGTGTAAATCACTTTGGGAGAGTTGTCCTGAACGGATGGATGAAAAATCAGAATGTCGGAGGCATCCTCGCGTTCAGCGACGGCAGCTATCATCAATCCGGGGGGAAGTTCTGTAAGTACATCCTTCAAACTATGCACCGCCGCGTCGATTTTTTTCAGCAGAAGCGCTTGTTCGAGTTCCTTGGTGAACAGGCCTTTCGTTCCACTTTGAGTCAGCGATACACTTCTCTTTTTGTCTCCACTGGTCTTGATCGTTCGGACCTCAACCTCCAGTGAGGGGAAGGCGCGATGGATGACGGCGCGGATCAGGTTTGTTTGAGCCAGGGCAAGAGCGCTGCCACGGGTTCCCAGAATCATGTTGCTTCGTGAACGTCGACGTCCCGGGCGATGATTACTTCGTATGCCATGATACCACGATGCGGCGAGCTTCATCTACGCTCACGCCACCTTCCTTTGCAAACGACGCGTCGGTTTCATCAATAGCGGCCAGCAGTTCCGGCGTTGCTTCCACGGTTCGTCCCTGATGCAACTCCACTGTGCAACGGTAGATGGCTTCCAATTCCGCTGGATTTAACTTGGGCAGTTCCTCAAGAATTTCTGTGGCGCTCATAGAATGACCCTAACGCACTCGGGCAACGGTTTCAATCCTCATTATCGCCTTTTCTCTTGGATGACATGTGAATGATGCGACAGTCTCAAATCCATATTTTCCAACTTTCAACTGCTCAATTCAGCTTGCTCGGTTGCATACGGGAGACCGTCTTGAAGAAAATGAGCCGTAGCTTGACTACGGGCTGCGTTTTAGCTAATGTGAAGTGGCATGGCAAGGACTACAATTGAGCGGCAGCAAAATGTGTTCTGCTCCTATTACACGCAATCAGACCCAATCCGTCAGTACATGTTGAGGAAGCTGAATCTGCGAGATGGGCAAACCGTGTTAGAGCCAGCAGCTGGAGACGGCGCATTTGTAGAAGCGCTGCTCCAGACGCGTCTCAAGTTGAGAATCTTTTGCATCGACAAGAATCCGGAAGCGATCGGACTCCTTGTTCGAAGATATGGCGGGGCAATTCACACTCTGGAAGCTGATACTGTTTTGGATCGGCTTTGTGGGCGCGAAGGTCGCTTTAGAATAGCTCATTTTCCTGAACGATTTGACCGCATACTTGGTAATCCGCCATACGGCGCGTGGCTCGATTACGAAACGCGCGCTTCGTTAAAGAAGAAATTTCCGGGCTTTCATGTTCGGGAGACTTACACGCTGTTCATTCTTCGCTGCCTTGAGTTGTTGGAAACCGAAGGCATTCTCACATTCATCGTGCCCGACACTTTTCTCGCCGTTGCGGTTCACCGCCCGCTAAGAGAGTTGCTTCTGAAGAGCACTGAGATTTTGGAAATTCTGACTTTTCCCTCCAAGCTGTTCCCGGGAGTGGACTTCGGCTATTCAGGTTTGTGCGTCATCACGCTCAGAAAGTCACCAGGCGCGCACGCTCAGGTACACGCAGTACGATTAATCTCAATCTCTACGGACCGAGAGTTAAGCGAGTTTGCAAGTCGCAGCGATTCCACAAGTGCACTCACGATTGTGCAGCAGGAATTGCTGAAAAGACCCGGTATGAGAATCTGGACGAGTGGAGAAACCGACTTGGAAGCAATTCTCCACAATTCGAAGCTTCGCCTCGGCGATGTCGCGGACTGTAGAACAGGAATTTATACGGGCGATAATAAACGCTTCCTTCGGGCAATCTCAAACGGCACCGGCACTCGGTCGAAATACGAAGTAGTCGCCCCGGCCACCTTGTGTCAACATGCCCTCGCTTCTAGCGAAAAACAGAACGGGACTCCAAGGGACGCGCACTGGATTCCGATTGTGAAGGGCGGCTCGTTTAGATTCCGCCAGCCCGATAGTTGGGCCATCGACTGGAGCGAAAGCGCTGTTGTCTATTACAAACAAGACACGAAAGCGCGCTTCCAGAATTCGCAGTTCTATTTTGGGCAGGGGATCGGTGTCCCCATGGTTACTTCGTCGCGAGTCAACGCCTTCCTTCTCGATAGACGGGTTTTTGATCAGTCTGTTGTCGCCATTTTTCCACAGCGACGAGAATGGCTCTACCCCCTATTGGCCATCCTGAACAGCACAACGGCATCGCGGCTGTTGAAAGAGGCGATTAACCCTACGGCGAACAATTCTGCGAACTATCTCAAACGATTGCCGTTGCCCAACACCTCCGCAAATGAAATGCGAAAACTTGGGGCTTTTGGAAGACTGATTGCTCGAAAACGGAAGCTTGGCCTATCTACGGAGAGCGAAGAATCAGCGTCAGATGAATATGTTTCAGGACTGTACCGTCGAGGCACTTCACAACTTACCACATCAGATACTTGGTCAAATCTTGCGCATGCAAGTGCCGATACGCCTCTGTTTCCATGTCTTCGCGAAACGAAATGTTCTTACCGATCCAACCGGCCAAGGCGAATCCGGTCAAAGACCGCATAAAGCCATAAGCCGCGGCTCCACAATAGACAGTCCAAAGACCTGAAGATTTAAGCACTTGGAGATAATTATTCCCTTCGTCCTCTTTTGAGCGGACTGCAAGGATGCACGTATGATCTTCGGGCAGGAGACGATAAATCTTTGCGACCGTCAAAAGCCGCTCCGTATTGCCCTTCTCGTTCGAGCCGAACCCGCTCTTGAAGTCGATCACGTATCGCTTCTCTGCAAGAGCACAATACTCGTCCTCTGTGAGGTTGATGTTTCCCAGCAGGTCGACCGCCTTTTCATATTCTCGCACAATAGCACCGCTGGCCTTGCCGGTCCCTTTCGCGAGTTCCGCAAAATCTCGGAGTAGCGTTTCCTTAACCGACTTAAAGGTTGGTGGCTTCAAGTGGCGCAGCTTCTGATTCACGGGCGCTTCCCAGCACACCTTGCAGAAAGCCTCCCACAATTCTCCAATTCTGCGGGCGAAATCCATGTAGTCATAAGCCACCACCTTGTTTCGTGTTTCGAGGTTCACCACCAAGCTGCAGTAGAAAACCCGTAGCATCGCATCCAAGCGCTTTTCGGCGCTCCATTTCTCCGTGAATGCCTTTCCTTTCAGTTCTGCCATCAATTCGGGAAACAGCTTGCCCCACAGTAACTTGTTCACTGGATCGGTCCTTGTGCGCTTTGCTCCTTTCACGGTCTGACACCGCCTAACTTCGTCCTCCATGCCAGATCGAAGCCGGGTAAAAAGTGGTGGTTTACGCAGAAAATTCATAACCTCAAAAATCAAAAAGATTCTTCATTCCCACCTTCAAAGCTTTGGCGATTTTCTCTAATCCCTCGACGGAAGGTGCGTTTATGCCTCGTTCAACAAGGCCGATGAAATCTTCGGAATAGCCGCTAGCCTCCGCAAGTTGAGCCTGCGTCATTTGTGCATCGCGCCGCAGATCGGCGATTCGCTTCCCCAATTTTTGCTGAATAGTTGCCACGGAGTTAAACTACGGGAAGAATAGCAAGCGTCGGAATGTTTGAACACCGAGCTAAACTACGGAAGACAAACCAATAGGGTCTGCGCTCCTGCCAGCACTTCCAGAGGATGCGCGTCCATTTGGTCGCCAGTCGGAGGTAGATATGCCGTACCAAAGTCGATCGTATTTTCCTGGAGTTGGTGGGATTTCCAGATCCAGAGGAGTCTTTAACGAAAAGATCACGGTAGCCGTCGCTTCTCCTTCACTCCACTGCCCCATGTCAAGCCACGGCGCTACCAGAGAATTTCAGGATTCCCAAATTAACGCCGCCTGCTATGCTCCCCGTACGACGGCGATTTAGGAAAATTCAACGACGCAGCTACGACACCATCTGGAAATATACAGCTTTAGACAACATGGTTAAAATGCTCAATTTCCTTATACTGGCATTCACAATCATCAGCGTTCTGCTTTGCTGGCTATACCTGTACGCTAACGATTACGGTACCGAAGCCATGCAGGCGCTACACCCACTCGGCGCCGCATGTGCAGTAGCGCTATGTGTACAAGCTAAACTCATCCTGATTGATGCTCCTTCTAAGACAACACTTGCAAGAGGAACCTCGGTGATTCTCGAGCGAACGAATGGAGAGCTTACTGGAGTCCAGTGGCGCGATACGTATGGATCTGGGATATACCGCACCGGTATAGGAAAAGTGGGCGTATCTGCGGCCGTATCTCCGCACTACTTGGATCAGTCGTTTGATCGCGCTAAGCTCGTCATGGATGCATTGCAGTACGCGTTTGTAGATTGGATTCGAGATTTGCATAGTATTCAAGAATCTTGGCTGAATGAAGAATATGTGAGCGTGATTCCTGGAGTTCTCGCTGAATTTGCTGCTCCTAAGGTCGAAAGAACGATGACCTCTTCTTCAATAGCTGACGGAAAAGCGTTCCCGATGAATGGACTCTTCAGTATCTCTCCGATTGAGCTCTCGGGCCCGAGTTCAATAAGAGTTTCAGGCGCGACCGAAGCTTATCAACGCCATGTTGTGATAGACAGTAAGTATTCGCGTATCGAAGTTAAATTCCAGCTAATTGGAGGCAGTCCTCCGTCTGTCTTCCTCTCAGGCATGACTGGCGACGAGCGAATAAATCGCAGCGTTGTGGATGGAGTGAAATATCGACAGGTGTACGCAATTGGTTTCGTTGTAACGCAAGAGATCAAACCCCTTCGCCGATTCTCAAAAGAAGGGCGCATGCACAGCCAATGGGGTGAGATGATTGGAAGGAAGGCAATCGCCAGCTTTGCGTATCCTGAACCAATCCGCTGATCATGAAATGCCTAATCGGGTCGCGGGAAATCCTCGACAGACCGCCGCTATCCGCTCCTGCGAGACCTCGCCCCGGCAGGCAAAAATCTTGTAAAATATGCAGGCTAAGCAGGCGCCAGCCCCGATTCCTTTTCGGGAGACCACTTTTCCATCTTCCAGGCCACGGGGGCTTTTTCGATCTGCGCAGCGCGCGTCAAAAACCATGTTCCAAATTGATCCACGTACTCGCGCACGATCTGCCTGCAAAGCGCGATTTCCTTGTGGCGCATGGCCAGGTTTTGGTCCGCAATCACCTGCAGATCATCAATGTCATAAAGATAAACTCCCTCCAACTGGCTTACGGAGCGTTCGATATCACGCGGCACGGCGATATCAATGAGAAACAGTGGCGTTCCATTGCGTCGGCGGATCACGGGCTCCAGCTTTTCGCGGGTCACGACATGATAGGGCGCGGCGGTCGAGCTGATGACAATATCGGCGCGCTCACATTCCTCATGCCAGACATCCCACGGTACAGCGGTTCCACCAAGGGCATGGGCGAGAGCCACGGCTCGATCGTGCGAGCGATTGGTTACAACCAGGGCGCCGGCCCCGCGGCTCCGAAGCGACCGCGCGGTTGTTTCACTCATTTTGCCGGCCCCCACCAGCATCACGTTTCGGCGCTTCAGATTTCCAAAAATCTGGCATGCCAGGTCCACGGCGACCGAACCCACCGAAACGCTGCCCATGCCAATTCGGGTATGGGATCGAATGGCCTTGGCCACCGAGAACGCGCTTTGAAAAAGTTTGTGGAGGGCAGGGCCGGCCCGCTGCGCTTCATGTGCCAGACGATAGAAATCCTTGGCCTGACCCAGGATCTCTGTTTCTCCGACAACCATGGAATCGAGACCCGAACAAACTTCGTAAAGATGTTGCACGCTTGAGGGAAAGGCATGGGTGTAAAATTCCCTGTACCCGCGCGGGTCCAAACCGGACCGCTGCTTTAAAAAATCGAAGACGGATTGAACCGCCTCTTCAACACAGGAGCATACCGTGTAGATTTCAACGCGGTTGCATGTGGAGAGGATCACCGCCTCCCGAAGCGGTCCGGTACGTGTTAAACTCTGGAGTGCGGATGTGATTTCCTTCTGTGGAATGGCGAACTTTTCCCGGATCCCGACGGGGGCTGTGCGGTGGTTCAGTCCCACCGCCACGATGTTGAGGGAGGATTGCACTTTAAAATCGGTGAAACTGGGACAACGCGTTGGCCAGCCAGAAGGTCGTCAGAACCAGCACGCAACCGGTAAGACTCAACCATGCCATCCGGCGGCCGCTGATTCCCCAAAAACAACGCCCAAGAACCAGACTGAGATACAGTCCCCACACTGCCAGCGACCAAAGCAATTTGGCATCGCCTGTCATCATGCCTTGACGCATCGCCCGCAATCCCACAAAACCACTCAGGAGCCCGATGGTGAGCAGACAAAAGCCGGCCATGATCAGTCGGCCCTGCACTGCTTCCAGTCGAAGAATGGGGGGAAGAAGCATGAAGCTGGATCCGATGCGTCTCTTCCGCAACTGGCTTTCCTGCACCAGATACATCAGCGCGACAGCTCCCGCCAATCCAAAGGCTGCATATCCCAGCGTGATCACAGAGGCATGAAGACCCAGCCAGGAATTTTCCTGCCATTGATGGAAGGCTGGCTGATCCGTGGGGGCAATGAGCGCCGCCAACTGAATCGCCAGTACAAGGGGCATATAAAATACCGTTACATAATTCATTCGCCCGGTAATGGTGATCACCAAATGAAGCGCAACCAGGCACCAGGCGATGAAGGTGAGCGTTTCAAAGAGGTTGGAGACGGGACAACGTCCCTCCGCCAGACCGCGTTTCCACATATACCATGTGTGAAAAAGAAAGCCGGGCAACACCAGCGCAAGCTTGGGCCAGCGACGGTAAGGCAGTCCCTGTGTTAAACGCCACAGGGCAAAGAGGAGGCTGAGAACATAAAGCCCAAAAGCGGCCCACAGAATGCCTGGGTTGGGGGGACTCATCAATGATACCTTATCCTCCAAAAAGTTGGTTGACAATGATAGAAGCGGGAAGACTATGACCATCGCGTCTGGCCCCGCGTGTCGGGATGCTCCACGAGAGTCATGGATCTTCTGAGAAACCAGGCTCACTTGACCAGGCTTCCAGTAGATCTGCTCAGGCCAATGAATATCGAACTAAATACCACTTTTGGACAGTAGTGGACCCCTCTATCCTTTATTCTTTTATTTATCCTTCGCTGCAGCCGAACTTGAAACAGAGAAGCTGCCGAGCAGCAGGAAGCAGTTGCTGTGAAAAGAATTTCTCTGGATTTCATACTGGATTTTCGAGACGCTCAATAAATGCGCAGCCCGGACCATGATCTTTTGACCGCCGAGTGTCGGATCGCGCACTTCCGGATCGAACGCGAGTTGGGGCGGGGAGGCTGCGGACGGGTTTATCAGGCTGTGGATGAAAGCCTGGCCGGCGCGTCGCCGTCAAGGTGATCCTCCCCGAGATGGCGAAGGACGCGAAGGCACTGCGCGCCTTCATGAACGAAGCGCGCCCCGCAGCGGCCATCAATCATCCCCATGTGGTCCAGGTTTATTTCGTCGGGGAAGTGGACGGACAACTTTATATCGTCATGGAATGGCTCCAGGGCAGGATGCTGGACGACTCGTTGAACGAAACCGGGCGGGTGGCTGAGGCGGCGGTGGCTTCCATCGCACTCCAGGCGACGCGCGGACTGCAGGCGGGTTGCGAGCTGGGTTTCATTCATCGCGATATCAAACCCGAAAACCTGTTTCTCGACGAACGGCACGGGTTGAAAATCCTGGACTTTGGCCTTGCCGCCCTCGTCCAGAAGGAAAACATCCTGGCGCAAAACCTGGCGAAACGGGACTACATTTTTGGGAGCCCATACTATTTGCTCCCGAGCGAGTCACCTTCGACATGGAGGATCATCGTGGCGACATTTACAGCCTGGGCGCCTCGCTCTACCACGCGCTGGCCGGGGTACCACCCTTTGAAGCTGAGGACGCCGTCCGACTGGCCGCCAAGCGATTGTTCGAACAGCCTGCGCCGCTGGTGCAGATCGCGTCGGAGATTTCTCCTTGGACCTCGGAGGTGATCGCCAGTATGCTAAACCGTCGGCCCGAGGAACGCCAACAAACCTACGAGGAATTGTATGCCGAGTGGAGCGATGTCTACGAGAAGGTTGCCTCCAACGCCCGACCCGGCCGCAGGGCGGGGTTGCAAGACAAGGGCGTTGTTACCACGCCGAACGGCAACCCGGCCGCCATCCCATTAAGTGGCTCCGTATCCGGAAAACGGACCCCGCGGATCGGCGTGATCAGCGCCCTTGTCGCGTTTGCGATTCTCCTTGTTCTCTGGCTTCGACCCGATTCAGGCAAAGATGACCCTGATGCGGCACAGGCCGCCCTGCTCCCAGAAGCGCTGAATCCAGCTTCCGCCCGGCTTCCCCCCAACGCGAACAAGGCGGCGACGGGCGCGGGAGAGGCCAGCCCGACGGACCAAGGCAGCTTCGAGGAAGCCGTTTCATGGCAGGAGGTCACCCCCGATCATGTCGGCAGGACGATGACGGTGACCGGCATTGTGATCCAAGTGACGCAGGGCTCCAAGGCAAGTTACCTGTATTTTTCACCGGTGTCCGGCAGCAAGCGGGATCTCAACGTTGTGATCTTCAACACCAATCTGCGGAAGTTTCCAGAAAAATTGGGGACACTTTACCTTGGAAAGGAAATCCAGGTCAGCGGCGCCGTCTCGGAATATAGAGGGCGGCCGCAATTTATCGTCGACCTACCCGAGCAGATCCGGGTCCTGAAATAATATTCCAGCCAGACACGCTGTAGCCATCCATGTTGTCAACGAAGTGGATTGGGTGGCGACGTTTGAAAAGGCCACACGCAAATTCCAGAAAATCCTTGTTTTGGGGAGTTGAAGATGTTGATTACAGACAGTAAATGGCCCCGCCCCCCTGTGAGGAGGAGCGGGGTTTGATTCGAGGGCTGTAAGCCGAGTTCTGTTCGATCCGGTTCTGAGGGAGTTTCCTCCCACCTTTCCAGATCGCGATCATCATTTCTCTTCCCGCTTGTGGCGGGAGTCCCGAGGCGCTTGCGCGCTCGGGACTGCAACCTTACCCGGGACTTCTAACGAGTCGGGCCTCGCTCGTTTATCCCCCTGCGGGGAATTCGCCCCCTATTTGGTCTCGCTCCGGCTGGGGTTTTCCATGCGTCCCGCCTCACGGCGTGACCGGTGGGCTCTTACCCCGCCTTTTCACCATCACCCTTCGACTCGGCCGGCTTGCGCCGGCCACGCTCAGGGCTGTCTGTTTTCTGTGGCACTTTCCGTGATATCGCGCTTGAGCTAACAACATCCCCCCGCTTTACACGGGGCAACCTGGCCCGAGGAGCTCGGACTTTCCTCTCCCACCCCTCCCATCCTCCCCTTGGTAAGGGGAGGGGTAAGGTGGGGTCAGAGCGATGATCCACCCTCTAAAGTTAGAAATTAAGAATTATGAATGAAGAATTAAGAACGCAACCCTCTGAAAAGTTTGCTTTCCTTCTCTGATTCTGAATTCCTAATTCTCAATTCTTCATTCCCTCTTCACTCTGGAACCCAGTATAAGATACGGCCGCAGTTTGTACAAGCAACCATCTCGTTATCACGTTGGGCGGTGTGGATTTCCTGGGCGGTGAGTTTCAAGTGACATCCCGCACACATTCCATGAGAGATACGCACAATTGCCTCGCCGTGTTTGCTTCGAAAAATGCGCTCATAACGACTTAGTATCGCCTCTTCCACATCTACAACAAGATGAGTTCTTTCCTGCTTTAATTCGTTGAGTTGTTTCTCAATGACCGCAGCTTTCTGTTCCAGATCCCGTTGTTGAAGTTCGATGCGTTGGGTCACTTCCTTCTGCTTCGTCGCAGCTGCCCTTGCGGCGACCTGTGCAACCTCATATTTTTCCATGTATTCCAACTCGACGTCCTCGATCTTGCGGATCTCCCCCTGGGCCGCGGTAATTTCGTGCTGCAACGCATGAAATTGATCGTTGTTTTTAATTTCAAGCAACTGGGTTTTGTATTTCTGAACCAGGGTGCCTTTGCCATCAGCCTCAACCTCCAGTTTTCTTCGCTCGGTTTCGATGCGCTTGGAATCAGCCCCGGTCTTTTCGGCTACTTCAACGGCGGCTTTTAACTGACGTTCGAGATCGGCCTTTTCCACGGGCATACGAGACAACTCCTCGGACAGACGCGCAAGACGGGCATCCCGGTCCTGAAGAATCAAAAGCTTTTCGAGCACAGGGTTCATGATCGTTGTCGTGTCAATGCCTTTTGCGCATACTTCGCGAACAGGTCGCCTTCCAGATTTACAAAATCACCGGCTTGTTTCCATCCCAAAGTTGTCAATCGTAGCGTATGAGGAATCACCCATACACCCAACCGGAATCTGTCAACATGCGAGACTGTCAGACTGACTCCATCCACGGCGACGGACCCCTTCATCACCACCCAGCGCATAAACCCGCTGGGCGGCGCGATTTCGAGAAACATATCGCCCTTGTTCTGGCGTCGACGGGTGATACGACCGATGCCATCGACATGTCCGGCGACCAGGTGGCCGCCGATAGGATCGCCCAAACGCAATGAAGATTCCAGATTTATCTTTTCTCCCACACGCGTATGTTGCAGTACTGTTCGCTTCCATGTCTCCTTTAAAACATCGAACTGAAATGTTCCCGCGCGGTTGGTGATCACTGTCAAACAACATCCATTGACAGCCACTGAATCCCCCGTGCGAATACCCTTTCCCAAGCCTTGATGCCGAATTCCCACTCGAATATGACGAGGCAAGGTTTGAATCTTCACCACGATACCTTGTCCTGATACAATCCCACTGAACATAGACAAGCAATTGTGCGAAGAAATCCCGGGACTACCAGCATAAACTTTCGTCATGGCTCCAAAATCCACAGGTGCTGCAATTGACCCAATCCAAACCGCCCTCAAACATCATCAGGCTGGTCGGCTGGCACAAGCAGAGGCCATTTATCGGGATGTCCTGAGAACAAAGCCGGATCATGCCGATGCGTTGCACCTCCTGGGTGTGATTGCCCTTCAGGGTGGCAGACATGAAATTGCTGTGGATTTGATTGGCAAAGCCATCAAGGTAAATCCATCGGTTCCCGACTTTTACAGTAATTGTGGCGATGCCTGGCGTGCCATGGAAAGGTTGAATGAAGCTGTGGCCTGTTATGAAAAGGCGCTTCAGCTTAAACCCGATTTCCCGCTCGTCCGCAACAACCTCGGCAACGCCCTGAAGGATCAGGGTAAAATACCCGAGGCCATTGCCTGTTATCAAAAAGCGATTCAGCTCAAACCGGATTTTCATGAGGCTTACAACGGACTTGGTAATGCTCTTAAAGACCAGGGTCATTCCGGCGAAGCCATTGCTTGTTATGAAAAGGCGATCCGGTTGAAGCCGGATTTTTTCCAAGCTTACAATAATCTCGGCAACACATGGCTGGATCAAGGCAAACAGCTGAAGCCGTTGTGGCATTGCCCTCCGGGATCTGGGCAAACTCGATGAAGCCATTGCCTGTTGTCAAAAGGCGCTGGAGATCAAGCCGGATTCCTACGAGGCCTGCAACAATCTCAGCGCCGCTTTTCTATATGACAGCCAGCTTGCCGAAGCCATCCGGTATTCTCAAAAAGCGCTTCAGATCAAACCGGACTCTCACGGAGCATACAACAATCTTGGTAATGCTCACAAAGAGCGGGGTGAACTGACCGAAGCCGTTGCCTGCTGTAAAAAGGCGGTTCAACTCAAGCCGGATTTTTATGAAGCTCACAGCAATGCGCTGTTCATTCTCGGCCATCACCCGGATTACTCTCCACAAGCGGTCTTTGAAGAACATCTTCATTGGGCCAGAGCGCATGCAGAACCATTGCAAGCCTTCATCTCTCCCCATACCCATGATCGCAACCCCCGTCGAAAGCTGCGAATCGGTTATGTTTCGCCCGACTTTAGAAACCACGTCAACGCGATCAGCATGGAGCCCTTTTTGTCTGCTCACAATCATGAGGACTTCGAAGTAACATGCTACGCCAATGTCATGCAGCGCGACGGCGTGACAGAACGCCTGAAGAAATACGCTGACCGCTGGCGTGATATCGTGGGTTTGCCGGATGAGGAAGTTGCCGATCTTATCCGCCGTGATTCGATTGACATCCTGGTGGAACTGGCGGGGCATACTGCCCACAACCGCCTTTTGCTCTTTGCGCGGAAACCGGCGCCCATTCAGGTGAGTTACCTCGGTTATACCAACACCACCGGATTATCGACCATCGATTATTGTCTCACGGACATCCATGTCGATCCGCCCGGCATGACGGAATCATTTTACACCGAAAAAATGGTCCGGGTACCTGACACCGTTTTATGCTACCGGGTGCCGGAAAACAGTCCGGAAATTTCCGATCTTCCATCTTTGAAGTCAGGGCATATCACATTTTCCTCATTCAATAATCTCACCAAGATTACACCAGGGGTGATCGTCCTTTGGTCCAGAACCCTCCTGGCTGTGCCGGGATCGCGTCTGTTGATGAAGGCGAAATTTTTCAAGGACCAGCATGTGGAGCAGGAGATCCGTCAGACATTTGAGCAACACGGCATCTCCGCCGATCGACTGGAACTGCTGTCATGGACGACTGGATTCAAGGAACATCTGGAAATTTATCATCGCGTGGATATCGGTTTGGACCCATTTCCGTTCAATGGAGGGACCACCTCGTTTGAGAGCTTGTGGATGGGCATTCCGGTCGTCACGCTTGCCGGGAACAGCTTCGTGTCACGAATGGGGGTTCGACAGGCGTGTAATGTAAATCTTTCCCATCTGATCGCGCAGACACCGGACGAATACGTGGCCATTGCCACCCGGTTGGCCGGTGACCTGGATCAGTTAAAGCAAATACGGGCCGGGTTGCGAACCGGTGTTCTCCATTCACCCCTGATGGATGGGCCGCGTCTTGCCCGGGCCCTGGGAAAGGCATATCGCGATATGTGGCAGAGTTGGTGCAGCAGCTATTGAACCCGCCTTGAAAATACTGTATTTAATGAGTATGGATGAACAAATTTTGGTGTCCACAAAGGATTCTCATGCGGTTCTTTGTCTTCAAATGGAACGCTACCGTGAAATGTCGAACGAAGAACGATTGGAGATTGGTTTGCGGATGTGGGAATTCGCCCGAGAGTTGATTGCAGCTTCTATCCAAAATGAATCTCCAGGTATTCGTGATTCTGAATTGCGTCAAAAAGTTCTAAGTCGAATGCAATCATGACCGAAAAAGATGTTCTCTTGGATGCAGGACAAAGACTTGAACGACTTGGTTTGTCCTACATGCTCACCGGATCGTTGGCCAGCATGTATTATGGCATTCCTCGTTTTACCCACGATATTGATATCGTGATTCAAATTCCACCTGTTGCTGCCAAGCGTTTGGTTGATGAATTTCAGCCAGAATATTTTGCTGACGTACAAATGATCCGAGATGGGTATCAGGGAACTCTTCAATTTAATTTGCTTCACCATCAAACAGGAATAAAAATTGATTTTTGGATGACTCGTCCGGACGCTTTTCATCGCTCCATGTTTGAACGGCGCCGCTGTGAAACTGTTTGGGGCCAGAAAATCTGGATTTGTACCGCGGAAGACATCCTTCTTCATAAGTTATATTGGAATAAAATCAGTCCATCGGATCGACAATTATCTGATGTGAAGGGTGTTCTTCAGGTTTGCGGTAAAAAGTTGAACTGGGCTTACATTAACGAGTGGGCTGACCAGCTTTTAGTAAAGCAAATCCTTCATCAAATTCAGAATCAACTCTCACAAGAGTAGGCAGCCCGGGAGCCTTTTTTCTTTACAACGTGAGCTCATTGTTTCCGATTCATTGGCAATGAGGTCAACTCCAAGAGCTTGTCTGCGTTTGAAAAGTTGACCATGTCTCAAACTCCCCGAAGCGCCAGCGCCGCTGTAATCCAGGAGGCTTTTCAGCACCATCAAGCCGGTCGCCTGCCCCAGGCAGAAGCCATTTATCAGGAAGTCCTGAAGAAAGAGCCGGCTCATGCGGATGCCTTGCATCTCCTGGGTGTGATCGCCCTTCAGTCCGGTAAGTATGAGGATGCAGTCAACCTTATCAACAAAGCCATCACGGTGAATTCGTCGGACCCCAACTTCCATAGCAATTGCGGGGATGCCTGGCGTGCGATGGGCAGGTTGAATGAGGCTGTGGATTCTTATCAGAAGGCGATCCGGCTCAAACCGGATTTTTATCAGGCGCACAACAACCTTGGTAATGCCTATCAACAATCCGGCAAGCTGACGGAAGCTTTCTCCCGTTATCAACGGGCGGTTGAACTGAATGCGGACTATCCCCTGGCGCACTTTAACCTTGGCAATATTTTCCTGGAAAAGGGTGCGTCGGATGAGGCCATTGCTTGTTATCAGACTGCGCTCCGACTGAATCCGTTGTTCCACGAGGTGTATGCCAACCTCGGAATTGCGCTGCAAAACACCGGCAGGCTTGAGGAAGCCACGGTCTGCTACCGGAAGGCGGTCGAACAGCGGCCGGATTCTTACGAGGCGCACAACAACCTGGGGGTTGCCTTGAAAGAACAGGGAAAATTCAACGAGGCAATCGCTTGCCATGAAAAGGCGCTCGAGCTGAAGCCGGATTCCCATCAGGCCCACGGCCACCTGGTTCTTGCCACCAACTACCATCCGGCATACACCCCCCAGGCGATATTTGACGAACATTTGCGTTGGGCCAAACAACACGCAGCCCCCCTTGCAAAGTTCATCAACCCTCATTCGAATGATCGCAACCCAGCCCGCCACTTGCGCGTGGGGTATGTTTCACCAGACTTCAGGAGACATTCGGTTGCCTGTTTTTTTGAACCTCTCTTGGCAATGCACAACCGTTCCCGGTTTGAAATCACCTGTTACGCGAACAACGCTTGTGAAGACGCTGTCACTCAGCGGCTGCGGGATTTGGCGGGACAATGGCGATCCATCGCGGGCATGTCGGACAAACACGCCGCCGAGTTGATTCGGCAGGATCAAATTGACATCCTGGTGGATCTCGCCGGTCATACCGGCAACCATCGGTTATTTTTATTCGCGCGCAAACCTGCTCCCGTACAGGTGACCTTTCTGGGATATCCCAACACAACCGGTTTATCGACAATGGACTATCGAATCAGCGATGCGCACGCCGACCCGCCCGGCCTGACCGACTCTTTTTACACTGAAAAACTGCTGCGACTACCGGAAACGGGCTGGTGTTATCAGCCACCGGCGGACGCTCCGAATGTGGTTGATCCGCCTGTTTTGAAGTCAGGACACATTACTTTTGCTTCCTTCAACAACCTGAGCAAGGTTTCGCCGGAGATCATCCGGATCTGGTCACAAATTCTGCTGGCAGTGCCGGGCTCGGTTCTACTGATGAAAACCCGCGGACTTGGAGATCCGGGCGTGCAACAGGATCTGCGTGATCGATTTGCGAAATACGGAATTCCGCCGGAACGGCTGGAGTTTTTGAAATGGGAGGACTCTCTTGATGGGCATCTGGGAGCCTATGGACGTGTTGATATCGGATTGGATACATTCCCCTATCACGGCGCCACGACCACCTGCGAAGCAATGTGGATGGGAATTCCTGTCGTGACCCTGGCGGGAAATGTCCACGCTTCCCGCGTGGGTGTCAGCCTGCTGACCAATATGAAGTTGACCGACTTCATTGCCCGGACACCGGATGAATATGTAAAAATTGTCGTTCAACTGGCAGGCGATCGGGAGCGACTGCAACATTTGCGATTGGGATTACGGGACCGGATGAAAACCTCGCCCTTGATGGATGCGCCACATTTCACTCAAGCCATTGAGAAGGCTTATCAGGAAATGTGGAAAACATGGTGCGTGGCATGACCACAAGTTTTTTCGTGCGTTTCGCACCGGTCTCCTTCACATGAGAAGGCATGAAAGTCATTGCGGTGGCCAACCAGAAGGGAGGGGTGGGGAAAACGACGACCAGCATCAGTCTGGCAACATGTCTGGCGGAAACCGGCAGGAACGTGCTGCTGATGGATCTAGATCCACAGGCCAATGCAACCAGTGGACTCGGAGTGGCAAAAACCGATGGAGCCAGCATCTGCAACGCCCTTCTCGGAACAGAAGCCGTTCTCAACCGCGTGGTGTCAACGAATTATCCAAACCTGTACCTGTTGCCATCCGAAACCGGCCTGGCCATGGCAGAAATTCATGTGGCCCGACTGGATGATTACCTGGCGCGCCTCCGTCACGCCCTTCAACCGTTACGAGATGCCCCATCATTCGAGTTTGTGTTCCTGGATTGTCCGCCCTCCATTGGCGTTCTCATGATGAATGCACTGGCGGCAGCCGATGGCGTGCTCCTGCCGGTACAATGCGAATACTACGCGTTGGAGGGAGTGAGCGTGATGACCGGTTTGATCGAACAGATTCGCCAGTCCGGCGTCGCTCCTGCGCTGGGGGTTGAGGGGGTACTGATGACCATGTTCGATTCCCGAACCAACCTCTCCGACCAGGTTGTGGAGGAGGTCCGGAAATATTTTGGCGAACAGGTTTACCGGACATGCATTCCGCGAACCATCCGGTTGGGAGAGGCGCCCAGCTACGGCAAACCCATCACCATCTACGATCCGCTTGGCGTCGGTGCGCGCGCTTACCGCCAATTAACAGAAGAATTTCTGCACCGGCAGGGTTAGCCTGCATATTTCACAAATTTTTTGTAGCGGCGGTCTATGACCGCCGTAAGGTTGGGAGACGACGGTCACCCCGAAAGCTTTCGGGGCAGTCTGTCGAGGATTTTTGGTTGGTGTGAAATATATGGATTAGCCTTCATTGGGCAGGAAGGCGTCTATCCTTTTGCCTTTTTGCGTTTCTTCTTCTTTAACTCAGCAAGGGTCTGGGTTTTCAGTTTCTGAAGATCCGATTCCAGAGGTTCGAGTGCAGCGGGTGTAACTTTATCAATGAAGAGCACACCCTGCAAATGATCCATCTCATGCTGAATGGCACGACTCAGGAGACCTGTTGCCACAAACTGGAGCGACCGCCCATCCAATCCCATTGCTGTAACATGGATCGTGTGCGCACGGGAAATATCCAGATAAATTTTTGGAAAACTCAAGCACCCTTCCTGGCCGATTTCCCCGCCCTCCTGCCGTGTGATTTTCGGGTTGAGCAGAACCAATGGCATCATCGAGTCCAATGGCATTTCCCTGACGCCAAGAAACAACTGGGAGGGACGATCCGATTTACGAGCGTCCAGCACGGTGAGCTGGAGCGCTTTCCCAACCTGCTGGGCGGCAAGACCGAGACCGTTTGCGGCGTGCATGGTTTCGATCATGTCCTTCGCGAGTTGACGAACGGCATCTGTCACCTGATGAATTTCGGCGCCTTTTTGTCGAAGCGCCTGATGACCGTATTGAACGATAGGAAGGATCATATTCAAACTCAGAGGAAGAAGTAATCTCACAGAGCGCACAAAGGAAAAATCTCAAAAAAGTCCACCTCTGTGAACTCCGTGTGATGATATTGATTATATATATTGAGTTAAAAAATCCTGCAAATCGGCGGGCATGGGTGCTTTCCAGGTGCGAGTTTGGTTTGAACTTTGATCCCTGATCATCAATTCCGAAGCGTGCAACATCTGGCGCGGAGTTAAAAGTTGTTTCTGCAGGTTCGGAGTCCAGCCCGTCCGTACAAATTCGAGATAAAGATTCGGATCGGGGCCGTAAAGCTTGTCGCCAACAATCGGATGCCCAATCGAGGCCAGGTGCACACGGATCTGGTGGAGACGCCCGGTTTGTGGACGGACCTCCAGGAGCGAAAACCGGGCGGATGCGCGGAGCTGTTTCCAATTCGTGAGGGAAGGAGATCCATCGGTTCGATCGATTTGTTTGATTTTGATGATTGAATTCAGATCACGTCCGAGCGCTTTCTCAACGATCCCCTCGGATTGGCTGGGCACACCGTGGACAATGGCATGATAAATCTTTTGGACCTGATTTTGCTGAAACGCACGCTGCATCATGGCGTGTGTCTTTGGATTTTTGGCAATCAGAACAATGCCGCTTGTCTCGCGATCAAGGCGATTGATCAGACTGGGTTGAACCCCGGGCTGATCTGAAAAATAAAGTCGCAACCGGCCAATCAGGCTTGAGCGGGCATCGCCCTTGGTCGGATGACAGACCAGATTTCCGGGCTTGTTGACGACAAGATAATCGTCCGTCTCATCCATGATTTCGAGAAGCGTATCGATTTCCGCATGCACAAGTTCCATCGAATCATGAAACTTTGAAAGAGGACATGATAAACCCATCGGCTGGCTTGCTTCCGGTAAAACGATGGGCTATATGCGGAACAGAATTTTCCATGCTCGCGCCGATCATCACATTCTGGATTCTGATTCTTCTGGGTGGAGCGATTGGTGTCATTGTCTGGTCGGTGCGAAAGGTTCTTCAGGCGTCTGACAGTGTCGAAGAACTTACCTCGCGTATCATCAGTCTGGAGACGGAGATTTACCTGCTGAAAAACCGGCCGACAAGCCACGCCCCTGGCGTGGCAAGCCCGTTTCCAGCCGTGCTCCCACCGGTCCCTGTGCCCGCCATCATGCCACCGCCACCTCTTCCTCCAGGCCAGGTCATTCAACCGGCGATCCCTGCTGTTGAAGGAATGCAGGGTATTATGTCCCGGCCACCCCAGCTCACGGGGATTCCTCCACCTCCATTTGTGCCTCCACCACCGGTATTACCGCCGGTCCTCGAGCCGGTGATCCCGTTACAATCCAAGTTCACTCCCGTTGAAGAACCGGTGATGGCAGGCGAACCCGCGCCCGAGGAACAGCCATTCAATTTGGAACGGTTCATGGGGGCAAAACTCCTGGGTTGGATTGGTGGCATCCTCCTGTTTCTTGGAGTTGGCTATTTCATCAAGTACTCATTCGACAACAATTTGATCAGCCCTCAAATGCGCATTGTACTGGGATTCCTGACGGGCATTGGACTTTTGATCGGCGGCTTTTTGATGTCCCGCCGTCAATATCCGGTGATGGCGCAAACACTCTGCGCCACAGGAATCCTCATCCTTTACGGGGTGACGTTTGCATCCCACTCCCTCTATCATCTTCTCGATATCATACCGACATTCCTGCTCATGGTTCTCATTACCGCAACAGCCTTCTCGCTGGCGGTGGGTTTGGGCACGCAGGTGATTGCCATCTTGGGACTGATCGGTGGTTTTTTGACGCCACTTCTCCTTTCCACTGGAAAAGATAATCCTCTGGGCCTTTTTGGTTACATCTCCATTCTGGACGTGGGACTGGTGATGGTGGCATTGCGTCAACGATGGAACCATCTGGTTCTGATGGGAGCCATCGGGACCATTGTGATGCAGGCAGGTTGGGTCCTGAAATTTTTCGAGGTTTCAAAGGTTTTTGTGGCAATGA
>Ga0247727_10005262_pt1 | contig 26499 bp, 23 predicted proteins | sample WisWelCaveWW1625_FD_202498 | JGI IMG/M metagenome (GOLD analysis project Ga0247727, IMG submission 202498) | Biofilm microbial communities from Wishing Well Cave, Virginia, United States - WW16-25 | ecosystem: Environmental > Aquatic > Deep subsurface > Groundwater > Cave microbial mat | place...
GTGGATGGTGTTCGCGATCGTGACGCTGGTGGTGCTCGCCTCCCTGGCGGTTCGGCTCGCTTCGCGACCCCGCGCGATCCAGGCGCCGCAGCGGACGCTCTGGCAGTTGACGTTCGATCCTGGGCTGGAGCGTGATCCGACGTGGTCTCCCGATGGCCGGTGGATTGCCTACAGTTCGGACCGCAATGGCAATGCCGACATCTGGGTCCACCCCATCGGTCACGGCAGTCCGGTTTGCCTCACGACATCGCCCGCCGACGACGGGCAGCCAGACTGGTCGCCAGACGGCCAGCGGCTGGCATTCCGTTCAGAGCGTGACGGCGGCGGGCTGTTCGTGGTTCCAGCGTTCGGCGGGGCCGTACGCAACGTGGCCGACTTCGGGTATCAACCTCGCTGGTCACCCGACGGTTCCCAGATCCTCTTCTTGAGCTCGAGCCTCGAGAATGTCAGAGAGGCACCGAAAGTGTATCTGCTCGGCCTGAATGGAGGCCCGCCGCGCGCCGTGCTGGCCGACTTGCTCGCCGACTTCGCGTGGCCTCGCGTCATCTGGCATCCAGACGGGCGCCGAGTTTCGCTATGGGGACGCCACCAGCGATGGGGCTGGAGCTTCTGGACCGTGCCTCTAACCAGCGGCCCGCTCGTCAAGTCCAACCTGTCCGCGGAGGTCGAGCAACGGCTCGAGAATGCGAGCGTCAACGTCACGAAACTTCTCTGGTCCTCATCGGGGCGCGCCTATTTCGAAGGGGTTTCCCAAGGGGTCACCAGCCTCTGGCGAGTCAGCGTCGATCCGTTGACGCTGCGCTGGATTGGAGGCCCGGATCGGCTGACGACCGGTGCCGGTCTGGACCAGGATCCTTCGCTCTCGGCCGATGGCAAGCGGGTCGCCTTCAGCATCCGTCGCGAGCGGACTCGGCTGTGGTCGCTGCCGTTCGACCCCGCCACCGGTCATCTCACCGGACCGGGACAACCGGTCACGGCTGACAGCGGCGATGCGTCGTTTCCTGACGTGTCATCGGATGGCAAGAGGCTGGTCTACCGGATGGTGCGGGGCACGAGACAGGAGCTGTGGGAAAGGTCGCTCGAGGATGGACGCGACAGGCTGCTGGTTGCGGGCGACGGCTTCTTGCTCATGGACCCGCTCTGGTCGCCCGACGGTTCCCGCCTGGCCTACCGCCGCCTGAGAGACTTTACTACTCGCGGGCCTTCTCCATCCTCTGTCGTTGTGCTCTCTATAGACCCGGACGAGGAACGACTGCTGACGACACCGGGAACACGCGTGACCGCATCCGATTGGTCGTCCGATGGCCTGGATGGTCGGCGAATGCGTACACGGCGTGCCCGAGCGGGCGAGTGTGTGTCTCTTCCCGGTTTCGAGCGCTCCACACGCCGAACGCCACCTGCGCGTGGTCGCCTCGCACCCGGAGTTGAACCTCTGGCAGGGGCGGTTTTCGCCTGACTGCCGCTGGATCAGTTTCAACGCGATCAACCCTGCGGAAGCGGGTGCGTCGGCGATCTACGCGGTTCCCGTGTCGGGCGGTCAGTGGACCACCATCACGGACGGCAAATGGTTCGACGACAAGCCGCGTTGGGCACCCGACGGCCGCCTGGTCTACTTCGTGTCGAACCGCACCGGATTCATCAACGTCTGGGGGCGCCGCTTCGATCCCGCGCGTGGGACGCCAGTTGGCGAGCCGTTTCAAGTGACGAGATTCCAAAGCTCCGCGCAGCAGATGGTGTCGCAGTCCTTGGGGATGGCGGTTACCCGCGATCGGTTGGTCTTGTCCGTGGCGAGCCTGTCCGGGGAATTGTGGATCCTCGACAACGTCGACCGTTAGGATTGTTTCTCTACCGGCCTGGATGTCGCGCCTCAGCGTCGTCCACCTGCACCCGGACGAGCTCCCGGGTGGGCGGCGGTCTTCCTGGCGCGGGGGACTCAGGCGCAGATGGTCGAGGATGCGGCGCGATGGACAACAGTGAAAAAACTCCTTGACAGTGAATCTCGCTTCGCTCGCAGCCCGTTGCTTGTAGCTAGTCGTCCACTCGCAGCACCGCCAGGAAGGCTTCCTGCGGGATGTCCACCGTGCCCACCCGCTTCATCCGCTTCTTGCCTTCCTTCTGCTTCTCGAGCAGCTTCCGCTTGCGCGAGATGTCGCCACCGTAGCACTTGGCGATCACGTTCTTGCGCAGCGGGCTGACCGTCTCGCGCGCGATCACGCGGGATCCGATGGCGGCCTGGATCGCCACCTCGAACATCTGGCGCGGGATCAGCTTGCGCATCTTCTCCACGAGCGACTTGCCCCGCGCGTAGGCGGTCTCCTGATGGACGATCAGCGAGAGCGCGTCGACCGGGTCGCCGTTCACGAGCACGTCGAGCTTCACCAGCGGCGAGACCCAGTGGCCGGTGAACTCGTAGTCGAGCGAGGCGTAGCCCCGCGAGACCGACTTCAGCTTGTCGTAGAAGTCGAGCAGGATCTCGGCGAGGGGAAGCTCGTACTGGATCATCACGCGCGTGGGAGTGATGTAGTGGATGCCCTTCTGGATCCCGCGCTTGTCCTGGCACAGCTTCAGGATCCCGCCCACGAACTCGTCGCCGGTGAGGATGGTGGCGGTGATGATCGGCTCCTCGATCGTGTCGATCCGGCCGGGGTCGGGCAACCGGGCCGGCGAGTCCACCTCGACCACCTCGCCGTCCGTCTTCAGCACCCGGTAGCGCACCGAGGGAGCGGTGACGAGAAGCTCCAGGGCGAACTCGCGCTCGAGGCGCTCCTGGACGATCTCCATGTGCAAGAGGCCGAGAAAGCCGCAGCGGAAGCCGAAGCCGAGCGCGGTCGAGGTCTCGGGCTCGTAGAAGAAGGAGGAATCGTTGAGCCGCAGCTTCTCGAGCGCGTCGCGCAGCTCCGCGTACTGGTCGGCGTCCACCGGGTAGAGCCCGGCGAACACCATCGGCTTGATCTCCTTGAAGCCGGGAAGCGGCTCGAGCGCCGGCTTGCGGTCGTCGATCAGCGTGTCGCCGATCGCGACGTCGGACACCTTCTTGATCCCCGCGATCACGAAGCCCACCTCGCCGGCCGAGAGCGAGTCGACGGGCACGGGCTTCGGCGTGAAGACGCCGAGCTGCTCGACCTCGTACGTCCCGCCGCTCGCCATCAGGCGGACCTTCATGCCGGGGTCGATCCGGCCGTCCACCACGTGCACGAGCACCACGACGCCGCGGTACTGGTCGAACCAGGAGTCGAAGACGAGGCCGCGGAACGGGCCGTCGGGGTCACCTTTCGGATGCGGGATCCTGTGGACGATCGCCTCCAGGATCTCGTCGATGCCGATCCCCATCTTGGCCGAGGCCGCGATCGCGCCCGACGCGTCGATGCCGATCACGTGCTCGATCTGCTCCTTGGCGCGCTCGGGCTCGGCGCCCGGCAGATCGACCTTGTTCAGCACGGGGATGATCTCGAGCCCGGCGTCCGAGGCGAGGTGCGCGTTCGCGAGCGTCTGCGCCTCGACGCCCTGGCTCGCGTCCACGACCAAGAGCGCCCCCTGGCAGGCCGCGAGCGAGCGCGAGACCTCGTACGCGAAGTCCACGTGGCCGGGCGTGTCGATCAGGTTGAGGACGTAGTCGTTCCCGTCCTTTGCCTTGTACTCGAGACGCACCGAGTGCTGCTTGATCGTGATCCCGCGCTCGCGCTCGAGGTCCATCGAGTCGAGGAACTGCTCGGTCATCTCGCGCTTGCTGAGCGCTCCCGTCCGCTCCATCAGGCGGTCGGAGAGCGTCGTTTTGCCATGGTCGATGTGGGCGATGATCGAGAAGTTGCGGATTCGCTGCTGCATGGGCGCTCGGCCGGGACCCTTGCGGCCCCGGCCAAACGCCTATTCTAACCGGCTACTTCTGCTTCATGAAGCCGGCGGCGAGGCCCCAGATCCCGACGACGAAATTGATCGCCATCGCGATGGTGCCCTGGTTCAGGCTGAATCCGGCGACCTGGGTGACGCCGGCGACGCCCAGCACACCCACGAGGGTGTTGGCGATCCCGAGGAACTGCGCGCCCCGCTGCTGCGCGGCGGGCGCACCCTGGAAGCCGAGGTAGCTGGCCACGGCCCCTGACGCCAGGTTCACGAGGTTTCCGCCCATCCCAGTGCCGAGGGCGCCCGCGAGAGCCGGCACGGCGGCTCCGCCGGCGCCCAGCGCCGCCTGGAGCGGTCCAGCAAACTTCAGGAAGGTCTGCAGCACGTTGTCCTCCTCGTCGTTACACTCACCGCAGGCCCGATTGCCCGCGGAGTGGTGTTGCGGCCGTCTCCCCGCTTCGAGGCACGTCATGCCCTCATCGGGCGCCTCCGAAACGCGGCGCACCCCGAAAACAGGACCCTATGCGGTTGGAATGGGCGCATTCTTGGTCGCGGCGTGGCCGGTTGTCAACGCGAAGTTTGGTTGTCCGGCTCGCCGGCGGGCCGGGGGATCACCACCGTGTCGAGCCGCGGGCTGCCGAGGAAGAGACCCCGGCCCTTCTGGTCGTAGCGCCAGGCGGGGTCGAGGCGCAGCAGGCGGTCGACGAGCGCTCGGACGAGCCGCCCGGAGTCCGCGTCGAGCTTCGCGGCGTCCGCGCAGGCGACGAGGACACCGACCCTGCCGTTCACGACCGCCAGCCAGAACTCGTCGGCCGTCCAGGCGTCGAACAGGTCGGCCATCTCCTCGCCGCCGTGGAGCGCCGCTGGGACGCGAAGCAGCGCCACCGCGCGATCCTGGATCAACTGGCGCAGCACCCACTCGCCCTCGTTCGTCGCGGCCGGGCTCTCGGCGACCACCGCATTCGCGTCGAAAACGGCGGCGTAGCGGCCAGCGCCCAGCTCGCGCAGCGCCTCGAGCATCTCGGCCACGTCCCGGCGCAGCTTGGCTTCGGACTCGAACATGGAGAGGACCGGGTGGGCAGGTGCCGTCCGGACTATAGCGCGGAGGCGACGCCCGGCCTCCGAAGGGCAAGTGGCCGCCGGGTGCGCCGCGGCTCGGTCGGCGAGTCTCGTGAGGACGCTCCGTGTCCCGAAGTGCGCGTGAGCGCTCGCGCCGAGCCCCGCGCGTGCGGGCCTTACTGCTTGAAAGACAGCACTTTCGGTGGTAGAAAACATGGGGCTTAGGGCCGCATCGGTCCGCGGGAGCGGGAGAGGCGAATGCTGAGGAAGATCCTCGCCGTCGACGACTCGGCGCTCATCCACCAGATGTACAAGCTCTTCCTCTCCCGCTACAAGAACTGCAAGCTCGTGAGCGCGATGAACGGGCTCGAGGCACTCGACAAGCTCGGACAGGAAGAGGGCATCGACCTGATCCTGCTCGACATCAACATGCCCGTGATGAACGGGCTCGAGTTCCTGCAGCGCGTGCAGAAGGAAGCCGCCTACAAGGACATCCCGGTCATCATCATCTCCACCGAGGGCAAGGAGGAGGACACGATCCGCGGCCTCAAGATGGGCGCGCGCGGCTACGTGAAGAAGCCCTTCCAGGCCTCCGAGCTCCACAGCCTGATCGAGAAGATCACCGGTCCGTGACCCCCGGAAGAGCGCCCGGCTCCCGCTGATGGAGTTCGAGGTCTCCGCCGAGCTCGTTTCGATCTACCTCGAGGACGCCCGCGAGCAGCTCGCCATCCTCGACGACGCGCTGCTGCGTCTCGAGCGGGAAGGGGCGAAGCCCGAAGTGTTCGCGTCGGTGCTGGGCCCGCTGCACACGCTCAAGGGCAACAGCGGGATGATCGGTCTCGGCGCGATCAAGGACTACGTCCACCGGCTCGAGGAGGTCTTCGGCCGCGCACGCGACGGCGCGCTCACGCTCGACGGCGAGGCGCTCGACCGGCTGTTCGAGGGCGCCACGGCGCTGCGCGACGCCGTCGAGACGGCGTGCGCGCCCGGTCGCGAGCAGAAGCAGCTCGGCGCGGCGCAAGCCGCTCTCGCGGCGCTGCTCGCCCGGTCCTCGGCCCCGGCCGGTCGCTCCATGCCCGCCGCCGCGGCCCAGCCCCAGCCGGCAAGGGCCGGCGACGAGGCCCACACCGATGCGGCCGCCCTCGGCCCCACGCGTTCCAGCATGGTGCGCGTCGATTTCGCGAAGCTCGACCACCTGCTCAACCTGGTGGGGGAGCTGATCGTCCACCGCACCAAGCTCAACGAGCTCGCGCGCCAGCTCGTGAGCGAAGCGCCCGTGGCCGGGGCCGGGCTGCTCGAGGCGGTGCACCAGGTGGGCGCCGTCTCGTCCCAGCTCCAGGAGACGATCATGGACGTGCGGATGCTCCCGATCCGCCACGTGTTCGAGCGCTTCCCGCGCCTGGTGCGCGACCTCGCGCGCCAGCAGGGCAAGCAGATCGAGCTGGTGCTGCAGGGCGAGGACACCCGCGTCGACAAGGCGGTGATCGACGAGCTCGGCGAGCCGCTCGTGCACCTGATCCGTAACGCCGTGGACCACGGCATCGAGCCGCCGGGCCTGCGCGCGGCCCGCGGCAAGTCGAAGACCGGCACGCTTTTGCTCTCGGCCACGCAGGAGTCGAACCAGGTCGTGATCACGCTGATCGACGATGGCGCCGGCATTGACGCGGCCTCGGTGCGCCGGAAGGCGATCGAGCGCGGCCTGCTCCACGAGGGCGAGGCGCTCAGCGACCGCGAGGCGATCCAGCTGATCTTCACCGAGGGCTTCTCGACCGCGCGCGCCGTGACCGACGTCTCCGGGCGCGGGGTCGGGCTCGACGTGGTGGTGAAGAGCATGGAGCGGCTCAACGCGCTCATCGAGGCGGAGACGATCCCCGGCGCCGGCACGAAGTTCACGCTGCAGCTGCCGCTCACGCTCGCGATCATCACCGTGCTGATGGTGGACGTCGGCGACGAGGTGTACGCGCTCCCCTCGGGGGCCGTCGTCGAGAGCCTGCGCTACGCGAAGCGCGACCTCGTGCGCATGAACGGGCGCGACACGCTGCGGGTGCGCGACCGGATCGTGCCGTTCGTGCACCTCGCGGAGCTGTTCGGCCGTCCGAGCGCGGAGCGCGACCTTGCGTACGCGGTGATCGTCGGCCGCGGCGACAAGCGCCTGGGGCTGAGCATCGACCGCCTGCGCGGGCAGCAGGACGTGGTGATCAAGGCGCTCGACGCGGTCGTCACCAACGCGGCCGTCGGGATCGCCGGGGCCACGATCCTCGGCGACGGCCGAGTCGTGCTGATCCTGGACGTGGCGTCGCTGTTCGACAGCCGGCGCGGGCGCGCGGCTCGCGGCCGCGTGGCGGCGGAGGCCTGACGCCATGTACGAGGCGTACTGGGGCCTGCGCGAGAAGCCGTTCCGCAAGACGCCGGATCCCCGCTACCTGTTCCTGAACGGCAGCTACGAAGAGGCCCTCGAGCGGCTGCAGTTCGCGGTCGAGGAGATGGAGCTGGCGCTGCTCACGGGCGAGGTCGGCTCCGGCAAGACGCTGCTGACGCGCGCGCTCGTCGACCGGGTGGGGGACCGCTACGAGGTCGGCATGATCCTGAACCCGCGGCTCTCGCCGCGGCAGTTCCTGCGCACGACGGCGTCGGAGCTGGGCGTGCGCGAGCCGCGCTTCCACGCGAGCGATCTGCTGGACCAGATCCACGCGCGGCTGCTCGAGCTCGACGAGGCCGGGCGCGCCGCGCTCCTGATCGTCGACGAGGCCCACCTGATCCCGGGCAAACCGACGCTCGAGGAGATCCGCCTGCTCACGAACTTCCAGCTCGACGACCGCAACCTGATCGCGATCGTGCTGGTGGGCCAGCCGGAGCTGCGCGAGCGGCTGCGCCACCGCACCTACCGCGCGCTAACGCAGCGGATCGGCGTGGCGTTCGACCTCGTGCCGCTCGCTCCCGAGGACACCCATGCCTACTTCGCCCATCGTCTGGCGGTGGCCGGGGCGACGCGGCCGCCCTTCAGTGACGACGCGATCGCGCGGCTTCACACCGCGGCGCAGGGCATCCCGCGCGTGCTGAACCAGCTCGCGACGCAGGCGCTGCTCGAGGGCATGGCGCGCGGGGTGCGGCAGGTGGACGGCCGGATCGTGGAGGCCGTCGCCTCCGACTGGGATTTTGCCGCCCTGGCAGGGGCGCGAGGGTAGACGAGCATGGGTCGAATGGCGGATGCGCGAAAGCGGGCGCGCCAGAAGGGCGCGGTGCCGCCTGTGCCTGAGCCGAAGCCGAGCGTGCCCGAAGCGCAAGCCGCTGCGCCCGAGCCGGTCTTCGCCGACGAAACCGTCTTTCCGGATGACCAAGCCCCCGCGGCCGCCGCGGGGGCGGGCGTCTCGCTCCCTGCCTCGGGCCTGGCCGAGGACATCCTGGCGCAGCTCGATGCGGGAGCCCGGCGCGCGGCGCCCGTCTCGCTTCCAGCCTCGGGCCTGGCCGAAGAGATCCTCGGCCGGGCAGAGACGAGTGAGCCGACGCAGGCCCAGGGCGGCGGGCAAAGCCTCTCGTTCTTCTCCGCCCCAGCGCAACAGGAGCGCGCCGCCGCCGAGGCCACCGAGCACCTCGCGACGTTCTTCCTCGCGGGCGAGGAGTACGGCGTCGAGGTGCGGCAGGTGCAGGAGATCCGGCGCGTGGCCGAGATCACGAGCGTGCCGCGCGCGCCCGAGTTCATCCGCGGCGTGATCAACCTGCGCGGCCGCATCCTGCCCGTGCTCGACCTGCGGCGCCGGCTGGGCCTGGGCGAGGTCGCCGCCTCGGGCGCCGCGCGCATCGTGGTGGTGCGGGTCAAGGAGCGCTTGCTCGGCCTGCTCGTGGACGGCGCTTCGCAGGTGCTCAAGGTTCCCGTCTCGCAGATCGAGCCGCCCCCCGAGGAGGTGCTCCAGCAGGGCGGCGACTACATCCGGGGCGTCGCCAAGCTCGCCGACCGTCTCATCATCCTCGTCGACCTCGAGCGGCTGCTCGCGCACGAGCTGGGCGCCGCGGGCGCCGCAGTCACGGGAGCGCGCGCCGCCGAGGCAGCGGACGGGGCCTCGCAGGAGTGATCAGGATGGCTATCAACACCAAGTCGATCCGCACGAAGATGCTGGGGCTGCTCGCGGGCATCGCTCTCGCGGTGGGCGGCGTGTCCGTCGTCTACGATCTCGTCGCCGGCGAGGCGGTGATCCGCGACCAGATCGTCAAGCGCGGGCGCTACGTCGCGAGCAACCTGGCGTTCAACGCCAAGTACGGCGTGCTCACCGAGGACAAGCCGCTGCTCACGCAGTTCCTCGAAGGCGCCGTGGCCGCGGGCGGGACCGGAGAGGTCTCCGACGTGGTGGGCGCGATGATCCGCGACGCGAAGGGCGAGATCCTCGCGCAGACCGGCAAGGCGATCCGGGACCTGCCGCAGGCCCCGGCGGCGGCGCTCGAGGAGCGCGACGCCCAGACCACCGACGGCGAGCCGGTGCTGCTGTTCCGCGCTCCGGTCACGACCTCGGGCGGCGGCACGGCCCTCGGCGAGGAGCTCGGGGCGGCGCCTTCGAGCACCGCCGAGTCGGTGAAGGGCGGCGTCGAGGTGGCGATCAGCCAGCGGGCACTGCGCGCGGTGCAGCGGCGGCGCCTGTTCGAAGCGCTGCTGCTGGCGCTCGTGCTCGTGGGCCTCGGCTCGGCGGTGGGCTGGGCGCTCGCCGGGCGCTGGCTGCGGCCGCTGCAGGTGATGGCCGAGGTCTCCGAGCAGGTCGCGAAAGGCGACCTGGTCGTCAATATCGACGCGCAGGGCGAGGACGAGGTGGGAACGCTCGGCCGCAGCCTCAACGCGATGGTGGCGAACCTGCGCAAGGTCGTCGACAACATCCAGGAAGCCTCGGTGCAAGTCGCCTCCTCCTCGGGCGAGATCTCCGCCAACGCGCGTCTCATCATGCAGGGCGCGTCGGGCCAGGCGCAGGCGGCCGAGGAGACCTCGACCTCGATGGAGCAGATGGCCGCGTCGATCCAGACCGTGGCCGCGAGCTCGCAGGGCCTGGCGAGCTACGTCGAGGAGACGTCGAGCTCGATCACCGAGATGGGGGCCTCGATCGAGGAGGTGGCGCGCTCCGGCGGCACGCTCGCCCAGACCGTGACCGAAGCCTCCGCGACGATCGAAGAGATGACCGTCTCGATCGATCAGATGGCGCGCGATCTCGAGAGCCTGGCCGGCACCGTCAACGAGACCACCAGCACGGTCGAGGAGATGGCCTCCTTCATCGCCTCGGTCGCGCAGAACGCCGAGTCGCTCGGCGAGGCGGCCTCGCGCACGACCAGCACCGTGTCCGGCATGGCCGGCGCGGTCAACGACGTCGCCAAGATCGCTTCCGAGGCCGACCGCATCAGCGCGCGCGCCTCCGAGGACGCCAAGACCGGCGGCGAGGCCGTGGTGCGCACGGTCGACGGGATGAAAGCCATCTCCGAAAACATGGAGAACACCGCTCGCGTGATCACCGGCCTCGGCAAGCGCTCGCAGGAGATCGGGCGCATCCTCGAGGTGATCGAGGAGATCGCCGACCAGACCAACCTGCTCGCGCTCAACGCCGCGATCGAGGCGGCGCGCGCGGGCGAGGCTGGGCGGGGCTTCGCCGTCGTGGCCGACGAGGTGCGCAAGCTCGCCGAGCGCTCGGTCGAGGCGGCCAAGGAGATCGGCGAGGTCGTGCGCCAGGTACAGCAGGAGACGACCGACGCCGTCGAGGTGGCGCGCTCGGGCGCCGCGGAGGCGAAGCAGGGCATCGCCCTCGCCGACAAGGCCGGCGCTGCGCTTCGGAACATCATCGAGTCGGTCTCGCGCTCGAGCGCGCTCATGGAGAAGATCGCCGACGCGACCGGCAAGCAGTCGCAGGCCGGAAGCGAGGTGCTCGAGACGGTCGCGCGGATGAACTCGGCCACCACGCACGTGACGCAGGCCGTCAAGGAGCAGGCCGAGCGCTCCAAGCAGATCCGCGCCGCGATGGAGAACATCAAGAAGGTGATGGCGCAGGCCGCCTACTCGACGCGCGAGCAGGCGGCGGGCGGGCGCCAGGTGCGGCTCGCCGTCGAGAACATCAACCGCATCGCCTCGCAGGTGGGCCTCGCGACGCGCGAGCAGGCCGAGGGCAGCCGCCAGATCATCAACGCGGTCGAGAAGATGAACGACATGACCCAGCAGGTCTCGCACGCCACCGCCGAGCAGAAGAAGGGCGGCGAGCTGGTGGTGAAGGCGATGGAGAACATCTCTGAGATCGCGCGCGACAACCTGTCGACGGTGCAGGAGATGTCGAAGGCCACCGCCAACCTCGCCCAGCAAGCCGAGAACCTGGCGCGGCTCGTTTCCGTCTTCAAAGTGCAATGATGCTCCCCTCGGAGCTCCGTTCGTGTGAGCTCCGAGGGGCTCTGGTCCGTTCCGGTCGGTCCGGGAGTCCTGACTTGTTTCCTTCGTGCCTCCTGCAAAGCCCTGCGGAGACTCTGTTCCGTTCCGGTCGATCCGGAAGGTCCTAGGTTGCTTCCTCGTTGCCCCCGTCGGTCCCCCGCAGGTCAGAGTCCGTCCCTGTCGTCCCAGGAAGTCCTGGCTCGTTTCCTGGTGTTTCCTTCAAGACCCCGCGGACACGCCTGAGGATGGTCCCCCCATGACTCTCGACCTGGCCCGTCTGCTCGACACTCTCCGTGGCGGCGAGGAGCACGCGCGCCGCCGCGCGGTCGCGGACCTCGCGGCCTCGGGACGCCCGGAAGCGATCGCCCCGCTGCTGGTGGCGGTGGGGGACGAGAGCTGGGCGGTCCGCCAGGCGGCGGTCGAGGCGCTCGCGCGGGTCGCGCCCGCGGCGCTCTTGCCGGTGCTCGAGGCGGCGCTGCGCGACGGCGACGACGCCGGCACCCGCAACGCGGCGATGGAGATCTACGTCCGGCTCGGCTCGTCCGCCACCGCGCCGCTGCTCGCTCTGGCGACCGACGCCGACCAGGACGTCCGGCTCTTCGCCTGCGTGATGCTCGGCTCGATGAAGCTGGAAGCGGCCGTGCCGGGGCTGGTGGCGGCCCTCTCCGACCCCGACACCAACGTGCGCCATGCGGCGGCGACGAGCCTCGGGCAGATCGGCTCGCGCGCCGCGGTGCCGAGGCTCGTCGAAGCCCTGCGGGGCGAGCCGTGGCTCCAGTACCCGGCGCTCCACGCGCTCGGCGAGATCGCCGACCCGCAGGCGGCGCCCGCGCTCGTGGAGCTGCTCGACGACGAGCTGCTGCGCGGCCCGGCGCTCGACGCGCTCGCCCGGCTGGCCGGCCGCGACGCGCTACCGCGCATCGCACGCCACCTGCTCGACCCCGATCCGGCGCTGCGCAACGCCGCGATCCGCGCGGTGGTCGAGATCGAGCAGCGCGCGACCGCGTCCGGCGAGAGCCTCGACCCCGAGGTACAGGCGGCGCTCAAGCGCGAGGAGCTGGTCGGGCACCTGCTCGGCATGCTGGCCGACGAGGACGCGGTCAACCGGCGCACGGCGGCCGTGACGCTCGGCTGGCTGCGCGAGAGCCGGGCCACCGCCGCGTTGCTGGAGCTCCTGGCCGACGCGGCAGTGCGCGAGTTCGCGAGCCACGCGCTCGTGTCGATCGGCTTCGGCGAGCGCGCGCTGTGGCAGCGCGGCATCGCCCACGCCGACGACGCGGTGCGGCTCGGGACGCTGCGCTGCCTGGCCTGGATCGCGCCGCCAGAGGGCACGGCACTCGTGGCGCCTCTCATCCACGACCCGTCGGCCGAGGTGCGCGCCGAAGCCGCCGCGGCGATCGGGCAGCTCGGCGACGAGGATGCGCCGATGCTGCTGTTCGAGCTGCTCGGCGACGAGAGCGAGCTGATCCAGGAGAGCGCGATGGAGAGCCTCGCGCGCATGAGCCCGCCGCGTGTGCTGCCGCTGCTGGTTCAGGCGCTCGCCGGTGACGACCTGGACGCGCGCGTGCGGGCGGCGCAGACGCTCGGACTGCTGCACGACGCCGCGGCGGTTCCGGCGCTGGTCGTGGCGAGCCGCGACGAGCGCGAGGCCGTTCGCGCCGCGGCGATGCTGGCGCTCGGCGAGCTCGGCGAGCTCGGCGGGCCCGAGGCGCTCTCCGTGCTGCGCGCGGGGATCTCCGACCCGAGCTCGATCGTGAGGCAGCAGGCGGTGCTGGCGCTCGGCCGCCTGCGCGAGCCCGAGTCGGCCCCGCTGCTGCTCCCGCTCGTGACGGGCGAGGACCCACGCCTGCGCTTCGCGGCGGTGCGCGCGCTCGGCCAGATCCGCAACCCCGCCGCCGTCCCGCACCTGCTGCCGCTCCTGAGCGAGCCAGGCAAGGAGCTGCGCTTCGCCGCGGTCGAGGCGCTCGGCCAGATCCGTGCGCCTGAGGCGGTGCGACCGCTCGTGGAGGCGCTCCGCGACTCCGACCGCAACCTCCGGCGCGCCGCCGCCGAGGGCCTCGGCGAGATCGGCGACCCGCAGTCGGCGCCGGCGCTGATCGTGGCGCTCGAGGACGAGCACTGGAGCGTTCGTTCCGCGGCCGCCACGGCGCTCGGGCGGGTGGGAAGCCCGAAGGCGGTGCTCGCGCTCGTCGCGCGTGCCGACGACCCGGACGACACGGTGCGGCGCGCGGCGGTCGCGGCGCTCGGGGAAGTCCGCGACCCGCGGGCGGCGGCCCGGCTCATCGCCGCCCTCGCCGACCCGGCGCTGCAGGCGGCGGCGCGTGAGTCGCTGCGACGCCTCGGCCCATCGGCGCTTCCCGAGATGGAGCAGGCCCTCGCCCGCGGGACGCTCGGCCCCGATGCCCGCCGCCTGCTCGTGGACCTGGCCGGGCGCTTCGAGGATAAGGCGGCGCGCCGGCTGCTGCTGGCGGGGCTCGAGGACGAGATTCCCGCGGTTCGCGCCGAGGCCGCCGCGGCGCTCGGCGACGGTGGCTTCCGCGAGGCGCTGCGGGCGCTTCTCGACCGCAAGGCGAGCGACCCGTCGCCCGAAGTCCGCCAGGCCGCGGCGAGCGCGCTGCGGAAGCTGCAGCCGCGGTGAAGTACCGCCACGTCGACCACGACGCGGAGCTCAGCGAGGAGGAGTTCCGCCTGCTGCGCGACTTCGTCCACGAGCGTTTCGGCCTCTACTACGACGAGTCACAGCGTCCGAGCCTGCGGGCGCGGCTCACCCCGCGCCTCGACCTCTTGGGCCTCGCCAGCTTCGAGGACTACCACCGCTACCTGCGCTTCGCGCCCGAGCGCGAGCAGGAGCAGCAGCGCATGGTGAGCCATCTCACCAACAACGAAACCTACTTCTTCCGCGAGCAGCCACAGCTCGACGTCTTCGCCGGCCACGTGCTGCGCGAGATCAAAGAGCGCAAGACGCGTACGGGCGAGAAGCGGCTCCACGTGCTCTCGGCGGGCTGCTCGACCGGCGAGGAGCCGCTCACGCTCGCGATGATCCTGTTCGACAGCGGGCAGTTCTTCTGGGGCTGGGACGTGCGCGTCACCGGGCTCGACGTCGACGACGCGGCGCTCGACAAGGCCCGCCGCGCCGTCTACCACCAGGGGTCGCTCCGGGCCGTGACGCCTCTGCTCCTCGAGCGCCATTTCGTGAAGGACGGCGCCTTGGTCCGCGCGAAGGAGTCGGCGCGCCGCTGCGTGTCGTTCCGCCCGGGCAACCTGCTCGAGGCCGCGAGCTACGAAGGCCTGCGGCCACTCGACGTCGTATTCTGCCGCAACGTGCTGATCTATTTCTCGGACGGGGCGGTGCAGCGCGCGGTGAGCCTGTTTCACCAGGCGCTCGCGCCCGGGGGCTACCTGTTCCTTGGGCACGCCGAGTCGCTCTCGCGCGTCTCGAGCGCCTTCGTCCCGATCCGCTTCCAGGGAGCGATCGTGTATCAGAAGCCGGAAGAGGCCGCGCCGTGAGCGACAGAATCCGCGTGCTGGTCGTCGACGACTCGGCGTTCGTCAGGAAGGCGGTCGGCCGCATGCTCGCGACGGCCGACGACATCGAGGTGGTGGGCTACGCTCGCGACGGCGAGGAGGGCCTGGCGCTCGCACGCGAGCTGCGGCCGGACGTGGTCACGCTCGACGTGCGCATGCCGCGGCTCGGCGGGCTCGAGACGCTCGAGCGGCTGATGGCGGAGCAGCCGGTGCCGGTGCTGCTCATGTCCACGCTGACGCAGGAGGGCGCCGAAGTCACGCTGCGCGGGCTCGAGCTCGGCGCGATGGAGTTCATCGACAAGTCCTCCGTCCAGCCGATGAGCATGCTGAGCCTGGCGGAAGAGCTGGTCGCCAAGATCCGCGCGCTCGGGGGTGCGCGGGTGCGCTCGCGGCCGCGGCCGCCGAAGGCCCGCCCCGAGGAGGCCGCGGGGCGGCCTCGGGCCCAGTGTGTCGTGATCGCCGCGTCGACCGGCGGGCCTTCCGCGCTGCAGGCGGTCGTCGCCGGGCTGCCGGCGGCCTTCCCGGCGGCGGTGGTGATCGTCCAGCACATCCCGCGCGGCTTCACGCGCTCGCTCGCCGAACGGCTCGATGCCCGCAGCGCGATTCCGGTGCGCGAGGCCCGCCACGGCGACACGGTGGAGCCGGGCCAGGTGCTGCTGGCGCCGGCGGGGATCCACACCCGCATCGTTCGGGCCGGGGCCGGCATCGAGGTCTCGCTCGAGGAGGAGCCGAGCGAGGCGCTGCATCGCCCCTCGGCCGACGTGCTGATGGCCTCGGCGGCCGACGTCTACGGTGCCCTCGCGGTGGGAGTCGTGCTCACCGGGATGGGCTCGGACGGCACCGAAGGGATGCGGGCGATCCGCGACCGGGGCGGCCTGACGCTCGCGGAGGCGGAGGAGACCTGCGTGATCTTCGGGATGCCCAAGGTCGCGATCGAAGCCGGTGTCGTCGAGCGGACGGTGCCGCTCGACCGTATCGCCGGGGAGATCCTGGCCGCGGTATAGAATCCGCACGGAGACGAAAAGCTTGGCCCTGCAAGGCAATCTCGAGGACCTGCCGCTCCTCGACATCATCCAGATCGTCTCCTTCAGCAAGAAGACCGGCTATCTCAGGGTCCGCATGGAAGCGGGAGACGGCGCGATCGTCTTCCACGGGGGGCTCGTGGTTTCGGCGTTCACGGCCACGTCGCCCGCGGCCGATCCGCGCTTCGCGACACTCCCCCCCGCGGCGCGCGCGACGGCGATCAGAAGGCGCCTCGGCTTTGCGCTCGAGGAGCTGGCGCGGCTGCGCGAGGGGGCGTTCGGCTTCGAGCTCACCCAGTCCGTGCCGGAGCGCGTCGGCGACCGGGACATCCGGATCGAGACGCTCGCGCTCGGCATCAACCCCCAGGAGATGCTGCTCACGCTCGCGCAGGGCATGGACGACGACCGCGCGCAGTCGGCGGCGGCCGTCGAGGCCTCGTTCGCGACGCCCGCGGAGGGGATCGTCGCGGCGGAGCTCGCCGCATTCGCGCCGCCGGTCGTTCCCGCCGAGGCCGTGCGCTCGGCCTTCGCCGACGTGCCGCCGCCGCCCGGGACCGAGTCCGCGCAGCAGTGGCAGACGACACCGCTCGAGCGGAGCGCCACCGATACCCGGCCGCTTCCGAAGCTGACGCGCGAGGAGATGGAGGACGCGGGGCAGGCGCCCACCGAGGCCGCTGCTCCCGCGGCCCCAGCCCGGGAGCCTGCGCCTGGTGCTCCGGAGCCGCCGCCCGCCGCGACAGTGCCTCCGCCCGTCGCCCGCACGATCCTGCTCGTCGACGACGAGCAGGACGTGCGCCAAGTCCTGGGCCGTCACTTCGCGGCGGCCGGCTTCGAGATCCTCGAAGCCGCGGATCCGGAAGAGGCGGCGAAGCTCGCGGCGCGCCTGCGCTCCGAGACGAAGCCGTTCGTGCTCGTGACCGACCTCGGGATGCCGGCCTCGGGCGGCGCGTCTTTCCAGGGCGGCTTCGAGGTGATCAAACGCCTGTGGAAGATGAACCTGCGCCCGCCCGTCTTGATGATGACCGAGAGCCTCAACCAGTCGCTGCGGCTGCGCGCGCGCCAGATGGGGGTCCAGTCGTTCGTGTTCAAGCCGACGCTCAGCAAGCTCAACGCGCGCCAGTTCGAGGCCGACCTCTCCGCCTTCGCGGGCAAGCTGGTGAGCGACGTGCTGCCGCACCTCGCCGAGGTCGCCGTGCTCAAGCCCTCCCCGAGCCGCCCGGCCAAGAAGGCCGAGGCCAGGGCCGACGCCGGGCCCCCAGCCGAGAGCGCGGCCCGTCCCTTCGAGTTCCTGAAACGCCGGCTGATGGAACTGCGGCAGGGCGGCGACGCGAACGAGATCGCGATGCTGGTGATGAAGGTGGCGCGCGAGTTCTTCGAGCGCGCGGTGCTGTTCTTGGTCAAGAACGACGAGGCGCGCGGCCTGGGCGGGTTCGGTATAGCACCGCGCGCCGAGACGCTCAACCTGTTGGCGCGCCAGATCACGATCCCGCTCGGCGAACCCTCGCTGTTCCGCGAGGTCGCGCACGAGCGCCGGCTATGGACCGGCCTGCCGCCCTCCGACCGCTGGCTCGGCCACATGATGGGCCGCGTCGGCCGTTTCCAGTCGCGGGGCATCGCACTCCTGCCGCTCGTGGCGCATCGCGAGACGATCGCCATCGTGTTCGGCGACAACCCCGAGACCGGGCGCGATCCCGGGGGCCTCGAGCCGCTCGAGGTGTTCGTGCAGCAGGCGGGCATCGCGCTCGAGAACGTATTCCTGCAGAAAAAACTACAGGCGGCCGAGGACAAGGACCGGGCGTCCCTGCGGTAGAATCCGGCTGAGGTTCCGAAGATGTCGACAGACGAGCTCGCCCGCAAGGGCCAGGACATCCTCCAGATCGTCAGCAAGGCCAAAGAGTTCACCGAGGAGCTGCTGAAGGAGAACGAGCGGCTGCGCTTCAAGATTGCCTCGCTCGAGGCCTCGGGCGGGGCGCAGGCGGCCGACGACCGCGTCCAGACGCTCGACCGGCGCGTTCACGAGCTCGAGGACCGGCTGGCCGAGGTCGAGGCCCGCTACCGCAAGGTCGAGGAGGAGAACAAGGAGTTCGCCGACCGCTACATCGAGATCGAGGAGCAGAACAACAACCTGGCGAACCTGTACGTCGCTTCGTACCAGCTCCACTCGACGCTCGACTTCAAGGAGGTCGTGCGCATCGTCCAGGAGATCGTGATCAACCTGATCGGCGCCGAGGTCTTCCACGTGCTGATGGTGAGCGAGAAGACCGGGCAGCTCGAAGTCGAGGCCTCGGAGGGCCAGACCCCGGGCCGCACCACGATCCCGATCGGCGACGGCCTGATCGGCAAGTCCGCGCAGACCGGCGAGAACTTCTTTGCGGAGTCGGTGGCGCGCAAGGATCCGGCGCCCTTCGAGGAGCCGATCGCGGTGATCCCGCTCAAGATCAAGGACTCCACGATCGGCGTGATCTCGATCAACAAGCTGTTGGTCCAGAAGACGTCGTTCACGACGATGGACTACGAGCTCTTCACGCTCCTCGCCGGCCACGCCGCCACCGCGGTCTTCTCCGCCAAGCTCTACTCGACCTCGGCCCGCAAGCTCACGACGCTCCAGGGCTTCCTGGACATGTTGAAGCAGAAATAGGGCAGCGAAACTCGCGGCAAGGCTCGCGGTCTCTTCGATCTCGCTGCGAGTGGTCAGGCAAGGGGCGTGAAGAGCCCGCCCACGTCGACCTCGATCGCCTCGAAGGGTGGGATCCGGGGCGTGTCGCCGTCGCTCCAGGCGCCCAGGCGCACCCACGCCCCCGCCTTCGCCTCGAAGGCTTCGAGCGTCCGCTCATCGGGATCGACGATCCAGTAGTGCGGGACCCCGCAGCGGACGTAGAGGTCGGCCTTGTGTCCACGGTCTCGCCACCGATTGCTCGGCGAGGCGATCTCGCAGAGCCAATCGGGCCGGACCCGGACGGGCCGCTGGTCTGGGAGCACAGCCATGTGTTCCCGCCGCCAGCCCGCAATGTCGGGCGCGACGATCTCGTGCGGGTCGAACTCGACATCGGGCTCGATCACGAACCACCACCCACCGGGACCGCCGCGTCCCCGGTAGAACGGGCCCGCCAACTCGGCGAAGAGCAGCCCCTGCGTATGCCCGTGCCCCGGCCGTGGCCGAGGCTGCGCCTCGAGATTCCCGCCCAGCACTTCCCAAACGCGCCCGTCGTCTGGCGTCTCGACGAGATCCGCCCATGTGGCAAGGCGCCGCGCCGGCTCACCCATGCGGTCAGTCTAGTCCCAGGCTGGGCAGGCGCCAAGGACCGCTCTCGCGGTAACATGGTCCATGGACATTGTCCGGGGCAAGCGCCTCGAGCGCTCGGATCATTGATTCTGAGAAGCCCGGGCCCACTTCGCGGGCCGCGTCTCGATCGATTTCGGCACGGGTGACGGCCGCCTCCCGTACCTCTGGGCACGGGAGGCCAGGGAGCGACTGTTCGTCGGGGTCGACGCCCACGCCGCCGGACTGCGCGAGTTCTCGGGGCGGGCTGTGCGCGAGCGCCTCGCCAACCTGCTCTACGTCCGCGCCGCCGTCGAGGAATTGCCCTCCGCCCTGGCCGGCGCCGCGGACCGCCTGAGCGTCGTCCTGCCCTGGGGCAGCCTGCTCGCGGCGGTCGCCCACCCCTCGGTTGGCGTTCTTCGGAGCATCCGGGCTCTGTGCCAGCCCGACGCGGTCCTCACGATCGTGCTCGGCGTCGACCCGGTTCGCGATCGCGGGGAGTTACACCGCCTCGGGCTGGCGTCGCTGCTCGACGCGTCAATGGCGAGCCGTCTGGCCGAGGGCTACGCCCTCGCCGGCTTCACGCTCGACTCCGTTCGCCCTATGGCGCCGGACGAGCTGGCGCGGTGGCCTTCGACATGGGCCCGCCGCCTCGCCCACGGCCGAGGGCGTACACTACTGCAGATCAACGCGACGGCGGCTCGCGGCGGGTGAGCACCGGGCGGGCTAGCGACACTGCCCCTTGAACCCGTCGATGCCGGCCCTGCAAATGTCGCTGGCGCTCGCTCCCTGCACGTCGCCCGTTCGACGGATGTCATTCAAGACATCCAGGCAGATCTCCTTGACCTGCCCGCTGCACTTCGCACAGACGTCAGCGAGCTCGTCACAGCCGTCGTTCCCGCAGCTCCAGGCTGGGGTGAGCGCCGCGACTAGAACGAGTCGGCACGACCACCTCCTGATCATGACCTCACCTCCTGTGGCATTCCTCACGCACAGCCGCTTAAGCCGAGCATCTCTGCGACGGGTCCTGGCAGCCAGAGGCGCCGCGCTACCGACCGCCCTTCGGCGCCTGGTCGACGCCGAAGTCGAAGACCCGGAACGAGTCCGAGTGACCCGGGGCTCCGATGCCGAGCACCGCTACGGGCGGCGTGCCCCAGTAGAAGCACCACTCGCCCTTCTTGAGGTCTCGGCGGGGGACGACACGGAAAACGCCTGCCGAACGTGGCGCGGCATCGAAAACCTCCGCGGAGTCGAGGTCGAGCTGCCGTCCCCCTCCTTCATCCGACTCCTCGAGGCGCGACAGGATGTAACGCGAGGGCGACGAGCCAGTCGAGAGCCGAAACTCAAAGACCGGCCGGCGTGTCGTGGTTCGCACACTGGCCAGCTTGCCCGGTAAGACGACTTTCATCCCGTAGTGGAAGAGCCCCGCCGAGAATCGCGAGTTGTAGACTGCGAGCTCGAGCCGAGTCAGGGTCTCTCCCGCCCCTGCCTGTCCTACGAGCCAGAGTGACTCAGGCTCCGGCGCAGGTTCGGGTGCGGGCCCGGCTGCGCTTCGGGAACTCGCCTGAGAAGATTCCAGCATGGCGGCAAGGACCGGCTCCGCCACGCCGGCCTTGGCCAGAAGGCCGAGGGTGGTGGCCGATACGTCGTAGCTCGCGCGCGTCTGCCGAATCTTTGCGACGATGACCGCCGGCGGCAAACCAGCGCGGGTCATGCTCAGGATGTTCTCGTTGGTGAGGATCTCGTCTGCAGGGTCCACGGCTGCGGCCGCGAACAGGACCATTGCCAAGAGCAGCGCGGAACCGACGCAGGGCCGTCTATTCACGCCAGTCACCGGTCGCTCCCCACACATCGCTCGGCATCGGGCTTTCCAGATCCATGAGCCAGAAACCTGATGGCGCCCAGGCCCGCTCCAGGCGCTCGAACGTCATCGTCTTCTCGCCCACGCCGCTGTGCACGAAGACCACGCGTTTTGTCCGACTGAAGCCGTACGCCACCACGTAGTGCCAGAGCTTCCCAGTTGGAAGCCGTGTCGCCGCCGAGAGATCGATCAACAGGAGTGCCGGATGGCCCGCTGAAAGGCTGGACATGAGCTCAGGGACACTGGCACTGCGAAAACGCGCGGCGTGCCCGCGTGCCCGCGCATAGAGAACCAGGTCGAGCGTCAGGGCCCGGTCCAATCGCGAGTCTTGGATTTGATCCGCGACCTCTTTCTCGCTGACGGGGTCGTTCACCGCGCGAAGCAGGGTGGCCAGCGCAGTGGGACCACACTGGCTACCCGTCTGGCGCAACCCCTTGACGGGCAAGACGAGGGCGTCTGGAGGCACGCGCTTGACGGACCGCCAGACGCCGCCGTGGGCGCAGCCTGCAGCGGCGATTGCGACGAGCAGTCCGGCGAGCGCGGTCGGCGACCGGTGAAGCGATCGCGATCTGGAGTTTGGCATCACGTAGGCCAATCAGAACCCAACCGGCTCGGGCCTACCTTCGCTCGGAAAGGGATCGGACGCTCAGATCAGGAGCAGCAGCAGGATGCTCGGGATCACCAGCACTACGGCGATGATGATCAGGGTCCTATCCTTGACCCCGCCCATGGCAACGTGCTCGGGATGTGCGGCGAGCTGGGCGAGGTCCTCGTTCGTCAACTTGCTGACGCGGCTTCCCGCCTCTTGCTGGGTCAGACCCAGGCTCACCAACCGGTCGATGACGAGTACCCTGGTTGCGTCGACGTTTGATTGCTGCAGGGGCGGCGTTCCCGGCTCTTGAGCGGCGGAGGCGGCCAGAGGGGCAGAGGCGGCTAGCACGGCGAGAACGCAGAACCACGCGACCGACGACCATGACTTGACTCGCATCTCATCGCTCCTTAGAGGTCCATCGCTGCGTAGCTGATTCACGGTGCTCGGCGCCCACGGAAGCCAAGCGTAGGGTTGGGGGACCACTTGGCTCAGGCTACCCTAGGCAGATATAGTCCCCAGGCCGAAAGTGCGCTATGGACAACACATGGCGGGAGGTGACACGAGACGTCAGTCTGCCTCCAGCAAAGGGGATCGCGTGCTGTCACACAGGCTCGACTCCTGGAAGGGAATCGCCGAGCACCTGGGGCGCGACGTTCGCACCGTCATTCGGTGGGAGCGGGACCGCGGCCTCCCGGTCCACCGCGTACCGGGCGGACGGCGGAGTGCCGTCTTTGGCTACTGCGAGGAGATCGATCGCTGGCTCGCGGGTCAGGAGTTGGCGGGCGAGAGGTCCGAGGCTGCTCTCCCGAGCGAGCCCGAACCGACCGGATCGCCGAGACTCCGTCCCTGGCCCGTGGGGCGCGCGTTCGGGCTGGCGGCCCTCGTTCTGGCGGTCCTCGCATCGGGGAGCCACGCCCTACGCGGCCGCAACCACGGCACCATCCCGCCGGCCTCGGCTGGCCGAATCGCCCGGCTCGAGTTTGGTGCTCGCGACCTGACCGCGTGGACCGAGGCCGGAGGGCTTGCGTGGCGCCACCAGCTCGAGCGGCCTTTGCACCACCATCCCTGGCACGGAATGCCGCGCTCCGCCATCGCCGATCTGGATGGTGATGGCGTCGAAGAGGTCCTCGCTTCCGTCACCACTCAGGCCCCAGGAACCGGAAACAGGGACGACCTGATCTGCTTCGGCCGAGACGGCCACGCAAGGTGGAGCAGGCGCTCAACGGACGCGATGACCTTCCGTGGTGGATCGTACGAGCCGCCCTTCTGGGACGGCAACCTCGCCGTTTACCGGCTCGGCAGTGAGGTACGGATCGCTTGGTCCCAGAACCACCACGTGTGGTGGCCGTCGCGAGTCGATGTTCTGGATGCACGTGGACGGACCTTGCAGAGCTTCGTCCATGCGGGCCACATCAATGCACTCTCGGTCGTGGACGGACCCGAGGGCCCGTTGCTGCTGGCGGGGGGCGTCAGCAACGCCCACCGCGCAGCGATGCTGGCCGTGCTCGATGGTCGCGACATCTCCGGAAGCGGCCCTGTGCCACCGGACACGCCGTTCGAGTGCGACGGGTGCCCCGCAGGTCGGCCCATCCGCTACTTCCTCTTCCCTCCTTCTGAGATCAACCGCGCCAGAGGACTACCCTACAACTGGGTGCAGCTTGTGAACTGGGTGGGTGGAGGCCTCCACGTCTATACGATCGAGGCGTATCCGGAAGAGGCCGCGACGTCGATCTTCCGGTTCTCACCCGACCTGACGCTGCGACACGCGGCCGCCAGCGACAGCTGGACGCTCCACGATCGGCTCTTCAAGGAGGGCCGGCTCGACCACACGGCGAAGGACTGCTCTATGTATCGTGTCGCGCCTCCCGTCAGGATGTGGGCCCCGTCGTCGGGCTGGGCGGATGTTCACCCGAGCGACGGGCCACCCACGGGCCGCCTCGCGCGGCGTTGAGTCACCAGCCGCAGCCCCGCCGATTCACGGGGCGGGCGCGAACAGCCCCCCCGGCGTCGAGCTCGAGCGCCTCGAACGGTGCGATCCGGGTCGACGCTCCCGATCCCTGTCACTGATCGAGCGTCTTGGTTTCACTTGCCCAGCCGCTCCACCACCCGGTCGAGGCGCGTGCTCAATCCCATGCTGTTCTCGGCTCGGATGGCCACGACCGTCAGGCCCTTGTCCAGCCGGACGGGAACGTTCACGACCAGCCTCTGGCTGTCGCCGGTGATCTCCCCCGGTGCCTTGCCCCTGGACATCCAGCCCGCGTGCTTGCGGACCGGGATGTTGTTCTGCATCACGATCTCGTCCGTGTCCTTCCCGTTCACCTCGATCACCAGGCGGCTGATCCCTTCGGCGTCCGCCGCCTCGGCCAGCAGCGTCAGCATGGGTGAATCGGTGCGCTTCGGCCATTCCGACGTGAACGCGATCCGCGGAGGCTCCTTGTGCTCGGGAGCGGCCACCTCGCGGGTGGGCGCGCGCGTCCGCATCGGGGCGGCGCGGGGCGAGGATGCGGAAGGATCGATGCTCAGGTAGAACTGCCCCTGATAGGCGGTCCTGGTCTCGTCCTGCGCGAAGACCGAGAGCACGTTCTCGCCGGTCGGGCGCAGCCTGTATTCCGGGTTGAGGGTGAGGCCCTCCTTGAGAAGCAGTCGGACACCGCGCGGCAGCCGGTTGATCGCCACGAACGGCGTCATGGGCAGGTCGTTGAGCTTGACGCGCACGGTCGACACCTCGATCTCTCCGAGTGCGTCCTGGACCCAGATCTCGAGGCGCCCGTGCTCAGCCGGGACGAGGACACTCGCGAAGTTCGGGTAGCTGGCGCCGCCAAAGGCCGCGAGGCGCAGCTCGATCCGCGGCTCTCCTGCTGCGGCGGGGCGTGCGTCGAGCAATGGTGCTAGGACGACCAGGGCGAAGACACCTCTCCGGAAGCACCGGCCCATCAGTCACCTCGCCTTGCGCTCGGCCTCACGCTAGCTTCCGCCCTTCTTCTTCGCGGGGATCGGCAGCGCCGCCTTTGAGCTCGTCGGAAGGCCTGGGCGCGGGCTGCCCAGAGGCGGATGGGGCGCGGCAGCCCGTAGCATCTGGCTTTCCATCTGTGGCGCCGTCCACTTGCTGTCACCGAAGATGAGCAGGTAGTCGTACATCTCCTCGAGATCGTCGGGCTCGGCGCGGTAGCGCTGCTGGAAGCCAGCCACGTACTTCTTGAGGCTCTCGATCGCGGGCGCCATCTGCCCCTCCTCGGCCATGCGTGCCTGCATCAGCCCGAGGTCACGCCAGATCTCCGGGTGGCGGTTGCGCTCGTCGAGCATGGTGGCACGCTGGAGATAGTCGAGCGCGCGGGCCCGATCCTCCGCCGTGCGCCCCACTCCCTTGTACAGACGGCCGAGCGCCGACACCGTCTGCGGGTCGCGCATGCGGTAGTCGGCGATCCGGCCGAGCAGACTCTTGGCGATGTCGTAGCGGTCCATCCTGTCCATGTAGTAGATCGCGACGTCGCGGACCATGCGCGAGGTGAACAGCTGGAGCTGGCCGCTGCCGAGGCTCAGCTCGCCTCCGGAGCGCCGCTCGTTGTAGAGGGGAGCCAGGTCTCCGTCCAGCAGCGCGCGGACGTTCTTGACTCGGTCGACGTTGCGGGAGTGGCTCGCGTAGATGAAGTTCTCCAGCGGGTCCTTGTCACCGAAGCGGTCGGCCAGACGTTGAAACAGGGTGACGCCCTCCTTTGCGTCGTACCCCCGCGTGAGGGCCAGGCGTACGCCGATCGCATCGGCTTCGTCCTCCTGTTTGCGGCCGTAGCGGTTGAAGTCGATCGCGCTCGCCGCCACGCCGGCCAACGCCCCCACCCCGGCGCCGACGGCCGCGCCCTCCTTCCCCTTTATGGCCCCGCCGATGACGGCGCCGGCCGCCGCGCCGATGATGCCCGGCAGCACGCGTCGTTTGAAACTCCTCGACGCTTTGATGGCTTCGATGGTGTGGTTCTCGAGCACGTGGCCGATCTCATGACCGAGCACGACGCCGAGCTCGGCCTCGCTCTCGACGAAGCTCAGCAGGCCGCTCGTCAACCAGATGCGGCCGTCCGGAAAGGCGAAGGCCTCGGGCATCGGGTCTTGCTCGACGCGGAATATGAACAGGACGCCGGCAGGCGTCTCCTTCGGCACCAGGCTCTGGCCCACTTCGTTGATGTAGTCCTGCAGGAACCGGTCGCGGTAGAGCCGGTCGCGCAGCTCGATGACCTTCTGGTCGATGTCCGGCTGAATCTCGTCGAGCAGGGTCTGGGCCTCCTTGGTTTCCTTGAGCTGTTTTTCTTGCGCTTTCTCCTCTCGCTTCCGGCGCTCCTTTTCGGCCTTGTCCTCCTGTTTCTCGTCCTGAGCGAGAACGGCCGGCGGTGCGACAGGGTGCAGCAGAAACGCCCCAACCATGACCCACGCGAATGTGCCTTTCATGACGAGCTCCTTCCTCGAACCAGGCCCGGCGGCAGCGTCAGCCGCTCGGCCAGTTTGAACGGCAGCCGATCCGAATACGTGAAGATCGAACCTCCCGCAGCGGTGCCAATCGACGCGCCGGCGGCGGCGCCGGCGGCGGCGCCGGTGGCCGCTCCGCGTTGACCATCGAGCACGGCCCCAAGCCCCGCGCCGGCGATCGTGCCGATGACGATCGCGACCACGCTCGGACCCCCTCCCGTGGGAGCCGGAGCGGTCAGACGGAAGGCGCCCGTGCGCACAGGGACGAACGTGCCCTCCATCTCGATCTCGGTCAGGCCCAGCTCGAGAAACGGGCTTGGGCCAAACGAGCCCACGGCGATCACCCGCCCTCGCAGCGCCGTGCCCGCCGCGGCCACAGTCTGTCCCTCGAAGGACAGCGGCTCGACGAGCGAGCCGTGAAACGCATCCCCGGTGCGGACGCGGTCACTGCGTAGCTCCGCCTGCAGCGCGACGAACAGGCGGGTTCCGATGGGCAGCGCCGGCTCG
>Ga0247727_10005263_pt1 | contig 26499 bp, 23 predicted proteins | sample WisWelCaveWW1625_FD_202498 | JGI IMG/M metagenome (GOLD analysis project Ga0247727, IMG submission 202498) | Biofilm microbial communities from Wishing Well Cave, Virginia, United States - WW16-25 | ecosystem: Environmental > Aquatic > Deep subsurface > Groundwater > Cave microbial mat | place...
TTGGAAACTGATCAGTCGCCGTATCTTCATGTAGATAAGGCAGTTACTTCAAATACCTCACCGCCCCTGCACCCAAAACGCCCGTTTACTCCGCCTCGGAGTCGGCCTCCTTTGCCTCGGAGTCGGCCTCCTTTGCCTCGGAGGAGGCCTCCTTTGCCTCAAAGTCGGCCTCCTTTGTCACGGAGGAGGCCTGATCCGCCTCAAAGGAGGCTTGACCTGCCTTCGAGAACGCCTCCTCCGTCACCGATCAAGCCCGCTCCGTCGCATCTCCGAGCGACTTTGCGGCAGATCAAGCCGACTGACTGCAAAGTCAGGCTTGCCCCGCGGCGTTGCCGAGCACCTCGCCCATCGGATGCTGGATCACAGTGTGTCGGGGTGCGTGTCCAAGGGGATGCCGGCCCGTTTCATTTTCCGCGCCCAAGTGATTGTGCGGTGGGCTTGGATGATGATCGCGACGCTGATCCCGATGCCGCACAGATTGGGCGGCTGGCCTTGCACCATGTTCAACACGTTGCCCAGCGCGCTCAAGTACGTAATGACCAATCCAAAGTAAATGGCCCAGAGATGTTTCAAGCAGGCACAAATGCCCGCAGTCAGCCAAAATGCGGCGAGCACGCCGAAGATGACGGCCAATCCAAGGGCCTCTTCTTGCTGCATCGGGGCGTTTCCGGGGCGAATCGAGGGAAAGACGAACGCGAAAATCATGCAGAGCGAGCCGAAAAAAATCCAGATGCCTCCCAGCGCGTGAACTTGCTTGCGAAAACTCTTGACCAACTCCGGGTCCACCGTGGTCGCTTCGCGCAGCGTGGCGTCGAACACCTCGCCGCAGAATCGGCACTTCACGGCCGAGGCCAAGATCATCTCGCCGCACATCGGACACGGCTTGCGATTGCCCGAAATCTCTGCCGCCGCGCCTGGCACGGGCGGCGGCGCGCCCGTCACGGCGTACTCCGCGCCGTCGTCTACCACTTCGTACTCCGGCTCCAACTCGGCCACGGGCACGGCGTCGAAGAACGCGCCTTGGAGCGGCACCTTTTGCTTCGTTCCGCAACTGGGGCATTGACCGGTCTTGCCCCGCGCCGTGTCTGGCACGCGCAAGGTTTTTTGACAACCGCCACACGTGAAAGTAATCGGCATGCAGTCCTCCGCATCAAGTCGATTCGCGCAGCGTGAACTCCAACACCGTTTTGCCGAGCACGATCTGATCTCCCGACTGGAGCACGCGTCGCTTCACCGGGATGCCGTTGACGTACGTGCCGTCGGGCGTGCTCAAGTCTTCGATTTCGAATCGGCCGCCGCGGTTGTGGATCAGCGCGTGCCGCGGCTCGATCGCCCCGTCCTTGAAGAGATACACGTCGGCCTTGGGCGAGCTGCCCAGCACGGTCGGATCGCGGTAGAGCACGAACTGTTTTCCCGCCAGCGGTCCGGCTCGCATCAGCAGCCACGCCGTCTTCGTCCATTGTTCCACCAAGCCGACGAACAGGCCGACCATGAGGCCGATGACGGTAAATCCGAGCGCGCGGCTGACGCTCGCCTCACCATTCGCCGTGAGAAAGATCAAGCTGATCGGATCGAAAAGTAGCCCGCCTAATAGACCGCCCAAGACGCCGCCCAGCAGGCCGTTGAGGATGACCTTTTTTTCCCGCAGCGCGATGCCCTGCCCAAGCCCGGCGGGGATCGACGCCACGGCCCACGCGGCCGCGCGGCCCATGATCAAAACCAACAGTCCGAACCCAGTCGGCATTTGACGGCCCGGCTGCGGATTATTCTCGAATTGCAATGCCACCGCGGCCATCAGCGAAAAAATGATTTCCGCCGCAATGTAACCGATCAAGCCGCCGCCGAATCCAATCCCCGCGCCGACCGCCGAACAGATCGCCGCCCGCATCGCGTTGCGACACATCAGTCCCTCCGCGGCTCCCAGAAACAACCCAATACAGCCAACCACCGTGGGGAAAATCAGCAATGTGACCAGTGGAAATCCCTGCGCGGCGTCGTTGTCGTCATAAAACGGCTCCAGCACGAGCCACGCGCAGAACGCGCCAAGGCCGCTGGCCAGGCTCAAGTAAAAGTAGCTGGAATAAATCACGCGAATCAGCAGCGGCTGTTGCTCGACCTCCGGCATCGCGCGGCGCAGCACGGCCTGCTCTTCAAGGTACGCCTCGACCTGCGGAGAATTCAGGTCGTCGTAATCCACGCGCAGCGGCTGGTTGCTGGTTGACATTCGAGTTGACCTCTACAAACTTTGCTAGCGTTTGTCGCTCTTGTCGTTTTGCTTCTTGGCAGAGTCTTGCGAGTCGCTTTCGCCCTCGGGCGCGGCCGCCTCCGACTTGTCCGTTGGCTTGGTGTTTTTTGGCGGCGGCCGAGTCTCCAATTCGCGCAAGACCTTCAAGCGATCGACGACAAGCGATTCGACGACCCGCGCCTCCTGCGGACTGAGGCAGAAGTTCTCCCGAATCAAGTCGTGCACCTTGCGCGAATGGGCCAGACGACGTTCCAATTCCTTGCGTTGTTCCTTTTGCTTGTCAGTCTCCTCGTCCGATTTCGCGCCGCTGGCCGTCAGAGCCTTTGTCGCGTCAGCGATCGCCGCCAAGTCATCGACGAGCACGCTGACCGCCTGCTCCAGGCCCGGACGCAGGCCCTTCCAGAGTCCGTAATGGGCCACGGTGCCTTCGATCAGCCGGGTCTGCTCCCACGACGACCGCCGCGACGACAGCATGCCGGCGATCAGGTAGCCAAACAGGAAGAGCGCGGCGTAGGCCAACAGCGTGGTCGCCAACGCGAGCGTCGAAGTTGGCGCTGCCGGCGCCTGCTCGGCGCCTGGCTCACCCGATTTTGGCGGCCCGCTGGCTGCCGATTTTTCCAGCGCCTCCGCCACGCCGTCGACCGGCGCGATCTGCACGCGATCGCCGATCCAGTAATGCGGGCACGGCGCAGTCTTGCCGTTCCGCCAAACGAACATGCCCTCAATCTTCCGCACCGGATCGATCACGTAGGCCACCTGGCCGGGGTTCGAGAAAAAATGCTCCTGAATGAACCGGTCGCGATCGGACAGGAACACGCCGAAACTCGGATGCGTGTGATACCAGCCGACGATCGACTTGTCCGGAAACTGCGTGTCCATCTGCTGGTGAATGCTGGCCCACGTGGCATGCGTGAAGGTCACTTCGGCGAATTTGTTCTGCGCCGCCTCGCCGCGGATCGAATTGGTGATTTCGACGAACGGGCCGTCCGCGTCGCGTCCCCATTTGCCAACGAGCACGCCGCAGATTTCGACGGACACGTCCTCCACGCTGTGCTGCGAAATCTGCTGGTGGGCATCCGGCGCGACGTAGATTCGGAATGCCTGGCCGCGGCCGCCCGGAAAATTCCCCTGCGGCAAGTCCGCCTCCGCCAGGTGGCGCACGTCCGGCCGGTCTTTTTTGCTGTCGCTCATTGACCGGGATTCTCCCCGCGCACGCTCAATTGTCAAGCGGTCCGAGCAGTTCGACGCGGTCGCCGTCAAATTCGTAGAAATGCTGCGCCGGCCCGTTGCGGCCCGCGACGATGTCCCAGGCCGGCACGCCGATCGAACCAAGCGCGCGATCGAGCAGCGACGGATCGCGGCCGTCGATCGTGTGATACAAATTCGGCGTACGATGCGCGCCGCAGCGCGGGCATCGGCCCTGCGATTCCGTCACCTTGCCCAGCGACGCGAACACCGGCTCCGTTTCACCGCATTTCACGCAGTCAAGCGACTGCAACAGGTCCTGATTCGTTTCGACGACGGCATCCGGCCCGAGTTCGCCGCGAACGCGCTCCAGCAACTTGCCGATCTGGGTTTCGCCGACGCGCCACCCGAGTGGCATGATCGGTTCAAACGGTTCATGAGACGGACAATCTTCGTCTTGCGAATAGCTGACGACGTAACTTTGATGATGCGTTCCGTCGAAGACGAAGCCCTGGCCCGACAGCACCTCCAGCCCGTGCAACAATTTCACGGCCTCTTGGCACTGAATGCCGGCGATCACGGAGGCCGTGGTGGGCGTCGTCGGGACTTTGCCTTGCTCCATCTCGTCGCGCGACAACAGGGCGCAACTCCGGCGAGCCTCGAGCATCTTCCAATCCGTTTCGCTCATCGTGCACTCGTAACACGGGCCGGTCGCCGGGTCGAACACGCGAGCGACGCCGTCGAGCCGCTCAATCGCACCGTCGATCCAGATTCGGCCCGTGCGAGCGGCCGCTCGATTGATCGCCACGCGGGCCTCGCGATTGTCCAGGCCGCCGAGGATCACGTCAGCCCACCGAAACACGCCCAAGCCGAGGTCGTAAACGACGTTACCATGAAACGGCCGAATCATCATTTCCGGGTAAATCCGCCCGGCCCGCTCCGCGGCCACGTCCACTTTCCGACGGCCGCAATCTTCTGCGCGAAACAGCACGGACCGCGACAGATTCGAGTTCGAGACGACATCGAGATCCGCCAAGAACACGCGGCCGACGCCGAGCAGCGCGAGGTTTTTCAAAATCTCGTTGCCAAGCGCGCCCGCACCGATCACCAACACCTTTGCTCGTGTAAGTCGCTGCTGATCCCACCAGCTAATCAACTCGAACCGAGCAAACCGGCCCTCCGATTCTTCGGTCGCAACTCTCATCAAGTGTGGGCTGGATCCCTGTTCGGTTGCCGTGTCCACGTTCGTCGTCCTCGTCGCAGCCGCCAAAACTCAACCCAACCGCATCACAATCCCTTATTTCATCGCTTCGTCGATGATCGCGAACATGAGCGGTACGCCGTAGAGCAGCGTAGTGATCACGCCCATCACCATCGCAAAATACGCGCGGCCACGGCCCTTCAATTTCGGATCTCGATTCAGCTTCCCAATCGCCAGCCAGCCCACAAGCATCGCTGGTAGGCCGACACACGGCAGCAATGAAAACAGACCCAAGTAGAGAGACGCGATGGCCAGTCCGGGCATTTCCGACGGCACCAATGACAAGTCAAAGATGTCGGTCGCCATCGGCGCTGACCTGGGCCGGGCGGCAGGGTCCAAGTACTTGCGACAGTACTGACACTTCTTGGCTACTGCCAAGATCGTCTCGCCGCAAAACCGGCACTGCTTCATTGGTGATCCCGCGCCGGCTAACTCCACGATTTCACTCCTCGCCGGCCGTGATCTCCGGATACAACCGCACGACGTCGCCGTCTCGCACGCCGGCCGAGACCAGCGTCTGGTCGTCGAGCAATTGCCGCCCCGATCCCTTGTGATGAAATTTGTAACTCATCATCTGACCGTCCGGGCTGTGCCGCGGCAGATTCATCTTCGCCACCAACACCGCGATCACGCGATTGATCGGCGCGTCCGGCGGCAATTCGACCAATTGCTTCTTGTTTCCCGTCGCGTCCCAGACTTCGATTCGAATGTCGCTCATTCTGCTTGGTTCCCCGCGGGCCATGATGCGTGGCGCAAATCCTACCGAGCGACGGCGGCAATTGCCAAGGGTCAATTCGGTCGGTGTTTGGACAGCTTGATTGACTTCCAATTTTTCGTGTGGGTAGAATCTCTCTGTTGAAGTCTCCTGCCAGCCGCCGTTGGGGGGCTGGCGGAGTGACTCGCGGAACCACGCGCGACGAATTCGGCAAGCACGAACACAAAAGGCTCGACTTCATGGCCTACCTGCAGATTCTCAAAGGGGCCAAGCCGGAACGCGTTGAACTCACGGCCGACAAGGTCGTGATGGGGCGCAGTCCGGAGTGCGGCTTGGTGCTCGACACCGGCGCCGTGTCGCGACAACACGCGCAGATCGTTAAACAGGGTCAATCCTTTCTGATCGAAGATTTGAAGAGCCGCAACGGAACGTACGTCAACGGCAACCGGGTCGCCGAGCCGATGCTGCTCACGGACAACGCCCGCATCAAGATTTGCGAGTACCTCTTCACATTTCATTCCGAGGTCGTCAAGCCGCCGTCGAAGCCGGAACTCAAGTTGTTGGTCACTGAAGGCAAGCAGGACTCGGCAACGATCATGTCCACGCTCGACGCATCCACGTCAAACGGCCTGTCGGGCATCATGACCGAGGTGCGGCCAGAGGTAAAACTGAAGGCGATGATCGACATCAGCCGCGACCTCGGCCAGATCCTCAAGATGAACGAGCTGCTGCCGAAGATTCTCGACAGTTTGTTCAAGATCTTTCCGCAGGCGGACCGCGGCTTCGTACTGATGCAGGACGAGGAGAAAAATCTTCTCGTGCCGAAGGCGATCAAGAACCGCCGCGACTCGGCGGACGACTCGCTCAAGATCAGTCGCACGATCGTGCGGCAGGTCATGGAAAACGGCCAGGCGATGCTGCTGGCCGACGCGACGAGTGACACGGCGTTCAACATGAGCCAGTCGATTTCCGACTTCCGCATTCGCTCGATCATGTGCGTGCCGCTGCTGGCGCAGGGGGCCAAGCCGATCGGCATCATTCAGGTTTACACTGAAGACCGCAAGCATCAGTTCACACAGGAGGACCTGGACCTGCTGTTGAGCGTTGCGGCGACGGCGGCGATTGCGACAGAAAACGCCCGGATGCACGAGCGGATAATCGAACAATCGCGGATCGAGGGCGAGGCGGCGGCCGCCGCGGACGTGCAGCGCGCCTTCTTGCCTGCCGATTGGCCGGAAGTGCCGGGTTACGGATTTTACGCGTATTACGACGCGGCCTACAGCGTCGGCGGCGACTACTACGGCTTCATCGACTTGCCGAACAACAAGCTCGGCATCAGCCTGGGGGACGTTTCGGGCAAGGGCATGCCGGCGGCGATGTTGATGGCGCGGCTGTCGAGCGACGTACGGTTCTCGGCGATCACGGCGCGCGATCCGGCGCTCGCCGTGCGCTCGGTGAACAAGTCGCTCAGCGAGGCCGGTCTCAACGACAAATTCGTCACGCTGCTCTACATGGTGCTCGACAAGGCCACGCATCAGCTCACGATTGTGAACGCCGGGCACATGGCCGTGTTGCTGCGCAAGCCGAACGGGGAAATGATCGAGGTGGGCGAGGAGATCGCGGGCCTGCCGCTCAACGTCAGCCCGGACCCGGACTATGAATATGAGATGGTAACGATCACGCTGGAACCTGGCACGATCGCGCTGGTATACACCGACGGCGTGAGCGAGGCGATGAATCCCGCGGACGAATTGTTTGGGTTCGCGCGGCTGCGTGACGCGTTTGCGAGCGCCCCGGCGGACCCGGCCCGCGCCGGCGAGCAGGTAATTCGCGAAGTGCGAGCGTTCGCGGCCGGCCGGCACCAGAGCGACGACATTACGTTGATCTGTTTCGGCCGCAATCCGAAGTGACCGGCCGTGGCCGGCTCGTTATCCTATCGCGGGCGACAAGTTGTCGTCATTCCGCCAAATCTCGTCGAGGGGAAGTTCGCTCGTGGCGTACCTGGAAATCGTCAAAGGGCACCGCCGCCGCAAGATCGAGGTCAGGGACGAGCCGCTGTCGATCGGCCGCAGCCCGGAGTGCCAACTGGTCTTGGACGACCGCGCCGTGTCGCGCCGCCACGCGGTCGTGCGCCGCGACGGAGACGGCTTCGTCGTCGAAGACCTCAAGAGCATCAATCACACTTTCGTCAACGCCCACGAGATCACGGAGGGGACGCCGCTACGGCACCGCGACCACCTGCGCATCTGCCACTACGAGTTCATTTTTCACGTAGAAGATTCCGAGTCGTCCGAGCGATTCGGCGTACAGATTGTGCTGCGCGAGGGCAGCGATTCGTCGGCGCGGCGACTCTCCGAAACGTCCACGCCGGGCACCGGCACACCCAGCGGTTCCAAAGACGCACGGCCCGAACAGAAGCTGCCCGCCGTGCAGGCCATCCTGCGCGATCTGTCCACGGTCGTTAATGAGGATCAGTTGTTGCCTCGCATCCTCGGCAGCTTGTTTACGATCTTTCCGCAAGCCGAGCGCGGCTACATTCTGTTTATCAACGAGGACGGCAAGACCCTGACGCCGAAGGCAATGAAGGCACGACACGGCAACGACGACTCGCTGCACATCAGCCGGGCGATCGTGGACCGCGTGCTCACGAATGGCCAGCCGCTGCTGCTCGCCGACGCGCCGACGGACCCGGAGATCGGCTCGACCGAGTCGATCATGTGTTACAACATCCACTCGATCATGTGCGTGCCGCTGGCCAGCCCGGGCAATCCGCCGATCGGCATCGTTCAAATCCACACCGAGAACCGAAAGCACAAGTTCAAGAGCGAGGATCTCGAAACGCTCGTCAACGTCGCGACGATCGCGGCGTTCAAGTTGGAAAACGCGCGGATGCACAAGGAACTGCTCAAGCAAGAGAAGCTCCGCATCGAGGGCGAATACGCCAAGACGGTGCAAACGGAGTTCTTGCCATCGGCGTGTCCGGAGATCGCCGGATACGGCTTCGACGCGTACTACAAGGCGGCCGGCTCGGTCGGCGGCGACTACTACGATTTCGTTCCGGTCGGCAACGATCGGCTGGTGATCGCGCTGGGCGATGTGGCGGGCAAGGGACTCGCGGCGGCACTCCTGATGGCCCACCTGCACGGCGACGTGCGCTCGGCCGCCAAGAGTTGTTCGGATCCGGGCCGGGCGTTGCAGGCAGTGAATCAGGCGATTTGCGAGGCCGGCCCCGCGGAAAAATTCGTCTCGCTGGTTTACATGGTCCTCAACACGCGCGAGCACACGCTCGACATTGTGAACGCGGGCCACATGCCGCCGCTGCTGCGAAAGGCCGATGGCACCATCCTGCAAATCGGCGAAGAGCACTCCGGCCCGCTGCTGAAATTCAGCCCCGAGCACGATTACGAAACCGTGCGGTTGCGACTCGCGCCAGGCGACGTGGTGCTCGTCTACACCGACGGCGTGACCGACGCAATGAACTCGAAACAAAAGCGATTCAAGCTGGATCGGCTGTGCGGCATTTTCAAAAAGGCCAAGCCAAACCCCATCGACGTGCTCGATGCGATCGTCGTTGAAGTACACCGCTTCACCGGCGACGCGGAGCAAAACGACGATATCGCCATGATTTCCTTCGGCCGCAATTCGTCATGAGCGGTGCTCAGTGAAAACTCGGCTAATCAGCGCCGCGTAGAGCCGAACTCCATCCATTCCGGCTGTCGAAAGTAGCGATGCGATCGAATCGGAATGAACAAACTAAGACAGGACAAGGGTGGAGCAGGCATTCTGCCCCACTTGTGTTATTAAGGCTTTACGAATTAACGTGTTGTGGCATTAATTTCGCAAAGAAGTTGACCTAAAAAAGGTCAATTCTGACCTAAAAAAGGTCAATTCTCATCGAAAAAACGCCAATTGCGGCCTTTCGCACTTCACTCGGCACGTGACCGACATGGAGGGCGACCCGCGAAGGTTCGCGCTCGACGCACTTTTGGTCGGCGCGATCAAAACAAGGTCAAGCGCGACCCTTTTTACGCCGAGCGCGGGCCGCAAGACGTCGAGCGCCGACCACGGAAGGCAATCAACGACCGTCGTTGCGCGGCATTCAAGTCCGATTTGGCGGCATCTCGCCTCTTAGAGGGTCTAGTTCCGCTTCATCGCAAATGGGCGTGGCGAAATTCGAGCACGCGATCGAGAGCCGGTTTCGCGGTGCCGTCGGCTCGCAGCAACCCCGCGCGGGCAAACTCGTGAGGCGCCGCGTCGGAGAAAGTGCTCCAAGACACTTCTTGAACGTACGGCTTGCACGCGACCAGACGCAGCGCTAGATCGAGCCATTCGGCTTGCGTCTGCTCCGTCCAGCCGCCGTGCCACGTACCGCCGCCGAACGACCAACCGCTCGACGCCTTGTCGTCCAGCGTCCAGCCAGACGGCGCAGCCAGCGCCACGTGCAACGGCACGCCCAACATCGCATACCGGTCGAGCATGTCCGACATTTCCATGTGATTGCGGCTATAGCTCGCGTCCTTGTCGTAGCCCATCGCCAGTTCCAGCCCGATTGCGCCCAAGCCGAGGTCGGCGCGGATCAGCGCGTCGGCGAAGTTGAGCGGCGAATACTCGAAATCGCGGCGCGACATGTATTCCGCCCACGGCTGGCCGAGCGTGATCACATAAGTCGCTTCCGAATCGAGTTCGCGGGCGACGCGCAGCGCCCGCACGGTCATGCGGACGCGCCGCTCCTCGTCGAGCGACAGGGCTTCGCCGTAGTTCGTGCGCGACGTGACCTCCCACAAGCGAATCCGGCCGCGATATCGCGAGATCACCGTCTCGATGAAGTCGCTCATGAAATTCAACAGATTGTCGAAATCCTCTTCCCACAACCAGAGCCACGCGGGCAGCGAGTTCTGCGACCACTGAATGAGCGGGCCGCCCTTGATCACCAGCCGGTTCGCGATGCACCAATCGACGAGTGCGTCGAACGGCTCCCAGTTGTATTCGCCCTCCGCCGGTTCCACGTCTTTCCACGTCAGGTGAATATTCACGGCGTTGAAGGCTCGGCAAAAATCCGGCGACTGCATGACCGCGCTGGCGTCCTTGCCGACGCGGCAACTCAAGAGCGTGTTCAATTGCGGATATTGCTGGTGGCGGAAATCGAAGACTTGATCGGCGTAGAGTCGCGTGAGCTTTTCCGCGGCGTGCATCGCGGCCGTCAGCGCCTGGTCGGCCTGTCGCGCGGCGTCCAGCGGCTGCGACTGGTTTGTCATCGCTGGCGTCAGCTTGTGCAACACGTCACGCAACTCCGCGCGGAGCGACTCGGGAATTCGCAGGCCCATCATCTCCCAATCGGCCGACTGATTGCGAAGTTGATTGACCGTTCCGCGGGCGAGTTCGACTTGCAGATGATACGGATCGGGCCGCTCGCGCAACGTCGCGGACCGCAGCATGACTTGGCCGAAATCATCGACCTGCCAGGGCACGTTCAGCGCCCCGCTCTCATTCAGACTGCGGCTGCAGGTGAGCAGACCGCCAGCCGTTTCGACCCAAGCGCGCGAAGGCATCCGGTCCATGCCCGTGATGTACGCCGAAAGCAGCTCCGGTCGCTCCTCCGCCAGTTGCGGCGGCTGGAGAGCAAAACGTAGCGTGCCCATCGGCGTCACCTCGCGAGTAACGTACGTCAGGCTTCAGCCTGACTCGGTGTCGGACTTAATCAACGGAGCCTTCAGGCTAGAGCCTGACGTATAGCGTCTGACCTTGTGTACAGAGTATAAAGGCGGCCGGCGCGACAACTCAACGAAAAACCGGCTGCCGCGTCGTGAATTTGTCGGAGTTTGACGACTGCGTAAGAGCCAAGAATCGCGCGTAGGACGCCGGTCGTAGCTACAACTAATTCTTTTTCTTCGCCGGCTGCGGTGGTTCGCCGTCCGCCGTGTAGCCCTTGTTCGGGTTCGTGCCCGGCTTTGTGACACCCTTGCGTGCCGCCAGGTCGGGGGGTTCCAATTCGCGTCCCTGATCGTTCGTGTCGTGAATCCACTTTTCGAGCACGGTGCGAAGTCGCTTTAGCACCGCCGCGTTTTCCGGTGACTTGGCGAGGTTTTTGATCTCGAACCGGTCGTTTTCGAGGTCGTACAATTCTTCGGGCGGCATCGCCGGCGCGGCGAGCACGGCCTGCACGGACGTCAGCGTGCCGTCGGAATTCAGCGATTTGATCAAATTCCACACCGGATAACTGCGTTCCTTGTAATCGTTCGGCTGTAGAAACGGACGCTCCGGCGTAAAGTTGCGGATGTAGCGAAATCGCGCGTCGCGGACCGTGCGGAAGCGGAAGACCGTCTCGTCGCAACGATCGCGCGCACCAAAAACGTACTGCCGCGGCGGCGCGGCCTGGTCGCCGAGAAAGATCTCGCCTTCCATCTTCACCGGCTTCTTCGCGCCGGCAAGCGACAGCATCGTCGGCCCAAGGTCAATCGAGGCCAGCAGCCGATCGTTCACCGTGCCCGGCTTGAAAAGTCGCGGCGGCGAAATCGCCTGCGGCCAGCGAATGATCAGCGGCACGTGCAGCCCGCTGTCGTAACAGAACTGCTTGCCGCGTACGTGCGCCTGGCCGTTGTCGCCGAAGAAGACGACGATCGTGTTGTCGGCCAATTTGTCCGCCGTGAGACGATCCAGGATCAGTCCCACCTTGCGGTCCAGCTCCGTCGCCGAATCGAGGTACGCGGCCCAGTCGGCTCGCGTCACTTCGTGGTCCGGGTAGTATGGCGGGAATTCGACTTTCGTCGGATCGGCCTTCGTCGACGCCGTGAACTTGCGGTGCGTCTCCTTGAAATTTACCTGCGCGAAAAACGGTTGATGCTCCGCGAGATCGGACCACTTGTCGGAATCAAACGGATTGCCCGTATAGTAGAAATTCCAGTCCGTCTTTCCCGTGCCGTCGAAGCCGATCTCTGACGGCATCTTGCGCACGTTCGCCGTGAAGTAACCGGCGTCGCGAAACCAATCGGTTAGCACGCGAACGCCCTCGGGGAGTTGGTAGCCATCGTCGCGATGCGAGCGATGCTGGTGGGCGCCGATTGTCGTTTGGTACATGCCGGTCATAAACGCCGAGCGGCTGGGCGAACACACGGGCGCGGTGGCGAAGAATTTCGTGTAACGCACGCCGTCGGCCGCGAGCCGGTCGAGGTTCGGCGTCCACACCTCTTTCGTGCCGTAGCAGCCAAGTTCGACGCCGAAATCCTCCGCGATCAGCCAGAGGACATTCGGCCGACCGGCCGCGGCTTTTTGCTCCGTCGCGCTGACGCGAAAGCTTGCGAGCACCAAGACGAGCAGGGCAAAAATAAGTCGAAAGAGTCTCATGGGCAAGTCCCTCGTCGATTGAGTCTGCGATCCCGACACGGTACCGTGTTGGGGAGCGGAGTGCCAGTGATTGCATCGCGATGTCTGACAAGAATCTCTTGATCGCTCGTTTGATCGCGAGCCGAAGCGAGCGCGTGATTTTCGCACCGCCGCTATTGAAATAATTCCGGGTGGTTTCGCAGTTGGATTCTGACTCGCGTACGTAGAATAGTCTGAGTGCTGATCGAGTCCGTCGGAGCACGGCACAATAAGGAGGCTCCCGGCGTGCCAACTATAGTGGCTGACAGGCCTGTAGCGGATTGGGGCTGCATTGCCGGGAATCTCCTTAATCGTCTGATCATAAAAGCTTTGCGACTCGCGACTTCCCGGCGAATCTGTGCGAACAGCCGCACCGAAGGCTTCAAACTTGGACCGAAACCGACGATGCTGCGTCGCAACGAACGGTTGGGCGCGCGGGCCGACTTTCGCCCGCCAAGTGTCCCGGAGCGGGCAAAATTTTTTGACTCCGATCGAAAAACGCGGTTGCGAACCGGGAGTTCATCGGTTACTGTAGCCAGTCTAAACAGGAGTGAAAACGAGGCGAAAGTTTCCTTCCTTCAAAGTGCGGTTTGCGAAGCTTTTGGCCCTCCGAGCTTCCAATCCCATCCTCGGTTTGACGTGGTTCGGTTTTCTGAACAGAAGCCAAGGCGATGGCGGCTAGAACCAAACCACGATCAAGTCAACCATCCCAGCCGAGATTCGGGATAACAACAAGATCAATGGCGGGCACTAGAACTGTGGAGCGATGCGATGAGTGAGACTCTGGAACTGGAAACGTTGGATGAAGTTCAGGAAGAACAACAAGAAGAGGTCGATCTGTTCGCGCCGATCGAGGGCGTGACGGACGACCCGGTGAGAACGTACCTCAATCAGATGGGCAAGATCCCGTTGCTGACGCGGCAAGAGGAGATCACGCTTGCCCGCCGCATTGAGTATTTTCGCGCGCGGTACCGCCGCCGGGTTCTGGAGTGCGACTTTGCACTGCGCAAGGCCGTTGACATGCTCGCACTGGTACACGCGGGCAACTTGCCGTTTGACCGGACGTTGCGTGTGGCGCCAACGGAGAATTTGCAGCGGGCGCAGATCGTCGGTCGCATGCCACAAAACCTCGCTACGTTGCGCGAACTGGTCCGTCGCAATCGCACGGACTTTCGTCACGCGGCCTCGACGAAGCGGCTCACGACTGAACGTTGCGCGGCACGGGCGCGGCTGTCGGGGCGTCGTCGCCGAGCTGTGTCGCTCGTTGAGGAACTCGGCTTGCGCATCGGCAAGATTCACGCGCTCCGCAAGCGGCTGGAGAAGGTTTCGGAGCGGATGAGCGAGTTGGCTCGCCAGTTGCGCGAGTTGCGCCGGTTCGCCAGCGCGAAGGAGAAACGCCGCGCGTTCCGCAAAGAGCTGCTGCGGCTCATGCAGTTGACTTGCGAAACTCCGATTAGCCTGGCTCGCCGAATTCGTGCAATCAACGCGGAGTTGGCCGAGTATCAGAAGGCGAGCGGCGAACTGGCCGCCGGCAACCTGCGTTTGGTCGTGTCCATCGCCAAGAACTACCGCAACCGGGGCCTGAACTTCCTGGACCTGATCCAGGAAGGCAACGCGGGACTGCTGTGGGCGGTGGAGAAGTTTGAATACCGCCGCGGCTACAAATTCTGCACGTACGCGACTTGGTGGATTCGTCAGGCGATCACGCGTGCGATCGCCGATCAGGCCCGCACGGTTCGCGTGCCCGTACACATTTTCGGCAACATGGCCAAGCTGCAAGCGACGGCCTCGCAGCTCACGCAACAGCACGGTCGCGAGCCGAACGTGGAAGAGATCGCCGCGGCGAACGGCATGAGCGTCGACGACGCGCGGCGGGCACTGCGATTCTTCCGAAATCCGACCAGCCTCGACCGGTCGATTGGCGAAAGCGAAGACACGCACTTCGGCAGCCTGATCGAAGACCAGCGGGCCGAGCAGCCCGTGGACGCCGCGTCGCGCGACTCGCTCCGCGAGGCGATCGAGCAGGTGCTGCGGACGCTGAACCCGCGCGAGCGCGAAATCATTCGCATGCGATTTGGCCTCGACGACGGATTCGCGTACACGCTCGAGGAAGTTGGCCGTGTGTTCAACATCACGCGCGAGCGCATTCGACAAATCGAGGCGCGGGCGATTCGCAAGCTGCAACACCCGGCACGCACGGAACGGCTCGAAGGATTTGTGAATGAAAAAGTGACGGCGTAGTCTGGCGTCGCCAGTTCTGTCAAATCAGAGTGACCCGGCTTGAGTGCAAGCCGGGTCTCTTTTTGCGCGAGCCGTCTGCGACTTATGAAGATTCACCAGCCGCTCTTGCAATTCGACCTGAACGCGACAAAACTGAGGACCAACGTTGCGGTGCAGTTTGCACGTAACAAACACTTAGTCGACGGGCGAGTGCCCGTTGGTAGTTGTCGGAATCGTCCTCGTTACGGAGAGTTACCATGAGAACAATTCGCAGAGCGGTACTTGTGGCTGGAAATTGCATCGTCGCGCTGGCCGGCATGGCGTTGGCCGAGACCAAGGTGGAAGTCAAGAAGGCGCACATTTGCTGTGGCGCGTGCAAGTAGGCGATCGGCACGATCCTGGAGAAGGCCGGCGTGAAAGGCTCGGCCGATCAGGACGCCGGCACGATTTCGTTTACTGCTGACGACGACAAGGCTGCCCAGAAGACGCTCGACGCGATTGCCGAAGGCGGCTTCCACGGCGACACCGGCAACAAGGACCTCAAGATCAAGGACGACAGCGGCGCGAAGGACGAGAAGGTCACGAGCCTGACCGTCAAGGGCGCTCACAACTGCTGCCCGCTGTGCATGAAGGCGATCAAAGAGGTGGTCGGCAAGGTCGATGGAGTTGAATCCGACGACGTGAAGGCAAAGGCATCTTCGTTCACGGTAAAGGGCAACTTCAACTCGCAGAAACTCGTCAAGGCGATGAACGACGCCGGATTCCACGTGAAGGTCGAGAAGTAGCAGCCGTTCCGCAGCGTGTCGTTTCACGACGTGCCGCGACGTTTCACCTCATCAGCCGGCCGTTCGCCCCTGCGCGAGCGGCCCGGCTGTTTGTTTGCGCCCGCACGGTTTGACTTCGCTTGGCCGGTTAGCCATGATATGCGTCTGCCGTGGGGTTTTGGGGATTGTTCAAGTACTCGAAAAAGGAGTGACACCATGAAGAAGCTTCTCGTAGTGGCGTTTGCCGCTGCGTTGAGCACCGCCGTTCTGGCTGCGGAGAGCCAGAAGGTGACGCTTGACGTGACCGGCGCTCAGTGAGGCGGCTGCGCAGGCAAAATTGCCGCCGCCCTCGTTGAGGGTGGTCTGAAAGTGGAGAAAATTGCCCCCAATAAGGCCGCAGCGTCACGGACCGTCGCTGAAGGGGACAAAGACGTGGATCTCGCAGCCGCCGCCGCAAAGGTGGCTGATGCACAGACACCGCATCGGGCCGACAAGGCTCCCAATCTTGCGGTCACGCTGTTCGCAAAAATGGACAAGGACAAAGCCAAGGCCGCTGAAGAAGAACTCGGAAAGGTCAAAGGCGTTGATGCGAAAGAGACCAAAGCCAACGCCGAGAAGGGTGAGATCAGTGTGAGGTTCAAAGGAGACAAGGGACCGAAGGCCGCCGATCTGCTCGATGCCGCCAAGAAAGCGGGCGTCGAGGCAAGCTTGACAAAGAAGTAGTCGTGGTTGCGTGTTCTAAAAACCGTCCAAACCCCAACGGCCACGAGCAGAAACCCGGTTTCCCGCGAAACCGGGTTTCTTTTTTTCCGATGAACGCGGCGCAGTCGCGACAAAACAAGCCCGCACACCGGCGCTCGCACGGCGCGATTTTGTTGCGCGAAGACTCCGAATTCGACGCTGGCTACGGGGCCGTTTCGGCCAAATCGTTCACGAGCTTTTCGACGAGTTCGCGCGTGCAGTGCAGCGGCTCGGGCTTGCGCGAGCGGTCGCTCGGATCGAAGCGGCGCCGCGAGAGGCTCAGGTCGCCGGACGACAGCAGCAGCATCTCGTAATACAACACTGAACGATCGGGCTTCTTTTCCGGTGGTGTGCTGCGCAGCAGCAGCCGGCCTTTCGCCGTGTCCAGCTCGACCGTCTCGATCGCTTCGAGCAGATAGCGCACGCGGCTTGCGACGCGATCGCCCCACGCGCGGAGTTGCTCCGTGCTAAGCTGACGCGGCTCGCGCGGCTGCACGCGCAGCTCGCTGAGCGAGCAGCTCAGTTTATCGGCCGCAGTGACTTCGCCGGTGATCGACACTTTTTCCGCGTCGACCTCCAGGCTGCGCCGGTCGTCCGTGAAGGCCCCCCACTTCTCCAACGTCTCAATGGCCTTCTGACCGAGTTTCATTGCCGTTCTCCTAAAACGCACGTGACTGAACTGCGGCGGGTCTTCCGCCCGCCGCGACACTAACACGCGGGCCAGCCTATCCAACCATTCGACACGCCGGCCCGATCGCAACCATCATTTATTCTCGCCCCCAACCTGTTTCGCGTGCTGCTTGCCGTCGAACGTGAGCACCAGCGGCTTGTCGTCGAACACGGTTTCGAGATGAATCGGCCGCGTCCAAAGTTTGTGCAAGTTCCGAATTGTGTCTTCGGCGTAATCCATCTTGAGATCGACGCCGGAGTGCTGGTGCACGAGGTACAGCTCGCCGCGGTTTTCGTAGTTGCCGTCCTGCACCGCGATGATCGGCCGGCCGAAGTTCGTGAGGCTGAAGAGCAGCCGCTCTTTTAACTTCTCAAACTCGCGGCTTTCGATTTCGTACTGGTCCGTGTCCTCGTTGAACGCATAGGAAAACATTTTCTGGTGCCGGCAGAATTCAGGCGTCAGGAATTCGTCGATGAACGTGACGTCGTTGTAGACCTTGCGGACCTCGAAAATTTTCTGCCGGCCGAGGCCAAGCTGCTTGTCCCAATTCGCCTTGGATCGGCGGTCGTCGCACTCGTCGTATTCGCGGCCGAATCGGCCGGTGTTCCAGCGCTCTTCGATGTCGCGGAACAATTCGATGCCGAGCTTGTACGGGTTGAGGCGGCCGGGGTGCGTGGCCACGGTGCCGGAGTGATGGTCGGCGTAGTCCACGACGTCGGCCGAGGTGAGGCCGTGCGTGGTCATGATCTTCGAATGCCAGTAGCTCGCCCAGCCTTCGTTCATGATCTTCGTTTGTGCCTGCGGAGCGAAGTAATACGCCTCGTCGCGCACGATCGACAGCACGTCGCGCTGCCAGTTTTCGAGCGGCGCGTAATCGACCAGGAACAGCATCACGTCGCGTTCGGACAACTCGGGGAATTTGTGCTTCGCGTGTTTCTTGTCGTCGATCCGGCGTTTTCGCTCTGCCGCAAGGGCCACCCGCGGGTTCACGAACTCGTCCATGTAATCCTTGCTCTTGAACCTGCCGGAGCCTTCTTCCTCCTCTTCCGGCTCCGCGGCGAGTGCCACGTGCCGCAGCTTGTCGTCGTGCCGTTTGATGCCCGGCGAGTGAATGTCGATGAGATCCTCGATCGACAGGCACGCGTCGATGAACGTCTCGACCTCATCGACGCCGTGCTTGTCCATGTAGCCGCGCACCCGATTCGCGTGATTGGCCATGCCGTCCATCATCTTGCGGCTGGTGTGGCCGAAATAGATGTTGTTCTTGAAGAAGTCACAGTGGCCGTAGACGTGGGCCATCACGAGCTTCTGGTCGAGCATCGCGTTGCACTCGAGCAGGTACGCGTAGCACGGGTCGTTGTTGATGACCATTTCGTAGATTTTTTGCAGCCCGTACGAATAGCCCTTGGCAAGTTCTTCGTACTCCATGCCGAACCGCCAGTGCGGGTATCGGTTCGGGAATCCGCCGAAGGCCGCGACCTCGCTGATCTCTTCGTAGGTCAGCACCTCGAAGATCGTCTCGAAGAAATCGAGGCCGTAGCGGCGCGCGACCGCTTCGATCTCGTCCTGCATGCGACGAAATTCGGCCGGGTACGGGCGATGTGCGGAAATGGTGGACATGGTTTTTCGCTCGATCGTTGACGCTACTTTCCCTTTCCGAGGAACACCTTGATCGAATCGTAAATTGCTTCTTTGTCACCGATCTCGGCCAGTGCGACGTTTTCCGCGCCGCCGAGATTGTTCTGCAATTCGCGGATGAACTGGCCGCTGCCGTACGGGCTTTCGACTTGTCCGTAGCAAAACAGGTTCGCCTTCGTGAGCAGTTTCTCCTTGAGTGTATCCATGCAGACGAGGTTGTCTTCGCCCCAGTTGTCGCCGTCGGAGAAGTGTAGGGCGTAGATGTTCCACTCGGCCGGATGAAAATGCTCGTCGATCAGTTTGTCGCAGAGTTTGTAGGCCGACGAGATGCGCGTGCCGCCGCTTTCGCGCGTGTGGTAAAACGTCTCGCGGTCCACCTCGGCGGCTTCGGCGTCGTGCACGATGTAGCGCGTCTCGATGCCGTCGTACTGCGACCGCAGCCACGTGTCGATCCAAAACGCCTCGATGCGCACGATCTCCTTTTGCTCGTCGGTCATCGAGCCGGACACGTCCATCATGTAAATGATGACGGCGTTCGCTTCCGGCCGTTCGACCGGCTTCCACGAGCGATACAGCTTGTCTTCGCGGATCGGGATGACGATCGGCATTTCGGGGTTGTACGTGTTCGACGCGATTTGTCGCCGCAGTGCTCGTTTGTACGTGCGCTTGAAGTGCCGCAGCGATTCCGGGCCGGTTTGGCGGATGCCGGTGTAGCGGTCTTTCTGTTCGTTGATCGTGTGCTTGCCGCGCGGCTCGATGCGCGGCAGTTCCAATTCTTCGCCGAGGATTTCAGCGAGTTCGTCGAGCGACACGTCTACTTCGAGGATGTGCCCGCCGGGCTCGTTGCCCGCGCCGGCGCCGGGCTGGCCTTGTCCGGGTCCGAGCGGCGTGCCGACATCGCCCTCGCCCTGTCCGACGCCGCCGTTGCCGCGCGAGCCGTAGCGGAAATGCGGAATCTCGATCTGCGGCAGCGGGATCGAGACAAGCTCGCCGCCTTGCTTGCCGATCATTTCGCCGTGGGAAATATACTTCTTCAACTCCTGCTTGATCTTCCCGCGGACGATCTGCCGGAAGCGCGAATGATCACGTTGGATGCGTTGTACCACTGCACGACCCCTCAATAGACGGCGAACGCAAGGTGCTCGGGGTGGGTCGCTGCGACCAACCTCTGCCCGCTGACTGGCATCCTTGCCTTACCGTTTTGCCAAGTTGGGGTTTGCGAGTCGCTGGCCTCGGACGGCCAGTTCCCGGTGGTCGGCGAACGTCGACTCGCCTTAGGCCGTCTTCTTCACGTCCCCGCGCGCGAAGATGCTCGCCACGAAGTTCAGCACGTCCGTCGCGCACACTTCGCAGTAACCGTAATTGGAAATCAACCGCCCCTTCACGACGTCGATCTTCTCCTGCGTGCTCTGATCGACGGCGCTCGACACCAAGCTCGTCAGCTTGATCGTGTCCTTCTGGTCCTCGAACAGCTTCAATTCGAGTGCCTTCAAGAGCCGCTCGTTGCTCTTGTAGTCGAAGTGTTTGCCGTCGATCGCCAGCGCGCCGATGAAATTCATGATCTCGCGCCGGAAGTCGTCCTTGCGGCTTTCCGGAATGTCGATCTTCTGCTCGATCGAGCGCATGAGCCGTTCGTCCGGCTCCTCTTTCTGGCCGGTGTACTTGTTGCGGACCTTTTCCTTGAGCGTGTACGCCTTGACGTTGTCGAGGTAGTTCGACGAGAGCCGCTGCAGCGCCTCTTCGTCGGCGGCGATCGCGCGCTGCACCTCGTTCTTCACGACGTCCTCGTACTCCTCTTTGACGACGCCCAACAGTTGCATGTATTGCTTGCGCAGCTCTTCGCTCGAGATGAGCGAGTGGTGCTTCAGGCCCTCTTCCAACTCGTTCATTACCATGAACGGGTTGACGCACGCCTCGTCTGGATGAGCGACCAGCGCGTTCGAGACTTTGTCCTGCACGTAACGCGCGGAAATCCCGACCATGCCCTCGCGCTGCGCCTCTTCCTTCAACTCTTTGACGTTGTCCTCGGTGAATCCCGGCAGCGATTTGCCGTTGTAGAGTTTGAGCTTCTGGAGCCGGCTGAGGTTCGCTTTCTTCGGCTCTTCGAGTCGCGTGAGCACGGCCCACATGGCAGCCATTTCGAGCGTGTGCGGGGCGAGATGCTTGCCGTGTACGCGGCGCTCGTTGTAGTCCTTCTGATAAATCTTGATTTCGTCGCTGAGCCGCGTCACGTACGGGATGTCGATCTTCACCGTCCGGTCGCGAAGCGCCTCCATGAACTCGTTCGACTGCAACTTGCGGTATTCCGGCTCGTTCGTGTGGCCGAGGATCACTTCGTCGATGTCGGTCTGCGCGAATTTCTTCGGCTTGATCTTGTGTTCCTGCGACGCGCCGAGCAGATCGTAGAGGAATGCGACGTCGAGCTTGAGCACCTCGATGAATTCGATGAGGCCGCGATTGGCCACGTTGAACTCGCCGTCGAAGTTGAACGCACGCGGGTCGGAATCGGAGCCGTACTCGGCAATCTTGCGGTAATTGATGTCGCCGGTCAGCTCGGTCGAGTCTTGATTCTTTTCGTCTTTGGGCTGGAACGTGCCGATGCCGACGCGGTCTTGCTCGGACACGATGAGCCGCCGCACGCGCACGTCGGCGATCGTTCGCACCCAGTCGCCAGAATATTTTCGCATCCGCTCGGCGTACATCTGTCGGCAGAACGGGCAGATGTCGCCCTCGATCACGACCTTGAACTCGAACGGTCCGCGGCCGGTGTTCAGTAGGTCGGTCAGTTCACCGCGCAGCTCGTGCGGCACCAGGTGGAGCGGGTCCTCATGCATCGGGCACGGCGCGTATGTTCGCGCGTCGCCGTCGCCCTCAAGCCAGCCGTAAGAATACAGCGCGCCCTCGTCCTTGCGCGAGTAGCGCTCGAGGCCCTTCTTGAGCAATCGCACGATCGTGCTCTTCGAACTGCCGACCGGTCCGTGCAGCAATAGCACGCGCCGCTCGCTACCGTAGCGATTGGCCGCCGACTTCATCACGTTGACCAAATTGGCCAGCGACTTCTCCAGTCCGAAAATCGCGTCGCGCCCGAGTTCTTCCGGATCGTCGAAGAATTTGTAGCGCGTCATCTTGTCCTTGGCCCACTGAAATTCTTCCGTGCCGTAGGACAGGATCATGTCGTAGACGCGTTGAAATGCCGTGCGCGTCACGAGCGGGTTGGTGCGGACCGTCTCGATGTAGTCCTCGAAGGAACCCTCCCAATGTTCCTTCTGGAACCCCGAGGTGTTTTGGCGCTGCGCCAAAAGCTGAACGATTGCCTTGCCTTCCATTTCGGGAACCTCCGTTAGGTGCTCTTCCGGGCGATCCTTCGCGAGCAGCCCTTCTCGTCCCGACAGGAGGCAGCGTCAGAGGTGAATGCCAAAAGCTGATGGGGATCTCATCTTCCCCGTCGCGGTTATGTGTGGTTGATTGCGTTATGAGTCAGGAAGATGCAGCGCCAAAAGAGTCGTTCGGTCCCTCGACAGGTCTTTTGGCCTCGCCCCGACGCGGCCCTCACTTCGGGACCACATGAATTCTTGCCCAACTTGCCAAATGTGTCAATCCCGTTCCCCGCACGTTCAGTACGGTCAGTCTAATCGTGACGCTTTAACTGGCACGTGCGACTGGCATTCCTGTCTGTCAACAACTCCTTGCCGCTCGCGCCGCGGCGAATTCTCGTCGCTTACAGACACTTCAATGATGCCGCGACGCGTTGCCGGACGTTCGCGCCGCGCGCGCCCGTTTCGCCAGTCTCGCGTCTTGCGTTCGCACATTGGCTTCTCTACATAAGTACGTTCGCCGCCCGCCAAGCGATTGACCCGTGCCGCATTCGGACAATCGACAGCGAGCCGCTGGCACGAGAAACTGGTTCATCCACCGCTGTGAGGTGAGAACATGCCGAGAGTTCTGATCGTTCCCGCACCGCTCTTTGATCAGCCCGGCGAGCACATCGAGCTACTCCACAGCGCGGGCTTTGACGTGATTTTTCCGCCGGCAAAGAAGGCTGTGCTGAGCGAGGCGGAAATCATCGCGGCGCTCGACGGCGTGTCGGCGGTGATCGCCGGCTCAGAACCGTATAACGATCGCGTACTCACCGCGCGGAAGTCGCTGCGCGTCGTCTCGCGATCGGGCGTGGGCAGCGACGCGATCGTGCTGGATGATGCGACGAAGCACAAGGTCGTCGTGACGATCACACCGGGCACGAATCACGATGCGGTCGCGGAGAGCGCGATGGCTCTGTTGCTGGCCGTCGTTCGGTCGATCGTGACGCTCGATCGCGCGGTCCGAGCGAATCGCTGGCCGCGCGAGCCGCTCATGCCGGTGCGCGGCAAGACGCTCGGCATTGTTGGCCTTGGCCGCATCGGGCAGAGCGTCGCCGTGCGCGCGGCGGGGTTCGGTGTGAAACTGCTCGCGTTTGAAATGATTCCCGACCGCGATTTCGTGCGGCGCTACGGCATTGAACTCGTCGACCTCGACACGCTGCTCGCGCGGTCCGATTTCGTCACATTGCACGTGCCGCTCACGGCCGAGACGCGCGGGCTGATCAACCGCGCGACGTTGGCGAAAATGAAGCGCGGCGCGATCCTCGTCAACACGGCCCGCGGCGGACTCGTCGTCGAAGCGGACCTGCTCGACGCACTCCGATCCGGCCAACTCGGCGGCGCTGGCCTCGATGTATTTGAAGTGGAGCCGGCGGTCGGCAACCCGTTGCTCGAATTCGACAGCGTGATCGCGAGCCCGCACGTCGCTGGCGTGGACACGCAGTCGCTCGCCGAGATGGCCACGCTCGCCGCACAAAACATCATCGACCTGTCGCGCGGCGTCTGGCCAGAGCCGTGCGTGGTCAATCCCGCCGTGCGCGCCGGCTGGCGGTGGTCGCCGGAAAATTCCCAAACCGCGCCATGAGTGAGCCGCATCGACGAATTTATCTGGTTCGGCACGGCGCGACGGACGCAAATCTACAACACCCGTACGTGCTGCAAGGGCAGCGCACCGACCTGCCGCTGGCCGAACTTGGCCGCCGCCAGGCCGAAGCCGTCGCGAGCGTATTGGCGAGCCGGCAACTCGCCCACGTCTTCTCCAGCCCGATGCGGCGAGCCGTCGAGACCGCGACGGTGATCGCCGCGCCGCACAATCTCTCGGTGCAGCCCGTCGCGGAATTGAGCGAATGCGACGTGGGACGCTGGGAAGCATTGAGTTGGGAAACGATTCGCCTGCAAGATCACGAGGCGTGGTCCGCGTTTGAGGCTCACCCCGGAACCGCGCCGTACGCGGGCGGCGAATCATTCGAGCAAGTGCAGGCTCGCGCCGTCCCGGCAATTGATCGGCTGCTGCGCGAGCACCCGCGCGGCGACCTCGTGATTGTGACGCACAATGTCGTCGCCCGCGTCTACCTCGCGCGAGTGACCAAAACGCCCATCGATCAGGCCCGGGCGATTCGCGTGGACAACGGCGCGATCTCCGTCGTTTTGGCCGCCGAGGGCAAGCAGAAATTGCTCACCCTGAACTCGGCCTTTCACCTGCAAGGTCTGCTCGTGGAATGACGTGTCCACTCGCCGGTTACTGCTTGCCGTTCGCTTTTTCTTTCGACGATGCGTCGCCCTTTGGGGCCACCGGATTGCCCTTCGGCTTTCCGGTCTCGGCGCTGCCCGGCGAAATGCCGATCGGCGAATCCTTTGACCGCTCGCCGCTTGGCTGGACCTGTTCGGGCTGTTGCAGAATCGCGTTGAGGCCGCGGTACAGCGAGTCGGTTAGATCCTCGACTTTCACTCCAGCCGGCGGCTCAAACGTAAACAACGACTCCGGCAAATCGACGTCGATCATCGGCCGTAAGAACTCGATCGTGATCACGGTGGGCGACGACTGCCCCTTCTTGCTCGATTCCAGGCGAATCTTGTATGGCCAGCCGTCCTTCTGACCCAGCCACACCGTGGACTTATCGGGGATCTGCTGCGGCAGATTCGCCATCGTCAACTGTTGCCCGCGAAACGTCGATTTCGCGAGTGCCTCGTCGGTCCACGTGCCGTGAAGCACGTAAACCGGGATCTCACCGAGCGAATCCTCTTCATGCGAGTCAAACTTCTGCGAATCACGCAGACCCTGCATCAGCGGCACCATGCCACTGAAGCCGAGCCGTCGCGTAAATTCGTCACGCAGTTCCTTTTTGAATTTCGGGTTGTCCATCACCTCGCGAATCTTCTTCACGTCAATCTTGATCACCTGTGGCAGGTCAATCACCTGCTGATGCTTCCAGTGAACCCGGCCATCGCAAACTTCTTTGAGCGATCCGACGGTGTCCGGGTCCGTAAGCTGCATCTTCAACTCGAAGAGCATCTTCATGTCCGGCCCGACGGCGTACTGGCCGTCGGCGACGAACCGATAGCCGAGCACCTCGACCACCTGGCGCACGTCGCAGCGGAACTGTTTGAGCGCCTCGATCTTCGCGATCGCCTGGTCAATGTGCTTTTCGGTCTCGGTCGGGACGCCGAATCGCACCGAGTCGCTTGACTTGCCGGCGGGCTTTTGAGCCGCTTTTTCGCCGGGTTTCGCGGCCGGCTTATCGGCTGGTTTCGCCGCGGATTTATCGGGTTTTGTAGGTTTTTCCTGTGGCGGCTGGGCCAGTGCGGCCGCGAGACAAGCGCCAAACGGGGCAAGATACGCGAAGGTTTTCCACATTTGAGGGTTGTGCCGATTTTTATGAAAGTTGTTTGGAAGAGTTTGCCGAGTATATCGGTAGCAACGACCGCCGACAAGCGGATCGGGAACCACAGGCCGCATTGGCCCCGCACGGGGCTGAGGGAGATACGATGAAACGATTGACTTGGTTGGGAGTGCCGCTGGCTTTTGCTCTGGGCTGCCATCACAACATCATCCCGGAGCACGCCGCGGAGTCGTGCAAGCCCTGCGCGGCAACGGGCGGTCACAAGCACGGGGGCGGCGTCGCGGCGGCCGGCGCCGAAATGGGTCGCCGATTCGCCAACACGCGGTCGCAAATCGCATTCGTCAGCCCGGTCGGCATGAAAATCGGCTGGGAGGCATCGCTCGGCGGGGCCGGGCGCAGCTTCATGCCGGCCCAACTCACCGTGCCGGGCCGCTACAACTTTGAACAGGGTGCGATCTTCCGGCTGAAAATCACCGACATTCCGGGGCACCAGGGCGTGCCGTTCTATCCGACGCTCGAAGTCGCGCCGAGCAGCCCGCGCACCGATGCGTACCTCACGCACAACGCGATCCCGATCGAATTCACGGACGAAGACTTCGATCAGGTCTCGGCCGGAAACTTCGTGAGCAAGGTAATCTACTTGCCCGATCCGCAACATCAGGAACTCGCGATCGCGGGCGTCGAGACGCTCGTCTCCACGCGGCTCGACCCGGGCGTTGACCCGGTGGCCGAAGCCGACCGGCGCGGCACCATCCTGGCAATCGTTCGCATCGGCGGCATCGACCTGGAAATGCCGCAAGCGCAAACGATGATGAACCCGTCAAGCACGATGCCGAACCAGATGATCATGATGGCCGATGCGGACGGCAACATCATCGGGTGTAGTGTTTCGGCTGAAGTGGCACACCGGGGAAGTTAGACTGGCGGTCTCACGTGAAATGAGCCCTTAAGGAGGAAGAAGAAGAGAAGAGCCTTGAGGGGAAGAGGAAGAATCCTGGAAGGAG
>Ga0247727_10005264_pt1 | contig 26495 bp, 25 predicted proteins | sample WisWelCaveWW1625_FD_202498 | JGI IMG/M metagenome (GOLD analysis project Ga0247727, IMG submission 202498) | Biofilm microbial communities from Wishing Well Cave, Virginia, United States - WW16-25 | ecosystem: Environmental > Aquatic > Deep subsurface > Groundwater > Cave microbial mat | place...
CGCGGATCGTGGTGGCGTCCTTCGTCCGAGCCAGGACCGTCGTCGCACCGGCATCGGCGAAGGCGGCCAGCCGGTCACAGACCATCGCGGCCGGTCCGACGAGCGCGATCGCATCGACGAGCGCGTCGGGAACGGCCGCGGTCGCGTCGGCCATGCCACCGGTGAGCGCCGCCTCCTGGATACGGTCGGCCGCCTCGCCGAACCCGAACCGGGTGACGAGCTGGTGATAGAAGTTGCCGCCGCGTGGACCGAACGCGCCGACGTACAGGGCTATCAGGGGCCGGACCTCGTCACGGCATACGTCGAGGTCCGGGCCGATCGCGACGTGGACCATCGGGGCGACGTCGAACCCCGCTCGCAGCGGGGGAAGCTCGAAGGCATCGACCCGTTCGGGGCAGAAGAACAAGGGGAGCCACCCGTCGGCGACCTCGGCCGCCAACGCGACGTTGCGCGGTCCCATCGCGGCGAGATACAGGGGCAGGTCTGCGCGGAGCGGCGAGACGTTGGCCTTGAGCGGCTTCCCGGCGCCACCGGGCAACGGCAACGGGTAGTGCGGTCCTTCACCGGTGAGCGTGCCCTCGCGCGCGAGCGCCCGCCGCACCAGGCCCACGTATTCGCTTGACCTCTCCGATGCGTGATCGAACCGGGCGCCGTGCCACCCTTCGGCGACCTGGGGACCGCTGAGACCTAGCCCCAGCCGGAAGCGACCGCCGCTGAGGTGGTCGAGCGTCAGCGCCGCCATCGCCGTGGTGGCGGGGGTACGAGCGGGCATCTGCAGCACGCCCGCCCCGATGCCGATGGTCGAGGTGTTCGCGGCCATCGCGGCACACAGCGCCACGGCGTCCGAACCCCACGTTTCGCTCACCCACACCGAGTCGAGCCCGCACGCCTCGGCCTCGCGCGCGAGCCACGCAACGTCGTGCGGCTGCCCCTCCCAGTGACCGACGTGGACGCCGACCCGCATGCGCTACACGAACGCCCGCAGCCCGGTGATGGTCTCGCCGATCACGAGCGTGTGCACCTCTTCGGTGCCTTCGTACGTGATCACGGATTCCAGGTTCGTCATGTGGCGCATGATCGGGTATTCGAGCGTGATGCCGTTGGCGCCGTGGATGCCCCGGGCGGTGCGCGCGATGTCGAGCGCCGCCCTCGTGTTGTTGAGCTTGCCGATGCTCACTTGTTGCGGGCGCAGCCTGCCCTGCTCGCGCATCCGGCCGAGGTGGTAGGCGAGCAACGTACCGGTGTTCAGCGCGAGCGCCATGTCGGTCAGCTTCTTCTGGATGAGCTGGAACGAGCCGATGGGCTTGCCGAACTGGATGCGCTCCTTGCTGTAGGTGACGGCCGACTCGAAACAGGCGCGGGCTGCTCCCATGACGCCCCAGACGATGCCGTAGCGAGCCTCGTTCAAACACGAGAGTGGCCCCTTCAGCCCCTCGACACCGGGGAGCACCGCGGCCGCCGGCAGTCGCACCTCGTCCAAGACCAGCTCGGAGGTGACGCTCGCACGCAGCGACATCTTCTTGTGGATGTCCGGTGCGCTGAACCCGGGGCTGTCGCACGGCACCACGAACCCGCGGATACCGTCGTCGGTGGTGGCCCAGACGATGGCCACGTCGCTGACGCTGCCGTTCGTGATCCACATCTTGGTGCCGCTCACGATCCAGTCGTCGCCGTCGCGACGCGCGTGCGTGCGCATGCTGCTGGGGTCGCTCCCGCTGTCGGCCTCGCTGAGCCCGAAACATCCGATGGCCTCGCCCGACCGCAGCCGGGGGAGCCACTCGGCTTTCTGCTCGTCCGAGCCGAACGTGGCGATCGCGAACATGGCGAGCGCGCTGGTCACGCTGACGAACGACCGCAGGCCGCTGTCGCCCGCCTCGAGCTCCAGCTCGACGAGGCCGTAGCCCACGGCGCCGAGCCCACCGATCTCGGGCAGCTGCATGCCGAAGAACCCGAGCTGCCCGAGCTCCTTCGCGAGCTCACGGGCGGGGAACTCGCCCCGCTCGTACCAATCGTCGACCTCGGGCAGGATGCGGTCGACCACCCACTGCCTGGCGAGGTCGCGGACCTGGCGTTCTTCGTCGCTCAGCAGAGAATCGATGTCCAGCAGGTCGAGAGTTCGCAGATCGCTCATGTCGTCGTCTCCTCCTCGAGATGGGCCCACAGGCCGTCGATCGCGTGACGGCGATGCTCGTCCATCGCGGCTCGCAGCGCACGCCCGTCCCGGGCTCGAGCGGCCTTCATGATGCGCGCGTGGTCGGCGCGCACCTGGCGGCGATCGGCGTCGTCCAGGTAGTACACCGAACGGTAGTGGTCGGTGGCGTTCCACAACAGGTCGATGACGTGCAAGAGGTGAGGCATGGCCGCGGCCTCGAACGGAACGAAGTGGAAACGCCTGTTCGCGATGGCCATGGCGGCGATGCCGGCGCGGTCGCCGGGGTCGAGCCCCCACATCTCGTCATCGGCGCGCCGCATCTCGTCGAGGTGCCCCTCGTCGAGCCTGCGCACGGCGACCCGCACCGCCTCGCCTTCGAGCAGCTCACGAAGCCGGTAGATCTCGCGCAGATCGTCGATCCGCAGCTCGGCGAGCGTGTAGCCGTGATGAGGCCGGTAGTCGACCTGCCCTTCACCCTCCAAGATCTTGAGCGCCTCGCGCACGGGCACACGCGAGACCGCCAGCTCGGCGGCCACCACGTCGGGCCGGATCGCGTCGCCGGGCGCCACCTCGCCGGTCAAGATGCGCCGGCGGAGCTCGGCCAGGACGTGTTCCTGCGTGGTGCGAGGTCGGCCGGTCCACCGCGGTGATGGCGCCGTCGTCGTCACCACGTCGCAGCCTCCGCTCGGACCTCGGTACCGTGTTCGTCGAGACGCGGCGGCGCCGTGTGGTAGCGCGCGGGCGTGCGTGACAGGTGGATGGGGTTCGCCACGGTCATCACCTCACCGCCGTCGGCGCGAACCGTTGTGACCGCAGGCTCTAGACCCAGCTCGCGGGCGAGCGCGAAGGCTTCGTCAACTTGGTTGACCATCCCGCACGGGATGCCGGAGGCGGCCAGCCGGGAGAGCCACGTTGCGGCGGAGGAAGTCGACAACAGCGCTTCGAGCGAAGCGACCAGTGCGGACCGGTTCGTGACCCGCGCGGCGTTCGTCGAGAACCGCACGTCGGTGGCCAGATGCCCGGCATCGAGCGCGTCGGCGAAGGTCGCGAACTGCTGGTCGTTGCCGACGGCAACGACCACGTGCGCGTCGGCGGTGCGCAAGGTCTCGTACGGGGCGATGGAGGGATGCCGGTTACCCATCCGCCCGGGCACGACCCCGGCGTCGAGGTACGCCGTCGCCTGGTTCGCGAGCGCGAACAGGGTGGTCGAGAGCAGATCGACCGTCACGAGCTGCCCTTCTCCGGTGCGTTCGCGGTGCCGGAGCGCCGCCAGCACACCGATCGCGGCGTGCAGGCCGGCCATGACGTCGACCAGCGCGACGCCGACCTTCAACGGCTCGCCACCTGGCTCGCCGGTGATCGACATCAGCCCGCCGACGGCCTGCGCCAAGAAGTCGTACCCGGGCACATCGCCCAGGCCGAGCCCCGCGATGCGGCAGGTGATCGCCGCCGGCTGCCCGGCGGCGATCGTCTCGTGGTCCAGGCCGTAGCGCGCCATGACACCCGGGCGGAAGTTCTCGACGACCACGTCGGCCCGGCGCACGAGGGCGCCGGCGACGACGAGGTCGTCGGGGTCCCGCAGATCGAGAGCGACGCTCCGCTTGTTGCGGTTCGCACCCAAGAAGTACGTGGCTTCGCCGTCGGATGCCCACGGCGGCCCCCACGAACGGGTGTCGTCGCCGGTGCCCGGTAGCTCGATCTTCACGACGTCGGCGCCGAGGTCGGCCAAGATCATCGTGGCCAGCGGGCCCGCGAGGACGCGCGACAGGTCGGCAACACGCACGCCCTCGAGCGCTCGGAGATCCGTCATGGGAAGCGACTATATACGGTATCCCATCCCGCGGTCATCCCCTCGGCGAGACGCGCGCAACGGCTTGGGTACGCTCCGCGCCATGAACATCGTGGTCTTCGTCAAGTTCGTCCCCGACCCCCAAGGGACACCCGAGATGGGACCCGACCACCTGCTCGTGCGTGGCGCCGCGGGGGCGCTCGACCCTGGGGATGGATACGGCGTCGAGATGGCGCTGCAGCTCGCGGAGGCGGGAGGCGGTGAGGTCACGGCCATCACCATGGGTCCCGACGAAGCCCTCGCCGGCGTGCAGCGGGCGCTCGCCATGGGGGTGCACCGCGGCGTGGTGGTCACCGATCCGTCCCTGCGCGGCGCCGACGCGCTCGCCACGGCACGGGTCCTCGCGGCGGCCGCTCGGCGATCTGTCTTCGACCTCGCGATCGCCGGCGTCGAGTCCACCGACGGCTACACCGGCACCGTGCCGGTCACGGTGGCCGAGCTGCTCGACGTCGCGAGCGTCACCGCGGTCCGCAGGCTCGAGCCCGATGGCGACGACTTCCGCGTCGAGCGGCAGACCGAGGCGGGCTACGACGTGTTGACGTGCCCACGCCCGGCCGTCGTCACCGTGACGGCTGGGGCGAACGAGCCTCGTTACCCGTCGCTCAAGGGCATCATCCAGGCGAAGCAGAAGCCGCTCGAACGGCTGACGCTCGCCGATCTGGGTCTCGATGCCGCGACCGTCGAACCCGCGCAGTCGATCACCGCTGTGATCGAGGCACCACCGAAGGCAGGCGGCGACGTCGTCGCGGCGGACGACGCCGGTATCGCCCGGCTGGTCGAGCTGCTCGCCGAAGCGAAGGTGATCTGAGTGGCGGTGTGGGTCTACGCGCCGATGACGCCGGAAGGCCCGCACCCGGCGGCCTTCGAGCTGGTGACGAAGGCGCGCTCGCTGGGCGATGAGGTGGGCGCCGTCGCCTTCGGCCCCGGAGCCGACGACGGGGCCGAGCCACTCGGCGCCCACGGGGCGACCACCGTCTACGTCAGCGACGACTCGGTGTTCACCGACCACCCCGGACGGCCGGCGGCCCACGTGCTGCGACGGCTCATCGACGAACACCGGCCATCGCTGGTGTTGTTCCCCGCGACCTACGACGCCCGCGACGTGGCCGGGCGGCTCCAGGCGCTCACCGGCTCCACGCTGATGTCGAACGCCACCGACGTGCTCGCGATCGATCGCGCGAGGACCGAGATCTTCGGCGGGACGACGATCGTCGACGTGGCGCTCGGCGGACCGGCGCCGCACCTGGTGCTCGTGCGACCTCGTTCGTTCGCGGCAGAGCCCGCCGGCGGCACCGTCCAGGTCGTCGTCGTCGATGCGAGCGTCGAGGACGGGCTCAAGGGGGCGCGGGTCGTCGAGCGACACGCGGAGACGGCCGCCGGCCCGAAGCTCGAAGAAGCCAAGGTCGTCGTGGCCGGCGGCCGAGGTCTCGGCGGACCCGAGCCCTTCGCCCTACTCGACTCGTTGGCGAGCGCCATCGGCGGGGCCGCCGTCGGCGCCTCCAGGGCCGCCGTCGACGCCGGCTGGGTGCCGTACAGCTATCAGATCGGACAGACCGGCAAGAGCGTCAAACCCGACGTGTACCTCGCCGTCGGGATCAGCGGAGCGTTGCAGCACATCGTGGGGATGAAGGGCTCGGCGCGCATCGTCGCCATCAACAAAGACGCCGAGGCGCCGATCTTGAAGATGGCCGACCTGGGGCTCGTCGGCGACCTGTTCGACATCGTGCCGAAGCTCACCGCTGCCATCGCCAGCCGTAAACTCGCCGTGTGAAACCGATCCTGCTGGTCCGCAACGACGCCTTCGAGACGTTCGGCGTGGCGCCGAAGGCGTTCGCCGGCGCCGGTACCGAGGTCGCCGTGTGGGAGGCGGTCCACGCGCAGCCGGTGCCGAGCCTCGACGACGTGGGCGGTGTGGTCGTGTTCGGCAGCTCGTACAACGTCGAACATGCCGACGAGCAGCCGTTCATCCAGCAGGTCGCCGCGCTCACCCGCGAAGCCGTCGACCGGGAGGTCCCCTACCTCGGTGTGTGCTTCGGCGCGCAGCTGCTGGCGTGGTCCATGGGCGCCGAGGTCGAGAAGTCGCCGGTTCGCGAGGTGGGCTTCGAGCCGATCCATCCGCTCGAACCCGCTGCCGCCGACCCGCTGCTCTCGCACTACCGAGACGGCGACCGGGTCTTCCAGTGGCACATGGACACGTTCGCCCTGCCAGCCGGGGCCGAGCGGTTGATCACGGGCGACGCCATCGAGAACCAGGCCTACCGGCTGGGCCCAACCACCTGGGGTGTCCAGTTCCACTTCGAGATCGACGAGGCCGAGATAGCGCTGTGGCTCGACGCGTTCGACGACGACGGTGGCGATGTCGCGGCCGAGTGGGGCAAGCCCCGCGCGACCATCAAGGCGGAGGCCCGGACGCACATCGCCGAGCACGAGCGCAAGGGCACCGAGGTGTTCGCCCGGTTCGCGAGCATCGTTGGCCGAAGGACCGCGGAGCGCACGTGAGCCCCGGCGCCGACCCCCGCTCCGGGTCCGGCCAGCTGACGTGGGCGTACCGTCCACTCATCGCGGTGGTGGCCTACCACCTAGGCCCAACCCGCGTGAGCAGATGGCCCGACGGAGGCTTCGGCGTGCCCGCGCCGTACCTCGATGCGCTCAGGCGCTCGGGCGCTCGCACCGCGATCGTGGCACCCGGCGAAGAGGGCGATCCCGAACAGCTCTTGGAGCCGTTCGACGGCCTGCTGCTCGCCGGCGGTGGCGACGTCGACCCGGCTCGGTACGGCGGTGCGACCGACGACGAACACGTCTACGGGGTCGAGCCCGACCGGGACGACCTCGAGGTTGCGCTGCTCCTCGCCGCCGTTTCGTCGCTGAAGCCGGTCCTGTGCATCTGCCGGGGCATGCAGGTCCTGAACGTCGCGTACGGCGGCACGCTGCACCCGCACCTGCCCGACGTGCCCGGCCTGCTTACGCACGGCGTCCCCCTCGACGGCACCGAGACGGTGCACGACGTGATACCCGAGCCGGGAAGCAGGCTGTCGGCCACGACGAAATCGCTCACCCCCCTCGCGTGTGCGTCGCACCATCACCAGGGTGTCGATGTGGTGGGCGACGGGCTCGTCGTGACCGGCCGCAGTCCCGATGGGCTCGTCGAAGCAGTCGAGGTAGCGACCGACCCCGCCGAAGACCCCACCTTCCAGCCATGGGTGATGGGCGTGCAGTGGCACCCCGAGGAGACGGCGGCGACCGACCCCGCCCAGCAGGCGTTGTTCGACGGGCTCGCGTTGGTCGCGAGGATCGGAGGGACGCGCCCGAAGGCCGGCGGGGCGGGTCGCGGCCGCGACTATCACGTCGCCGACCCCGACCCCGCCTGGCCGGACCACTTCGAGGCAGAGGCCGCGCGCATCTCGGCGGCGCTCCCACCCGGCCTGCTCACCCGGATCGACCACGTGGGGTCGACCTCGGTACCCGGTCTCGCCGCGAAGCCGATCATCGACATCCAGCTGTCACTCACGACCCTCGCCCCACGCGAGCCGTACGTCGAGCCGATCTGCGAGCTGGACTACCGGTGGGTGCTGGACCCCTGGGACGACGCGCACGAATACTTCAGCCGCGACATCGACGGGGTCCGCAGCTTCCACCTGCACGTGTGCCTCACCGGCAGCGAGTGGGAGCGTCGTCACCTCGCCTTCCGCGACCGGCTGCGCGCCGACCCCGACATCGCGAGCGCGTACGGCGAGCTGAAGCGACGGCTCGCTGCCGAGCACCCTCGCGACACCATCGGCTATACCGAGGCCAAGACCGCGTTCATCGAAGACGTGGAGTCGGGCGGGAGGACTGACCACCCTGAAAGGACTAGACCCCGAACCGCGATCGTTGGATGATCTTCGCCGTATCGGTGTGAACGCCGAACGGATCACGGCATCTCGTTCCGTCGAGGGAGGGTGTACGGTCGTGACGATGGGGCCCATCGCGGCGACCCGGTTCGGGGCGCCCCTCCTTCCCGGTGGCACCATCGGCGTCTGCGCACCGTCCGGCCCTGTCTACAACGCCTCTGACCTATTGCGGTGCAAGGAATGGGTCGAATCGAAAGGCTACCGCGTCGTGCTGAGCGACGGGGTCTGGGCCAAAGACGACTACGAGGCGGGCTCCCCCGAGCAGCGGGCACGTGACCTGGAGGCCCTGTTCGCCGACCCCGAGGTCGACGTAATCCACGCCCTGTGGGGTGGGACGGGGGCGATCCGGGTCCTGCCGCACCTCGACTACGACCTCATCGCCGCGAACCCCAAGGCGCTGATGGGGTACTCAGACATCACGAACCTGCACGTCGCGTTGCTCCGGCGCTCGGGCCTCGCCGGGCTGCATGGGCCCGGGTTCGGATCGATGGGCATCCCCGAGCGAACGGCGTTCACCTGGGACTCGGCGTTCGCGGCGTTCACCGACGGAGGCGTCGGCCCCGTGCCCGATGATCCCGACGACCCCTACCGCCGCACGATCGTCGGTGGCTCGGTGACCTCACCCATCGTCGGCGGCAACCTGTTCACGCTCGTCCATCTGATCGGCACCCCGTTCGAGCCATCGTTCGACGGGGCGATCTTGTTCTTCGAGGAGGTCCATACCCCTGCCTACGTGCTCGAGATCCACCTGAACCACCTGGCCATGGCCGGCAAGCTCGACGGCGTCGTCGGCGTCGTCGTCGGCGAGCTGAAGGACTGTGACTGGAGCGAGGAACGCCCCGAGGCCCCTCGCAACCGTTCGATCGAAGAGGCGCTGGAACGCACCCTGGCGCCGCTGGGGGTCCCGGTGCTATACAGGCTCCCTCTCGGCCACGGCAAACACCTCGCGTCGATCCCCCTGGGGGTCACCGCGACGCTCGACGCCGATGCCCGGACGCTCAGGATCGAGCAACCGGGGGTGGTCGCCCATGCGTACCACCAACAGGAGAACGTCATGGAAGGAGGCACGCGATGAGGCGAGCCCGGCGAGCGGTCGTTGCGACGGCCGTGCTCGGGACCCTCGTGGGGTTGACCCTCACGGGGACGGCCGCTCTGGCCCAAGACAGCAGTCCCGCCACCGACGAGAAGATCACGTTCGTGGCGGCGACGACGAACGACATGACAACGGTGAACCCGTTCAAGGCGATCGAGTCGCCGGAGTACGAGGTTCTCAGCCTCAACTACGACCTGCTCCTGAACTTCGCCAAGGTCGACCTGGGCCCATCGCCCGGCCTGGCCGAAAGCTGGTCGAAGTCCGACGACGGGCTCACGTGGACGTTCAACATGCGGCCCGGCATGACGTGGCAAGACGGCGAGCCCATCACGGGCGCCGACGTCGCGTTCACGTTCAGCAAGATCGTGGAGTACAAGCTCGGAACGTCGCTCGACTACCTGCCTTATAGCGACGTCGATTCCTTCCAGGGCGACGACACGACGTTCACGTGGACAACCGAGGTCCCGACCGTGGCACCCGAGATCCCACCGTGGATCTACATCGTGCCCGAGCACATCTGGAGCGAGTTCGACAAGGAAGGGTTCCGCAAGTGGGCGTTCGACCCCGCGAGCCCGCCCATCGGCAGCGGCCCGTTCCAGATGACCGAGTGGGACGAGGGTCAGTCGTGGACCCTCACCGCCAACCCGAACTATTGGGGCGGGGCGCCCAAGATCGATGAATACGTCGTCAAGCGTTACAACAACGAAGACGCCATGGTGACGGCGCTGAAGAACGGCGAGATCGACTACCTCTCGGGTATCGGACCGGACCTGTTCGACTCGCTGAACGGCCAGCAGGGCATCAAGACGTGGGTCGGTCCCGCCACAGGTTTCGCGCAGTTCAGCATGAACGCGTGTGACCTCAGCACCACGGTCGCGGAGTACTGCGCCGACACCGGTACCACGGGTCACCCCGCGTTGCTCGACCCGGCCGTTCGTCAGGCCATCTCGCACGCGATCGACAGGCAGACGCTCGTCGACAGGATCCTGGGCGGTTACGGAGCCCCGGGCGCGACGATAGTCCCGCCGTTCGCGTCGTACTGGCACTACGCGCCGACCGCTGAGGAGACGTTCGCCTTCGACATCGTGAAGGCCAACGAGATCCTCGACACCGCCGGCTACGCAGATACGAACGGCAACGGCACCCGCGAGGTGCCGGGGGGTGGTGACGAGCTCGAGTTCCGGTTCATCCTTCGCTCCGAAGACGAGCAGGCACCCGACCTCGGCAGGTTCATCTCGGGGTGGTTGTCCGAGATCGGCATCTCGACCAAGACCGAGGTGCTGACCGACGGCAAGCTCATCAACGCCTGGTACGCGAACGACTACGACCTGTACATCTGGGGCTGGGGTCCCGACCCCGACCCGGACTTCATCTTGTCGACGTTCACGTCGGGGCAGTGCGGCAGCTGGAGCGACACGTGTTACTCGAACGCCGAGTACGACGCGCTGTATGACTCGCAGCAGACCGCCACGACCCGCGAAGAGCGGCAGGCGATCATCCACGAGATGCAGCAGATCATCTACCGGGACGTCCCCGAGGTGGTCCTGTATTACGACCAGTCGCTCGAGGCGTACCGCAGCGATCGCTGGACCGGCCTCGAGGAAAACATCTCGCCGCAGCCCGAGGGGTTCTTGTGGGGTCAGTACACGGCCTACTCTGCGTTGACCGTGGCGCCAATCGGCGCGGGCGGCACCACCGCCTCCACGAGCAGCGGCATCTCGCCGATCGTGTGGCTGGCGGTCGCCGGCGGTGTGATCGTGCTGGTCGGCGTGGTCATGCTGGCCCGGCGCGGTAAGTCGGACGAAGACGTCGCGTAACGCGACACGGATAACGAAAGAGAGGATCGAAGAACAGGGTGGGGACGCAGCGGTACCTGCTGGGCAAGCTCGGGCAGGTGCTCCTCACCCTGTTCTTCATCCTCACGTTCAACTTCTTCCTGTTCCGCGTCCTGCCCGGCGATCCGGTCAGCCTCCTGGTCCGCACCACCGGTGCCGAGCTGACACCCGAGCAACAAGACGAGCTTCGGGCCGAGCTCGGCCTGGACCAGCCCATCTTCCCGGCTCAGTACCTGACGTTCTTGGGCGACATGGTCACGCTGGACCTCGGCGAGTCAACGATCCTCCAGCCCGGCCGCAGCGTGCTCGAGATGTTCACCGAACGCATGGGGAGGTCGTTGATCTTGCTCGTGGCGAGCACCGCCGCCTCGGTTGCGCTCGGCATGCTCATGGGCATCTACGGTGGGTGGCGCCGCGGGAAGACCTTCGACAACTTCTCGATGGGGTCGTCGATGGTGCTTTATTCCATGCCCGAGTTCGTCCTCGGCATCATCTTGTTGCTCATCTTCTCGGGGTGGCTGGGGTGGTTCCCCACCGGCGGCTACACCGACCCCGTCGCCGACTACACCGGCATCGCGTACGTCACCGACGTCATCAACCACATGGCGTTGCCATTCATGACCTTGACCCTCGCGTACCTCGGGGAGTACTACCTGTTGATGCGGTCGTCGCTGCTCGACGTCATGGGTGAGGAGTTCATCACCCTCGCGCGCGCCAAGGGTGTCCGCGAGAAATGGGTGCTCCGGCGCCATGCCGTGCGCAACGCCTTGCTGCCTACGGTCACGTTGATCGCGCTGTCGTTCGGATTCGTGTTGGGCGGCGCCATCACCGTGGAGCTGGTGTTCACCTATCCCGGCGTGGGCCTGTTGAGCTTCCAGGCGCTCGTCGACCGAGACTTCCCCGTGCTGCAAGGCACGTTCCTGTTCTTCAGCGTCGGGGTGATGCTGGCCAACTTCATCGCCGACCTCCTCTACGGCTACCTCGACCCACGGGTGCGTGCCTCGTGACGACCACCGAGCCGATCGCCCCACCCACCGGCGCGCCCGTCCCCGACGTGGGGCGGCTCACGCCCCGGCAGCTCCGACGGGCGCGCCGCCGCCGGGCCTTCGCCAGGTCCTGGCGGCAATACCGTGAGAACAAGATGGGCATGCTGGGTCTGGGGCTCCTCATCGTGTTCATCGCCGTCGGCATCTTCTCGGCGTTCGGCGGCGCGGGCCCGACGAGCCCAACCGAGACCTTGCAGAACCCGACGCTCGCCCCCCCGAGCCTCGAGTTCCCCATGGGGACCGACAGGAACGGCGTCTCGGTGTTGAACCTCGTCATCGCGGGCGCCTGGACGTCGTTGCTCGTCGGCTTGATGGCGTCGTTGATCTCGATGTTGCTGGGCACGCTCGTCGGCATGGCGGCCGGCTACCGGGGCGGCTTGCTCGACGGCTCGCTCATGCGAGTCACCGACGGGTTCTTGGTCATCCCGTGGCTCGCCCTCGCGATCGTGCTGGCCGCGATCTTGGGCCAGAGCCTGTGGATCATCATCTTGATCATCGGGATCACCTCGTGGCCGGGCACCGCGAGGCTCGTGCGAGCGCAGGTGTTGTCGGTGAAGGAGCGAACCTACGTCGAACGCTCGAAGGCGCTCGGCGGCGGGAACTGGCACGTCGTGACGCGCCACGTGTTGCCCAACGTCATGCCTGTCATCTTCGCGAACACGATCTTGACGGTCGCCATCGCGATCTTGTCCGAGTCGGGGCTGTCGTTCCTGGGGCTCGGCGACCCGCTCCACATCACGTGGGGGACCGTCATCGACCAGGCGTTCGGCACCGGCGCCATCACGCTCGGCGCGTGGTGGTGGCTGCTGTTCCCGAGCGGTTGCATCGTGATCGTCGTGCTGGCGTTCACCATGTGCGGGTTCGCGTTCGACGAGATCGTCAACCCGCGCATCAGGGAACGATGAGGATCGGGGAGCGATGAGCGTCCTGTCGGTGAAAGATCTGCACGTCACCTACCAGACCAAGGGTGGTCCGGTCCCGGCGGTGCGCGGGGTCAACTTCCAGATCGACAAGGGCGAGGTGCTGGGTCTCGCCGGCGAGTCAGGGTGCGGGAAGTCGACCATCGCCGGAGCGATCTTGCGACTGCACTCGCCTACCACGAAGATCGAAGGGCAGATCGTGCTCGATGGGCAGAACGTCTTGGATCTGTCGCCCGGTAAGCTGCGGGCCGCGCGCTGGACGGGAGCGTCCATCATCTTCCAGGGAGCGCTGCATGCGCTCAACCCGGTACGCAGGATCGGGCAGCAGATCGCCGAGGCCATCACAGTGCACGGCATGGCCAGCGACAAGGAGGCCTTCGTGCGCGCGGGCGCGCTGCTCGAGCAGGTCGGGTTGCCGCCGCGGAGGATCAACGACTACCCGCACGAGCTGTCGGGGGGCCAGAAGCAGCGCGTCATGATCGCGATGGCGCTGGCGTGCAACCCGTCGCTCGTCATCGCCGACGAGCCCACCACGGCGCTCGACGTCATGGTCCAGGCGCAGGTGCTGAAGCTGCTCGCGTCGCTGCAACACGACCTGGGGCTCGCGATGTTGTTCATCACGCACGACCTGTCCGTGCTGGTCGAGGTCTCGAACCGGCTCGCCATCATGTACGCGGGTCGGGTGGTGGAGGAAGGGCCTGCCGACATCGTCTTCCATTCGCCCGTGCACCCCTACACGAAGGCGCTGGCGGCGGCGTTCCCCGAGATCGGCGACGAGCGCTTCCGCGGCAAACCGGCGGGACTGGGTGGCGACCCCCCCGACCCCCAGCACATCCCCGAGGGCTGCCCGTTCCACCCGCGCTGCGCCGAGGTCACGCAGGCTTGCCCGACGCTCGTACCCGAGCTGTGGGGAGCGGGGCCTGCGAGGTTCGCGGCGTGCGTCCACACGAGCGGCGCTCCGAGCCTCGCCGGAGCCGGGTCGTGAGCGACACGACGCTCGGCCAACCGGCAGCCGATCTTGGGACGTCGGTCATCGAGGTTCGCGACCTCGAGGTCAATTTCGCCGGGCGGGTTGGTCTCTTCGCCGGGCTCACCGGCAAGAAGGCTGCCGACGCGAAGGCGGTGGACGGTGCGAGCCTGACCCTGCACGAAGGCGAGGTGTTGGCGCTGGCAGGTGAGTCCGGCTGCGGCAAGACCACCATGGCCCGGGCGATCATGGGGCTGCTCACCCCCGATCGCGGCACCATCAGCTTCAAAGGCAAGCCGCTGCCGGCGTCGACGAAGGGTCTCCAGCCCTACCGCCGCCAGGTGCAGATGGTCTTCCAAGACCCCACGGCCTCGCTGAACCCGCGGCAGACCATCTACGAGATCGTGGCCGAAGGGCTCCGCATCCATGGCATCCACCAGGGCCCCGACGGGGAGACCGAAGAACAGCTGGTCGCCCGCGCGCTATCTCGCGCGGGGCTTCGACCACCCCCGCGGTTCTACCTGCTGTATCCGCACGAGCTGTCGGGCGGGCAGCGTCAGCGCGTGGTCATCGCGGGAGCGCTCGCACTCGACCCGTCGGTCATCGTCGCCGACGAGCCGGTGTCGAACCTCGACGCCTCGGTGCGGGGTGAGATCTTGGCGTTGCTCATGAAGCTCCGCGAGGAGCTGCGCATCTCGATCTTGATCGTGACTCACGACCTGGGGCTGGCCTGGACCGTAGCCGACCGGGTGGCCGTGATGTACCTGGGTCGTATCGTCGAGATCGGGCCTGCCGCCGAGGTGCTGCAACGACCTCGCCACCCCTACACGAAGGCTTTGCTCGACGTCGTGCCCGAAGCCGGGGGCACCGAGCGACCGATCTTGACCGGTGAGCCGCCCGACCCCACCAGGATCCCCGGCGGGTGCCGGTTCCACCCACGCTGCCCCGTGGTCGCGTCGGGTCGTGCCCAGGACCTCGGCATCCTCGAGCGCTGCAACGGCGAAGACGTCGCTCTCGCAGAGGGTGGCCCCGGTCACGAAGCCGCCTGCCACCTGGTTCCGCTGGGGCAACCTCCGCAAGGCGGATAGACGCTAGGAGGCCGGCGCTTGGGCTTGAACCCCAGTCCCGGCTTCGACCCCAGTCCCGGCTTCGACCCCAGTCCCGGCCTCGGCCTCCTCCTCGTCGGCGCCCTTGAGGACACCGAGGATGGCGGCCATCTCGGCGTCACCGACCGGTGCGTCGGCTTTCGCATCACCTCGACCCTTCGCCGTTGCCAGCAACGAGCGCAGGTTAGCCTCCGCCATCTCGGCCCTGTGCTCGAGCTCTTTCAGCCGCTCCGATGACGTGCGGGCGCGGCGCTCTGCGTCGTCTCGATCGGCGCGCGAGTCGCGGAGCTCTTCACGCGTCTGCCGGAGCTCGGCCCGGATCTGGGCGTTCTCGCGGCCCAGGTCGACGAGCTTGTCGGCGACCGCGCGACCGAGGTCCGAGAACGTGGCAGCGTCGCTGGATTGCCGGGTTCGAGCCCGCCTCCCCGTGGAGCGCGGTCGCCGACCCAACGTCTCCTTCTCGTCGGGCGCGAGGGGGGTGACGTCGAGCAGCCGGTAGCTGCCGTGCGACGGCTCGAGCCGCTTGCGGGCGATCAACGCCCGAACGGCTCTCGCGGTCGAAAGGGCATCGGGCAATCCGAGCTCGCGACCGATCTCGGCGGGTGTCTCGTTCAAGATGTCGCCCGGTGCAACCCGAGTGGCGACCGTCGCGAGGAATGCATTGGCCCGCTGCAGGCTCTCCGCGTTCATGGGGTCATCATGCCCGATTGTTCTCACAACCCGCCAGTTCCCCCATGACGCATCAGGCCGATCAGTGTGAGGGCTGCGGCTGCCAAGGAACAGCGTCAGCAACCGCGGTCGCACGTGGCGCGAGCCCACAGCTCGGCCTCGAAGCGTCCGAGGTTGCCGTCGGGCTGCGAGGCAATGATCTTCCCCGTCGCTCCCGTCGTGGACATCTCGGGCCGGAGCTTGGCCAGCAGGACCACGAGTCCGCCCAGGTCCTGCGCCACCTCAGGTGAACGCGTGACCTCCGCGAAACGCATCTGGAGGGTGGCGCCTTGCAGGGCCCCTGTGACCGCGATGCGCAAACGCTCGATCTGGATCTGCGCGACGGGCGAGGAGCACCCCGCGGCGACCAGACGAAACACCCCCGTGCCCTGCAGCTTCCCGGTGTTGCCCACATCGACGGTCGCCGACCCTTGCCACGAGCTACGGCATGTGCCGCCCACGTGCAGCACGTGGCGCGAGGTGCTCCGGAGCGTGATCTCGTAACGGGGATCGACGGCCGCCGGACCGGGGGAAGCGGTGGTCGAAGGGCTGACGGTGCGGTCGCCGGGGTCCTCGACACCCGGCGGGAACGGATCTGTCCTGCTCGCGACGAATGCGCCCACCGCGGCCAGGGCCGCGAACACCACCACCCATACGACGACCTTGCTCCTACGAGGCATGGCGTTCCAGCGAGGCATCGCGGGCGAGCCTACCCGGTGCCGTTCAGCCGATGCCGAGACCCGTCATGAGGGCGCGCAGGGACAGCCCGAAGCAGATGAACGAGGCGAGGGCGAAGATCACCCAGGGCTCCACGGGCGCACCGCGGCCACGGCGCACCTCGCGCGCCATGGCATGTCCGATCACCAGGATCACCAGCGGGCCGAACCCGTAGACGAGGTGCAGCCAGTCCGTCGGGCGGTTGCCGGTGAGCAGGAGCACGACCCCGACCAACGCCTGCACCGCCGCCACGACCTGCGCGGCACCGAGCCAGGTCCAATACCGATCACCGGGACCGCGCCGCGCGACGGCAGCACTCAACCCCCAGACCCATCCCGTGGTGAAGACCGCGACGACGGCGAACCCGATGACCCGGTGCAGCGCCCCCACGTTCAGCCCCTCACCCACCCCGGCACGTCGGCGATCGAGTCCAGCACGACGTCCGGTGTCCCGGCTCCCTGCTCGCGCAGGTCGTCCTCGCGGAACTTACCCGTCCGCACGAGCACGCCCGTGAGCCCGGCCGCCTGCGCACCGAGCACGTCGTTCACGATGTCGTCGCCAACCATCGCGGCGCGCTCGGCGGGCATCCCGAGCATGGCCAGGGCGGCCTCGAAGCACGCAGGTGCGGGCTTGCCACAGATGGTCGCTTCGGCTCCGGCCGCCCGCTCGATAGCGGCGAGGTAGGCGCCACCGTCGAGCTCGAACCCATCGTCGGTCTTCCAGTAGAGGTTGCGATGCATGCCCACGAGCGGCGTCCCCGCCAACACGCGGCGGAAGACGCGGTTCACGGTGTCGTAAGTGAACGAGGCGCTCGCACCGCCGATGACGATCACGTCTGCGGCCTCCGGCTCCTCGACGAGGCCAACCCCGTCCAGGTCGTCGCCCGGATCACCATCGGTCAGGACGAAGGTCTTCGCGCCTGCGTGATACCGCCGGAGGTAGGCAGCCGTAGCAACCACGGCCGTCATGATGTCGGTCGGCGCGACGTCGAACCCGGCATCGCGGAGCGTCGCGGCGAGATCCCGGCTCGTGTGCGTCGACGTGTTCGTCACGAGCCGGAACGGCACCCCGCGGCTCCGGAGCGCGGAAAGGGCGTGAACAGCGCCCGGCAAAGGCCGCCACGACGTCGCGAGCACCCCGTCGATATCGAGCAGTAGTCCGTCGGCGCGCATGTCGGCGCCGAGCCTAGCGCGCAGGACCTGGCGGCTCGGTGTGCGCCTCGGGCTCTGCCCGTTGCGCGGCGCCCAGCCGGATCCCCAGCGAGCGGCGCATGCCCCGAAGGTCGAGACGCGGTTCCAGCCCCCGTTCGCGGCGCAGCCACTCGTGGTACAGCGCCACGTACCGGAACCTCGCCGGCAACGAAGGGCGGCCGGCCCGGATGGCCGCGAACGTCGCACGCATGGCCGCGCGCTTCGTCGCCGACATCGGGATGCCGTAGGCCTCACGCAGGGTGGGCGGCAGGGTGCCGAACGCGAGCCGCGACACCAGCGGCAAGATGGGGCGCCACTCTGCCTCCCGCGGAGGATCCAAGAACAGTTCGTACACCCGACGCGCCCCGTCGGTGACCAGCAGGTCGCCCCGATCGTCGATGTCTGCGAGCCACGCCCGGAGCGCCGGCACGGTCGGCGGGATGATCTCGCGTGGGATGAGCACCATCTCGGCCGCCAGCATCTGCTCGCGGTGGAAGCGTTCACGGCCGTCGTCGTCGAGCGCACCCACGGTCAGCTCCTCGAACAACAAAGCCGAGTCGACCAGGCACGCGTGGACGTACAGCAGGAGCTCGGGATCGAGCGCGTCGTAGCTCTTGCCGGTGATGGGGTCGACACCGTTGATCCGCGTGTGGACCTCGTTGATCGCGGCGGCGGCCGCGTCCGCTTCCGCCTTGGTGCCGAACGTCACCGTGTAGGTCAACACGAGCGTGCGCTGCAGGCGTTTCCACGGGTTGCGCTCGTACATCGCGGTCTGGTTCGCACCCGCCACGACCAGCGGGTGAGCGGCCTGCATGAGCAGCGCTCGGGCACCGCCGAACAACACCGTCACCTCCCGATGCACGTGCCACGAGGCGCTGCCTGGTCCGAAGTAACCGCTGTCGCTCACGTCTCCAGCGTACGAGCGGCGGGCGACCGTGGGAGGGTGCGGCGCGATCTCGGAACAGCATCCTCCGAACCACGGAAGGTCCGAGCTAGCGGCGGTTCGTGGACCGATGCGGCGCGAACGGGCAAGATGGTGAGCGATGTCGCCGATCGTGGTGGTCTTGGTCATCGCCGTGCTCGTGGGGTTCGCGCTGCGTGGGAGCCTGCGGCGCTTCGAACGGCTGCGCATCCACTGGTGGGGGTTCGCGTTCGGTGGAGTGCTGCTGCAGGTCCTGCCGGTCCCCACCGTCGGCGGGCTCGACAGTTCGGTGATCGGCACGGCGATGCTGCTGGGGTCGTACCTGCTGCTGTTGGTCTTCTTGACCGTGAACCGGTGGATCCCGGCGTCGGGGATCATGACGATCGGGCTCGTGCTGAACCTGACCGTGGTCGGTCTGAACGGCGGCATGCCGGTCAACGCGTCGGCCATCGAAACGGCAGGAGGATCGGCATCGCTGTTGGCAGGCGGGGCGAGCCCCAAGCACCACGTAGCTGGGGACGACGACCTCTTGCCCTTCCTCGGCGACATCATCCCGGTCCCGAGGCCCATCGGCGTGGTGCTGTCGTTCGGCGACCTGCTGCTCTACGGAGGCATGGGCTGGTGCGTCGTCCAGATCATGCGTGGACGGAGTCGCGAGAACCCGCGTCCGCTGGCGATGTGGTTCCCGGCGTACCGGGGGAAACACGCCCCGGCCCACTGGCGTCTGCCGGCTCGGTATCGGGCTGATCGCGCTGAAGCAGAGCGATCGGGAACCGCACCGTGATGGTGGTGCCTTCGCCGGGGGTGCTCTGCACGTCGAACGACCCACCACCGACCTTCGCCCGCTCGCGCATCATCGCCATACCGAAGTGACCTTCGGGGCCTGGGGCTGCGGTATCGAATCCGGTCCCGTCGTCGCGAAGCTGCAAGACGATGTCTTCGTCTTCTTCGTGCACCACGATCCACATGTGCGAGGCCTCGGCATGTTTCAGCGCGTTCATCACGCCTTCGCGAGCGATGTGGAAAATCAGCAACGCGATAGGGGCTGGAAGGTCGATGTCTTCGATGTCGCGGTGGAAGCTGACCGATGCGTTGCGACCGACCTCGTCGGTGAACGACTCGAGCGCTTCGGAGAGGCCCTTGGCGCCCAGCGGTGAGCGGTGCAGGTCGCGGATGAGCGCTCGGATGCGGTCCGAGGTCTCCTTCTTGGAATCCTTGATCTTCTGGAGCTGGGCGTCGAGGCCAGCGATCTCGCCTTTATCCAGGAGCTTGCGCGCGATGTCCACCTGCAAGCTGAGCCGGAACAGCACCTGGGCGAGGTCGTCATGGAGGTAGCCGGCGATCTGCAGCCGCTCGTCGGCCCGCTCTTCGGCCATGGTGTTCGAGAGCTCGCGCAAGATCTCTTCGCGCTCCTGGAGCTCCGTGTGCGCCTCCTCGAGAGCATGAGACCGAAGGAACATCGCCCTCGCGAAGAGCACCGGCGCAAGATACGCGGGCAGTGACCAGGCCCCAACCCGTTGGAACAACACCGCAATCGTCAGACCGAGTATGCCGAGGCCCAGGTAGCTGATCAGGAAGTCCCGAGGGTTCCCAATAGTCAGTTGCCGCAGCGTCGCAAACAGCGAGAGACGCAACTTGGTACTCATATACACAGCCACGAGCCCAGCGTTTACGACGTAGTCGGCAACGGCTGCGAGCGACGCCGCCCCGACCAATATCCAGGCTTCTGAGGAGGCACCCTGACCGGAGTCAAGGACCGCAAGGGAATGGAAGGTCCAACTTGCGGCGAGGACAGACAGTGCCACTTGGCTACGATTGAACAGGGCCAGGCTCAGGCTGACCTGCCGCTTCAGTTCGCGCGGGTCGGAGGCTCCAAAGAACGCCGCGAGACCTGCATAGCCAGGAGGGAACAGGATTGCCACCGCGATTAGGAGCGGGAACCCGACCCCGATCGTTAGGCCTCGCCACGCCGGAACGGGCAGCATTTCCACGCCAGCGATGAGCGCCGCCCAGAGAAAAATGCTGTAGTCGATGTCTTCCCCTGGGAGGAAGTACGCCATCCCCGCTCCGAGGGCAACAAAAGTCACCACCTCGATCGCGGCGGTCCGGTGGTGCTGCTGGCTTGGCTCCTGGGGCACGAGACCATCATGGCGACCCGGTACAGCATGTGGAAGCACCCGGTCTACGGGGTCCACTTAGTGCATTCGACGTAGCCCCATACGGCGGCTTGTCCCCCTAACGGGTGTCCCCCGATAGTTGCCTCACGTCCCCCGTTAGGGGCGCCGGAGAGAGGCATCGGAGGAGACCATGAAGGCGGTTCGGCGAGTGATTCTGGCTCTTGGGTCAATCGCGGCCCTCGCTCTGGCCGGTGGCGCTCACTGGCGCGCAGGCTAAGACGTTAAAATCAGGAAAGCGGCTTTAAGCGAGGGGACCCCTCGGTTTTCCGAGGGGTTCTTTCGTTTCTTGTCTCCCCTAAACGTCCAATTCGCCCGCGAGTGGGAGGGATCCGGACACCACGGTCCCGTGTCCAAGCCGAGAGTCAATGACGAGCGACCCGCCATAGGCCAGAACACGCTCGCGCATCAGCTGGATTCCAAAGTGCGTCGAGGCGTCAACCGAACCAACGTCGAATCCGGTTCCCCCGTCAGCGACGGAGAAGTTGAGGGCTCCGTCAATCTCGCCAACTGTGACGCCGATCCCCTCACTTCGTGAGTACTTCGCAGCGTTGTTCAACGCCTCTCGCACCACCTGATACGCGACCAGCTGTGCAGTGGCATTGGCTCTAACTTCGTCAATCTGCAGAGCTATCCGAGGAGATCCAGCTTCCTCTAGTTGTTGGATCTGCAGTCGGAGCGAAGATTCAAGCCCACGCGGTCCAAGCGCAGAAGACCGAAGTCCACCCACCAGGTCTCGGCCAATCCGTTGGGCAATCTCAACCGTGTCGACCAAGTCAGCGGCATCCCTCTCCAAGTCGAACAACCGACCGGACGCCAGGTCGTGTTTAGTTACCTGCGCCATGAGATGAACCTTGAACAACGCGGGCAGCAAGTCGTCGTGAATCTCTCCAGCGAGCACACGCCGTTCGTCGCGCCGCTCGTCACCTGCCCTTTCTGACGCACTGCGCACAGCCTCAGCGCTGCGCTCGAGCGCCGCCTTCGTCGCCTGCAACAAGCGCGACGTCTCAAGGCCGAACCTCCCAATGGCGAGTGGCATCAAAGCGACCAGCACGCCGCCAACACCAACTGCCAAGTAAGCAATTGCCATGAGGGGAGCCATGAGCGCCGTGGCGAGATACAACATGGCAGTGTGACTCGGAACCGTCCCAAACAAGTCGCTCACACAACGCCAGAAGCCGGTACCTCGCTGAACATGGAGCGTCAGAGCGACAAGAATGGCGTTGCAGGCAAAGTCCGCCGAGAGAGCGAGGAGGATCCAGGCGAGAGCTGCAGGCCAGTCAATGACGGCGACACCCGAACTCTGAAACACAGCTGCCGCCGCGGCGGCTGAGATAGCGACCTGGGAGCGGTTGAAGACGATGCGGTAAAGAGGAGCACGGCCTCGGAGCTCTTCCTCATCAAGCGAACCAGCAAAGGCGATTACGGCCACGACTGCTGGGGGGAAGAGCATCCCGGCTGCCAACGTCACCGCCAACGACATACTAAGGGCCGCTCCGTGACCGAAGCGGACAAGAAGGAGGTCACTGGCAGCAGCCAGGAGAACCCAGACGATAACTTCCCACCCAACCGCGCTGACGCTCGCGGCATCAGCTGCCACAACCCATACGAGGACGCCGATACACGCTGTTGAGACGCTCCACGTGAAGATCTGAGTTCTTCTGAGCCCCGACGAAACCGCTCTCGCTGAGACTTCTGAATCTGCAGTTGTTGCGGACACGCCTTCCCCCTCTTCACGCAGCGGCATAGTTCTAGAGCAGGGAATTGTCCACAGGCAAGGGCCAGGGCGGAGGAAGAGTGACAAAGCGATCCAACTTCACCGACCGTCTCGGTCAGCGACCTGGTCGCGCGAACGAGGCGACCCAGTGGCAGGCAGAGCCCGGGCGGAGCAGCCAGATGCGCCACCAGCTCCCCCCTTCCGATGAAGCGGGGGGCCGTGAGAGGATGACGCGATGGCCCAGTCCGACGACGACCGCCCACTAACTGACGACCCCGGCGCCAAAGAACGGCGTGGCTTCGCCTGGCGCGACGAGGTGTGGGGCGATGAACCCGAGGAGCGCGACGCGACCGAGGTGGTCACCGCGTTCGAGGACAATATCGAGCTCGAGCGGCGGTGGCACGACCACCCCGCAATCGCACCGATCAAGATCGTCGCGAGGTTCATCCAGCGAAGCGGCAAACGCATCGCCGTCACCATCGTGGGATCCGCGGTGCTGCTGGCCGGTATCGCCATGCTCGTGCTGCCCGGCCCGGGGATCCTCGTGATCATCGGTGGGCTCGCCATCTTGGCCACCGAATACGTCTGGGCCCAACGCATGTTGACGAAGGCCAAGGAGAAGGCGAACCAGGCCAAGAACGCGGTGCTCGGCAAAAAGAAGAAGGACGACGACGTCGCTCCCGAGCCATAGGGTCGAGCCGTAGGCTCAGCCACGCCGCTTGACATAGGAGAGAGGCATGGCCGCACGTCGATCCAGTCGCGGGTTGCCCCACGGTAGCCAGGTGCCCTGTGGGCATCGCGGTGGCAGATCGGGGATCGGCTTTGAAACTGCGTAGGGTGGGACACCGCTCTCGGGTCAAGGCCCCGCGCCGCAGTGGTGTACGATCGCGGAGATCCTCAGCGCTTCGAGGAAGTTGAACGCTTCGAGGAAGTTGAAGGGGAGTCAGGCGATGAAGTTTCCACGGTGGGTGTCGATGGGCATCCTGTCGACCTCGTGATGGCTCTTGGTCGCCGGATCGGCCCCCGCCTCCGCGGATAGGAGCGTGGGCTCGAGTCGCCCAGTAGGACCGGTCGATATGTCGGTCGCCTGCATCGATTGGTTCTTGACCGGAGGGCATCAAGACCACATCCATGTGGAGATCCATTTCGAGGATGAGGCAGGCGATCCGGTCGTCGGAGCCATCGTGACCTTCGAGGCCTCGTATGACACCCACGACGGCACGGGGCCGTACGTCTACCAAACGAACACCTCGACGACGCTCGACGATGCCGGCAAGAACAAGGGCGAGGGCTGTGTCGATCCGACCGGTTCGGGAGTGACGAGATGGTTCTGTTGCACCGGCGCCGGTAAGTGGAACGGTGAGATACCAGGGAAGCGGGCTTGCCCCGCTGGCTTCTTCAGCGCAGAGGTGCTGAGTGTGACGCCGACGGCCGGGTCGAACCTGGTGTGGGATGGCGTCACACCTCCGAACGGCCGCGAGTTCTTCCCCAGTCACGAATAGGCGACGCCTACGAACACCGCGGTGGGGCGGACAGCCGGCGTCAAGATCGGCACACCCAATGAGTCGCCGGTTATCCCACTCGCTACGCTCCCGTGCCGTCGGGAGCGAATGGCACGAAGTAGTCGAAGGGCCGGGTGTCCGACAAGCTGGATGTGCGGAGCACAGCCCACTGGTGAAGGCTGTCTTCGGCGGACACCTCTTCGATGGTCCAGCCAACGTTCGTCTGGAAGAAGGAGACCGCCCAGGAGACCGCGGGCAGCTGGTAGTCATCGACGATTACGACTGCGCCCGGTCGTACGAGGCGTCCGAGGTACACGAGATCGAGGAACACTCCGTCGAACCGATGATTGCCATCGATGAACCCGAAGTCGAACATCCGGCCTTCGTGGAGGAACCGCGGAAGAGCGGTCTCGGATCTCTCGGCATGATGCTCCACGAGTGGGGCAACGCCCGCTTCCCTGAGGAACTGCAGGCCGCAGTTCGAGTACCGCGTGGTCTGAAACGGATCGAGGGCCACATGCCGGGCGGCGGTGCCGCGATTTAAGTAGGCCCTCACAGATGAACAGAGTTGAGATGCCGTAGCCAAGGCCTGTCTCGATCGTGCTGGTGGCGGCTTCACGCATGACCCAGTCTCGGATCGCCTCCCCCTCAGGACCCGTGACGGCGACTGGGAACAGATCGTGGACCGTGCCATCCAGGCTTGCGACGGCCGTCCCGTCGCGGATCAACCGCTGAGCCACCCGGTGAACCCGCTGTCCCGAAGGGCTGGAGGTCTCCATCAGGGCAGGTTCACACGCCAGGTGACACCGCATAACATCGCTGAACAACGGCTGCTGCACCTTGTTCATCACGTCGCCAGCGAGCCGTAGTCTGGTTCGATGGGCGGCACTGTCAAGATCGGCACCTCGAGTTGGACCGATCCCACCCTCGTGAAAGACGGCGGCTTCTATCCAGCAGCGGCCAAGACACCCGAGGCTCGCCTGCGGTTCTACGCCGAGAACTTCCCGCTCGTCGAGGTCGATTCGAGCTACTACTATCCGCCGAGCGAGCAGAACTCGGTGCGCTGGATCGAGCGCACACCGCCGGAGTTCACGTTCAACATCAAGGCGTATTCGCTGCTCACCAACCACCCCACCCGCCCCGACTCGCTCTACAAGGACCTGCAGGACGCGGCGCCCGCCGGGAAACGCTTCGTCTACCGCGAGCAGCTCCCTGATCCGGTGGTCGAGCAGGTATGGGAACGGTTCCGGTCGGCGCTCATGCCGCTGCACTCGGCGGGCAAGCTGGGCGCCGTGCTCTTCCAGTTCCCGCAGTGGTTCACCATCTCGCGACGATCGAAGGCATACATCGAGGAGTGCGCGGCGCGCCTGCCCGACTACCGAGTCGCGGTCGAGTTCCGTCACCGTTCCTGGATGGAGGAGCGCAACGTCGAGGAGACGCTGTCGTTCCTGGGAGAGCGCGATCTGCCGTACGTGTGCGTGGACATGCCGCAGGGCTTCCCGTCGAGCCTGCCGCCGGTGGCCGCGGCCACGGCGAGCGACCTGGCGATGGTGCGCTTCCACGGCCGCAACATCGACACATGGGAGACGAAGAGCGAGACCGCGAGCGACCGGTTCCGGTGGGACTACGCCACCGACGAGCTGCGAGAGTGGGTGCCGAAGATCGAAAGCCTGGCGGCCGAGGCGCGCGAGACGCACGTGCTGATGAACAACTGCTACCGCGACTTCGCGGTGCGGAGCGCCCGCGAGCTGGGCGACCTGCTCGACCACGATCGCGGCACGTGAGCAGGGCCGCCTCCGTAGGGAGCAACCCTTAGGACGGGGTGGGTACGCGGCCGGTCACGGTCGTGCCCTCGCCGGGCTGCGAACGTACCTCGCACCTGCCTCCCACCGCCTCCAGGCGGTCGGCCATGCCCTGCAAGCCCGATCCCCTTGCGAGCCCCGCGTCATCGAAGCCCTTACCGTCGTCGGTGACGGTGAACGTGAGCTCCACGTCCCCCTGCACCAATCGGACGATCGCCCGGGTGGCCTCGGCGTACTTCGCGGTGTTCTGCAAGGCTTCGAGCACCGCGAAGTACACGGCGGACTCGATCTCCTGCGCGTATCGGCCGATCCCGTCTGACTCGACGCTCACCGGCACCGGCGACTTCCTCGCCTGGGCTTCGAGGGCCGGGGTCAGCCCCTTGTCGGCGAGCAGCGGCGGATAGATGCCCCGCGCCAGGTCGCGGAGGTTCTCCAAGGCGTCTTTCGTCTCCTCCTGAAGCTCCTGGAGCATCTGCCGCGCGCGGTCATCGTCCTTCCCCACCAGCGCTTGGGCGAGGCGTTGCTTCACGGCCAGCGCCACGAGCTGCTGCTGGGCTCCGTCGTGGATGTCGCGCTCGAGTTTCTTCGCTCGCTCGTCCTGCGCGGCAACGATGCGCCGGCGCGACTCGCGGAGATCCTCCAACAACATCACGTTCCGCAGCACAGGGCCCGCCTGCGTGGCCAGGTCGCGCGCCAGCCTCGCCTTGGACGGATCCATCGGATCGTTCGCCGGCTGGCGGACCGCTAACGCGCCCAGGAGCTCACCCTGATGGCGGACCTCGAACGCTCCCTCGGGGGGTTGGCGTCCTGCCGACGAAGGTGATGGCCAAGCGGCCTCGAGCAGATAGCGCCGGCCGACGCGCAACCACACGGTGGCCTCCTCGGCACCTAGCGCAGATCCGAGC
>Ga0247727_10005265_pt1 | contig 26492 bp, 17 predicted proteins | sample WisWelCaveWW1625_FD_202498 | JGI IMG/M metagenome (GOLD analysis project Ga0247727, IMG submission 202498) | Biofilm microbial communities from Wishing Well Cave, Virginia, United States - WW16-25 | ecosystem: Environmental > Aquatic > Deep subsurface > Groundwater > Cave microbial mat | place...
GGGGGTGCCGGCACAACCTTCACTAAAAGTGAACTTTGTGCCGGAGCCCTCCAAACCGCTCCGACCCCTGCAAACAAAAGATGAATCCAATAAACCATCACGTCACTCACGCATTTTTGAGGTTAAAACGGTTTCAGGCGCAGCCGGCCCGCGACCACCCCGCTGAAGCGGGGTGTTAATGAGATTAGCCAAGTTCGGTGCGACAAACTGCAATGCGCCATTCGATTCGTCTGAACCCTGAGTGAACGCAACGCCGTCCGACGACAGCGGTCAGACCGACTCAACCGCTTCACGGATGACCGCAGCGCTGTGGAGCAGACCCTTTTGCTCATCGGCATCGAGCGGCAGTGGCATCGTCGTCATCGCACCGCGTCCGCCGACGAGGTGCGGCAGCGAGAGCGTCACGCCGGAAAGGCCGGTCACCTTCTCGATCCGGCAGCTTGCGGTGAGGATGGCGCGCTGGTCGTGCAGCAGCACGTCCACGAGCCGCGCCACGGCGCTGCCGATGCCGTAATACGTCGCGCCCTTGCCAGCGATGATCTTGTAGGCGGCGCGCCGCACGTTCTCGTCAATCTGGCGTTTGTCCTGCGTCGTGAGGCCCGGGCCTTGCACTTTGCTGAATTCGTCCAAGTTCATGCCCGCGATGGAAGCCTGCGACCACGTGAGCACCTCCGAATCGCCGTGCTCGCCGATGACGTAGGCATGGACGTGATGCGGGTCCACGCCGAAATGCCGGCCCAGCAACGCACGAAAGCGCGCCGTGTCCAGCATCGTCCCCGAGCCGAGGACGCGTTGGGCCGGCACACCGCGCGGCGCGGCAAACTTCGCGGCCAGGTGCGTGAGGATGTCAACCGGGTTGCTGACCACCAGCAGCACGGCGTCCGGCGCGTGGTCGAGAATCGAGGGAATAACCTCGGCCAGGACGGCGGCGTTGCGTTGCAGGAGTTGCAGGCGGGTGTCGCCCGGTTTCTGCGCCACGCCCGCCGCGATCACCACCACGCGGGCGCCCGCCAGATCGGCATAGCCGCCCGCGCGCACCGTGAGCGGATTGGCGAACGGCACGGCATGATAAAGATCGTTGGCCTCTGCTTCGGCGCGGGCAGTGTTCAGGTCCACGAGCACGATCTCCCGCCCGACGCCGCGCATCACCAGCGCAAACGCCGACGCCGACCCGACCATTCCGCAACCGACGATTCCGATTTTCATTATAGAGCGCTGGCCGTCAGGCCACACGCAGGGTTCGCACAAACGCTCCAGTATGACGAGTTTCCGCCGGCGTCCGGGGCGCTCGCGAACGACGGAGCGGCCGTGGCTAGAATCAAGCTTCCAAGCCGGAGGGTTCTCGCAGGCGAACGCGAGATTGCGCGGCATAAAGTGGCCACGGCCAGCCGGAGCAATCGCTGCATTCGAACTCGCCGGGTTGTCCGGGGCCAGCACGGCCAGCGGCAGGAGAGGCAGTCGCCGCAACCCAAATCGGTCGGCAATGCCATATGATGCCGGGCCCAACACCACGCACATGCGATTCTCCATTCCAGCATTCCAGGCCGGCGGCAAGAAAGGATGCATGTTTGCCAAAAAAAGTGGAGCCGAAATCCTGAGTCTGCGGGAAAACGCAACCGTAGTAAGAAGTGCGTCAGGCACAGCAGTGAAGCAATGGTTGGGTTTATTGAGGTATGGGATATGAAAACGTTTCTTTTGGCTTTTCTCTCCGCTGCGCTCGTTCAGACCGCGGTTACACAGGAGGCGCCAGGCTCACCAACAGTCGCGTGGCCGGAAGTTGCACCCGGCAAGTTTGCGGTGACGGAGCGTAGGCCGCATCACCGCGTATGGCAGCAACTGACCTAGCATACGAACCGTCATGGCAGGGCGGGCGCTCGCATCAATGCGTTCACGGAACTGAGCACCGGCTTGAACTACGAGAGCAGCGGTCAATGGGTCGAGTCCAAAGCCGAGATCGAATTGACCAGCGGTGGGGCGGCGGCGACCAACGGGCAGCACAAGGTATTTTTCGCAGCCAACGTGAACGTGCCAGGGGCGGTTGAAATGACGACCCCGGACGGCAAACGGTTGCGCAGCCACATTCTTGGCTTGAGTTATTTCGATACCGCATCCGGCAAGAGTGTGCTGATTGCGGCGATGAAGGACTCGATAGGCCAGTTGCTTCCCTCCGGGTCGGAGGTGTTGTACCCTGACGCCTGCACGGATTTCCGCGTGGACGTCCGCTTCCGCTACAGCCTGGCTGGCCTGGAACAAGACATCGTCCTGCGAGAGCGACCACCGGCACCAGCCGTTTATGGATTCGATCCGGCCACGACGGTGCTGCAGGTGTTGACGGAGTTCATGGAAGCGCCCACACCGCAGCGCGATTCTCTAAACGCGGCCGCGGCCGGCAGTTTGGGCGATGAGTTTTGGATTTCGGGGTGATGAAGATGTGGCAGGGCCGTGCCTTCGCGCTGGGCGAGCAGGATGCTCCTGAAAAATCAGTGGGCATGAGCCGCCAATGGGCCACGTTGGATGGCCGGCAGTTCCTGGTCGAAGAGGTCCGGTTCGTGGCCATCGAGCCACGATTGCGGGCGTTGCCCCAGTCGGCGACGGCATCGCTGGTCCCAAGTGCCAGCCCCGATTCACCGTTGCATCGTGTGAGCGCGACGCGATTGTTGCCGGCCCGCCGGTGGGTCGAAGTCCAGCCACTTCAGCGCATGACTCTGGCGGGCGGGCCGCTCACGGGCCACGGTGTGGTGTTGGATTATTCGCTCCTGAGCAGCGCCAATAATTTCACCTTTAAGGGAGATACCACCTATGTCGTCAAGGGAACGGTGAATCTCAGCGGCACCACGACGATCGAAGCCGGCGCGGTCATCAAGTTTACGAACCACGCACAGGCCAACGCGCTTCTCAACATCACCGGCCCGATTGATTGCAGGACGGCGCCGTACCACCTTGCGGTGTTCACGGGCCAGGACGATGACAGCGTCGGGGAAGTCCTGCCGTGGTCCACGGGTAACCCCACCAACTACTACGGTTACGGCCTGTATGTCTGGAACAACAGCACGCTGAAACACCTGCGGATTTCCCATTCGCGGACTGCGTTGACCATCAAGTGCGGCCAGCTCGATCTGCAAAACGTCCAATTCGTCCGCTCGCTGCAAGCGCTGTATGCGGATCGAATTTCCGGTGACATCAACTTGAACGTGGACAACGCCTTGTTTGACACCTGCACCGTGGTGTTGGCGGTGGACGACGACAGTGTCTATTTCCGAGGCCGCCAACTGACCGTCAACAAGTGCCAGCAGTTCGGCTCGGACCAGGAATCCACGGGGAGCTACATCTGGCTGACGAACAGTCTGCTGGTGGCGGTGACCAACATGGGGGAGATTGCTTACACGACCAACTCGACCGTTATTCTCACCAATGATCCTGGCGTGTTCCAGACCGTCGGCGCAGGTGCGCACTACCTCGCCAATGGCAGCGCCTACCGCGACGCCGGGACAACCAACCTCAGCGCCGACCTGCTCGCGTCGCTGAGTCAACAAACCACCTTTCCGCCGACCGTCGAGCCACGAGGGACGATCACCAACGACCTGACTTTCTCGCCTCAACCATTGCGGGACACCAACGCGCCTGATTTGTGGTATCACTATGAACCCATCGATTACGCCTGCGGCGGTCTTTACCTCAGCAATGCCAGTTTGAGCATCACCCCAGGGACGGCAGTCGCGGTGTTCGGCACCAATATCTGGAGCTACGGTGTGGGTCTGAGCGGCGCTTCGCGGCTCACTTGCAATGGGACACCAACCGGTTTGATCCACATCGCCCAGTACACCACCGTGCAGGAACAGTCCACGAGCCTCTGGCACCGGACCGAGTACGCTGGGGTGACCGAGGCTTTTGCGGGCGCGACGGCCGGCTTCGACTGCCGATTCACCGATTGGTCGGTCCTGGCGCAAGATGCTCCCCACCTTGTCGCGCACAATACCGCCCCCATCAATCTGCAAGACTGCGCATTCCACGGCGGACGGCTGGAAACGCAGCTTCCTCCGTTGAACTTCACCAACTGCCTGTTTGAACGCGTCAACCTGTATCTGGGCGATGATGCCTCAATTGATCCGGTCTCGGCGTCCATTCGCAACTGCCTGTTCGTTGGCGGCAGTTTGGACTTCGAGTTCTGGGCCGGCGGCAGCGTCGTGCTGCGCGATGATCTTTTTGACGGCGTGGCCCTGACGCAAGGCGTGGAGGTTGACCACGATTACAATGGCTACACGGCGGCCACGAACGCTCTGGCTGGGAACTCCACGCATAACGTTACAAACACAGTTGCGTTTCAAACCGGCCCGCTGGGCAATTTTTACCAGCCGGCGAACAGCGCGTTCATCAATGTCGGCAGCGTGACCAACGCTGGATTGGCGGGCCTCTACCATTACACGACCACAACCAACCAACTGCGCGAAACCAATTCCGTTCTCGACATCGGATTTCACTATCTTCCCGTGACCAACGGTGTTCCGTTCGACACAGACGGTGATGGCATTCCGGATTACGCGGACGCGGACCCGGACGGCGACGGATTGCCTGACGCTTGGGAGATGCAAAACGGCCTGAATCCCTTGCTCAACGACGCCAGCGATGATCCGGATGGCGATTGGCTGACCAATTTGCAAGAGTACAATGGCGGGACTAACTCCACCAATCCCCGCGACGTGATGGTGATCGCGTGGGGGTTGAATACCAGCGGCCAATGCAATGTGCCGGCCGGGTTGCGCGAAATCGTGGCGGTGGCGGGCGGGTTGGATTTTAGTCTGGCGCTGCGCAACAGCGGCAGCCTCGTCACTTGGGGAGCAAATGCACACGGGCAGACGAATGTCCCCGCCGGTTCGAGCAACGTGACGGCGATTGCCGCCGGGCCATACCACAGTTTCGCTCTGCGTGCCGACGGCTCGGTGCTCAGTTGGGGCACATGGTGGAGCGATTCCACCAACTACCCCGCTGCGACCGTGCCTTCCGGATTGAGCAATGTGGTCGGAATTGCCGCAGGGGCCGACCATGACCTTGCGCCCAAGGCGGACGGCACCCTTCTCGCGTGGGGAGACAACACCAACGAGATTCACGCCACGGTGCCGGCGGGATTCAGTGGTGTCCAAGCTGTCGCGGCAGGCTGGTATCACAATGCGGCTCTGCGGACTAACGGGACGGTCGTTGCGTGGGGCAGCAACAACACCTGGAACCAGACGAATGTTCCTGCCAGCTTGAGCAACGTGACGGCGCTTGCCGCCGGGGCGCTGCACACACTGGCGTTGAAGAACAACGGGACCGTGATCGCATGGGGTGCCGGAGATTCAACCGACCCGTTCCCGTTCGCTTACGGCCAATCCATGGTGCCCACCGGGCTGTCGAACGTCGTTGCCATCGCCGCTGGCGGCTATCACAGCATGGCCCTGCGAAGCGATGGCTCGATTGTCACATGGGGCGACCTCGCGCCGCCGCCGGTCGGGCAGGCGGGTGCTTCAGCCATCGGACCTGGTGGCACTCACGGTTTGGCGATTCGGAACGGACGATTGACACCGCTGATTGTGCAGCAGCCCACCAACCAGATCGCCGCACCCGGTGAAAACGTGACGTTCTCCGCCCAAGGGCTTGGCCTTGCTGGCGTGCGCTATCAGTGGCAGTTTCAAGGCGTGAACCTCTCCGGCGCCACGAACGCCACGCTGACGTTGACCAACGTGCAGTACGCCAACGAAACCAATTACACCGTCGTGATCTCGACCGGTGCGGGTTCGATCACCAGTTCAGTTGCCACGCTCACGCTGGTGCGCGCGCCGCAGATTGTGTCAACGACGCCAACGGCTCCGAGCACGAACTGGTTCACAAACACATTCCAGCTTTCCGTGGGGGCCACCGCGCTGGCAACCAACTCTTATCCTCTGAGTTACCAATGGCTCAAGGATGGTGTGGCCATCGCGGGAGCGACCAACTCCAGTCTCTCGATCACTTCCCAATGGACTCCGCTCTGGCAGACCAACGCTGTGAACGGAAATTACACGGTCAAGGTTTCCAACGTTGCGGGCACCAACCAGTCGGCCGCCTGGACACTTCGGTTTCTTTCGATCCCGAAACTGGGACTCGTGGTCGCGTGGGGTGCGAACGACGATGGAGAATGTGAGTATCCGGGAGACCTGACCAATGCGATTTCCATCGCCGCGGGCGAGTATCATTCGGTGGCAGCGAGGGAAAGCGGCTCGGTGGTCCAATGGGGCTACAATTGGGGCGCGGTGCCGGCCAGTTTGACCAACGCCGTCATGGTGGCGGCGGGACAGTGGCACACGCTGGCCTTGCGGACCAACGGCACCGTCGTCTCGTGGGGTGACACAAACGCCGCGGCCAATTTCGTGCCGACCAATCTTACAGGCGTGAAAGCCGTTGCCGCCGCTTGGAATCACAACGTCGCGCTCTTGACCAACGGGACGGTGACGGCTTGGGGTTACAACGGCGCCGAACTCGGCTGGCATTTGACCGAAGTGCCCGCCGGCTTGAGCAACGTGACGGAAATCGCCGCCGGGGGACTGCACAGTTTGGCGTTGCGGAGTAATGGGACCGTTGTGGCGTGGGGCTACAGTCCGAACGGCGAAACCAACGTGCCGTCCGGGTTGTCCAACGTCGTTGCGATTGCGGCAGGCGGAGAACACAGCCTGGCGCTCAAGGTGGACGGAACCGTCACGGCGTGGGGCTACAACGGTTCGGGACAATGCACGGTTCCGACCGGCCTGAGCAACGTCATGGCTGTGGCTGCCGGTTGGGCGCACAGTGTCGCGCTCAAGAACGGCGGCACCGTGGTGGCTTGGGGCAGCAACACCGACGGGCAAACCAACGTCGTCACCAATCTTCCGCCCGTGAAGTTGATCGCCGCCGGCGGCAACCACGCGCTCGCCGCGGTGTTCTCGCCGCTCGTCTCGTACTCGGTGGACGTGACCAAAGACTTGCTCCTGATCTACAACACGAACTCGCTCGATAGTTCCAACGTCTGGTCCTATTACATGCAACATCGGCCGATGGTGAGCGGAGCCAATGTGCTCTCCATTGGCGGAGCGACGAATGACATCTACCTGCCAGATGAGTTCACGACGAATTTTGCGCCCTCGGTTGGCAATTGGCTGGCACAAAATCCGACGAAGCGTCCGCAGTACGTGGTTCTGTTCCCGGGCATTCCAGAGCGAGTCAATACGAACAACGTCACCGGATCACTTGAAGGGGCCAGAGCGAGCGTCAGTTACACGCTGCACACGAATTTCGCTGGCTGGCGGCCTTTCGTAATGCACATCAACATGGGCGACACCAATGCCTGCAAGGCTTACATCAACAAGCTGGAGTTCATCGGGACGAATTATTCGCCGGGGAGGCTCCTCATCAGCGCCAGAGCCGGCGGATACGGAAACACAAATTACTACTACGACGATTCTGCGCCTTATGGCCAGACGGTGCCCGACCTTGGGGAGGGTGTGAGAACCGCAGTGTTAAGCGTGGATCCGGTGGCGTCGGTGATCTACACGAACGCCGATGACACCGCTCCCAATTTAGCGGTTCACCTCACAAACGGCGTCAATGTGGCAGCCTACTATTCAAGGGGGCAGCACAGCGCTCTTGGGAACAGCTACGCGGTCAACGGGTTCGTCAGGTGGTCCGGCAACAGTGGCTGGTGGATCATCGCAACGATCGAGTCATTCAACGGACAACGTTATCAGACTGGTCAAGGCAACTTCATACAATGGTTCTCAAGCACCGCGTTCGGAGGCACAAACTATGCAAACACTCCAGTCGGAGCTGTAACACATGTTGAAGAGCCTTATACGATCCTGAACTGGCCGGACCAGTACATGGGGCTATGGGCCGGCGGTAAGAACTTCGCGATATGCGCCTGGGGATCTCTGAAGCCAGGCGCCATGTATTTCCAAGAGGTCGGGGACCCATTCGTAACCAAATAAATCTATGCATGCGTACAAATTCTCATTTCTATGTCTAAGCTTTCTTTGCGCCGTCCAATCGTCGTCAGCGCAGGGCACCTTTCAAAACCTCGGCTTCGAGTTGGCCACCCTCACGAATGTTTCGCCTGGTCAAATTGGCCCCGTCCCATTCACCGATGCGTTCCCCGGCTGGATCGGGTACTGGGGCACAAACCCTGCCTCGCTGGCGGGATACAATGGGGTGGGACTTGGCAGCGCCTTGGCGTCCATCATAAGCCGCAGTAGCCCCGAGTACAGCAACAACGTCATTGTCGGGAATTATACCGCGGCGCTTAAGGCTGGGACTTACGGATCTGATCTCCCGTATCTGCCCACCGCAATCGCGCAAACCGGCGCAGTTCCCGTGACGGCCCGGTCGCTGAGGTTCAGCGCTCAATCTTTGTATGGCAACGTCAGTCAATTGGCAGTTTCCTTGGATGGCCAAACCATAACGTACATCCCACTGAGCTCTGGTCCAAACTACACGACTTACGGCGCGGACATTACTCCGTTTGCGGGAATGACGGCAGAACTCAGATTCGCAGAGCAACCCGTCCCAATCACGTTCGGCGCAGTCTTCCTAGACCGGATCCAATTCTCGGACGTGGCGATTCCTGAACCGCGCGTTTGGGTGCTCATTTTCTGTGGAGGGGCCATGTTCGGATTGAGATGTTGGCGTCGCCGGACATGAATGGGTTTTCCCAGAAGTTCGTTGCCCACTCGCTGGGCTTATGCATAGCGGGCACCTTGCACGCACAGGCGCAAGGAACATTCCAAAACCTTGGCTTTGAGCTCGCCACGCTGACCAATGTTTCGCCCGGTCAAATTGCGTTCGTCCCATTCAACAACGCGTTTCCCGGTTGGACCGGATACTGGGGCACGAATCCGGCACCCTTGGCGATATACAATGGCGTGTCGATTGGCAGTGTCCAGATTTCTCTCATCGGCCGCAGTAGCCCAGAGTACAGCAACAACGTGATTGTCGGGAATTACTCTGCGGCGCTCTCAGCTGGGAGCTATGAAAATGATCCGATTTATCAGCCGGCTGCAATCGCGCAGGTCGGCACCATCCCCGCCACAGCTCAGTCACTCAGATTTCGCGCACAGCCGCTTTTGGGAAACATCGGCAATCTGGCAGTCACACTTGACGGCCAGGCAATACCCTTCTACGCCTTGGGCACGGGTCCGAACTACGTGAGTTACGGGGCTGATATTTCGGCGTTTGCGGGCTTGACGCGGGAACTGCGATTTTCGGAGCACCCGATTTCAGGACCCACCCCAACGGTTTTTCTCGATGTCATCGCCTTTTCAGACTCTCCGATTCCAGAGCCCGGCCCATGTGGCTTGTTCGTTTTTGGCGCTTTGCTCGTCGGCTGCCGGCTGCTCCGCAAGCAGTCAGGTGTTGCCCCCGTACTGGAATAAGATCATGCGAGGCTGCAAAGTGTCATTTCTGTGTCTGGGCGTGATGTGCGCAGTCCATTCAGCCGAGGCCCAAGGCACTTTCCAGAACCTCAACTTTGAGTCGGCAACGCTTGCTCCGATTTCGTCGGACCCTCCTTTTGTTCAATTCGCACCGGCATTCCCTGGTTGGACGGGATACGTGGGGACGAATCAAGCGCCCGCCGCGTTATACAACTACGCCTTCCTCGATACGTCAGCAATTGGGATAATAGACCGCAACTGGACGGATCCCTTCCACTCCACTGGCGGGAGCTTGATCGAAGGCAGGTACACTGCGCTGCTCCAAGCAGGTGTTTATGTCGGCACGTTTACACCAGCGGATATTACGCTTTCTCAAACCGCGATCGTCCCGGCAAGCGCCCAATCTTTGCGATTCAAGCTATTCCGATCGCCTCCATTGATCCCCTTCGGCCTAAGACTGGGAGGCCAGTCTCCGCTGCTAGTGCCGCTGGCAAGCGGTACGAATTATACCATCTGGGGCGCGGATGTTCGCTCGTGGGCGGGGCAGTTGGCCCAGCTTGACATCATCGCATTCGCATCACGACCGCACACAACCCAAAACTATCTTTTCCTCGACTCGATCGAATTCTCCGACGTGGCGATTCCCGAGCCGCGTGTGTGGGCGCTCGTTTTGTGCGGAGCAGCCCTGTTCGGATTGAGATGTTGGCGGCGCAAAGCATTAACTCGCCTTGGATCGGGAAGCTTCCTTGTGCAATCAGGCGTTGGTTGGAGGGCGTCGCGCCCGCCGTTTTCGGCCTCTGGCCGAAAGCAGATCGCTGCCAGAATCCCAACCAGCTTACCATCGGGCTGAATCCTGTGAAGTCGGCGCTGGCGCTTGGGTGGCTTGATTTGCACAATCCGCCCGCATGTTCGCCCAGGCGCTGACGATTTTCCTCGGTGCGTTTCTGCTGTTCCAGGTCCAGCCGCTCATGGGCAAGTTCATCCTGCCTTGGTTCGGCGGCGGGCCGGGGGTGTGGACGACGTGCCTGCTCTTTTTCCAATTCGTCCTGCTGGGCGGTTACGGTTATGCCCATTGGAGCGCACGGCAGCTCAAACCGCGAACACAAGCCGTGGCGCATCTCCTCCTGCTGGTGGCGGCGCTCGCGCTCCTGCCCATCACGCCCGGCGAATCCTGGAAGCCGCGCGGCGGCGGCGATCCAACCTGGCAAATCCTCGCGCTGCTGACGGTCTGCCTGGGCCTGCCCTATCTGGTCCTGTCGGCAACGGGGCCCCTGCTGCAACACTGGTTCAGCCGAAGGCATCCCGGGGCTTCGCCGTATCGCCTGTATGCGCTCTCGAACACCGGCTCGTTGCTCGCGCTCGTCAGTTATCCCTTCATCGTCGAGCTGCATCTCACCCGCAAAGCCCAGGCATCGCTCTGGGGCTGGGGATTTGCCGCGTATGCCGTCCTTTGCGGTTTCTGCGCCGTCAAATCGTGGAGAACAAGCTCTGCGCAAAACGCTCTCGCGACCGATGCTGGTCTGTCGGCGCACTCAACGTCCTCGACTCTCAACTCTCAACCCACAACCCTCAACCGTTCCCTCTGGCTGCTGCTGCCTGCCTGCGCCGCTCTGCTGTTGCTGGCGGTCACCAACAAAATCTGCCAGGACGTCGGAGTCATTCCGTTTCTCTGGGTGCTGCCGCTGGCGTTGTACCTGTTGAGTTTCATTCTCTGCTTCGACCATCCGCGGTGGTACGGCAGGCGGGCGTTCTCCTTTGCACTGATCGCAGCCCTGGCCATGATGACTTGGGTGCTGTTCCGTGGCATAGACGCCAGCATCCGGCTGCAAATCGGCGTGTTGACGGCCGGATTGTTCGTCTGCTGCATGGTCTGTCACGGCGAGCTTTACCGGCTCAAGCCGGACCCGCGGCACTTGACCGGATTCTATCTGATGATCGCCGCCGGCGGGGCGCTGGGCGGATTGTTCGTGGCGGTGGCCGCGCCGCTGATCTTCAGGGACTATTACGAACTGCATTGGGGGATGCTGCTGTGCGGGCTGTTGCTGGCGGCGGCCTGCTGCCGGGAAACCCACGCGCGGAACACGAACCGGTGGCGCGCGCCGGCCTGTCTGCTGACCTTGCTCGTCTTCGGCGGCCTGGATCGGGCGCTGGCCTGGATAGGCGGGCAACACTCGGTGATGGCGGCCCGCCGGCTCGCTGCGGTGCGCCTGGCGGTGTGGCTGTTGCTCGCCTTGATCGTCGCCTTCTGGATCGCGCGGCGGCGCTTCGGTGCGTTCCGGTATTGGCGGTTGGTTTCCTGCGTGTGGCTCACGCTTGGGTTGGCGGCTCTGGCGGCGGCGCTTTGGATTCAGGCGAACACCTCGGCCAGAAATGTCATCGCGCAATCACGCAACTTTTACGGCACGCTCAAGGTCTTGGAATATCGCAAGGACGAACCTGAGTGGCACTATCTCCTGCTCGAACACGGACGCATCACGCACGGCCTGCAGTTCACGGACGCGGTGCGCGCCCGGAAACCGACCTCGTACTACACCGAGCGGAGCGGCATTGCGCTGGCGTTCGCAACCCTGCCGACGGGCGCCCGCAAGATCGGCGTCGCGGGCCTCGGCATCGGCACGCTGGCGGCGTTCGCGCGGGCCGGCGACACGTTGCGCGTCTATGAAATCAACCCGGCGGTCCAACTCATCGCCGGCACGAGATTCACCTACCTGCGCGACTGCCCGGCCAAGGTCGAGATCGTTCCCGGCGACGCCCGGCTGTCGCTCGAACGCGAACCGCCGCAGCAGTTCGATCTCCTGGCGCTGGACGCCTTCAACAGCGACGCGGTGCCGGTGCATCTGTTGACCCGGGAAGCATTCGAAACCTATAGCCGGCACCTAAAGACCAACGGCGTGATCGCCGTCCACACCTCAAACCATTACCTTGACCTCGATCCCGTCGTGGCCAACCTGGCGCGGCAAGCGGGCTATCAGGTCGTGACCGTGGACCAGGACGAGGACGACTCGACGGCGGAGGACGAAGATGAACCGGCCTGGTGGGCCTACGCCTCGACGTGGATGCTGCTCACGCGGAACGAGGAATTCGCCAACGCGCCCGCCCTCCGCGCCGCCGCCAGCCCGCCCCTGACCAACACAGCACACATTCCACTCTGGACCGACGACTTCGCCAGCCTGTTCCAGATCGTCCGCCATTGAGACTTCGGCTTCATTTCCGGACGGTCGTATTCTCGGCCATCCAGTTCACGTCCATCCACGAATCGCCTGCCGAAACGACCAGGGCCAGGTTCCCATTGTAGCGGGCCGGCGGCTTGATCTTGGAACCCCTCCACTTGTGGATTTCCGAGTGTCCGTCGGCAAAGGCGAACCCACACGCCCCGTTGTGGTAACTGGCCGGGAAGTCTATGATCATCGCGGTGTTTGGTTTATCCGCTCCCTGGCACTGAACGGCAAAGGCCGCGTCGTTGATGCTGTCGGGATGTTCGTCCACGAAAACCCAGGTCTTGGACGGCAGGGCGACGGTGGACAATTTGTGGTAAACCCGCCACGCGGAGGCGGGGAGCCAGCTTCCATGGCTGAAGACCTGGCTCATCGAAATGCTCCGGATTCGCGGCCGCATGACCGCGCCGACTCTGACGGCGGCCTGGTCTGCCGGACACTTGAAAATGTTTTGCGATTTGGCCGTGTAAGCCCACATCGGACTTTTCACCAGGTCCTGGTTGATATCCCAGTTCACGGCATTGGCGGAGAAATCCATCCAGCCGGAAAACCAGTTGGGCCGGCCGACGAAACCATCCTCAGCCGCGATCAGAGCGTCGCGGTTGTCTTCGGCGTACAGCCTCCAGGCCAGCATCAACTGTCTCCCATCGTTCATGCATGCGATGGCTTGCGCCTTGATTCTGGCCTTGCCGAGGGCGGGCAGGAGCAAAGCGGCCAGGATCGCAATGATCGCGATGACGACGAGCAGTTCGATCAAAGTGAAACCGCGGCCACCTCGATCGCGCTTGATCGAGTCACGAAGCGCCTTGAGGCCATTGGCTTTCATCGTGGTTCCAGAACTTGTGGAGTATTCAGCCGAGATTAAGGCGAGCGCTCATCGAAAGTCAATCACGCAGTATCCGGCTCTTTCCTCGAATGGTGCCGTTCCAGTGGCGGGTTACCTTGGCCGGGTCTGGCCGGGCGCAGACCGGAACTTGCGGTCGAGAGCAGGTCAAAACCTCAGCGTGGCTTGCACCGCGAGGAGACGTTCGCCTTGTTGTTGCTGGCCGGTCTGGTGGTTGTGGCTGTATTGCACCTTGCCTTGGAGATGACGGGTCAGGCGGCAGCCCAACGCGGCGTCCATGCGCCACCGGTCGCGATCCCACGCGGACTCGCCGCCCATGGCGTCCGGGACCTGGCCGAACAGTTGTTGATTCCACCGCAACGCAGCGAACCATTGCGCGCCAAGCTTGTATTTCGTTTCCAGGTAATAGCTCACCGAATCGGCGTCGCCGACGTTGGGCACTTCAAAGCGGGAGAAGAACACTTCGCCCCATACCTGCCAATGGCCGTGAGCGTAACGGAGGTCGTGCGCAAAGGTCATCTGTTTGAAGTCATCTAGGCTTTTGCCGGCGGGAAAGGCCGCCAGGTCTTCGACGCCGGGCTGAAGATAGGCCCCGACACTGAACGACGCGCCCAGATTCCACGACGCGTCCGGACGAAAGCCAATCCGCCCGCTGACGGTGGGATGTCGCCAGTCCTGGTCCGTCGCGTCCCAAACCGCCGGGCGCGACGACAGGCCGGCATTCTTCACTTCGAGCGCGTAGTCAAGTTTCTCGACCGTGCCGAAGAGCGACGCCCCGCTGGCGTAGCTTGGCCCCCAGAGCACAGACACCCAAAGGTCTTTCTTGTCCGGCATGCCCGCGCGCGCCAGAAACGGAGCCGGCCCGGGCAAGGCCGATTGGTCGCCGATGGTGACGATGCTCTCGTAGGGCAGCGGGGCGGTGATGAAGGGGTTGTTCCAGGAATCGTGACGGGCGACCCAGTTGCCGACGACCGTGGCAAACTTGCCAACCTGGACGTTCACCCGCGCGTCATCGAACGGCGTGTAGCGGAGCAGGTATTCGTCGAAGCGGGCGTCGCGAATCTTCGAGCGCGGATCGAATCCGCGGTCCACGCGCGCCTGGACGAAGCTGTAAAGATGCTTCCCCGCGCGCGCATCGAGGAAGAGCGAGAGCCTTGGGTTGAGAAAGGCATCGTCGCCGCCGAAAATCAGGCCGGGCGGCGGGGCATCGAACCAATAGCCTTCGAGATCGAACAGCCCGCTGAGGTCCACGCGCGCCCAGCCGTTGCTCGTCGCGAGGAACAAGCGGTCATCCACCGCGTCCAAGAATTCTTGTGCGCGCGTGGTGGCCGTGGCGAGGCAGCACACCGCGAAGCACAGGCGCGCGAAGCTTTGCCCGCACGTCACGAGCCGCAGGCCGGCGACCATTCGCGTGGTGGCATTCCGCGTGTGGTTGTTCGCGGGCAGGAGGATTTGGCTTCGGAGTTTCATGCGTTAATCCCGATGAGTTTGAAGGCTTGAACCGGCGCGGAGAATCCCTTGAGTTGAATCTCGCCGGTGGGTTCGACCGTGAGGTGATGCGCCAGTTTTTGCCGCGTGCCGTCGTCAATCAACACCTCGCCCGCCTGCGCGCGGCTGCACAGGCGCGAGGCGAGGTTCACGCGCTGGCCCAGCACGGTGTAGTTGAGCCGGTCGGCGGAGCCCATGCAGCCGGCGACGACCGTGCCCGTGGCGAGACCGATTCCGATCTGAATCTGGTGGCGGGAAGTGCGGTTGAGCCGGGCGCGCGCTTCCAACAAGCTCAACGCGCAGGAGGCGGCGTCGAGCGCGTCGTTGTCGTGGTGGAGCGGCGCGCCGAAGATGGCCATCAGCAGGTCGCCCACGAACTTGTCGAGGACACCCCGATGTTCCTTCACGACGCGGGTCAAGGCGGTCATGTGCTCGTTGAGCATCTCGATGACTTCGCCCGGCGGCATGTCCTGCGTGAGCGGGGTGAAGCCGCGGATGTCGCAAAACAGCACGGTGATCTCGCGCAATTCGCCGCCGAGGGTGAGCTGGCCGGTCAGGAGTTTCTGCGCGATCTTTTCGTCGGCGACCATGTTGAGGATGGTGCGGTATTTTTCCTTCTGCGCGAGGCCGTCGGCCATTTCATTGAACGAGGCGGCCAGTTCGCCCAGTTCGTCGCGGCTGCGCACCGCGACGCGCACGTCGAAATTGCCACGGCGAATCTGCCCCGTCCCGCCGACGAGATCGCGCACCGGCGCCGCCAGACCATGGGAGAGAAACAGGCTGAAGATTATTCCGAAAACCAGGGCAGCGGCACCCGAGCCGAGAATCTTGAACCGCAATCCGCGCTGTTCGCGCAGCGCTTCTTCCATCGAGTACAGGCAGACCTGATAGGCCGGCGGGAACACGGAGTTCTCGTTCATCAAATCGTAGAACACGCGGTAATGGACGCCGCCGAACTCGCAGGGAAAATCGGAGTGCGTCGCCATATGCTGCTGCAAATCATCGGCGATTCTGCCGGCGACGAAATCGCCGAGGTCTTCCGGTATGTCGAGCGGATTGGCGTGGAGCCGGCCTTCGAGGAGAATGCCGGCCTGGAGGAGTTCGTGGGCATTCGTGCGCGCGGTTTCGCGAAGAGCGGGGTTGCGCGGCTGCGGGATCAAGTCCGGCAATGGAAACCCGAGCACCAACGCGCCGAGCAACCGGCTATCCTCCGGATTGACGACCTTGGTGACGATGACTTCATGGAGTTCACCGCGGGCGGCCTCAAGGCCGGGCCGGCGCGATGCGCCTGGCAATCGCGACGGCAACGGACTCAGCGGTTCGAATTGATTGGTGCCCGTGAGGAGCGCCGTGTAGCCGACCTGTTGCAACTCCGCGGACGTGAGCGCGCCTTTGAGGAATGGAAGGCGTTGTTCGATGCGGCGTCTGAGCGCCGCCGAGAACGCGCGTCCGCGTGCGGAGTCTGGCGCGATCAACGGCTGCCCTTGGGCGTCCACGAAGCGGAAGAACGTGGCTCGGGGACGCCTCGGACCGACGCCACCGCGCGGGTTGCCCAACACTTCGCGCAACTCATCCTCGGCGCTCTGATAGAGGATGGCGGTGTCAATCTCCCGCTCGTTCATGGCGGCGATGAGCCGGACGGATTGTGCAAGCTTCAGGCACTGTTCCTGGAAATTGCCTAGCCTCGCCTCCTGGAGGCTGGTGAAGTAATTGATCTGCCGCTCGAATTGCGTCCGGAACGTCCGCTCGTAGGTCGCCTGCACGCGCCGTTGCGTGACGAGCAAGGTCGCCAGCGAAACGCCGACAATCACAAGAATCATCGCGGCCAGCAGCTTCGACCGAAAGGTGGTCAACGGCAGGCGCATGTTCAGGGCGCGGCGAAATCCACGCGGAGGATCGCGCCTTCCTGGAGTTCGACAACGCGCTCGAGAATCCTGTTCTCGTTGAGCCAGGCCTTGAGGGTGTATTTCCCGGCGGGGAGTTGATCGAGGCGGAACTTTCCAGCCGGGTCGGTTCGTGTGAAATGCGGCGAGTCCAGCACCAGGATCGTCCCCCGCATGTGCTCGTGAATTTCGCAGTAGAGCTTCACGACGCCCGGCTTGTCGAAGAGGATCGGGGCAGGCTTCTCATCCTTGCGATAGCGGCCAAGGTCGAACCGCTTCGGCTTCGAATAGGAGAACACGTTGTGATAGGAATCGTCGAGGTTCGGGAACTCGACCGCGGTGCCTTTCTGCACCGGCAACACGGCGGGAAGAAACTGGAACTGTTGCTGCAACACCTGGGCCGTGATGAGGTTCGTGGCGGGCGGAGCGCCGGAGAAATTCCCCTCCAGATACACGACCGCCACGGGCGGCTGCGGCGCGGCGACCGCGGCGGGCGTTTTGTTTTCATACCGCGAGGCCGTTGACGCGGCACGCGGGGCCTTGGGTAACGCGACCGTTCCTTCGACCGAGGCGCCGCCCTGGACCGGGAGGACGGGGAGCAACAGCAGACCGGCGAAAGGAATGAGGCGGTTGGTTTTCATTTTGGTTCTGTATCAGTGCGGGCAGAAAAGCGGCGTATCGTCTGCGCGCTGATTCGATGCTGACGATAGCAATCCCACGGCATGGGGGCAACCCTCGTTGCAACGGCTTCGCGAGCAGTTTAGCGACCCCGATCAGTCCAGGGAAAATCATTGCGAAACGAGCTGCGCTCGCGCACCTTTGAACGACTCGGGAGGAGAGATGGCAGAGTGGTTTAATGCACACGCCTGGAAAGCGTGAGTGGGCTAATACCCCACCGGGAGTTCGAATCTCCCTCTCTCCGCCAGATTCACTTCCCGTTCCTCACCCTCGTCGTCGCGTTCCGCATGGTTCACCTGACGCGCGGACTTCAGGTCACGTTTCTCACCTTTTTGCCGGGGAAAGTGCTTGTCAATCTTGCGATAAGAAGTTATGAACGCGGCCATAATCCCATCGCCGGACGCATGTCCCTCTCCAGCCAACAACCTGCCGGCGCAGTGGCCGCACAGGCCGCGTTTCCCTCCACACATTGGGGTGTTGTTCTGGCCGCGGGCGACAGTTCAACCGCGGTGAGCCGCGACGCGCTGGAGTTGCTCTGTCGCTCCTATTGGTACCCGCTTTACGTGTTCGCCCGGCGCCAAGGGCAGACTCCCGAGGACGCCCAGGACCTGGTGCAGGGTTTCTTCGCGCGCGTCCTGGAAAAAGGGTACTTCAACGACGCCGACCGCGACCGTGGACGATTCCGCACCTTTCTCCTACTGGCGCTGAAACGGTTCATGGCCAACGAATGGAAGCGAACGAATCGTCAGAAACGCGGCGGCGGTGTGGAAATCGTTTCACTGGACGAGGCGGCGTCTGAAACCCGCTACCAGGCCGAGCCGGTGGATCCGATGACGCCGGAGCGGGCCTTTGACCGGCGATGGGCGATGACGCTGTTGCAATTGGTGTCGGAGCGATTGAGAGCGGAGTTTTCCACCGGAGGCAGGGCGGATGTTTTTGAGGAGCTAAAAGTCTTCGTCAGCGGCGAACAAAGCACGTTGACTTACGCGGAGATCGGCCAGCGGCTCGGGTTGACCGAAGGCACCGTCAAAGTCACCGTCCACCGCCTCCGGCAACGCTATCGCCAGTTGCTCCGGCTCGAGATCGCGCAGACCGTCCAAAGCCCGGAAGCGGTCGAGGATGAGCTTCGGGATTTGTTCGCCGCCTTGAGTTAACCTTTTCCCGTTTTGGTTTAATGTCAGTTTGAGCCGCTCTCATGAACGAACAGCCCAGCAATCGCGAAGACCGCATCGTCGAGGCCGCCCTCGAGTTGCCGCCGGCACAACGCGCCGCCTACCTTGATCAGGCCTGTGGCCCGGATGCCAGGCTTCGTCAACTCGTCGAGGCCCTGCTCCGCGCGCACCGACACGCCGATGCCGCGCGGGAACCCACCACCCCACCCGTGCCTGCGCCTGGGCCAACGATAACCGTCCAGCTTCCGCCTACGGAAACGGCGGGAGAAGCGATTGGCCGGTACAAACTGCTGGAACGGATCGGCGAAGGCGGCATGGGCAGCGTCTGGATGGCCGAACAGACCGAGCCGGTGCGTCGCAAGGTTGCCCTCAAGCTCATCAAACCCGGGATGGACTCCGCCACTGTACTGGCGCGCTTCGAGGCCGAGCGTCAGGCGCTGGCGCTCATGGACCATCCCAACATCGCCAAAGTCCTCGACGCCGGAGCCACCGCCACCGGCCGGCCATACTTCGTGATGGAACTGGTCAAGGGCATCCCGATCACCAAGTTCTGCGACGGGCAGCGGCTCTCGATTCGGGAGCGGCTGGATTTGTTTCTACCGGTCTGCCAGGCGATTCAGCACGCGCATCAGAAGGGGATCATCCATCGCGACGTCAAGCCCAGCAACGTGTTGGTGGCGCTCTACGACGGGGTGGCCGTGCCGAAGGTGATTGATTTTGGGCTGGCCAAAGCGATGGGGCAGCAACTGACCGAGCGGACGTTGTTCACCAGCTTGTGGGCCGTGATCGGAACGCTGGAGTACATGTCGCCGGAGCAGGCGCAGGTGAACCAGTTGGATATTGATACACGCACGGACATCTACAGCCTGGGCGTGCTGCTCTACGAACTGTTGACCGGCACCACGCCGCTGACCAAGGAGACACTGCGGCAAGAGGCGCTGGACGCGGTGTTGCGGCTGATCCGTGAGAAAGAGGCACCGCGACCCAGCACGCGATTGAGCGAGACGAGGGAACAACTGGCGACAATCTCGGTGCAGCGGAGGCTGGAGCCGGCGCAACTGGTGCGGCAGGTACGCGGCGATTTGGATTGGATCGTGATGAAGGCGCTGGAGAAGGACCGCAACCGGCGCTACGAGACGGCCAACGGCCTCGCCATGGATCTTCAGCGGCACCTGAGCGAGGAGCCGGTGGCGGCGCGCCCGCCCAGCACCGGCTACCGGTTTGCTAAACTGGTCCGGAGGAACAAAGGAGCGTTTGCCGCGACGGCAGCCGTAGGATTAACACTGGTGCTTGGCGTGGTGGTGAGCATGTGGCAGGCGGTCCGGGCTGATAAGGCGCGCCGGGCGGAAGCCGGCCAGCGTGCGCTGGCCGAGGCCAGCGAGAAGAAAGCCATTGCACAAAAGCAGATCGCCGAAGCTGTCGGAAACTTTCTACAGCAGGACTTGTTGCGCCAAGCGGACGTGGCGTTTCAGGAGCATACGATCCGCCATCTTGATGGCGAGTTCGAAGCGAAGGAGAATCCCACCATCAAGGAGTTGCTGGACCGCGCGGCCTCGAAACTGACGCCGGAAGGGATTGAAAAAAGATTTCCGGGCCAACCAGAAGTGCAAGCCTCGATTCTCAAAACGGTCGGCGATACTTATACGGCCATCGGGCAGTACGACAAAGCGGTGGAGTTTCTCGCACGCGCTTCCCATCTGTGGCACGCGGGTGCCGAGCCGGACGGGAAAGAGTATCTGGCGGCGCTGCAATCGCTGGCACTTGCCTACCACAAGTCTGGAAATCTGCCGAAGGCCATCAAATACCTCGAGCAATTGCGCGACGTGTTCGCAGGCAGTGGCGAGGCCGATCAGACCACACGGTTCGTCGTGCTAAACGATCTGGCGGTGTCGTACGGAGAGGCGGCGAGATATCAGGAAGCTGCTGAGTTGCTCGAGGGAATGCGGGACGCGTTCCCAAAACACTTCGGGGACGATCACCAGCTTACCCTCCGGTTTTGGAACAATCTGGCGTTCGCTCACATGAACTTGGGGAAGGTCTCCCAGGCCATCGAACGATGGGAGCACGTTCGCGACAAACAGGCCGAGACCCTGGGCGCGGACCACCCACACAGCCTGGAAACCGCGAACAACCTGGCGATGGCATACTTGCGGACCGGGAAGCTCGACCAGGCGATTGAGTTGTTCGAGCGAGTACACAAAGCTCAGGTGAAGCTACCGGGGCCGGATCACCCGCACACCCTGATTACCTTGAATAATCTGGCCAGGGCCTACTCGCGGAGCGGGCAATTTCGAAAGGCCATCGAGTTGTTCGAAATAGTACGCGAAGCAAGCGCAAAGAAAATCGGACCGGACCATCCACAAACGCTCATCTGTGTTGAGGGCCTGGCGGAAGCCTACAAGAATGCCGGCGAGCTAACGAAGGCGATCTCGCTCTTCGAGGAGGCACGCGATGGTTTCATCCGGAAGGCCGGGCCGGAGGATCCGCTGACGCTCCTTACGCTGAACGATTTGGCCGGCGCGTACTATGCCGCCAACAGATTGTCCGAGGCTGCGCAACAATTCGCCCAAGTGCGGCGGATCGAGGTGGAAAAATTCGGAGCAAACCACCCGGACACCCTCACCACCACTTTCAATCTGGGCGCCACCTACAAGAGCGCAGGCGACTTGAAGCAAGCTCTGCCGTTGCTCCAGGAAGCGGCTGAAGGCATCGAAAAGCACAGATTTCAACATCAACATGCCCAGGGGATCGTGAGCACCTTGACCGAATGCCTAGATGATCTGAAGCAATTCGACGAGGCAGAAAGCTGGAGTCGAAAATGGCTGGAGGTGGCGAAAGAGCAGAACGGGGCCGACTCCACGGCTTATGCCGGGGCGCTTGCATCGTTCGGAACGAGCTTGCTCAAACGGCAGAAGTGGGTTGACGCAGAGTCGGTAATCCGCTCCTGCTTGAGGATTCGCGAGCAAAAACTGCCGGACGACTGGCGGACATTCAACACCCGGAGTTTGATGGGTGCCAGTTTGCTGGGACAAAGGAAGCTGCACGAGGCCCAGCCGCTGCTTCTGACGGGTTACGAGGGGATGAAATCTCGGGAAGCGATGATTCCCGCGAGTCTCAGGCCGGCCCGGCTCAAAGAGGCGCTCGAACGTCTGGTGCAACTCTGCGAAGCCTGGGGCAAACCTGAGCAAGCTGCGGAGTGGAAGCGGAAACTTACTGAAACGGGATCAGCCGCGCCGTAGGAGTCCTCAAAGCGAGAGATCTGTTCAAGTTGATCGCGCTGTCCGCGTAACGCCGGAGACTGGCCGGTGACCCAGACCCAAACCGCGACCGGACCAAGCCATGCGTGTGAAGCAATTGGGATCCCTGCGGTCACCGTCGCAAGGGTCCTCTAGCTGTAACTTTTCACGCGGCGTGGTTAAGGAATCCCATGAACACTCAGGCCGCAAACTGTAAAACGCACGTCCCTGTGACCTGAACCAACGCAGAAAGATAACAACATGAAAATCCAGAACCTGAAACAAACCATGTTTCTATGCAAAATCCTGGTCGCCGGCGCCGTCGTCGGCCTTCAGGCCGTGCCCGCCTTCGCGGGCGATCCGCCGCCACCGCCGGCCCCGGGTCACTCCACCGCTTATGGCAAAAGCCTCGCCGAATGGCAGGAGCTGTTTTGGCGTTGGGCCTTCGGCCAGATCGCCATCCCGGCCGATGAGAACGGCAACGCAACGGTCCGCGGCAACGTCGTTCTGTTGCCGGGGCCGCCCACGCCCGGCGATGGCACGCCCGGAACCTCGGATGTGACGCTCAACGCGGGCCAGGCCATCATGCTCCCGATGTGGAACATCCTCGGCACAACCTACGACGATGGTTCGCCTGTTGACCCCGCCCTCGACTTGAGCGTTTTTCAAACGCTCGAGATCAGGCTCAAAATTGACGGCGTCACCGTCGTGGATTCGAACAACGTGCTGAATTACTATTCCGCGTTCGCGTTCGATCCCGAAATTCCCCTGCCGCCGGAATGGTCGCCGTATCTGGCCATCGTCTGGTTTCAAGGCATTGGAATCCTCCAGTCACCGTTGAGCGTGGGACAACACATCATCACGCTCGATGCGAAGAACACGATCCCGGTCGTTGACGGCAAGGGAAACTCCTACGTGTTCGAGTACCACAACACCTGGAACGTGACCGTGAAGCCGCGGAAATGACGATGCGCCGGCAGCCCCCTCTCCCCCGCCGAGGGGGAGAGGGCCCCGGGGTGAGGGGGAACATGGAATCAACCGCGCGGGCCACGCTACGCAAGGCTCCGCAGATTCCATTCGTCCAGCAGGTCGTCCGGGATATCTTCGAGGAAGCGCGACGGTTGTTGCATGGTGGCGCCACTGTTTCCGTAGCCGGCGCGGATGAGCGGATAGCTCAGGTAAAGCTCGTTTCGCGCGCGGGTGATCGCCACGTAAAAAAGCCGCCGCTCCTCCTCTTCGCCCTCTTCCGTTTCCATCGAGCGCGCCGAGGGAAACATCCCGTCGCAAAGCATGATGATGAACACCACGTCGAACTCCAACCCTTTGGCCTGGTGAATCGTCGAGAGCCGGATGCGCTCCTCGTCCCGGTCGGCGGGCTGGTCGTCTTCGGCCTCGACGTTGGTCAGCAGCGCCATCTGCGCGAGAAAGTCGCCGACCGTCTCGAACTGTTGGGCAAAAATGGCGAGTTGCTTGAGGTCGTCCAGGCGCGAGCGGTAATTCGCAAAGTTCTCCTTGAGATAATCGTCGTAGCCCGCCTCGATGACGAGCGGGATCATTTTCGCCGCGCTACCGCTCGTGGCTGGCGCTTCGAGTTGCGATATCGTCGTTGCGAACAGCGCCCAGGCGAGCGTGGCCTTCTTCGGGACACTCTGGGCACACGACTGAAGTGCGCTTGCGATCAATCCAGGAGCGCCCCTCGCCCCGGCCCTCTCCCCATCCGATGGGGAGAGGGTGTTCGCAGGACGGGCGAGCGGTTTGTTCACCCAACCGTCACTGAAGGCTCGCCAGAGTTTGTCGGCGCCCTTGCCGCCGACACCGGGCAACAGTTGCACGAGGCGTTTGAAGGACAACTCGTCGCGCGGATTGGACACCAGCTTGAGATACGCGGTGACGTCCTTGATGTGCGCCTGCTCGAAAAAACGGATGCCGCTGGTGATGCTGAACGGGATGTTGCGCCGCGTCAGTTCGAGTTGCAACTCCAGTGCGTGAAAATGCGAGCGATAGAGCACGGCCATCTTGTTCAGATCGCAACCTTCATCGCGCAGTTCCAAGACGCGCTGTGCGACGAACGCCGCCTGTTCTCCCGACTCGGAACAGGTCACGCGCACGGGTTTGGCGCCGGACTTCCGCGCGGGCGCGAGTTGTTTGGCGAATTGATGCACGTTCGGCGCAATGGCGGCGTTGGCGACGGTCAGGATTTCCGGCGTGCTGCGGTAATTGGTCTCGATCTTGTAGGTGCGCGCCTCGGGATAGCGTTCGGTGAATTTGAGGATGTTCGCGAAATTCGCCCCGCGCCAGGCGTAGATGCTCTGGGCATCGTCGCCCACGACCATCACGTTGTGATGCCGCGCGGCCAGCAGGTCAATCAGGTCGCTCTGGAGTTTGTTCGTGTCCTGGTACTCGTCCACGAGGATGAACTGGAAGCGCCGCTGGTAATGCTCCCGCGCCTCGGCGTGCTCCTGCAACAGCCGCAGCCACAGCACGAGCAGGTCGTCGAAGTCCATCGCGTTCGTGGAGCGCTTGCGCGCCGTATAAAGCCGCAGCACCGCTTCGATCTGCGGGGCCAACGCGTCGAAGTAGCCGTATTCCTCACCGAGAATTTGGGGAATGGCTTTCTCCGTGTTCACGGCGAGCGAGAAGATGTCCCCAAGCACCTCGGCTTTCGGGAAGCGCGTGGCCTTGGTGTCAATGTCCGACTCGCCGACGCACGTCGCGATAAGGTGCTTCGCGTCCTCTCGGTCCAGGATCGTAAAGTCCCGCTCGAAGCCGAGCAGCCGGGCGTGCTGCCGGAGGATGCGATTGCCGATGGAGTGAAACGTGCCGCCCCAGAGCGCCGCGAGTTCCTGTCCAAGCAAAGCCGCCACGCGGCGCATCATCTCGCCGGCGGCCTTGTTGGTGAACGTGAGCAACAAGACCCGATCCGGCGGGATGCCCTGTTCAAGCAGATAGGCGACACGGTAAGTGAGCGTGCGGGTCTTGCCCGATCCCGCGCCCGCGATCACCAGCGCCGGGCCGGGCGGCGCCGTCACCGCCGCAAGCTGTTGTTCGTTGAGCTCGCACGCGTAGTCAATCTGGAGGTGGACGGCAGATCGGAAGGGTTGCAGGACGTAATCGCGCGGCACGCGGAAAAAATAAAACTCCCAGCTCCAAGTTCCAAGCCTCGATGAAGCGCCAAGCCTCAGGTTCCAAATCGGTCCGCTCGGGACGCCGGGTTTGCTTACGCGTCGCGTGTTGGGTTTGGAGTTTGAGGTTTTTCTACGCTTTCGCCGCCGCAACGCGTTGCCGGATCTGCTCCATGTTCGCTTCGATCCGTTCGAGATACCAGTTCGGGCCGTCGGGGTAAGGCTGATTCAGGAAGCCGAACATTTCGCGGAAATCGCGCGAGAGCTTCAAGTGGACGTAATCTTTCCAGAACACGGGTGTCTTGCGCAGGAGGTCTTCGGCGCTGGAAAACATGGAGATCAGATGCCCCCGCTCCTTCGAGTGGCGGGCCGCCTCGGCGAATTCCTCGAAGAGGATCGGCAGCTTGTCCACATAATCCTCCGCCGCCATCTGCCCGAGAAGGTCGGCGGTGCCCAGCGCGTGGCCGGTGACGCGCTCGGTTTCGCTTTGAAACTGGATCAGGTTCAGCATGGCGTCCACGCCCGTGCAACGGATCATGTTTTGCACCGACTTGATCTCCAGCGGACCAAATCCTTTCTTCGCGAGCAGTTGCGCGGCGAAGTCGGCGCTGCGGGCAACGTGCGTGACCGTGTATTTGGCCCCCGTGCCCTCGACATCTCCCCGTTTTTTTAGATAACCCGTGTCGTGGAGGAGAATCGCGACGAGTCCAAGCTGAAACATTCGCTGGGTGAGACGCGGATGCGCGCCGGAGTTGTGTCGGGCATGGAGCAGCCGCGCGATGCAGAGTGTGCCTTGCAGGGTGTGCTCAAAATCATGATACCGGGCGTCAATCGCCTGGTAATCGGCGTAATTGCCCGTGAAACATTCGATGGCCCAGCCGAAAACCCGCGGCACGAACAACGGGTCGCCATCCGGATAGATGGCCCTCAGCGCCGCCTGAACTTCCACTTCGACGGCGGTCGGGTCTTTGGTGACGACCGGCGGAAACATGCGACGGAACATAGCCAGCCGCGCCCGCGGATGCACGCATTTTTCTCGCGCAGCCCGCGCCGCGCGATACTCTGCCCGCGATGCGCAACGCACCGGCGGACTCGGACCCCACGTTCAAGGCCCGGCAACGCTCGACCTGGGAGATCGTCCGGCGCGTGGCGGTTTTTCTGCGGCCCTACCGGACACTGGCGGCCGGCACCATCGCGTGCGCGGTGCTTTCGCTCCTGGCCTCCTTCGTTTTTCCCAAGCTCACGCAATACGCGATTGATGAAATCATCGCCAAATCGCGCGCGGAACTGCTCCCGCCCGTGATGCTCGGATTGCTGGGGGCATTCTTGTTGCGCGATCTGTTCAACCTCAAAAATGCGTGAGTGACGTGATGGTTTATTGGATTCATCTTTTGTTTGCAGGGGTCGGAGCGGTTTGGAGGGCTCCGGCACAAAGTTCACT
>Ga0247727_10005266_pt1 | contig 26488 bp, 22 predicted proteins | sample WisWelCaveWW1625_FD_202498 | JGI IMG/M metagenome (GOLD analysis project Ga0247727, IMG submission 202498) | Biofilm microbial communities from Wishing Well Cave, Virginia, United States - WW16-25 | ecosystem: Environmental > Aquatic > Deep subsurface > Groundwater > Cave microbial mat | place...
CTCGCGTCCGCAGCCGGGCTTTGCGGAGAACGCGGCCGCCGGCATCATCGTCCTGCTGGCCGTGCTGCTCGCCATGAACGCCGTGGCCATCGCGGTGCGCACCTGGTTCGAAAGGAGCCGCAAATGGTAAGTTCAGAAAAACGCGCGGAGACGGTTCTGTTGCAGCCGGGGTTCCTGGCGCCGGTGACGGAGGAGGGGGACGACGAGTCCCGCGAGGACCACGGCGTCGCCCTCGATCTGCGCGGCCTGAACGCCTGGTACGGCTCCTTCCAGGCCCTCCGCGGCGTGACGATGCCCGTTCCCCGGCATCGCATCACCGCGATCATCGGCCCTTCCGGCTGCGGCAAGAGCACCTTCATCCGCTGCCTCAACCGCATGAACGAGCTGATTCCCGGCTTCCGCCTGGGCGGCGCCGTCCTCTTCGACAACCAGGACCTTTACGCCAAGGGGATCGACCCGGTCGAAGTGCGCCGGCGCATCGGCATGGTCTTCCAGAAGCCGAACCCCTTCCCGAAGTCGATCTACGACAACGTCGCCTTCGGCGCGCGCATCAACGGTTACGAAGGGAGGCTGGACGAGATCGTCGAGCGGGCGTTGCGCCAGTCAGCCCTTTGGGACGAAGTGCGCGACAAGCTCCACAAGAGCGCCCTCGCCCTCTCCGGCGGCCAGCAGCAGCGCCTCTGCATCGCTCGCGCGCTCGCCATCGAGCCGGAGGTGATCCTCATGGACGAGCCCTGTAGCGCGCTCGACCCGGTGGCTACCCTCAAGATCGAGGACCTCATGCGGGAGCTGGCGCGCGACTACACCATCGTCATCGTCACGCACAACATGCAGCAGGCCGCCCGCGTCTCCGACTTCACCGCCGTGATGATGATGGCCGAAGACCGCGCTGGCGAGCTGATCGAGTACGGCCCCACCCGGGAGATCTTCACCAAGCCGCAGAACAAACGGACGGAGGACTACATCACCGGCCGCTTCGGCTAGGCCGCGCCACCTGCTAGGATGCCGCCATGACCCGCACCGCCTTCGAACGACAACTCACCGAAATCCAGGAAGACATGCTGGTGCTCGCCTCGATGGTCGAAACCGCCATCAAGAGCTCCATCGAGGCGCTGAAGGGCCGCGACGTGGAGCTGGCCCGCCGCGTCGTTACCCAGGACCTGAAGGTCAACCGCAAGCGCTACGAGACGGAGGAGAAGTGCCTGGAGCTCATCGCCACCCAGCAGCCGCTGGCCAGCGACCTGCGCGTCATCGTCTCCGTCCTCCACATCACGGTCGACCTCGAGCGGATGGGCGACCACGCGGAGGGCGTTGCCAAGGTAGCCCTCATGCTCTCCGACGAGCCGCCCCTCAAGCCCTACATCGACATCCCGCGCATGGCAGAGGTCTGCATCCAGATGCTCAACGGCGCCCTGGACGCCTTCAAGGACCGGGACTCCGCCCGAGCCCGCGCCATCTGCGACATGGACGATGAGGTGGACGCCCTCTACGACCAGGTCTACCGCGAGCTGCTCACCTACATGGCGAACGACCCGCGCACCATCGAGCGGGCCACCCAGCTCACCTGGGTCGCGCACAACCTGGAGCGCATCGCCGACCGGGTGACCAACATCTGCGAACGCGTCGTCTACCTGGTCGAAGGCCACATCGAAGAGCTGAACGTCTCCAAGTACTGAAGCGCGATCGAGCCCGCGCGGCCTGAGGGGTCTGCTCCCACGGGCAGCCACGCGGGCGGCTAGCGCGCATGCAACCTGCAGTCCCCCAGATTCAAACAAACTTCCCAGGGTGGGTGGGAAGAGAGACTTTGGTTCCTGAGAGTTTTTCAGCATCCTGCTACCGCAACGCCATCCCGGAGATCGCGCGCGAGATCACCAGGCGCTGGATTTCCGACGTGCCTTCAAAGATCGTGAAGATCTTCGCGTCGCGGTGCCAGCGCTCCACCGGCGTCTCGCGCACGTAGCCCATCCCGCCCAGGATCTGGATCGCGCGTTCCGTCGCCCACACCGCCACCTCTCCCGCCTTCAGCTTTGACATCGACCCCTCCGCCGACTCGAACTTCTTGCCGCTGCGCGCCATCCATGCCGCGCGCCAGACGAGCAACCGCGAGGCGTCGATCTCCATCTTCATGTCCGCGAGCGCGAACGAGATCGCCTGGTTGTGGATAATCGCTCGCCCGAACTGCTTGCGCTGCTTGGCGTACTCCAGCGCGTATTCGTACGCGGCGCGGGCGACGCCGACGGCCATCGAGCCGACGGCCGGTCGTGTCGCCTCGAAGGTGCCGAGCGCCGCCTGCTGGCCGGTGCGACGGCCCTCGCGGGCGCGCGCCAGCCGTTCGTCGAGCTTCTCCTTGCCACCGAGGAGGCAGCCGCCGGACACGCGCACGTCGTCCAGGAACACCTCGGCGGTGTGCGACGCGCGGATGCCGTGCTTCTTGAACTTCGTCCCTTGCCGCAGCCCCTCCGTCTCGGGCGGGACGACGAACGACGCCTGGCCGCGTGTACCCAGCTCCGGCTCGACCGAGGCGACGACGACGTGCACGGCCGCGATGCCGCCGTTGCTGATCCAGGTCTTCTGCCCGTTCAGCAGCCACTCGTCCTTCGCCTCGTCATAGACCGCGCGAGTCTTGAGCGCCGAGACGTCGGAGCCGGCGTCGGGCTCCGACACGCAGAACGCCCCAAGCTTGACGTCGTCCGGCGTGCCGTAGCACTCGGGCATCCACCGGCCGATCTGCTCCGGCGTGCCGTTCCCCGCGATCGCGGCGACAGCGAGCGCGGTACCCATGATCGCCATGCCGATGCCGGCGTCGCCCCAGAACAGCTCCTCGATGGCGATCTGGAGCATCAGGCCGTCTGGGTCCGACGCGACGTGGGCGATGAACTGAGGGCTGTAGATGCCGACCGTGGCCGCTTCCTGCAGGATCGGCCAGGGCGTCTCCTCGCGCTCGTCCCACTCGTGGGCCGCGGGCCGGATCACGTCCTGAGCGAAGCCGTGCAGCCACGTCTGGATCTGCCGCTGCTCATCGTTGAGCTCCAGTGAGAAGGTCATGGCGCCTCCGCCTCCAGATCGTCCTCCGTGGCGCTCATGGTATCGAAAGGTGCGGTCTGGCGGGGCAGGCCGTTGTCTCCGCCCCGGCGCTGAGCTATACGTGCGGTATGACCGGGGCCCTTCTCGTCACGATAGCCGGAGCTGGGGCGAGGTGAGACGCCCGAGCGCGGCGCGAGGCCGCCTTCTGCGCATCGACCCCTTCGCCCCGTGGCGGCGGCTGTTCTACGGCCTGGGGGCGCTCGCGGCGCTGCTCGTCGCCGGCGTCGCCGGCTACATGCTGATCGAAGGCTGGTCGTTCTTCGACGCCCTCTACATGACGATCACCACCGTCACCACGGTCGGCTTCCGCGAGGTGCACCCGCTCAGCGACGGCGGCCGGGCCTTCACGATCGTTGTGGTACTCTTCGGCGTAGGCCTCGCCTTCTACATCCTCACGACCGTCGTCCAGGCCGTCGTCGAGGGTGAGCTGGCGGAGGCGCTGGGGGTGCGACGGATGCAGGCGCGCATCGAGGCGTTGAGCGACCACTACATCCTCTGCGGGTTCGGCCGCGTGGGCGAGGAGATCGCGCGCGAGCTGGCCAAGACCGGCGTCGCTTTCGTCATCGTTGAGAACAACCGCGATGCCGTCGAGCGCGCGCAGCGCCACGATTTCCTACTCATCGACGGGGACGCCACCCAGGACGCCGTGCTGGAGGAGGCCGGCATCGAGCGGGCGCGGGCGCTGCTCGCCGCGTCGGACTCCGACTCGGGCAACACCTACATCACCCTCACCGCGAAGGCGCTCAAGCCGGACGTCTTCGTCGTCACCCGCGTCGGCCAGCCGCACAGCGAGTCGCGGGCGCGGCGAGCCGGCGCCGACCGCGTCATCTCGCCCTACAGCCTGGCCGGGCGGCGGATGGCGCTCTCCGCCCTCCAGCCGCTGATGGTCGACTTCATCGACGTGCTGGCGACCGCTCGCCAGGGCGACCAGGTGCTGGCCGAGCTAGTGGTGCTGGACGAATCGGCCATCGCGGGCGCCTCTCTGCACGACGCGCTCCACGACTGCCACGCCACGACCCTCCTCGCCATCCAGCACCCCGACGGCGAGCTGCTCGTCGGCCCAACGGCGACCTACGTCCTGCGCGCCGGCGACCGGCTGATGCTGCTCACCAAGGAGTCGGAGATGGAGGAGCTCGGCCGAGCGCGGACGCCGGGCCCGGCGGCGGGATAGTCGCTGGTCGCTGGTGGCTGGTCGCTGGGACGGGGGTGAGAGGCATCGCTGGCCGAACGAGAGCCGCGCATTCATGAACTGGAGCGAGTTCGCCCAGGCGACGCCCGAGCTGGCCGAGCTGGCGAAGTTGCGGCTAGAGCCGCTCTCGCTCATCGGCACGCTCCGCCGCGACGGCTACCCGCGCATCAGCCCGATCGAGGCGATCATCATGGGCGAGCGGCTGATGCTGGGCATGATGTGGCGTTCCCGCAAGGCGCTCGACCTGCTGCGCGACCCGCGCTGCGTCTTGCACAACGCTGTCTCCAACGCGGACGGCTCGCAGGGCGAGGCGAAGCTCTGGGGCCGCGCGGTCGACGTCACGGACGCCGGGCTGCGGGCGCGCTACGGCGACGCCTGCCAGGAGCGCTTCGACTGGCGCCCTACGGAGCCCTACCACCTCTTCGAGCTCGACATCGAGCGGGCGGCGTACGTCGTCTCGAACGACCAGCGACAGCTCTCGCTCGTCTGGCGCGCCGGCCGCGCGCTCGAACGTCGCGAGCGAGCGTGGACTGGCTCGGGCTACGCGGAGTAGTCGCTGGTTGCTGGTTGGCGCAAGTTCGCTCGGTAGGGGCGGTTCGCGAACCGCCCCTACACGCGTCGACCTGATGGCGAGGCGCTTGACACGCTGGCGACAAGTCGAGTAAAACGCCAACGTACTGGGTGACACGGCAGTAGAGGAGGTGGGGGATGAAGGCGAGGCGGATCCTCCTAGTTCTGAGTGTTTGCGTGTTGGTCGCGCTGAGCGCCATTATGGGCGAGCGCACGTCACCAGCAGCGGCGGTAGTTCCGGGTGCCAACGGGAAGATCGCGTACGCCCGCTTCACGTTCATCGGTGACGATGCGGACGTTTGGGTGATGGACGCTGACGGCACTGACCCGGTACCGCTAACTGACGATGCTTTCTTCCACGACAGTGGCGCAGCCTGGTCGCCAGATGGGACGCGAATCGCCTTCAGCAGTGACCGGGACGGCAATAACGAGATCTACGTCATGAATGCCGACGGTACAGGAGTAACCAGACTTACATACGAAAGTCGAGATGACGTGGGTTCGTCGTGGTCGCCAGACGGCAGCAAGATCGCTTTCCAGAGCGATCGCGAATTCTGGTGGGAAATCTACGTAATGAACAAAGACGGCACCGGCCAGACTCGCATCTCGAACGATCCTGGGTTTTCCCCGGAGACGAATCCAGGATGGTCACCGAACGGAACCAAAATCGCGTTCGGCAGCTACCGGGATGGGAACGCCGAAATTTATGTCATGGACCCGGATGGAACCGACGCCACGCGGTTGACCACCGATCCAGCGGGTGACTATGGTTCGACGTGGTCACCGGACGGCTCGAAAATTCTATTCACCAGCTACCGCGATCACTTTAACGGAGAAATTTACGTGATGAAGGCGGATGGTTCTGGACAGACCCGCCTCACGAACAACACCGTCTCAGATAGCGGTCCCATCTTCTCTCCGGACGGCTCAAAAATCCTCTTCACCAGGTATCAAATCAACGACACCAACCTCTACACAATGAATCTAGATGGAACCGGGCAGACAGCATTGACGACAACGGCCGGTGTGGCCGAACTTGCTTCGGACTGGCAGCGCCTACCCGGCGTCGGCGGTATCGCCGAGGTCCCGGACGCCGCACGATCGCCGGCGGCGGGCGGCGCATCGTCCGGGCCGGACGCGGGTGTGCTGGCCGGCGTCATCGCGGGGGCGGCGGGCGTCGTCGCGCTCGGCGGGGCGGCGTGGGCGGTGCGGCAGAGGGTCGCTGGTCGCTAGTCGCTGGTCGCTCGTACGCGCGCTCGAACTTCGAACCCCTAGGATCCGCCCTCCTCCGTCGCCCGACGCCGCGCCCGGCGTTCGAGGAGGCGGGCGTAGAGGAGCAGGTCGCCGTCGCTGTAGGCGGTCTCGCCCTGCTCGCTGGCGCGGCGGATCGCCTTCATGCTGGCCTTCGTCAGCGCGACCGGCAGGGCGGGCTTCGCGACGATGCGCGACGCCAGGTCGCGCGCCGTCGCCAGCTCCTCGCCCGCAGCGACGAGGTGGGTGACCAGGCCGTAGTCCGACGCCTGCTGCGCCGAGAAACGCTCGCACAGCACCGTGAGCTCGAGCGCGCGGCTGTAGCCGACGGCGCGCGTCAGGCGGGGTAGCGCGTTCCACGAGAGCGGTATGCCGAGCTCCACCTCCGGGATCGAGAACCAGGCCGAATCGCCGGCGACGCGCAGGTCGCAGCAGAGCGCGAGCACGACGGCGCCGCCGACGGCGAAGCCGTGCACCGCGGCGATCGTGATCTGCCCGAGGTCCTCGATCGCCGCCGAGGTGCGGCTGCCGATGCCCGAGCCGTGGCGCAGCTCCAGCACGTTGTCGGGGCCGGGCTGGCCCCACTCGCTCGTGTCGGCGCCGGACGAAAAGCCGGCGCCCTCGCCCGCAAAGATGACGACCCGCGTGTCGAAGTCGCTACCCAGATCGTGGCAGAGCGACTGCAACTCGTCGTGCATCTGGCGGTTGATCGCGTTGCGGCGGTCGGGGCGGTTCAGACGCACCGTCATCACCGGCCCGTCGCGTTCCACGAGGATCGTTTCGTAGGTCATGGCAATGGCTCCTGCGTGTCATGCTGAGCGCTGGCGAAGCATCTTTCCCTTCCCTCACGTCTGACGATCCTTCGCGACGCAAGACCCTTCGGCTTCGCCTCAGGGTGACATGAATGTGGCGCCTTCCCCGAGATTAAGGCGGAGCGGGCACTAGCGCACCAGCGGCGTGTCGTCGCGGTTCGCCCACTCGGCGAAGGAGCCGTCGTAGTTGCGGACGCGCGGATAACCGAGGAGCGTCAGGACGAACATGCCGTGCGCCGCACGGACACCCGCCTGTCAGTGGATGAGCACCTCCTTCTCCGGGGTGACGCCAGCGGCCTCGAGCATCGACCGCAGCGCGCCGGCCGGCTTGAATACGCGCGGCTCGTCGCGTTCGACGAAGCTCGACCACTCGAGGTGGACCGCGCCCGGGATGTGGCCGGCGCGTCGATTGCCGCGGTCGTCCTCGCCCGCCCACTCGGCGTCGGAGCGGACGTCGAGGATCACGGCGCCGAGGTGCTCGACACGGCTCTTGACGTAGTCGCAGCTCGCCAGTAGATCGGGCGCGGCCCTCGCCTCGAACGACGCCTGCGGCACGCGGGGTACTGCCTGCGTCATCGGCCGGCCCTCGGCCAGCCACTTGCCCCAGCCGCCGTTAAGCACCTGGACGTTCGTATGGCCGTAGTAGGCGAGCGTCCACCAGAGACGCGTCGCCGATCGGGCACCGTCGCCGTCGTAGGCGATGACAAGCGTCTGGTTGCCAACTCCCAGGTCAGCCATTAGACTGGTCATAGAGCTGGGCGGGAGGACATGGTCGGGATTGGCAGGGTCCTTCAAGTGGCGTTTCGGCTCTGGCAGCATCGGGTGGTTCACCGTCACCGCGCCGGGGATGTGGGCGCGCTGATAGGCCTCGGGCGGGTCGCAGTCGACCACGCGGACGGCGGGGTCTTCGAGGTGCTCGGCAAGCCACCCCGGATCGGCGAGGAGTTCGGGACGTGCGTACCCGGTCATCGATCTTCAGTATCCGCAGGCATCGTACTGATCTCGCTCGGCGGCGACAACCGGCGAAGGACGGCCGGCGACCGTTCGGAATTCAAGATATCGAGGCGCGGGTCGATGTTGGGGTCGGGAGCGCCCCAGGGTGCTCCAACGTCAGCCGGAACCGACAACGGCAAACCCGGCGAAAGCCGGGGACGCAAAGCCACGGGTCTACCTCCCAACCAGGGACACGACAGCCGGGCTACCGAAAACCGATGTTCGCGATACTACGTTCGCCACGCGTTCTGCTGCCTGGGGCCGCCCTCCAGGCGACACCCGGCCGTTCTCGCGCTACCCAGCCCGCCGGACAGGCGGCCCTCCGCTGGCGCCCACTCGCCCCCGACCGCACTGAACGCCCGTCGAACGCCCCCGTGACGAAGGAGCGCCGCTGATCATGCGCTGGCTGGTCCGTCTCGTGGCGTTGATCGCCGTCGCGGCCGCCCTCGGCGGCGGCCGGAGCGGCGAGACGTTGGCGGCGAGCGGCAGCGGCGGCGCGCTCGTCATCGACTGCAACACTGTCGCGTCGGGCGTCCAGAGCGCCTGTGCCTACGCTGCGGGCGCGACGTTCAGCGTTCGCGTCAACGTGGCCAAGGCGCCGGCAGGCGGCTTCTTCGCCCACCAGACCAAGGTGCGCTGGAACGACGCCCAGATCGACTACCTACCGGCGAGCGACCTCGCCACCGAGAACCTCTGGTCGTCCTGCACGTTCCCGGTACGCCGCGACAACCAGACCGGCGGCCCCGCCGACCCATCGGTGCTGTACGCCTGCGTGCCGTTTCCGCAACTCGCCCAGGGCGAGACGGCCGCCGGGCCGATCCTGCAGCTCCAGCTCCGCTGCCAGCAGAACGGCGCGACATCGCTCACGCTGGTCCCCCGCCTGGGTGACACGCAGCTCGGCAGCCACTTCCTGGACGCGAACGGCTCGGCCATCGACCCCGCGCTGACGGCCGCGACGGTGACCTGCGGTCCCGCCTACGCCGTCGCCTGGGGCGCCGACGCCACGCCCGCCAGCATGAACGCCAGCGACACGGCGAACATCGCCCTCGCCTTCACCAACGCCGGCAGCATGACCTGGCCGGCGGGCGGCGCGAACCCGGTCCGCCTTTCGTACCACTGGCGCGCCGGCGCCTGCCCGGGCACGAGCACCGCCGTCTGGGACGGCCGCAGGGCGACGCTGCCGGGCGACATCGCGCCGAGCGGCGCCGTCTCCGGCCTCCCTCTCCAGATTGTGACGCCCTCGACCGCCGGCACGTACTGCCTGGTCTACGACCTGGTGCATGAGGGCGTTGCCTGGTTCAGCGGGCGCGGCGCGGCCACGCTGGCGCGCACGGTCACCGTCAACCCACGGAGCTACGGCGTCACGTGGGGCGCTCACACGACACCCGCCAGCATCACGGAGGGCGCGACGGTCGGCGTCAACCTGAGCTTTACGAATACGAGCACCTTCACCTGGCCCGTCGCCGGCGCCAACCCGGTGCGCCTCTCCTACCACTGGCGCACGGGCGCCTGCCCGGGCACCGGCACCGCGGTCTGGGACGGGCGTCGAGCGGCGCTACCGGGCGACACGGTGTCGGGCGCGACGATCGCCGGGCTGCCGTTGCAGCTCGCCGCTCCGGCGACGGCCGGCACGTACTGCCTAGTCTACGACCTGGTGCACGAGGGCGTCGCCTGGTTCAGCGGGCGCGGCGCCTCGACGCTGCCGGTCACCGTCACGATCACCGAGCGCCCGTACGATGTCGCCTGGGGCGCTCACACCACGCCCGCAACGATGGCGGCGGGCACACAGGTGGGGGTCAACGTGTCCTTTACCAACGCGGGCGGCTTGACGTGGCCGTCCGGCGGGCCGAACCCGGTGCGCCTCTCTTACCACTGGCGGGCCGGCGCCTGCCCGGGTACGAGCACCGCCGTCTGGGACGGCCAGCGCGCCGTCCTGCCGGGCGACGTCGCGACGGGCGGCACCGTCTCCGGCCTTCCTCTCCAGATTGTGACGCCCTTGGCGCCAGGCCCGTACTGCCTGGTCTACGACCTGGTGCACGAGGGCGTCACCTGGTTCGGCCGGCAGGGCGCGGCGACGCTCGCCGTGTCCGTGACCGTCTCGTAGCGGGCCGTCGAAGGCTCCGGGCCACCGCCGCGAAGACCTCCCTCTCCCGGGAGGCCTTCGCGCTACAATGGCGGAGCTATGGCAGGCGTCGAACCGATGTCGGAGGTCGGCCGGATGATGACCGGGGCCGCGAACGCCATCCTCGCGGCCCTCGAACCCGGCCAGCGGACGAAGGCGACGTTCGAGTTCGAGGACGAGGCGCAGCGCACCGACTGGGCGTACTTCCCGCGCGACCACGTCGGCCTGCCGCTGCTGGCGATGAGCCCCTCGCAGCAGAAGCTGACGCATGCCCTCGTGGCGGGGGCGCTCAGCCTGCCCGCCTACGCCAGAACGGCGGCGATCATGGCGCTGGAGAGCGTCCTCAACCTCCTCGAAGAGCGGCGCGCCGACGCCGTGCGCGACCCGGGGCGGTACTTCGTCAGCGTCTTCGGAACGCCGGGCGCCGAACGCTGGGGCTGGCGCTTCGAGGGCCACCACGTCTCCCTGAACTTCGCGCTGCTCGACGGCGAGGTCGTTTCGACGACGCCGCTCTTCTTCGGCGCCAACCCCGCCGAGGTGCGCCACGGCAGTGCCGTAATCAGCCGGCCGTGCGGCGAGGAGGAAGACCTCGCGCGGGCGCTGCTCGCGTCGCTGAGCGCGGAACAGGCGTCGTCCGCGGTCAGCTCGGAAACGGCGCCGCCCGATTTCGTGCTGATGAACGTTCCCATCGTGCCGGACGCCTGCCGCCCGGGCGAGGCGGGCGACCTAACGTTCGTTCGGCGCTCGTTCGACGCGCTCTCGCCGGCGCAGCTCGACGCGCTCGCCTTCGACCGGACGCGGCCGAAGGGGCTGCCGGCGTCGGCCATGAGCGCGGCGCAACGCGACCTGCTGTCGACGCTGATCGGCGCGTACGTCGAGCGCGTGGCCGAGCCGCTGGCCGCAGCGGCTCGGGCGCGCGTGGCGCCCGAAGGCCTCGATGGAGTGCACTTCGCCTGGGCGGGGGAGCGCGAGCGGCGCCGGCCGCACTACTATCGCGTCCAGGGCCCGTCGCTGCTCATCGAGTACGACAACACACAGAACGAGGCGAACCACGTCCACGCCGTCTGGCGCGAACCGGACGGCGACTTCGGCCTCGACGCGCTGCGGGCGCACCTCCGCCGCGAGCACTAGCGTTCGGCGGGAAATACGTCGGTGGAGCGGGGGACGGGACTCGAACCCGCGACCTCCTGCTTGGAAGGATTATGTCGTGCTTTTCGAGTTCGTCTGAAGCTGAATCGCCTCGTTTTCGCCGATCTCAACCCCTTGCTTCGGAAGGGTCAGGCCTTCTGCCTACGGTTGCCGGGCCAGCAGCACCGACCCCGGTCCCCCTGGGGGCGGTCCGGGCCCGCTCAAGCAAGGTAGCACGCAAGCGTCGCGGAAAGCCAGCACCGCCCACATCCGCTCGCTCGCAACCGTTCGGTTGGGACCTGCTGACGTTCCGAGCCGCAAGGAGAATGGGCTCCTGCCCCGACACGCCTATGGCACAAGGCGCTGTCCTCGTTCAGTATAATGACGTCTGGAGCATCACCATGGGAGCTTCTGATCGTACTAGCCCGCGCCTTCGGCACAAACCCGTGACGGCGTTTATTTCCTACAAGTGGCAAGATCACGCCCGAAATTCCTGGGTAGAACAGCTGTACAGGGACCTCAGAAGGCACGGGATTGATGCCAAGCTAGACAGATATGAGGTCCGTCCCGGTGAGTCGCTCTCCAACTATATGACTAGAGGTATTGGAGAAGCCGATTACGTACTCTTTGTCGTTACTCCCGCGTCCGTCGCTGCTGTCGAATCTGGGAAGGGTTCACTAGCATTCGAGATTCAACTTGCTAACGCCCTGAAAACCGCGACGACGAAAGAGTCCTCGATTATTCCTCTTCTGCGAGAGGGAGATTACACCTCTACTTACTTCCTAGATTGCCGCTATATTGACTTTCGCGATGATGATACATATCAAGACGCCTTGATGGACCTGGTTCGATGGCTAAACGGCGAAATCAAACCTCCCTCACTCGGGACTGAGGTCATCGATGCCCCAATGGACCAAGTTACTCACCTGCGTTCCGCTGCAGGAAAGCACAGCACTCTGGCTTCTCGTAAGCCCAACGAGAGCGTTGCCATACAGGACCTTAGCTTGGGGCAATACCGGCACTTATTTGCCAAACATCAAGCCGATCAATGTGCCACGATTCGAACCGTTGCGCGCGGCCGAGCACCTCACGTTGATGGCTTTTACGTGAACCTCCGCCTAGGTAAGCGCGCTCGTCGAATCGGCATCCCACCCCAGGAAGAGGCGAAACGTAAGCTTGATCCTGAACATCTCGCGTACGCTCGTAACCTCGGCGACTGGCATGAATCTGCACGCCGGACCCCTGAGTATGAACTACTTGAACTAGAGGTAGATGAGGCATTAGAGAAGGCACATATTGTAATCTTGGGCGATCCCGGGTCCGGCAAGAGTACGCTGTTGCAATTTCTCGCGTGGAAGTACTCCATGGCGTACGATAGCGAAAGCGACACTGAGTTGTTTCCTGTATTCTTGCGGTTGCCTGCGCTAGTAAACTCCCGCAATTCACTTCGCGGCGCTGTGGCCAATAGGATCCAGACTCTGTTTCCCGCTGCCCGAAGCGCCACGCAAGAATCAATCCTGGAGGCTGTGATGGAGGCCTTCGCTTCGGGACGAGCCCTTTTACTCCTAGACGGCCTTGACGAGGTAGCAAAGGACAAGCGCATGGCGCTCATCGAAACCATCCGGTCTCTGACGGAGGCACGAATTGTCGTCACTTCGAGGTACGTCGGCTACAACGACGAGCTGAGTACGTTTGAGCACCTCGAATTGGCTCCGCTTTCCGAGCCCGCACAACGTCAGATGATCAGAGCATGGTTCAACGATACTGAGTCTACATCAGAAAAACTTATCATCGCGCTGGATGTGAATGCCCGTATACGGGCGTTGGCCAGCAACCCGCTGTTGTTATCGATCATCTGTTTTGTGTTCGAAGAGACAGGGCGTCTCCCACGACATCGCCACAAGCTTTATCAACAAGCGACGCAGCAACTGCTTTTGATAGAGAATCGCTTTGAGGTGTCTCACAACATTCTTACGGGACTTAAGGTCGACTTGCTGTCGACGCTGTGCACAGAGGCCTTTCCTCCCGGATACGATGAGTTTGAAGACGGTGCTCTCTATCGCGCAATAACCGCCTTTGGACGGCAGCGGTTGCCGACGAACGAGCCAGCGGACATTGTATTGGATTTGATGCATAACAGCGGGCTTATCTACAGACGCCCTGATGGAAAATGTCTGTTCATTCATTTGACCTTTCAAGAGTACTTCGCTGCCGTAGGGGTGGCATCAATGGCAGATCCATTCTCCTATGTAAGACGGCACCTTCACAGCCCAATATGGAGAGAAGTCATACTTCTGACTGCAGGCCTCCTCCACGAGAGGAGTGCCCAACGCGTGGAAAGCTTCGTTGGGGCCATTCTCGACGCTCGCAGCCCTTACGAGGGGATATTGCACCGGGATTTGCTCCTCGCGGGACGAATATTGGGAGAGGACATTCCCATAGATCCTAAGTTGCGGGAGCGGATCTTGAACGAACTCCAGGAGGTACTCGACATGGCCGCGGGTAAACAATGGCGGGCATGCCGCGGTGCCCTTGGGCAGACCGTCTTTCCAGTGTTAGGATCCATGGCGGCGTCGGCAAGCAGTGATTCGGCACTCGCGATGCTCACTGCATTTGGAGCTGCAGAATCATACTGGCGTGATCGCCCGGACGCCGATTCCTTCAACAAGGCTCTCGCGAACTTCCCAGACAGTCCAGAGATTCGCAACTACATCGAGACTGTAAGCAAGCCCATAAAAACAGACGTCGCCGCGACGGTTCACGTAGGTGAAAGCCGAGCCTGGGCAACCAATGCGCTCGCTCTTATCGGAAGCGGGCCACTCAGAGACCATGTTCGACAAGGTTTCGTGGTCTTCTTAGAGTCGTCCCACTTTGCGATCCGATGGGCCGGCGCACATGGATTAGGCCTATTGCGAGGTCTTGAGCTTGCCCCCGAGGAGTTTGGGGCACTGGCTAGGGCCGTACGCAACGATCGGAGTGCTATGGTACGAACGGAAGCTGTAAGGGCGCTGCGAATCAGGAGCAGAAAATCGTCAGACTACGATGTAACCGAGGTGCTCTACCATGCTAGTGAAGACCGCAGCGTCGAAACTCGACGGGAAGCAATTCGGGCTCTTGCTAATTGGAGCGCGGAACCGCATATCGCTGGCTTCTCGGAAACAGTGGCTGGTGAATGCGCAGATTGGCGGAGTAGATTGGCGGCCGCGGAAGGGTTAGCTAAGGCGGGTGAGGATTCATATTTGTATGAGCTGCTAAGGGCCAGCACAAGGTCTTCTCCTAGACCGGGTGGTTATGGAGAGGCAATCCTATCCGTAGGAAAGCTGCGTAAACAACGGGAGATCGAGCCGCTGATGGACAGTTTTGGCTACTGGTTGTTCAGGTACCAGGCAAGCAACTACTCAAGCCGTACAGGCGGGGTTTTGGCGGACCTCATCAGACAATCGCGGCGTCAGGAGCTCCTACATTGGGCAAGAGAAGTTGCCGCCACGCCAAAGCACCGCCTCAGACGAGCCGCCATCTGTGCTCTTGGTCTTCTTGGAGACAGCCATCTTGCGAACGTATTAGTAAATGAGATCCATCGTGTCGAGCTATGTGCTGACATTGCTGCGCTCCTAAGAGCAAGCGGGCGCGTCCCAGACATCAAGGCGGGTGCTAATCGACTTCTGCAAGAAGTAGAGCAACGACGAAGCAATGGCATGATGGGAGCAGAGAGAGTATTCCTGGAAGGACTGTCAACCTTAGGCCCGCAGGGTGCAGTAGAAGAGACAGTGCGTCTGATTCTGGAAGAATTCGGTTTACCGTTGTCCGACAAGCATAAGATGTTGGAGAGCCTAGGAGAAGCGGTAGCTAGAAAGGTTGTGGTAGATTGGCTGGAGGATGAATGGAAGAGAAGCCAGAGCATAAGCGCCTTGAATACCCTCGTAAGGCTCCTGTACACAGCAGAAGGCGCAGGCTTGCGGTTGGAGTGACGAACTTCACAGATGCTCTGGCGCGGCGTTTGGCGGGCTCGGCGTGAGTTACCTTGGTAGACCACAGGGCACCATAGCAAGGCGCCGCATAATTTCTAGGCTGGGCAATCGAGAACAATCCTGGTGCAACTCCGACTCAGCCTCCCGTCCAGCGTCTGAGGATCTCGACGAAAAACGCCCCCTTGCTCTTCCGGACCTTCCCCTGGTGGGCCACCTCCCTCACCAGCCCCAGCGCCTCGTAGATGACCTGCGGCGGGTACTCCTCCGCTATACGCCTGTAACACCCGAGGCTGTGCCGGTCACGCAAGACCTTCACCATCTCCTGGGCCAGGTACTCCCTCTTGGCCTTCTCAGGTGGCACCCGGGGCCTCCTGGCTCTGAGGGAGGCGAGCTTCTCCCTCAGGATGTAGCCGACGTGCTCGTAGGGTCTTCCCTCCCCGCTGTTCTCTCCCAAAGGTTCTTCAATCCTCGTTAACGAGTTTGAATTTCTTTCTCTTTGTCTTCTTCTAGATGGGGGCGGACATTTCTGTCCGGGGTGGGGCGGACATTTCTGTCCGGGGTGGGGCGGACATTTCTGTCACCCCCCTCTTCCCTACCCCATCTGTCAAGGTAGGCCTGGGTCTCGACCGGCGAGGAATCCTCGATGACCAGGAGGTTCGTCTTCCCGGGCCGCTGCCGGCGACTGACAAGCCCAGCCTTAGCGAGCTCGGCCAGGTGACGCCGGATAGTCCGCTCGTTCGTCCCTCGGATGTCGGCGAGCGACTTGATGCTCGGGTACGCGTAGCCTTTCCGCAGACCGGCCCCGTCCTGCCAGTCGAAGCTGTCGATGACCTGGTAGGTCAGCTTCGCCCCGTCCGAGAGTCCCTTGTAGCCAAACAGCAGCACGTTGGACGTGGTCGTGTAGTGATGGCGCAGCCGGTTGCGGCGCCTGGAGTGAGGTCTTCCATACGTCCTTATCGTCTCAGAGGCGTCAACCACCATGCAGCGATGCATGGCTGGCTGCACGCACTAATGGCTGGATGAAAGCATGCACGGCTGGATGCACCCATCAATGCATGCATGGATGCATGCACCAATGCAGCCATGCAGCTAAGGGGACCTTCGGTTCGGGCGTGGGCCTATTTCTTGAGGCGGGAGACGGCCTCGACGAGGGGGTTGCGTTTCGGACTCTTGCGGCAAGCCTCACGCAGGTACTGGACGGCGAAGCGAATGACGGTGTTCTGAGAGACCTTCGTGCCCAGTCGTTCGGTGAGGCTGTAGGCCTGCCGCCGTATCCAACGGACTTCCTCTTCAGTGAAGCGATAGCTCTGGTTCATGTAAGGGATCGTGTTCAAGTCGTCGGCTTGATCGTCGGGCGCCTGGGGGCGACGCTCAGTGGGAGGTAGGGAAGGGGACTCCGCGGCGGAGCCCTTCTCTTGGGCGACCTCAACGAGCTTGGAGTAGGTGCCCTCGTTCTCGGTCAGGCGGCCCTCCTCGCTGGGGCCTTGTCACGGGTCATCGCCTCAGGTAGGCGCAGCTCCTCGGCCGCCTGAACAACGGCATCTTCGTCGACCTTGCGCCTCCTGTGGGCAAAGGATTTCGTCAAGGCCGTGTTGCAGACCGTGCAGATCATGCGTGGCAGCCCCTTCGAGTAGCGGAAGATCGTGTCGAGGGCCTCCCGGATGAAGGGCAGCTCCTCGCCGCCGGCCACCCGGTTCCAGGCCGCACCCGACCGTCTCGACCTCGTCATCGTCGCGACCCGAGCGATCGCGCACCTGATGGCCATGCGAAAGCGCCTACAGCCCGAAGACGCCCAGGCCCTCACCCACGCCGTCGAACGCGTCGTCGGCTCCCTCATGCACCAACTGGTGACCGCCCCAACGGACGACCCGCCGTGAGGTCCGCTCTCGGCTACCCAACTCCAGCCCTCGGGCAAACGGAGGCGCTCGACATGACCTGCGACCCGACCATCCCCACCCAGCTCGTCCAGGCCGCCGCCATCGGCTTGCTCGCCGCCGCGATCGCCTGCTGCGCCGCCGCCGTCGCCTACGTCGCCAAAGTCCTCGCCGAGTGGTGGGGCTGGCGCAACTAAGGTACCCTACTCCCATGGTGGAAGTCGTCGCCCCCTGCTGGATCACCTGGAAGCTCTTCTCCGAGGCCGGAGCCGCCATCCTCGCCGGCTACCCCCACCGCCTCCGTCTCCGCCGCGTCGCCGACGAGATGCGCATCGAGCTCCTGATCCTCCCAGCGGACACCGCCGACTTCGAACCCGTCGGCGAAGGCTGCTGCACCGTCGACGAAGACGACCCTCCCACCCCCGCCTAACGCAGCCACCATCCACCACCTCGCACCACCGTCGCCCTGGTGGGCGTGCCCAGCTCGCCCCCGCATCCGGGGCTTATCCGGCGCGCGTCGCGGCGGCGCTTACGGTTTCCCGCTGGCGGGGGTCGCTCACGCGCCACGGCTTTTAGGGCCTTCTTGGGGGCGCCGCTCATGGTGGGCGCGCTCGCGCTGCCCCGCCGCGTTTCCCCGCTGCACCGCCGACGCCGCCGCGCCCCTCCCGCGCTGCGTATGCGTGGGCAGCAGGCCCCGCCCACCAGGGCAATTTACGGCCTCCGAGGTGAACCGTGTGTAAAAGCTGTTGTCTGTCCTGCCAGGTCGCAGAGGTCGCCTGTCCCCTCTGCCCCGTCTGCGCGCCGTGTTCCCAGTGCGGGCGCTTCGCCTGCGTCTGCGGCGTCCACCCGCTCGGCTGCCGGTGCGGGCTGGGCTGCACGGTTCCAGCGCCCCAGGCAGCGGCGTGAACGCCGTCTGCGCCTGTTGCCGGTGGCGGCCGGCGTGGGCGCCACGCCCGTTCTGTCGGCCCTGCTGGGAGCAGGGCAGCGTCTCGGCGCCCTGCCGCGCCGGAAGGGAGCGCAAACCGTGAACATGAACCGCCACGCCTCCATCGATTGCCCGTTCTGCGAGGGCGAGATCGTCCTCACCCGCGGCCAGGTCCGCGAGCTCGCAGACAGCGTCGGCCTCCCCATCGCCAGGCCCTCGCCAGGCGCGCCGGCCTCCCTCCGCGCACCAGCTGCGCAGGCCCGGGCCGCGTCGCCGCGCTGCCCGGAGCACCACCGAGCCTCGCCGTCCCAGTACGGCGGCCTCTACTGCCCCGAACCGGTGGACGGCGGCTGGTGTCGCTGGACGGGCAAGGGCCAGGCCGCCTGACGGCGGCCTGGCCCTCTGAAAGGAGTCCCAGGGCAACGCCACGGCGGGGTGGGAGTCCCTGGGCGCCGCCCCTGGAGCCTCAGCCTACCACACGCAACGAAGCCCCGACCCTGAAGGCCGAGGCCCCGCGCGCAGCTGGCCCGTCGGCTGTCAGACCTGGCGCCGGAGGACATCCAGCGGAGGTACCGAGCGAGCGTTGTGCCTAGTCTACCACGGCCCCTCTCGGACGCCGTTGGAGCGGAAGACGAGGTTCGAACTCGCGACCCCCTCCTTGGCAAGGAGGTGCTCTACCACTGAGCTACTTCCGCTCGACCCCACAGTATACCGCCACGAGGCCCAATCGCAACCTGGCTAGCTCTTGCCGGCGATGAGCTCCACTTCGTTGCCGTCCGGGTCGTCCAGATACATCCCTCGCAGCGGCAGGAAGGGATGCTCGCCCAGGCGCGGCGAGAACCCCTGGGTCTCGAGCCTCGCTCGCCAAGCGTCGAACTCCTCCGGCGCCACCTCGAAGCCGAGGTGATGGAGCGGGCGCTGCTCCCTCGCGTTCGGGAACGACGCTGCTTCGCTCGGCAGCGGGACGAGCACGATCTGCTGAGGGCAGCTCACGGCCGCGGCGCCCGCCCGCAGGAATCGCGCGCCTCGCATGTCCGGCGGCGACATCACCTCCAGGCCCAGGACATCTCGATAGAAGGCGAGCGCCCGGTCCATATCGCGCACCCAGAGCACGACCTCTCCCAATCCTCGAATCGACGGCATCGCTCTTCCCTCCTCGCCTCACCATAGGCCCAGGCCGGAACGGACGTCAACTGAAATGACGTTTGTGTGAACTCGCCCACAGAACCAACGCGGAGCGGCGCGTAGGATTGAAACCAGCTGACACCGAGGGGGAAACGTGCTGTCGACCATTTGCGCTGATGGAGCGCGTACCGCTATCGTGGCAGCGGCCCCGCAGGAGGAGCGATTATGTGGCTTCGACGCATCGCGATAGCTTCCGGCGTCTGTGCCTTGGTGTGGCTAGCTGGGCTGATCGACCAAGCGCCGCCAGGCGCCTCTGCGCTCGACGTGACGTCGCTCGCTCTCGGCCAGGGCCAGACGTGCGCGCGCACGGCGACGGGCGGCGTCAAGTGCTGGGGTCGCAACAACTTCGGCGAGCTGGGCGACGGCACCACCACGCAGCGCACCCGGCCCGTGGGCGTGCTCGGCCTCGGCGGCGGGCCCGGCGAGCCGGACGTTGACGAGATCGCCGCCGGCAGCTTCCACGGCTGCGCCCTCACCTCCGCCGGCGGCGTCAAGTGCTGGGGGCGCAACGGCTTCGGCGAGGTAGGCGACGGGACGACGACCGAGCGCGATGCGCCGATCGATGTCATCGGCCTCACCAGCGGAGCGGCAAGCGCCGGCGCCGGCACCTTCCATAGCTGCGCTGTGACGGACGCCGGCGGCGCTCGGTGCTGGGGAAGCAACTCCCACGGGCAGCTCGGCGACGGCACGACGGCGAACCGATCGACCCCCGTGTCAGTGACCGGCCTGACGAACGCCATCAGCCTGGCCGGCGGCGAAAGCCACACCTGCGCGCTAACCTCGACGCCTGGGGTCAAGTGCTGGGGCAAGAACAGCTCCGGGCAGCTCGGCGACGGCACCGGCGGCGGCAGCCGCGCCACGCCGGTCGATGTGCTGGCCGCGCCGGGCGGTGCGCCCTTCAGCGACGCCATGGCGCTGGCGGCGGGCTCGTCGTACACCTGCGCTCTGACCACCGCGGGCGGCGTCAAGTGCTGGGGCAGCCAGGGCGGCCCGACGCCTACCGATATTGCTGGCCTGACGAGCGGAATCGCCGCCATCGCGGGCGGAAGCAACCACACCTGCGTCCTGACCGCGGGGGGTGGCGTCCGCTGCTGGGGAGCGAACAGCTTTGGCCAGCTCGGCGACGGCACCCTCATCAACAGCGCGACGCCCGTGCAGGTCGTCGGGCTGGAGAGCGGCGTGATCGCCATCGGCGCGGGCAAGAGCCACTCGTGCGCCGCCCTGGCCATCGGCGACGTGACCTGCTGGGGACTGAACGCTAACGGCCAGCTCGGTAACGGCACAACCACCAACAGCAGCATGCCGGTCGCCGTGCTCGGCCTGGGGCCGCGGGTCAGCATCGACACGCTGCCGGGCGGATCGGTCGACGCGAGCCGCCACGTCGCGCCGGGCGAGAGCTTCTCGGTCGCCGTGCGCGTCGACGATCTTTCGCTGACGCGCGGCCTCGCTTCGTTCGACGTACAGGTGAGCTTCGACGACGCTGTCCTCGATGCCATTTCGATCACCCCGGGCTCGCTGTTCAACGCGCCGGGGTTGCTCTACGAATGCGCCGAAACGAGCGCCGGCGGCGGCACGGCGCGCCTCGCCTGCGCCTACTCATCGCCCCCGCTGCTGCCCGCGCCGGAGGGCACCGGCGACCTCGCGTTGATCAGCTTCGCGGCGCGCCCCACGGCGCACACCGCCACGCTCATTCGCATCGAGGCGGTGACGCTGACCGATGTCGCGCTGGGCGCCGAGTTCAGCGGCCTGACGACGGCAAACGGCACGGTCACCGTCGAGTTCATCGAGTCGGTGGCCGGCGGCGGCAGCGGCCGCAACTGTGACGACTCGCGGCCGCAGGGCTGTCCGGCCGGCCAGCTCAACCTGGGGCTGCGCGGCCTGGCGCCAGGCGACAGTTTCTTCGTCTCGGATGCGCTGAACCACGTCATCCGCCACATCGACCCGGACACTGACCCGCCGACCAGTTTCCGCGTGGCGGGCGCGGAGGGTGTCGCCGGCTTCGCGGACGGCTTCGTCACAGCGGCGCGTTTCAACCAGCCGGCGGGGCTCGACATCGACCGCCAGGGCAACCTCTACGTCGCCGACCTGAACAACCACCGCATCCGGAAGATCACCCCAGCAGGACTGGTCACCACCATCGCCGGCACCGGCGTGGCCACTGGCAGCATCGACGGCGCGAGCGGCAGCCCGGCCGACGACCTGGGAAACGGCGGTCCGGCCACCAGCGCGACGCTCAGCTCGCCTAGCGACGTCGCGGTGGACGCCGCAGGCGACCTCTACGTCGCCGACACGGCGAACTGCCGGGTGCGCAAGATCGCCGCCCTGACGGGCATCATCGAGACGATCGCCGGCGCCGGAGGCTGCGGCTTCAACGGCGACGGCGAAGCGGCCTCGACCCAGCTGAACCAGCCCCAGGGCGTGGCGGTCGAGCCGTTCATCGACGCCAGCCGGCCGGCCTCGGTCCTCGTGAGCGACACGGAGAACGACCTGGTGCGTCGTGTCGCCGGCGGGCAGATCGTGACGATCGCCGGCGGCGGCCTGACGCCCGAAAGCTGCGCCGGCTCGACGAACGCGATCGGCGACGGCTGCTTGGCAACCGAGGCAACCCTGCAGGAGCCGCGCGGCCTCACGGTTGGCCAGGGCGGCAACATCTTCTTCGCCAACTCGGACGTAAACGACAGTGGCACGGCGAACAACCGCGTCCGTAAGATCGACGCCATCGGCATCATCACCACCGTCGCCGGAGAGGTCGACCCGACCACCGCGCCCTGCACCCAAGAGCCCTGCCCGGCCACGAACGTCACGCTGGAAACGACCTCCGACGTGATCCTGGACGACGGCATCTTCGCGGTGACGGACCGCTTCGTGAAGCACATCTTCGCCGGCGGGGACGTGCGGAGCCGGAGCGGGGCAGCGGCTTCGCCCTGCTCGCCGGGCGGCAGCAACGCCGGCGACACGCTGCTGATGGTGTCGCCGCTGCTGGGGCTGATCTTCGCGAGCGGCGGCTGGCGCCGCCTGCGCGCCCGCCGCTGGCCAGCGCGCCGCGAGGTCTTGTAGCAGCTCCTCGATCCCTCGCGCCACCAGCGGCACCGGCCGCAGCGTCTCCGCCTCGCGTGCGCTCTCTTCAGCGCCAGCCAGGTCACCGAGGGCGGCGCGGACCAGGGCCCGGTGGTATAGCATCTCAGCGCGGCTGGCGCGGCTGAAGGGCTCCACTAGCGCCAGCGCGCGGTTCACGTCGGCGATCGCCCCCTGGTAATCACCCGCCAGGTAGCGCGCGTACCCCCGGCTGTCGAAGACCGACGCCGAGTCCGGCGCGAGCGCCGCGGCGCGATCGAGCTCCGCGAGCGCAAGCTGGGCGTCGCCCGCAAGCGCGTAGGCGTAGCCGCGGACGTTGAGCACTACCACCTCGTCCTCGCCGAGCTCGACGAGCCGATCCACCGATTCCTGAACCGTGGCACCGTCACCCAGGTACATCGCGACGACCGCGCGGTTAAGGTGCGCGTCCCGGCTATTGGGTGCCAGCTCGGTGCCCTGGCGGGCATCGTTAAGAGCGCGCTCTGGCTCGTCCAAGAAGAGCAGCGTCTCAGCGCGATACTGGAGCGCCGTCGTGTAATCGGAGGTGTAACGAAGCGCCTCATCCAGATCGGGCAGCGCGTCTTCGTACCGGCCCAGGTACATGAGCATGAGAGCGCGGTTGGTCAACGACCGGGCGTCCGGCGCGAGGTCGGCGAACTTGTCGAAGACCCGGAGCGCGTCCTCGTACCGCCCCGCGTCCGCGTAGACGAAGCCGAGGTGGTCGTACGTTGGCACGTGTCGGTCGTTCAGGTCGAGTGAGCGCTCGCAGTCCGCAATCGCCTCGTCAGTGCGACCGGCGAACGTGAGCGTCAGGCAACGGATCCAGTAGGCATCCCAACCTTGGGTACCGGCCGGCAGCGGTTCGTTTGCCCGCGCCAGGTCGGCGGCGGCGCCGGGGATGTCGCCCATGGCAACGAAAGCGAGGGCGCGCAGGCCGTAGCCGGCGGGATGCTCCGGCTTCAGCTCAATGAGGCGGTTGGCGTCGTCGAGAGCGCCCTGCGTGTCACCAAGATCGACGAGGATCTTGCCACGGGCCAGGTAGGGCGGTGCGAAGTCAGGCTCGGCCTCGATCGCCGCGGAGAAGGTGTCGCGCACCTCAGCGAGGCGCTCCGCGTCGGGCACGAGCTGACCGCCTTCCAGCACAGCGGGCACCTTGAACCACTGGCGTTCTCCCTTCAGATAATGGGCGGCCGCGAGGTCCGGGAAGAGCGTCGTCGTACGGTTGAGGCCGGCCAGCTCGCCCGGGCCGAAGAGGCCGTTGGCGATGGAGACGACGTCTTGACGCAGCGTAAAGGCGAAGACGACGCCGAAGAGCAGCGACACCACGAGCGGCAGCTCGATGCCCAACGTGCCGGCGCCGCTCCCGTGGGGCCGCCCCCGCCGCAGCCAGAAGAAGGCGCCGAGGGCGACGACGGCGATGGCGGCGAAGACCACGGCCGTCGCGCCGAAAAGCGCCAGGTTCGGGTCGGGCTGATGGGCAGTGCCGGGCAGCACGTCGAGGAGGTAGAGCACGAGGGCGACCAGGCTGAGCAACGCCGCCGTGCCGACGGAGCGCGCCAGGCCGAGCGCGATGGCCGTGGTGTCCTCGTCCTCGTCGGCAACGGCGGCCAGGCGCTGCTGCCAGCGGGCCGTCTCGAGCCTGAGCCAAGCCATCCAGGCGAGCGACGGCACCAGCGTGCCCAGGAGCAGCGTGGCGATCAGGCTGAGGTCGCGTCGAAGCAGTTGGAGCACGGCGGCCCCTACGAAGTTGGTGAGCGTCTCGTTCAGCCAGTTGAAGCGCAGCCCGATGGCCAGCACGGTGAGCGCGAGGCCGACGGCCAGGAGCGAGGCGATCCAGGCGACGAGAACGAAGCCGGCCTGTTCGCGCCAGCCGGGCGAGCCGCGGAGAAGAGCGGGCACGGCGATCTGGTTCAGACCGAGCGCCGTGAGCAGCAGCGGCAGCGCTCCCACCACCGCCGCCAGCGCCATCACCGACGGGCTGAGGTTGACGATATCGAGGGGGACGCCGAGCGTCACCTGCGTGGGAGGTGGATTCTGGCTCATGAAGAGCGCCAGCAGCGGCAGGGAGAAGATGAGCGCCAGCCCGACCTGGAGAGCCCACGCTCCCACTCGGACCCGCCCGCTGAGCTGCTCGGAGCCGGCGTAGAGGCTCCAGACCGAAGTCATGCCGAGCAGCCGGCGGGCCGCCTCGCGGTAGCGCCGCGCCTCACGGTCGGCGTGGACGCGCTCGGCTCGTTCGCCGGCCAGCAGGTAGTGCTTTGCGGCGCGTTCTCGGTCGCCCGCGTGCTCGTAGTGGTAGGCGAGCGTCTCGGCGAAGAGGTGCAAGCGGTCGCCGAACAGCCCCTCAATCGACTGGGCGGCGCGCAGGTGCAGCTCGATGCGCTGTCGCTGGGTGAGCGTCTCGTAGGCGACATCGCGGACGAGCGCGTGGGCGAAGCCGTACATGGGCCCCTCCGGCGACGAAGTCCACGGCCCGAGCAGCCCCTCGTCTACCAGCTCCTCCAGCTTCGCCTGGACCCGGCCGCCGGCACGGGAGATGCGCTCCAGCAGGCGGCTCAGGAAGTTGCGGCCCAGAACGGACGCTTCGCGCGAGAGCTGACGTGAGCCGTCCTCGAGCTGGTCCAAGCGAGCCAGGAGCAGCGCGCGGAGCGACTCTGGCACGGCGATGTCTTCGGGCGGAGTCGGGCAGACCCATTGATTGTTCTCGTACGTGAGCACGCCTTGCTGGACGAGGGTACGCACGACCTCTTCCAGGTAGAAGGGGTTCCCGTCCGCCTGAGCCACGACCGAACTACGCAGCGCCGGCGGCACCAGCGGCCCGCCGATGACGAGTTCGGTCAGGCGCCGGCACTCTTCGTCGGCGAGGGGCGTCAGCTCGATGACGGCGGCCTGGCCCTCCCGGCCGAGCGGCTCCGGGCCCTGGGGGCGGTACATCAGGATGAGCAGGAGCGGCACGTCTTCCAGCCGCCTCGAGAAGTACTCCACGAACTCCACGGTGGCGGAGTCGGCCCAGTGCAGATCGTCCAGCACCACCACCAGGGGATGCCGGCGCGCCTGCTCTCGGAGCAGGGCGGTCACCCGCTCGAACAGCGCCCGCTTGTCCTCCGGCACCACTCCCTCAGCCGTCACGAGGAGCTGGAGGAGGTCCCCCGGCTGGCCAACCTCGTCGTCGGCGTGGCGCCCCAGCACGGCTTCCAGCACCTGAATGACCGGGCCGTAGGGCTGGTTGGCGATCGGCGGAGTGACGCCGCGGACGAAGCGCGGCGGCGCATCGGCGTAGAGCGAGAGCTCGAACTCGGCGACGAGGCGCGATTTGCCGATCCCGGCGTCCCCAACGATGCTAACGACGCGGCCGCGGCCCTCCCGGCACTCGCTCCAGACGCGCCGAAGGGTGGCCAGCTCCTCATCGCGGCCGAGGAAGGGCGTGGGGATGTTGGCGATACCCCGCGGGCGGGCGAGCGTGGAGATGACCTCGACCGCCTCGTACGCCTCGACCGCCTCCTGGCGTCCCTTGACCTGGAGCGTGTGCGGGCCCCGCCAGCGAAACGCCCACTCGGCCTGGTCGTAGGTCGATTTGCTGACAAACGCGCTGCCCGGGTTGGCGGCCGCTTCGAGGCGCTGCGCGACGTTGACCGGATCGCCGCGAACGTTCTCGGTGGCGCCGAGGCCGACCGCCCCTGCGAGCACCGTGCCGGTGTTGACGCCGACCCGCAGGTCCAGACGCCGGCCGAGCCGCTCCTCGCAGAACGGCGCCATCTCGTCGATCGCCTGGAGCATGGCGAGTCCGCAACGGACGGCGCGGACGGGATCGTCCTCGTGGGCGGTGGGCGCGCCGAAGGTGGCCATGATGTTGTCGCCGGCGGAATGGACGACCCGGCCGCCGTAGAACTGGACGACGGCGGCCAGCCGGTTCAGGCAAGGCAGCAAGACGTCGGTCACCAGCTCCACGTCCACCTGCTCGGAGAGCGTGGTATAGCCGGGGACGTCGGCGAAGAGGATGGTGACCGGCCGGAGCTCTTGTGCCATGGTGGTCAGCAGAACCGCTCGCGGTCTGCGCTGCGATTATAGCGACGCGAGGGCGTTCGCGCTGCCGCCGCGGCAATTAGGCAGCCCGGGCCGTGCGGTGCGTCAGGCTCTCGCTTCGCGTAAGGGGGCGCTGACCTGGTGTAGGAACTGGAGAATCTCTTTGTGGGACTGCAGCGCGCCGCTCTCCCGGTAGGGTATGGAACGCGCCTGGCAGAAGGCCCTGACGATGGGCTGGGCTGCTCTCAACTTGCTCCTGGGCATACTGGGAAACAGGTGGTGCTCAATC
>Ga0247727_10005267_pt1 | contig 26486 bp, 25 predicted proteins | sample WisWelCaveWW1625_FD_202498 | JGI IMG/M metagenome (GOLD analysis project Ga0247727, IMG submission 202498) | Biofilm microbial communities from Wishing Well Cave, Virginia, United States - WW16-25 | ecosystem: Environmental > Aquatic > Deep subsurface > Groundwater > Cave microbial mat | place...
GCGGGGGGCGACTTCGCCAGCGAGGAACATTTCCAGGCCTGGTTTCGCCTGGAGCAAACGATCGGCAAGTCGTGCGAGCTGATCGTGCTGCGCGACGGCAAGCGGCAAACGCTGCAACTGCCGGTGATCGAATGACGTGCAAAAGCGAACGTCGACGGCCTGGATTCCCGCTTTCGCGGGAATGACGGGGATCGCCGTCAGGCGGGGTAGGTGTAGCCCTCGAGGCCTTCGTCGAAGAGCTTGAGGAGGCGGACGGATTCCTCGACGGTGAGCTTGCCGGCGCGGAGGGCTTTCTCGGAGGCCTGGCGGACCTGGGCGAGGAGGTCCTTTTGGTGGTACTCGACCAGGCTCAGGACCTCGCCGATGGTGTCGCCCTCGACCAGGTGGAGAATCTCGTACTCGCCGTCCTCGGCGACCTCGACGTGCACGGCGGCGGTGTCGCCGAACAGGTTGTGCACGTCGCCGAGGATCTCCTGGTAGGCGCCGACCAGGAAGAACCCGAGAGTGTAGGGTCGGGACGAATCGACCGCGTGGAGGTCGAGGGTGTCGCGGATCTCGCGGGTGCCGATGAACTTGTCGATCTTGCCGTCGCTGTCGCAGGTGATGTCGGCGAGGACCGCCTTGCGCTGCGGCCGCTGGTCGAGGTCCTGGAGCGGCATCACCGGGAAGGTGTGCTTGATCGCCCAGCAGTCGGGCAGCGACTGGAAGATGCTGAAGTTGCAGTAGACGGTGTCGGAGAGGTCGCGCTCGAGGTGCTCGAACTCCTCGGGGACGACGTCGTCGGTCTGCACGAAGCGCAGGACCTTGGCGAACGCCGCCGCTGCGATCTCCTCGGCGTGCGCGCGGTCCTCCAGCGAGATCAGTCCGTGATGGAACAGAGTGAGCGCCTCCTCCTTGAGCGCGTGCACGTTGTGGAACACCTCGGTGTGGTTGCGGGCGTGGACCGCATGCAGTTCCTTCCACAGCTCGCGCAGGACGGGATGGCGGTCCTCCTTGGGCTCAGATGGCGCCTGGTGGTCGATCATCGTCGAGGCGCCGATGACGTCGACGACCAGGAGGGAATGGTGCGCGACCAGGGCGCGGCCGGATTCCGATACGAGGTCGGGATGCGGAACGCCCGCCTCGTCGCAAGTCTGGCGGACGATCGCGACGACGTCGTTGGCGTACTCCTGGTCGGAGTAGTTGGTCGACACCATGAAGTTGGTCTTGGTGCCGTCGTAGTCGACGCCAAGGCCCCCGCCGACGTCGAGGATCTTCATCGGCGCACCCAGGCGATGCAGCTCGACGAACAGACGCGTCCCCTCGCGCAGTGCCTTCTTGATGTTGGAGATCGCGGTGATCTGGCTGCCCAGGTGGAAGTGCAGGAGCTGCAGGCAGTCGAGCATCTCGCGCTTCTTGAGGAGGTCGACGGCGGCGACGATCTCGCGCGTGCTCAGGCCGAACTTGGAGCGTTCGCCGCCCGAGCTCTCCCAGCGACCGGCGCCGCGCGTCGCCAGCTTGACCCGGAGGCCGATCACCGGGCGGATGCCGAGGTCACGAGAGACCTCGATCAGCTCCTCGAGCTCTTGTGCGCGCTCGACGACCACGATCGGATTGCGGCCGATCTTGGTGGCGAGGAGAGCCGTCTCCAGGAACGCGCGGTCCTTGTAGCCGTTACAGATGAGCAGGGCGTTGGGGTCGTCGAGGATCGCAAGCACTGCGAGCAGCTCGGGCTTGCTGCCCACTTCGAGGCCCAGGCCGAAGCGGCGCCCGGCGTTGAGCAGCACCTCGACCACGTGGCGCTGCTGATTGACCTTGATCGGATAGACGCCGCGGAACCTCCCTTGGTACTGCTGCGCGCCGATCGCCTTGCCGAAGCAGCCGAACAGGTGCTCGACCCGGTGGCGCAGGATGCCATCGAAGCGCACCAGGAGGGGCAGCGGGATGCCACGCCTCTTGAGGTCGCTGATCAGCCGCTGCAAGTCGGCACATGCGGTGGGGCGCGCGGGGTCGGGGACCGCCTCGACATTGCCCTTCTTGTTCACCCGGAAGTAGCCCTGTCCCCAGGAAGGCAGCGCGTAAAGATCGGCGCTCTTGTCGACCGTCCAGCCCGTGGATTCCGTCATCGGTGATCGGTCCTCTTGAGGGTCCAGCCTGCGCACGCTCTCAAACGTGCAGTCCCTGCTTTCCGGCGAAGGCTCGCTGCGAAGGGGCGCCTACTCTAGCGAAGCACCTTCGATCGGTCGCCGCAGCAGGAGCTACCCGTGCGCCCCCAGGTAGAAATCACGAGCCTCCTCCTCTACGCTTATCGGTGCCCTTGCCGCGCGTGCGGCTTCGCCCAAGCGGTTCCATTCCGCATGTTGATCGTGCCCTGCGCCAGGTTTCCGCGCCGGGGCTCTTTCTCGGAGTCAATCACCCATGTCCAGCCTTGTCAGCAGGCCGGTGCCGGCGTTCAAGCTCAACGCCTGCAAGAGCGGCGAGTTCTGCGAGATCAGCTCGGATTCGTTCAAGGGGAAGTGGACGGTCCTCCTGTTCTATCCGCTCGACTTCACCTTTGTCTGACCGACCGAGATCCTGGCGTACGACGCGGCGGGTCCGCGTCTCAAGGAGTTGAACGCACAGATCCTGGGCATCAGCGTCGACAGCCATTTCGCGCACAAGGTGTACCTCAACACGCCGCGCAACGAAGGCGGCATCCAGGGAGTGAGCTTTCCGCTGATGGCCGACATGGGCGGCAAGGTGGCGCGCGAGTTCGGAGTTCTCCATGACCTGGGCATCGCGCTGCGGGCCCTGTTCCTGATCGACCCCGAGGGCATCATCCAGCACGCGACGATCAACAACCTCCCGGTCGGCCGCAACGTCGAGGAGACGATCCGCGTCATCGAGGCGTTCCAGTTCAACAAGAAGAACGGCGAGGTGTGCCCCGCGAACTGGACCAAGGGCGCCAAGTCGATGAAGCCGACCGCAGACGGCCTCAAGGAGTACTTCCGCAAGTAGTCCTCGGGATGCCCTGCCCGCGAGCTTGCTTTCCGTCATTCCCGCGAACTTGCCTTCCGTCATTCCCGCGAAAGCGGGAATCCAGGTTCATGGTGGACGGCTTGTGGGCGAAGCTCTGTATTCCCGCCATCGCGGGAAAGACGTCTTGCATCGGCGGGAATGGCGGTCAGCTCGCGGACATGATTTCCCGGCCTTCGCGGGGAGGACGAGGTTCGCCCTTGACCCTTCGGCAACCCGGTGTCCATGCTGCCCCCGTTGCCCGACGAAGGAGTTCCGTCCATGCATCGCCGCGCGTTCCTCAAGAGATCCGCCGTCGCCGCCTCTTTTCTCGCCCTGAGGAGCCCCGACTCGGCGGGGCGCGTGGGGGGCGAGGAGCCGCCGTTCCGAGTCTCGCTCGCCCACTGGTCGCTGCACCGGCGCCATTTCAACGAGAGCAAGCTGCCTGCCCTCGACTTTCCGCGCGTCGCGCGCGAGGAGTTCGGCATCGAGGCGATCGAGCTGGTAAACACCATGCTTCCGGTTCCGACCTTTAGCTTCCTGCAGCAGCTTCGCGGCGAGGCCGACAAGCACCGGGTGAAAATCCTCCTCATCATGTGCGACGGGGAGGGTGACCTCGGCAGCGGCGACGAGGGCCATCGTCTGCAGGCGGTCCGCAATCACCACAAGTGGGTCGACATCGCAGAGGTGCTGGGCTGTCATTCGATCCGCGTCAACAGCGGCGGCAAGGAGAAGGACGAAGCGTCGATCGAGCAGTGCGCCGACAGCTTGAGACGGCTCGCGGACTATGGAGAGGAGCGCAAGATCCACGTCATCGTCGAGAATCACGGAGGGTTGTCTTCGCACCCGCCGAGTCTGCTCGAGGTGATCGAGAAGGCGGATACGCCGTGGCTCGGAACGCTCCCCGACTTCGGCAACTTTCCGGAGAGCGTCGATCGCTACGAGGCGATTCGCGCGATGATGCCGCACGCCAAGGCAGTCAGCGCCAAGTGCTACGACTTCGACACCCAGGGAAGAGAGACGAAGATCGATTTCCCGCGGATGATGAAGATCGTCACTGACGCGGGTTACAAGGGCTACGTCGGCATCGAGTACGAAGGCAACCGGATGAGCGAGGCGGACGGCATCAAGGCCGCCAGGAAGCTGCTCGACTCGATCGCGTCCTCTGCCGGTTGACCCTGGGTGCCGGGGAAACGGGATGGTCAACCGTCATTCCCACGAGCTTGTACTCCATGCGGCCTTCTCGGCTGCAACTTCTTGCATCCTGCCGTCACCGGGAGATGATCGACGGCTCAGTCGACCTTCACTCCCGGCCGGATGGAGTCGCTCCTCGGCAAAGGAGGCGTTTCCATGGACGTTCGTCGTGCCATTCTGCTGGTGGCGGCCTTTGGATCTGCGTGCACATTCGCGGGTGCCCAGGGCACCTGGCGGGTCAGCGTCGACTCCTCAGGCATCCAGGGGAACGGCCACAGCGATTGGGCCTCGATCTCCGCCGACGGCCGCTTCGTGGCGTTCGAAAGCGATGCCACGAACCTGGTGTCGGGCGACACGAACGGCTGGGTCGACGTGTTCGTGCACGACCGACAGACCGGTGCAACGACGCGGGTGAGCGTCGATTCGTCGGGGGGCCAGGGGAACGACACCAGTTACCTTCCCTCGATCTCCGCCGACGGCCGCTTCGTGGCGTTTGGGAGCCTGGCCCGAAACCTCGTGCCGGGCGACACCAACGGATACACCGACGTCTTCGTCCACGACCGCCAAATCGGCACGACAACGCTGGTGAGCGTCGATTCATCGGGGGGCCAAGGGAACGACACCAGTTACGATCCCTCGATCTCCGCCGACGGTCGTTTGGTGGCGTTCGCGAGCTACGCCACCAACCTGGTGCCGGGCGATACCAACCGCAGGCTGGACGTATTCGTCCATGATCAAAAGTCCGGGACGACGACGCAGGTCAGCGTCGATTCGTCGGGGGGCCAGGGGAACAACCATAGTTATGTTCCCTCGATCTCCGCCGACGGTCGCTTCGTGGCGTTCGACAGCTACGCCACCAACCTGGTGCCGGGCGATACCAACAGCAAGCTGGACGTATTCGTCCATGATCAAAAGTCCGGGACGACGACTCGGGTCAGCGTCGACTCCTCGGGGGTCGAGGGGAACGGGTTCAGTACTCAAGCCTCGATCTCCGCCGACGGTGGGCTCGTAGCATTCTGGAGCGTTGCCACCAACCTGGTGCAGGGAGACACCAACTTTGCCCCCGACGTGTTCGTGCACAGTCTCCAGACCGGGACGACGAGACGAATGAGCGTCGACTCCTCGGGGAACCAGGGAAACCACGACAGCTTGAGTCCCACGATCTCCGGCACCGGCCGCTTCGTCGCGTTCATAAGCAGGGCTACCTACCTGGTACCGGGCGACACCAACAACGCGGCGGACGTGTTCGTGCGCGATCGCATGACCCGTACGACGGTCCGGGTGAGCGTCGATTCCTCGGGGAACCAGGGAAACCTCAACTGCAACCATCCCTCGATCTGCACCGACGGCCGCTTCGTCGCGTTCGAAAGCCAGGCCACCAACCTCGTGCCGGGCGACACCAACGGGGTCTATGACGTCTTCGTGCACGGACCTTACCTCACGCTGGAGGCAAGCCCGGAGACCGTGTCGGCGGGCGCCACAATCGCATTCACTACCTGGAAGGGGCTGGCCGGGGGCTGCGTGTTGCTCACGATGGTGGACATCAACGGTACGCCGATGTGGGGAGTGGCGATCGACACCTTCGACGTCGATGGTCTGTGGACTCTGTCCGGCACCGTACCTCCAGGGCTGTCGGGCAATGTCGTGACCTACCTCAGCGTCGGCTTCGCACCGACCGGCGAGCTTCAGCTCACCAACCTGGAGACGGTAACGTTTCAGTGATGAGAAGGATGTACCGACGAGGCAATTCTCGGCTCAAAACACTGCCAGCGTCCTGTGGACTGCGCCGTGGTTCCGCATTCGGTGAGACCGATTCGACACCCAGGGAAGAGAGACGAAGATCGATTTTCCGCGGATGATGAAGATCGTCACTGACGCGGGTTACAAGGGCTACGTCGGCATCGAGTACGAAGGCAACCGGATGAGCGAGGCGGACAAGCTTGTCCCACGTCATTCCCGCGAGCTTGTCCCCCGTCATTCCCGCGAAAGCGGGAATCCAGATTCATGAACGGCTGCCAGTCGCACACTCCTGGATTCCCGCGTTCGCGGGAATGACGTGCTGCTTTCGCGGGAATGACTTCGTCGGGTGTCGGCTGCCTCGGCCCTGTTTCGCGGCGTGGAATCATGAGGGGCACGGTAGGACCCCCCGAGAAAGCGACCGGCGCCGCCGAGGAAGCGGCGGCGCCGATGATGCACAGAAGTGAGACAGAAGGTAAGGCCTACTTGACGTGCTGGTTGACCAGCTTGGTCATCTCGAACATGCTCACCTGGCTTCGTCCCCCGAAGATGGGCTTGAGCACCGCGTCCGCGTTGATCATCCGTTTGTTCTTGGGATCCTGGAGTTTTCTTTCCTTGATGTAGTCCCAGAGCTTTTTGGTGACCGAACTGCGTGACAGCGGAGCGGATCCCACGATCTTGGAGAGCAGGTCGTCGGGCGTCACTGGCTTCATCAACGCCGGACTGGGCGGGCGCTTGGCCCCAGGTTTGGAAACTGCCATGGTCTTTTTGTCCTCGCTGCAACTCTCTAGCGCTGGAGAACGCTGGAGCCTGGAATCGGGAGCCCGCGGCGAGATCCTCGCCTCGCTGGGGACCGTGGATCGCCGTGCCGTCCCCTCCCCTCCGGCGGCGCCCCCCTTGGGGTGCCCTGCCGGATCTCCGCGAGCAATGGTAGCCGAGCCCCGGGCGGCCGGCGCAACTGCCCCCGGGGAGAAGATGGCTTCTTCAGAGCCAGAACGGTCGACTCCGATGGTCGCCCAAGAGTGCCCTGGAAAAACCTGTGGAGAAGACCTAACTGACTGTAATTCCAAGTTTTGCAGTTGAGAGAGCAGCCGAAGATGGAGCGCTCCATTGAAGCTTTGATCGTCGCCGGCTGACCGGCGAAAGATTTTCCCCGGGGCGCCCCCCGGGAACCTACCGCACGCCCTTCAGATTCCCCCTGACCCGGGAAATCCAGGATTCTTGACCATGACATTGAAGAGAGAGCTCGAGGTTGCCGTGTCCGCGGTGCGCGCGGCGGCGCTCACCTGCCGTGAGGTTCAGAGGCGGCTCGTTTCCGCTGACACCCTCACCAAGAAGGACAAGAGTCCAGTGACGGTCGCGGACTTTGCCGCTCAGGCGATCGTCTGCCGGCTGCTCGAGATCTCCTTCCCCCAAGATCCTGTGGTGGGCGAAGAGAGCGGCCACGAGCTGCGAGCACACGAAGCGATGCTCGATCAGGTGGTCACGCACGTTGCAGCCTCTTTCCCCGGCTGCAGCCGCGACGACGTCGTCCGCTGGATCGATCGCGGTGTCGGTACCGGCAAGGATGGGCGCTTCTGGACTTTGGACCCGGTCGACGGCACCAAGGGCTTCCTGCGGGGAGAGCAGTACGCGATCGCCCTCGCTCTCATCGTCGACGGAAAAGTCGTTCTGGGAGTCCTGGGATGCCCCAATCTCTCCTCTGCAGGTAGCGAGGGGACGCTGTACTTTGCCCGGAGAACAAACGGCGCCGAGATGATGCCGCTCTCCACCGGCCTGCGCGCCAGGGTTCAGGTGTCCTCGCAGTCGGACTCCCGCAGGATCCGCATTGTCGAGAGCGTCGAGGCCGCTCACGGGGATCACATTGCGCACCAGAGGATCAAGGAGCGCCTGCAGATCGCCGCCGAGAGCGTGCGACTGGACAGCCAGGCGAAATACGCGGTGCTGGCGCGCGGAGACGCGGAGGCCTACCTCAGACTGCCGACGCGTGCCGACTACCGTGAAAACATCTGGGACCAGGCGGCGGGGTCGATCGTCATCGAGGAGGCAGGAGGCAGAGTGACGGACGCTTTCGGCCGCGCCCTCGACTTCTCCTGCGGCAAGAAGCTCGAGGCCAACCAGGGAATCGTCGCCAGCAACGGTCTGGTCCACGGCGCGTTGATCGAGGCGATCGCCGCGACGCAGCCATGACTCTGCGCCGCCGCAGATTCCTCCTTGGCGCGGCGGCACTGGTCCTGGTGCTCGGCGCCGCCGTCATCGACCGCTGCATCGAAACCAGGCGCGAACGGGTGACGCGCCTTCTCGATCGCTGCCAGGACGCGCTCGAATCTCGAGACTTCGAGGCGGTCGCCCGGCTTCTGTGCGCGGATTTCAACGCGCAGACTCTCATGATTCGCGCGGACTCCCGTGATGGTGCGATCGCGCGCCTGCGTCGACTCCTCGACCCAGTGACGACGATCCGCATCGAACGCGACCGTCTCGAGGTCGTCGAGGAACAAGGCGAGGTCGTCGTTCAGGTCGTGGCCGCGGTGATGCTGGGCGTGGAGGAATCGGGTTCCGAGCTGCGATTGGCGCTCCGCGTGCAGTTGAGCCTCGAAGTCGAGGATTGTCTCGAGGACGAAGAAGGCGAGCCCCAAGATGGGATCGCCCGGCTCACCGAGCTGTCGTTCGAGCCTCTTCGCTGACTGCAACGCCCTGACTTGAGTCTCCTCGTCGAGCGCGGTGTTGCAGAGGTCGTTGCGCTGCACATTCCCTGGGAGCTCGGGCACACCGGTCGGGCTAAGATCGTGATTCCTCGCCGCAGACCCATCAGGATGAGAGTGAAACCCATGTTCGGCTCGAAAGCGGTCTCCAAGGAATCGGTCCTTCAAGTTCTCTCGACCGTGATGGACCCCGACCTCCACCGCAGCATCGTCGAGCTCGGCTTCATCAAGAGCCTCGAGATCAAGGCCGGGGAGGTGCGCTTCATCGTCGAGCTGACGACCCCCGCCTGCCCCGTCAAGGAACAGCTCAAGTCCGAGTGTGAGCGCAAGGTGGCCGCCGTCGAGGGCGTGACCAAGGTCGACGTCACGATGACGGCCAACGTCACTGCCCGCGGGATGGATGCGCGCGCCGTCCTGCAAGGCGTGAAGAACGTGATCGCGGTCGCCTCCGGAAAGGGCGGGGTCGGGAAATCCACGTGCGCGGTCAACCTTGCGGTGGCGTTGTCGGAGACCGGCGCCAAGGTCGGGTTGATGGACGCCGACGTGTACGGGCCGAGCATTCCGATGATGCTGGGCATCGAGCGCCGCCCCGAGGTCACCGCCGACAAGCGCATCGTTCCCATCGAGCACAAGGGCCTCAAGCTGATGTCGATGGGTTTTCTTTCGGACGAGCGCACTCCGGTGATCTGGCGCGGACCGATGGTCGCCGGCCTGATCCAGCAGTTCCTGAGCTCGGTGGTGTGGGGCGAGCTCGACTACCTCGTCGTCGACATGCCGCCCGGCACGGGCGACGCGCAGCTCACTCTCGCGCAGCAGGCGCCGCTCGCCGGAGCGGTGATCGTGAGCACGCCGCAGTCGATCAGCCTGCTGGACGCCCGCAAGGGGCTCAAGATGTTCGAGCAGGTCAAGGTCCCGGTCCTGGGGCTCGTCGAGAACATGAGCTACTTCATCTGCAGCCACTGCAATCAGCGCACCGACATCTTCCGCCACGGAGGCGCGCGCGCCGAGGCCGAGCGCCTGGGCGTTCCGTTCCTGGGCGAGATCCCGATCGACCCCGACGTCGTCATCGGCGGCGACGAAGGCCAGCCGATCGTGTGGCGCAATCCGAAGTCGAAGGTGGCGGAGGCTTACCGGGAGGTGGCGCGCAACGTCGCGGCGCGGGTGTCGATCGCCAATGCCCGCTCGCCGGCGCAGACCAACGTGTCCTTCGCGTGGAATGCTCCCAAGAGCTGATGCATTGAGCGCGCGCACCACCCCGACGAACATCTTCCAGATCGACGAGCGCATGCTGGGAGTCGACTGGGAGGACGGACATCGCTGCGCGTACCCGGTGCGTTTTCTGCGCCTCGCCTGCACCTGTGCGGGCTGCGTCCATGAATGGACCGGGGAGAAGATCCTCGCGGAGAACAGCGTGCCGCCCGACGTGCATCCGCTCGACGTCGAGACCGTCGGTCGTTATGGCGTGCGCATCCACTGGAGCGACGGCCACTCGACCGGCATCTATACCTTCGACCATCTGCGCGCGCTGTGCGAGAAGGCCGAGCTGGAGCGCAAGAGTTGAGAAGGCGTTGGCTGGCCGCGGCGGTCGTGGCGATTTCTGCCGCGTGCGAGGACGAGCACCCGCAAGCAGAGTCCTTGGTCGCCTGCCGGACGCTGCACCTCAGTGATTTCGATTCGTTCGCGCGCTCGCGGCTGGAATCCCTGCTGCCGGCGCAATCGCAGGCGGCCGCTCGAGAACCGGTCGAGACCCGATTCTCGCAGTGGCTGCTCGAGCTCAAGTCGAGGCACGAATCCCGTCTTGCCGGCGCGTTCGACTATGACCTGCCCGCGCTGATCCACTACGTCCTCTGGCCGGCTCCACCGGCGCCGCTGACGATCGCCTCGATCGCCGGGGACTCAAGAGAGTCGCCGTTCGAGGTTGCGGCGCGCTTCGCTCGAACGAGCGATTCCACGGATCCGGCGGAGTTCGCCGAGGTCCTTCGTGGAGATCCGCTACGACTGAGGCGCAAGGCCCTGTGCGCTGCGCTGCGACGGTCGGGCATCGAACCTGGCGCCGCCACGGCGGCGGACGTGGAGACGGTTTTCAATGCGGTCAACCGTTTTCTCGATGCCGAGCAGACGGCGCTCGTCGAGCGTGAAGAGACCTCCGCGGACCATTTTCTCGACTGGTCGCTCAAGACCACGACTCTGACGGCGCTGCCGATGAAGATCGGGATGATCACCGATCGACTCGTGGAGACTCTGGTCCGGCGGCCCGGGTCAAGGACCCGCAAAGCCCTGGTGGTCGGGCCCGGCATCGACCTCGCGAACCCCCATCTGGGCGCGCGAGCACCGGTCACCGTCTACCAGCCGCTCGAGCTGCTCGCCTCCCTCCTGGTGCACACCAAATGCGATCACGAGGAGCTGCGAGTGGACTCCGTCGAGGTCAATCCGGACATCGTCGCGCACCTTCTTCAGGCAATCCATGACGGTGGTGCAACACACGACAGTCCAGTGGAGCTCGTGCTCTACCGCTTTCTTCCTCCGAATGCGGCTGCCGATCCGCAAGTCGACGGCTACCTCGACTCGCTCTTTGGAATGCTCGCGGGGTCGGGCGAATCCTCTCTTCCTCCGTGGGAGATCTTGCATTCTCCGGACGTGCTGCATCGTTCGCTTGTCGAGATCAGGAGGCACTGGTCGGAGCGACTCTCGCGGCCGCAGGGGATGTCCAAGGAGGAGGAGATGCAGCTCGAGAGGATCCTGGAGCGGGTCAACCGGGAGTCGGCCGTGCGTGCCCGAACCTTGCCCGTGGCAGCTCGATTCATCCGGCGCCTGGGAGTTTTCAGCGGCGACGTCGTGCTCGAACGGTTCTGCAGGGACGAGGAATACGATCTCGTGCTGTGCACCAACGTCCTCAACTATTTCGTGGAGAAAGAGCGGATCCTTGCGTTGCTCAATCTTCGGCGGGCGACTCGCAAGGGAGGGTTTCTGGTCACGACGGAGAATCTCGCGGAGGGCGCCACGGAGGCGTGCGGCTGGTCCCTCATCGCGCAGGAGACTTTCAAGGACTGGGATCCGCAGTACGCCTATCAGCGAGCCGATTGAGGACCGCGGCATTCGCGGCGGGGAAGCGGAGGTCCGCGAGGCGATCGAGATCCACCCAGCGAGCCCCGTGACTGTCGACGGGGAACTTCTCGGGCCGTTCGTCTCTCAGGCGGCAGCGGACGAAATGGATCTCGACTTGTCGGTCGGGATAGCGATGGTCGACGGTCGTGATCGTTCCGGCGGTCTCGACTCCGAGGCCGGTCTCTTCACCGGCTTCGCGGCGAACGCATTCCTCGATCGTCTCGCCGGGCTCGACGTGCCCGCCCGGAAACTCGTCGAGGAGCTCCAAGTGCGCGCCGCGATGGCGCCTTGTCACGACCACCTGACCCTGGTCGATGATGACGGCGACGCCGATGACGACCCGCGCTGAAGAACCCAAGCAAGTCCTCCGACGATGAGGTCGCATGATAGAGTTCGGTCTGCAGCAGACCCGCGGTCATCCTGGGAGATACCGGGATACCGGATGCCGCGTCAGAGCCCTTCCCCACCGATTCGTTCTTGAAGACAAATGCGCTCCAACTCGATGCAGACCACGAATCGGTGGGGACGGGCTCTCCTTCGGTACCTTGGGTCGCGGCGTTGGACGAGCGCATGGGGGTGGGTCTTCGGTTTGCTCGCCTCTGGCTGCGCGGAGAAGGATGCGAGTCGCTCGTCGAGCTCGAGCGGCAACGACACCCGCGAGGAGATCGTCGCTCCGGCGGCGGGCGATCGGGCCGCCGCGAAACCGTTCTTCGAGCAGGCCGCGGGGTTGATGTCCCGACCGGGAAACGAGGCGGAGATCCTTCAGGATCTCGACCGCGCTCTCGAGCTCGATCCTCAGTTCGTCGAGGCACGGATGCTGCGCTCGCAAATGCGCTCCAGGCAGGGGCCTCTGTTCGATCCGATCGGCGCGCTCGAGGACGTGCGGAAGGCGTCTCGCCTGCGTCCGGAGGAGCCCGGCATCGTCATCGCCGAGGCGACTCTCAGCTTCCAGATGGGGAACTCGTCGAGGGCCCGCGAGCTGGCGCAGCAGTACCTCGTGATCGGCCAAGGCGCAGGCTCGGATTCCATGCTCGGCAGCGCGCACTCGATCCTGGGCGAGCTTTACCTGCGGGAGGGAAAGCTCGACCCGGCACAGCAACATCTGAGCGCGGCGCTTGCCTTTCTTCCTCAGAGCGCGGAGGTGTTGCTCGGGCTCGCCAAGGTCAAAGAGGAGCGCGGTGACTTCGAAGGTGCGCTGCGGCATCTGGACGAGGCCCGGAAGAACCAGCCGGGATTCCTGTCGGCGAGATGGGCGAGGCTCAGAGTGCTCCGGCGGCTCGGCCGGGCCGAGCAAGCCGAAAAGGAGCAGGAGGTCTGCGAGCTGCTGCGCCGTCTCACCGACAGCACCGCCACGGAGTTCGCCCGCGACTACGCGCTCCAGGGGGATCTCTGGGGGCAGCTCGCCGGGATCGAGCCCGTACTCGAGTTTTGCCTCAAGGAAGCGCGCGCACGGTATCTGTGCAAGGACTACGGCGCCGTGGTGGAGCTCTGTTCGCGGGCGATCGGAAATCATCCGCGCAGCTTCGACCTCTGGTATCTGCTCGCCGTTGCAGAGATGGCGCGCGGGAACGCGGCCGAGGCCCGCGTCGTGCTCGACCAGGTCCGGGCGTTGGTCCCGCCGCTGCCCAAGGAGGCGCTCCAGGCGCTGGAAAGAGATTTGAAACGCATCGAGTCGGAGGCGGCGCGCGCCGGAAGACGCGGATGATCGTGCCACCGATGTCCCCCTCGCGAGGTGGTGCGGCGCTGCAACGAAAGTCGAGGCCCGCGGCGTCGATCAACGGGCGAGCGCTGCGCGGCCTTGGGTTCCTGCTGCTCGGGGCCTGCGCGCCGGAGCGCGGCGAGGCACCCGCTCCCGGCGTTCTGTTCGTCGACGTCACCTCCCGGACCGGCGTCGCGTTCCGGCACGTGCGCTGCTCCACGCCCGAGAAGCACCTCGTCGAGATGAACGGCGGCGGCGTCAGCGTGATCGACTACGACGGCGACGGCGACCTGGACCTGTTCTTCCCGCAGAGCGCGGCGCTTCCCGGCGCACGGACGGAAGGCAGGGATCTGCGCGACCGCATGTACCGCAACGACGGCAACCTCCGATTCGTGGACGTGACGGATCAAGTGCGCTGCGACGACGGCCGGTACACCTTCTCGGCCAATCCGTTCGACTACGACGGCGACGGCGACCCGGACCTGTTCCTCTGCAACTTCGGCAGCAACCGGCTGCTCCGCAACGATGACGGCGTGTTCAGCGACGTCACTGAGAGCGCCGGTCTGGTGGACGAGGAGTGGACCTCCTGCGCCGCGTTCGCCGATTTCGACCAGGACGGCGACCTCGACGTCTACGTCGGCAACTACTGCGTCTACGACCTCGCGCATCCCTTGTACTGCGGTGACCGGAGCAAGGGTCCGGAGTACCGGAGCTACTGCCACCCCGATCAGTACCAGGGGGAGCAGGACCGTTTGTTCCGCAACAACGGCGACGGCACGTTCAGCGACGTCACGGTCGAGTCCGGGATGGGGGAGGCGCGCGGCAAGTGCCTCGGCCTTTGCACCTGCGACTACGACAGCGACGGCGATGTCGACCTGTTCGTCGCCAACGACTCCACGCCGAGATTCCTGTGGCGCAACGACGGCGGCCTGCGCTTTGAGGAGGTGGGCTACGAGACCGGGATGGCGGTCAGCGCGAGCGGCCTCAGTCAGGCCAGCATGGGAACGGACGCCGCGGACGTCGATCTCGACGGCGACTTCGACCTGGTGTTCACCAATCTCGCCAACGAGTACAACGCCCTGATCCGCAACGACGGCAGGGGCGCGTTCGCCGACCGGAGCTTCGAGATGGGCATCGGCGAGCCGTCTCTGCCGTGGGTCGGCTTCGGAGTGCGCTTCCTCGACCTCGAGCTCGACGGCGACGAGGACATGGTCGTGATCAACGGCCACGTCGTCGACAACATCGAGCTGTACCGCAAAGGAGAGACCTTCGCCCAGCCGAGCCACGTGTACCAGAACGACGGTACCGGCTGCTTTCACCTGCTGGAGGCGGAGCGCGCGGGCGAATATTTTGGACGCAAGGAAGTCGGGCGCGCGCTCGCGACCTGGGATCCGGACGACGACGGCGACCTCGACCTGATCGTCGTCAACAACGACGGGCCGGCGGTGCTGCTCGAAAACGTCGCCGCGCGCCAGGGGAGCTTCATTGGCTTCGTGCTGAAGGGAAGGCCTGCGAACACGGCGGCCATCGGTGCACTGGTTTCATTGAAGGCCGGGGGCCGGCGCCTCCTGCGCGAGCAGCGCGGCAGCTTCTCCTACAATTCCTTCCACGACCTGCGGGTCCATTTCGGTCTGGGAGAGAGCGACGCGGCGGAGGAGGTCGAGATCCGCTGGCCCTGCGGCGAGATCAGTCGGCTGGGTACGCTTCAGGGTGGTCGCTATCACGTCGTCGAGGAGCCGGCGCGGCAGTGAGCCGCCGCCCGCGATCCCGACCCGGCAGGCCCCGGAAAGCCCAGGCAGTCCACCGATGAACCACCCGGCGAAGCACCGACCAGCACACACGGGCAAGCGTCACCGGCCGCTGTTCCTCGCCGAGGGTCGCGGCACGGACAATCCCTACGGAATCGCGTTTCCCGGGAGGAAGATCGAGCGCGAGCGCTGGACGCGGACGCGAGTACCGCTGGGTGAGAAAGGTGCGCGATTCGATTGGGCCGCGACGTTTGGACGCGCCGCCCCTCACGTGCTCGACCTGGGCTCCGGCAACGGTCGATTCCTGATCGCCTACGCGATCGCGCGTCCCGAGCTCGACCACCTCGGCATCGAAATCGTGCCACCGGCGATCCAGCACGCGACCCTGCGCGCGGGCCAGCGGGGCCTCACCAACGTGAAGTTCGCATGGGGAAACGCCAGCGAGTTCATTCTTGAACGCTGCGAGACTGCCAGCGTCGACGAAGTCCACCTGTATCACCCCCAACCCTACTTCGACGCGGACAAGATCGACCGGCGCCAGCTCACTCCAGAAGTCCTGTTCGCAATCTTCCGTGCCTTGATGCCCGGCGGAGTCTTCGTCTTCCAGACCGACAACCCGGCGTACGCGAGCTATGCGCGCAGCGTCGTTGCAGCGCTGTTTCAGTGGCGCGAGCTCGACGGCCCCTGGCCCGACGCGCGACAGGGCCGAACATTGCGCGAGATCGAAGCCCTCCACCAGGGCCTGCCGATCGTGCGCGCCTGCTGCACGCGCCGGGGCCTCGACCTCGAAGCTGCCCGGCGCCTCGTCGCAACCCTTCCCGCTCCCAGCTTCGACGCCACGATTCCTTCGCATTCCGTTCGCGGGCGCTGATTGACCCGACGTTCGCAACCAGTTCTCGCGGCAGTGCGGTCTCCGAGACGTCCGCTGATTGGCCCGGTACGCGTTGGAAGGGACCGTGAAGAACCCAGGATCGGTGGGACTCAAGATTGAGCCGCGAGGACGCGGACTACTGGCGACGTGCGTGCACTCTTGACACAATCTGCGCTTCCTTGAACCTCCCTGCCGTGAGAACGCAAATGCTCATTCCCACCGCCCTTTCATTCCTCATCACGTTCTCTTTCCTCTCGGTTCCAGCGAGCGTTCGCGCCGCCGGATCCGAGGTCCGTCCCGACGCCGTGATGCTGCGCTTTCCCGACGTTAGCCGCGACCAGATCGTGTTCCGCTACGCGGGCGATCTGTGGCTGGTCGACAAGCAGGGAGGCACCGCGAGGTCGCTCTCTTCGCCCGCGGGCAACGAGTCGTTCGCCAGGTTCAGCCCCGACGGTCGTTCGATCGCGTTCGTCGCCGGCTACGACGGCGGCACGGACGTCTACGTGCTCTCGATCGACGGCGGCATTCCGGAGCGTGTCACGCACCACCCGGCGGAAGAGATCTTTTGTGATTGGGATCCCAGCGGCAAAGAGCTGATCTTCTTCTCCAACCAGATCTCGGGTCAGGCGCGCGCGCCCAGGCTGTTCCGGGTCTCGGCGGGAGGCGGGCAGCCGGCGCCGCTCCCGGTGCCGTACGGCACGTTCGGTGCGATCGACGAGACCGGCTCCTGGCTCGCGTACACGCCGCTGTCGCAATCGGAGTTCCGCACCTGGAAGCGCTACCAGGGAGGGATGGCTCAGGACATCTGGATCTTCAACTTGAAGACCCATGCGAGCCAGCGGGTCACCGACTTCCCCGGCACCGACTGCCTGCCGATGTGGCACGGAAGGGAGCTCTACTTCCTCTCGGACCGCGGCAGGAACGGCCGTCTCAACCTTTGGGTCTTCGACGCTTCGAGCAGGAAGACCTCGCAGGTGACTGACTTCGCCGGATTCGACGTGCGCTTTCCCTCGATCGGGCCGGAGGACATCGTGTTCGAGTACGGCGGGAAGCTGTATCGCTTCGAGCTTTCGAGCAGGAAGAGCGTTCCGGTCGAGATCGTCATTCCGACCGACCGGCCGTACCTGCGCGAACGCCCGATCGACGCCACCGCCCTGGTCGCGGACGTCATGCCCGGCCCGACCGGCAAACGCGCCGTTCTCGAGGCGCGTGGAGAGATCTTCTCGCTGCCTGCCAAGGAGGGCGTCGTTCAGAATCTGACCCGCACCAGTGGCGTCGCCGAGCGTTTTCCATCCTTCAGCCCGGACGGCAAGTGGATCGCCTACATGAGCGACCGGAGCGGAGAGTACGAGCTCTGGCTGCGCGCCGCGGACGGCAGACCCTTCACCTTTACCGGCGAGGATGCGCAGATCACCGAGAAGCAGATCACCCGCCTCGGTCCGGGCTTCAAGTTCGAGCCCCAGTGGTCGCCGGACTCAAGGCACATCGTGTTCAGCACCAACGACGGCGCGCTGCACCGCATCGTGCTCGAAGTCCTGGAGCACGAGGTCCTCGACACCGATCCCGACGGCCAGCCGATGGCGGTGGACTGGTCGGCGGATTCGCGCTGGCTCGTTTTCGCGCATCGTGGTGCACAGACGCGCCAGAGCGCGATCCACCTTTATGACCTGCAGGAGAAGAAGCTCCACCAGGTGACTTCGGGAATGTTCTCCGACTCCGATCCGGCGTTCGATCGCAACGGAGAGTGGCTGTATTTCGCCTCGGATCGCAACTTTCAGCCGCTGTACTCCAGTTTCGACGGCACCTGGGTCTACGCCAACTCCGGGAACCTCGTCGCCGTGCCGCTGCGAGCGGACGTCAAGAATCCGTGGTCGCCGGAGAACGACGAGGAAAAGATCGCCGGCGCTCTCGAGGAGGAGGGCGAGGAGGAAGGCAAGAAGGACGGCGAGGAAGACGGTGAGAGGGACGGTGAGAAGGACGGCGAGAAGCCAGGCGTCGACGGCGAGGAGCAGGCCGAAGGAGAGGAGAGCGGTCCGAGTGAGAAGAAGGGCGCCAAGAAGGGGGAGGAGAAGCCCAGGCCCGTCGAGATCGAGATCGAGGGCTTCGAATCGCGCGCAATCCTGACCGACGCGCCCGCAGGACGCATCCGCAATCTTCAGGGCGCCAAGGACAAGGCGGTGTACCTGCGCCTGGCGCGCACCGGAGCCGAAGGCCCGCGTCGCGATGAGGATCTCGACGGACCTCCGAGCCCGACGTCGACCCTGGTCTACTACGATCTCAAGGAAAAGAAAGAGGAGAAGGTCCTCGAAGGCGTCGCCTCGTTCCGGCTCACGGCCGACGGCAAGAAGGCGCTCGTGCGCACGGATGGCTGGATTTTCGTCGACGTCGCCAAGGACCAGTCGGTCAAGGACAAGGACAAGGACAAGGACAAGGTGCCGGTCTCAAGACTCATGGTCGAGGTCGATCCGCGCGCGGAGTGGATCCAGATCCTGACCGACGCCGGTCGCATCATGCGCGACTACTTCTACGTGGCTGAGATGCACCACGTCGACTGGCAGGGCACGACCGAGCGCTACAAGAGGGCGCTTGCCGACGCGACCTCGCGCGACGACGTCGACTACCTGATCCGGGAGATGATCGCCGAGCTCAATGTCGGGCACGCGTACGACCGGCCGCCGCCGAGCGGCATGGAGACCGCAGGCCCGGCGCTCGACGTCGGCCTGCTCGGGTGCGACTTTGTGCTGGAGGAGGGCGCGTACCGGATCGCGCGCATCGTCGCTGGCGCGAGCTACGACGCCGACGCGCGCAGCCCCCTGGCATTCCCGGGCCTCGACGTGCGCGAAAGCGACTTCCTGCTCGCCGTCAACGAAGCACCCGTCGACACGGCAAAGGACGTGTACGCGGCGTTCACGGGATGTGCCGGCAAGCCGACGTGGATCACGGTGAACGCCGCTCCCGGAATCGACGGCAGGGAGAGGCGCGTCCTCGTCAAGCCCGTCGCGAGCGAGGGCGAGCTGCGCTACCGCGACTGGGTCGCGAGGAATCGTGAGCTGGTCGAGGAGCTCTCGAATGGCCGGATCGGATACATCCACGTGCCGGATACGGGGATTCACGGGCAGACCGAGCTCGTGCGCCAGTTCATGGGCCAGTTCCACAAGGACTCGCTGCTGGTCGACGAGCGCTGGAACTCCGGGGGCCAGATTCCCGATCGGTTCATCGAGCTCCTGAACCGTCCGGTGCTCAGTTTCTGGGCCGTGCGCCACGGCGAGGACTGGGCCTGGCCGCCGATCGGACACCGCGGTCCCAAGTGCATGCTGATCAATGGTTCGTCGGGCTCGGGCGGCGACTGCTTCCCCTACTTCTTCCGCCAGGCAGAGCTCGGACCCCTGATCGGCATGCGTACCTGGGGCGGCCTCGTCGGGATCTCGGGCAACCCGGGTCTCATCGACGGCTCGGCGATCACCGTGCCGACCTTCGGCTTCTACGAGAAGGACGGCACCTGGGGCGTCGAAGGTTATGGCGTCGCGCCGGACATCGAAGTTGTCGACGACCCCGCGTTGCAGGTCGACGGAAGCGACCCGCAGCTCCTCGCCGCCGTCGAGTATCTCAAGAAGGAACTCGAGACCTGGAAGTTCGACCCGAAGCAGCGCCCGCCATCGCCGGACCGAAGGGGAACCGGCATTCCCCCGGCAGACCATTGATCGGTCGGATCGGCAGCGATGACGCAGCGTTCCGGAATCTGTTTTGGGAGGAGTCTGCAGAAGTTGCTCACAGGTAGGCCAGCCGCCGTTCTCCGGCGCGAGCGTCGCCGGAAAAGGAGAGGCTGTCGGAGCGAACTGCGCAGATGGTCAAGGTCGTCGTTGGGGTCGCAGTGGGCTATATTGCCTCCCATTCGATCCATCGATGGATCAGCGGATACCAGATCGAGGAGGGTCTATGGGAGCGTTTGAACGGGAGCCGTGGCTCCTCGTACTCGTGATCATCGTCACCGTTGAAGCTTGGAACGCGGTGAGAGCGACCATGCTCTCTTTTCTTCGCCGACGCATCGTCAAGGTGGAGGAATAGTCATGCTTCGCAAACGAAAGGGTCGCAGGATCTCAAAGTCGAAAGTGAAGGTCGAGAAGTCATCGGCGGGCAGGGTGGACGCCAGCAAAGAGGGAAGCGAAGGTTTCGTGGCGGCGGTGCGCCCGCCGGTCACCTCCGCGCAACTTGACGCGAGGCAGCGCGCGATCAAGCCCAGGCGAAAAGCTTCTGGACCGCTCCGGAAAGCGAAGTCCCACGCCAAAGTCTCGCCGTCGAGTGTGCCGCCCGTCAAACCACGGTAGCAATGGGGGGAATGAGCCTCATGGCGCTCACAGTGCTGCAGAACATCGGCCTCGATGACGCCGCGACCAGTCAGCAGACGGGAACGGTCTGCGAGCCCACGGTGGCCGCGGCAGGCACGCAGATCTTCGTCACCGGGAACTGGTTCGCATCCCGTTCCGCGGACGGCGGAATCCACTGGACCTTGATTGATCCATTCACCGAGCTTCCATCGGCAGCGGGGGGCTTCTGTTGTGATCAGCTGGTGCTGCGTTGTCGCACGCAGAAACTGTGGATCTGGATCCTGCAGTACAGCCAGGACAACCATACGAACGTCCTCCGCATCGCCGCGAGCGCCACTGGCGCCCCGGGTTCGTGGCACTGGTGGGATTTCTCGCCGGGGATGCTCAACCCGGCGTGGAGGAAGCTGTGGTTCGACTATCCTGACCTCGCGGAGTCGGACGGTGCGATCTGGCTGACCTCCAACGTGTTCGATTCCAAAGATGCCTGGAAGCGCGCTGTCGTGTTGAAACTCTCGACCGCGACGATGCTCGCCGGCGGGACGCTGAACTATCGCTGGTGGTCCACCGCTGCGCACGGTTCGCTGCGTTTCGTGCAGGGTGCGCGCGACACCATGTACTTCGGTTCGCAGAACGGCACAAGTGGCCTGAGGGTCTTCGAGTGGAAGGACTCCGGCAGCAACGTCGGATACTGGGACGTCACCGTCACACCGTGGGGTACCGGACCTTTCTCGTCCAAGGGGCCAGGGGGCGTCGAGTGGCTGAGTCGGTGCGATGATCGCATCACCGGGGCCTGGCTCGCCGGCGGGCAGCTCGGCTTCCTGTGGACGTCCAGTCGAATGCCGGGCCGTCCCCATCCGTTCATCCGGGTGGCACGGATCGACATCGCGGCTCGTTCGCTCGTCGACGAGCCCGACCTGTGGAGCCCGGACTTCTCCTTGGCCTATCCCGCGGCCGCATCCAACTCGAAGAGTCGCGTCGGCATCACTGCCTTCATCGGCGGAGGGACGCGCCATCCGTGCCACCTCGTCGGCGTGCGCGATGACTCTGCCGGCACCTGGGAAATCCGGATCGCCAAGGCGAGCACGCATGGTCCTTCGGACGGAAAGTGGGGCGATTATCTGTCGATCCGCCGTCATGGGTCGCGTCCGAGCACCTGGGTTGCGTCTGGATACACGCTGCAGGGTGGCACTGCCCGGAAGAACATCGAGCCACGCGTCGTTCACTTCCGGAGTTGACGAGCGCTCGGAAGCCGACAGGTGCGCCCCGTGGTAGCCAAGACCGTAGGCATGGAGGAATTGCCGTGCCCGACGGCCGACGGAATGCGTTCCGACCGAGACCCAGGAAAACACGCCCGCGCTGCTCGACGCGCAAGTTCGGAGCAAGCATGATGCGGGTGTTCCTCTCCTGGTGGCTCTTGAATGTGACGGAGTTGTTCGGCACGGTGGAATCGGGCAAGTTGGCGGATGGGGACAGCAGGTACCGTGCGCGCGGCGGCTACTTGACCAGTCGCAGGCCTTCGTCGTCGCGGAACGAGCCGAGGGCGATGCGGACGAGGTCGATGATCCACCAGATGCCGAGCCCGCCTCCGGTGAAGAAGAACAGGATCCCGGTGAGGATGTGCCCGGTGTAGAAGCGGTGCACTCCCAAGGGACCGGCGATCGCGACCAACAGGAGCGTGATCAGCCAGCTATGGCCGCGCTCGGGAAACAGCGATTGCGCGGCGCGATCGGCGCCGGCGGTCCCGGTGACCCGCACGCCGCAGTGCACGCAGGTGACGGCTGCGAGCGCGATCCGCGAGCCGCAGGTGTGGCAGTACTTGAGGTCGGGCGGCAGGCTCGGCGGGGTCCCGCAGGACGGGCAGGTGGCCAGGGCGTCATCCATCAGGGTTCCGCAGTTGGCGCAAAACATCAAGGCTTCTCCCGATCGTGAATCCGCTGGCCCGAGGCCGGGGAAGACAAGGGATGGCGAGGAAGAGATGAGAGATGCGCACGCCATACTCGCATTCCTCACGATTCGTTCAGGGACGGGATGCGGCCTGACTCTTGGGAAAACCGCCTCCGCCGCCGATGATCGGGCGCCGCCGCCAGAACGGACCCATCATCGGGTCCGACCGAAAGAGAGAGAGTGCATGACCGCTGAATTCGACCGCAACCGCATGGGGTCCTTCACCCTGTACCTTTCCCGCGAGGAGATTCCCGTGTTCCGGGCCCTGCTCGATCGGGCGAGCTTCGTCGACACTCCGCCGCAGATGATGCCGCTGGTGCTCGACCTGATCGAACACCTGCGCGAGCAGCTTCCCAAGGAGTAGCTCGAAAGCCGGTCGTCGTTCCTGCGAAGGCGGGGATTCCCGCTTCCGCGGGAATGACGCGGCGTGCTCTATCGGGGGACGGGGCGCTTGTCGAAGTGCATCGCCTCCTCCAGCTCTGCCTGTGCCTTCGAGGAGAGCGGAGCCTGACGCTGAAACTCTCTGAGGCATTGTTGCGCGCCGGTGGTCTCTAAAGACGCCAGCATCCGCCATGCCGGGTAGTACCACGGAGCCGCCGCGATCGCGCTCCGCACGAAGTCTGCCCGGGGCTCGATCTCGAGCTCCGCAGCGAGCAGTCGAGCGGCGAGCACCGCGACGGCGGGACGCTCTGGCATGCGCTCGGCAACCTCGCGCATCCAGCGACGGACAGTGGCGTCATCGATTCCTGCATCCTTGAACCATTCGGCGGGATCTCGTCCGAGTTCCTCTTCTGCCGACCACAAAAGGATCAGCAGCTCGCGAAGGCGAAGGTCCCCCGTCTGCCCTGCCCAGGTCGAGATCGTCCTGAGCTCCACTGGCTGATCCTGCAACCGATCCTCGCCGGGCGGATCCGACGTCCGCGCGAGAAGACGGTCGATTGCGTCTTGCTCCGGGTGAGCGGGCCGCGTCGATTGCCACACGCACGTCAACGCCGCCTCCACCGGCTCGCTCTCGAGCACGCGCGGCGCATACTTCAACGATCGAGCGCGCGACAGCACTTGCTCGGCGCGCGCCTCGAGCGGCGCCGAGGGAGCGATCAAACCGCCGGACAGGAGTGCGTCGCAAGGCCTGCAATGCCAGCTCCCGTCGAACCACAGATACGCGGAATCGACGACGACGCCCTGGCACGGTGCGCGTCCCGCTTGCAGGTTCGGCTCGAGACACTCGACGACGACGTCACGGTCGCTCGCCGGCACCGGCAGTCGGAATCGACCGCGCAGCTCCTCTCCCAGATGCGCGAGCGAGCGCGGACGTGGATCATTCATGCCTTGCGCCTGGCGCGGATCGACGACCCAGCAGGGCACGTGTGCGACGGAAGGATGGACCGACCTCTCGAACCCAAGGGCGCCGTCCTCGAGCAGCGCCTGACCGTGATCGGCGCACAGGACGATCACGGTCTCCGCAGCGCGGCGAGAGCGTTGCAGGTTTTTCTCCAGCAAGCCGAGCCACTCGTCCAGGTGCCGCTCGAGCTCCGCGAGCCTCGCGATCATCGAATCCAGGGAAGCAGTTCCTTCCGTCGCCCGAAGGTCGACCTGAACCCAAAGGAAGAACGGCGTCGGAGTTTTCAGCAGCCATCGATCCGCCTGGTCGAGCGTGGCCTTGAGTGCGCGCCTCAATTCCTGAGGTGCCGCCTGTTCTCCGGCGGCTCTGTAGCGCAGCTCTTCGATGGGCGGCATCGAAAAGGTGTCGAAACCCCGGGCCGCTCCCACGTGCGGCGCGAGCCGCGACGTGGACACGAAGGCCGCCGTCCGGCGGCCGCGCTTCTCTAGCTCCTCGGCCAACGTCGGCGGAACCTCTGGAAGCCGGAACAGGAGGTCGGCACGCACGCCGTGCTCGTGCGGCATCTGTCCCGTGAACAGGCTCGAATGCGCGGACAGCGTCGACGTCGAGGGCGTCCAGCACTGCACGAACCGACGGGCGCGTTGGTGAAGCCGGGAAAGATGCGGCAGGCGACCCTGCGCCACTCCTTCTTCAAGGCGGTCGGTGCGAAGACCACTTGCCGTGATCAGGATCAGGCTGTCGTTGTGGTGCTCGTCGCCACCTTCCCGCGTGTTGCAGGTCGCAAGCATCCACAGTGCCGCGAGGGCGGCAGCGCGCACCGGCCACTTCATTGAACGCACGAGTGCAGTCCTCGTTGAGTCGGCCCTGGAGGAGGAATCCATGCTCGAGCGCACCTCGCCGAATCAACTCCGCGCCCGCGTCAAGGATTCTTTTTCCGAGAAGCGCGGATCTTGAGGAAAGAAAAGCCAGAGATGTGTCCCGCCGCCGGTTCGAGCCGGTCGCCGGAATGCGCCGAATCTCTAGGAGCAGAAAAGCCTCCCCTGTCCCAGGCGCCCTGGGAGGCCCGCCGCGGAGCGACACATCATGGCAGCCAAGGGGTCGGTCAGACTCACGACGCTGATTCTCCTCTCGATCACAGAGGGCCGCGCTCCCGCGCAGACGCGGCCGATGTCGATCGTCGTCGACGAGCTGAGGGATGGGGGAGAAGGGCCGGTCGTCCGCGCGATGGTCGAGGGCCTCGATCACTTCGAACAGCACCGCTGGCAGGACGCGGTGCAGTGCTTCGATCGATGCCTGAATCTCAATCCCCGGCTGGCGCAGGTGCTGGCCGCGCGCGGCCGCGCCCTGATCGAGCTCGAGCGCTTTGCCGAGAGCGAGTGCGACTACCGGAGCGCCCTCGCGATCGCCCCCGAGGACAAGGACCTCTACTCGGCTCTGGCTCTTCTGTACCAGCGCTGGGGACGCTGGCCCGAGGCGCGGGCCACGCTGCGGCAGCTGATCGAGCGGGTCCCGGAGGATGCCTCGGCGCTCAATGCCCTGGCGCTGGCGGAGATGCGCTGCGGGCAGCTCAGGAGCGCCGCGGCCCACCTCGAGCGGGCGCGCAAGCTTGTGCCCGACTGGCCGATCGCGAGGTTCAATCGCGCCCAGCTTCTGTTGCGCACGCGGGAGCCGCATCAGGCAGAGGCTGAGATCGATTGCCTGCTCAAGGAGCTTCCCGACAGCCTGGAATCGCTCCGGCCGCATGCGCTGCTCACGCTGCTGCGGGCGCGGGTCGACGTCGGCGATGCCGCGGGTGCCAAGGCGGCCTACGCCTCTCTGCTTGCGGTCGAGGACTCACCGCCGGATGCGCGGGTGGCCGCCTCCCGCGAGCTGGGCGAGCTCGAAGCATCGGCCGGACGACTCGATGCGGCGATCGAGTGCCTGGAGCAGTGCGTGGTCGAGGCGGAGAGTCTGGAGTCGCCGACCGCCTACGCCGAGCTCGGACGTCTGTACGCTCGCCAGGGACGGCTCCGGGACGCGGTGCCCTTGATCGAGATCGCCGTGCTCACTCAAGGGCGCTTCCAGGACCAGTGTCTCCTCGCTCTCCTGCACGAGGACCAGGGCGAGTTCGAGAACGCCCGTGGCTACCTTGAGCCCTTGTACGAGGAGGGCCTTCGCCTGCCGATCCTGATCGCGGCTCTGTCTCGTCTCGAGGAGGCGTCGGGCAATCGCTCGCGGGCCGAAGAGCTGTTCGCGGAGCTGATCGACATTCCCGTGTGCGCGAACGCCTGGCGCGATCATCCGGTCGTTGCGTTTCTCGCCCTGGACCGCTGCCTGCATTCAGGAATCGAGTCGATCCGAAAGCATCGGTCGAGGAACGACCTCCTTCAGCAGTGCAGCGCCCTGACGGCCGGTCACGATGATCCGCTCTGGAGCTGGATGGAGGAGCAGACCGGATTCTGCCTCGCGCAATTGCTGGACATCGCCGATCAGGCACGTGCCCTGTCGCACGCCGAGAACCGCTGACCGAAAGGAATTACTGAGTACTGGCTTCCATAACTACGATGACGCAGAATCGGCGGCAATGATGACCTCGACGCGTCGTATCGACCAAGGCCTCCGACGTCCGAAAGACTCCCAACGCGGCCGGTCACGGTCACGGCCACGGTCACGGTCACGGCCTACGAACAACGAGCACAGCGATGGAACGGCAACATCAAAACGATCTTCACCGGCTTGATGTGTACCGCTGTGCTCTGGATCTCTACTCGAGATCGACCAACTGGCGACCGTCGAGGACATCGTTGCCGCTCAAGGCCTGGCCGATCGCGTCGCAGCCATGCTCACGAAGCTGATCCGCAGTGCAG